>Ga0190313_1000049_pt1 | contig 86200 bp, 78 predicted proteins | sample 4870071011_MG_FD_169989 | JGI IMG/M metagenome (GOLD analysis project Ga0190313, IMG submission 169989) | Hydrothermal vent sediment bacterial communities from Southern Trench, Guaymas Basin, Mexico - 4870-07-10-11_MG | ecosystem: Environmental > Aquatic > Marine > Hydrothermal vents > Sediment ...
ATTCTTGTGGTGGTTACTCAAGATATTGACCGGGACACTTATAGAGAGCTCTGGTACAGCGTCTATAAGCGAATTGATTTTCCTGTTGACCTGATAATCGTTCCAAAAAAGATATTGGAGAAATACAAGAATTCCACAGGCTTTATCTACCACTATGCGCTGAAAGAGGGGATACAGATATGAGGGATGACGTGAAGGCATGGGTACAAAAGGCTGAGGATGACCTTATGACTGCTAAGGCTCTTTTAGAGTTCAAAAAGCCCGTTCCTTGGATAATCTGCTTCCATGCCCAGCAAGCTGTGGAGAAATTTCTCAAAGCGTTTTTGGTTTACAACAATGTTCCGATTCCAAAAGTCCATGACATAAAGCAACTGATCCTTATGTGCTCAAGGATTGACACTGAATTCAAAGAACTGTTGAAGATTGGGATTGACAGACTTACAGAGTATGCTGTAGAAGCGAGGTATCCAATACTTTTTGAACCGACACTCAAGGAAGCAAGAGAAGCCGTTGAGCTTGCAGAGAAGGCGAGAAATTTTGTTTTGAAGAAGCTTAAATGAGCTAAACTTCTGTGAACACATCTTTACTTTGGTGGTGCTCCTTGAACACCAACATCAACTTGGAGCTCCTCTTGAGAAGACAAAGGAGGAGTTGGAGAGGTGAACGAAGAGTTTTCTCTCAAGGAAATTGAGTGGATTGAGCTCAAGAAAGCCCCGCTTGGCGGCTACTATCTTGAACTTAAAGCTAAGGGTAAGAAATACACGATTTACACCGACGCCGCCCAGCACATCTATAACCTGCTGAGGCAGAACCGATAGAGTTCTCTTTTTCTCATTTAAAACCGGTAGGGATGAGGGACGTTAGCCTCCCAGTAAGTTTCCCCAGTAGTGGAGAAAGGGACAGAAGTCAGAAAGGTTTCTGGTGCGGGGGCGGGGATTTGAACCCCGGAACCCCTACGGGACGGGACCCTCAATCCCGCGCCTTTGACCAGGCTCGGCAACCCCCGCTCAAGCCAAAATATTTCGGTTAAAATCAGCTTATAAAGTTTTCTGTTTGCTATTACCGAAAAATTTATAAAACTCTCAACTCCCAATGATTTTGGACGCGGGCCGGTAGCTTAGCCTGGTTAGAGCGGCGGACTCTTAATCCGCAGGTCGGGGGTTCAAATCCCCCCCGGCCCGCCAACAAGCTGCACTTCTTCTGGAGTGCTTTTCGGAGAGAAGAAAATGAGTTTTGAAAAATTAGGACTCTCAGAAAATACACTGGGAGCAGTCAGAAGAAAAGGGTTCTCAGAACCTACAGACATTCAGAGAGAAGTTATTCCTCTGTTCTTAAGAGGAGATGCAGACATAGTTGGACAATCACAGACAGGAACTGGAAAAACAGCATCATTCGCATTACCGCTTGTAGATGTTATCAACGAGTATGAAAGGGAAGTCCAAGCAATAATTTTAACGCCAACCAGAGAGCTTGCCCTTCAAGTAGCTGACGAGATAAAGTCGCTTAGAGGCAAAAAGAAGATAAAAGTTCTCTCGGTGTATGGAGGACAGCCAATAGGTCCTCAGATAAGAACTCTTAGGAAAGGAGTTCACATAGTGGTTGGAACCCCTGGAAGAGTTCTCGATCACATTAGAAGAGGCACACTGAGGCTTGAGGGAGTTCAATACTTTATCCTAGATGAAGCTGACAGAATGCTCGATATGGGCTTCATAGATGATATAAAAGCAATATTCAGAGAAACACCAAGAGATAAGCGTGTTCTCATGTTTTCAGCAACGATGCCCCGTGAAGTTTTGAGGTTAGCAAAACGATACATGAAGGAATATGAACTGATAAGAACAAGCAGTGACAAGCCAGTTCCAGAGCTTGTCGAGCAGGAGTATATTGAAGTTGTACCAGCAAGAAAAATATCTGTGCTGAAAAGAATACTAAACAGTGAATTCTATGGGATAATCTTCTGCCAAACGAAGAGAGAGACCAGGATACTGGCAGAAAAGCTTGCACGTATGGGATACAGCGCTGAAGCTTTAAACGGAGATATGAGTCAAAGAAACAGAGAAAGAACCTTGATGCGCTTTAAAAGGCGAAAAATAAACATCTTAGTTGCCACAGATGTTGCTGCAAGAGGAATAGATGTTCAAGACATCACCCATATTGTGAATTATTCTTTGCCACAAAATGCTGAAATGTATATCCACAGGATTGGCAGGACAGGACGAGCAGGCAAAAAAGGAAAAGCAATAACTTTCATCATGCCGGGAGAGTACAGGAGGTTAAGATACATTGAGAGCGTTGCAAAAGTTAGCATAAAGAAATCAAAGCTTCAAGAAAGCATAGACAAAGAAAAAAGGAGAGACTCAAGAAAGAGGTACTGAGATTTATCAAGATTTGGCAATATCGAGAATTATTTTAAGGTTCTCCCCCTCTTCTCTTCTCTCAATCCAAAACGCTGAATATTGTTCTAAGTCAGCTCTAACTTCTGGATCTGAAACTATACTGTCATAGAGATAATTGATCAGCTGTTCATGGAACAGAGGACTGTAATATTCAACAAACTTTTCAAATCTGAACGTCCAGACTTTCCCCTCAGAATAACCCTCTGGCAATGTGCCTTGGGAAAGTGACTGAAGTTTCTCATCAAGCCTCAAGTTTGGGAAGTTTTTCAAAATTATTGAAGACAAGCTCCCAGAAATCGCCTGTGCATCTGCATCGGTGAACTTGTAATCTTGCTTTAGAAACTCTATCCCAGAAGCAATCCCCAAGTTCTCTACTTCAGCACTGCCATTTACAAGCTTGATTTCATAAATTGTTGCATTTGAAATTGTTTTTCCTTTCTCCTTCCAGTATCGGTAATATGCCCCCAAATCCATGGCAGGAGGATGTTGATCTAAGGCAAAGTACCACCCTTCAATTTCTATTACTGCCACTGCATGCCCAACATCGCTTCCAGTGAAGTTAACGCTGAAAATGTAAACGGGGGAGTAGTTCATATCCAAAAGCAGTCCAGCTGTTAGGATTGCATAGTCAGTGCAGATACCTTTTCCTTTCATTATTATTTCGTAGGGAGTTTGTATTGTGTTGTCTTTCCCTCTTACAACCTTAAAACTTCCATTGCTGTACATTTTAATTTCTGGAGCTGGCAGAGATGCCTTTTTCCAGTCATATTGGATATGCGCTTTTTCCCACTCTAAGATGTTCCAGGCACTTTGCTGTAAGCTATCACCTTTAAGCTGTTCAGCCAAGGGCTTTATTTTAGCAAGCTCCTCTTTGCTTAAAGCACATGGGATTGCCCTTTCGAGGATGTATCTCCAGAGAGGGTCTGAACATGACGGGGTTGTATTAAAATGTGGCAATACTGCTGTTGAAGAAGTTGTTTGAGTGGAGGGGGTAACTGTTGAAGGTGTTGCTTTTTCTGTTTGGGTCTCAATTTGAACACATCCACTTACAAATACGAGTGCTACTATGAGTGCTGAGAGCATGAATTTAAGTAGCTTCACGAGTCTCACCTTGGAAATTGTTATGTGTTGAGGATTTAAAAAGTTCCGAGTTTCCTTATTTTCACTTGCTTTGAAAAACTCATTGCATATATTGATGATTGTTGAAGAAATCAGCTAAGAGCTTTTTAGAGGGATGCATGATTAAAATTGAAATTAAACACATTGAGAGGTCATGGAGGTATAGCTCCTGATAGAGAAGAAGAAGCGAGGTGTGGAGCGAACTTTCGTTGTGGCGGGCCCGGCGGGATTCGAACCCGCGACCTCCGGCTTAGAAGGCCGGCGCCCTATCCTGCTAGGCTACGGGCCCTCGGGAACTAATCACCGGAAAGGTGTTTATAAAGATTGCGGTAGTTAAAAGAAAGAGAAAAGCTCATGGGTAGAGCCTTGTTGGAGTTCTTGGGAACAGAGTTGCCCATCTAATGTGGTCAAGGTTGAGGATCCATGCGACTACTCTCTCGACACCAAGTCCAAAGCCGCTGTGTGGAACGCTTCCATACTTTCTAAGGTCAAGGTACCACTCGTAGTCCTTTGGATCCATGCCTTCCTCCAAAATACGCTGCACAAGCTTGTCATAATTGTCTTCCCTCTGTGAACCACCAATTATTTCACCGTATCCTTCAGGTGCAAGCATGTCAGCCGCTAAGACTTTTCTTGGATCACTTGGGTCTTCCTTCATGTAGAACGCCTTGATGTGCTTTGGATAGCCATAGACGAAGAATGGCCTGTCGAATTCCTCTGTCAAAACTCTCTCCTCATCAGCTCCCATGTCCTCGCCCCACTCTATGCTGACGCCTTTGCTCTGCAAAATGTCGATGGCTTCATCATAGCTTATTCTCGGGAATGGCGGCTCTGTGTTCTTCAAGGTTGTGAAGTCTTTTCTGTAAATTTCAATCTCTTTTCTTCTCAGCTCTAAAGTCCGCTGAACCATGTAACTCACAAGCTCCTCCTCAACCTTCATGATGTCCCAGAGGTCCATCCATGCAGCCTCAAGCTCAAGGTGCCAGAACTCTGTCAAGTGCCTCCTTGTTCTGCTCTTCTCTGCTCTGAAGCTCGGCGTTAGAGACCAAACTTTTTCAAGACCAAAGATTGCAGCCTCAAGGTAAAGCTGAGCTGATTGGCTCAGATAGGCAGTTTTATCAAAGTATTTAAGCTTGAAAAGAGTTGCACCGCCTTCACAAGCTCCTGTAACCAATATCGGTGGGAACACCTCATACCAGCCATCCTGGAGTAGCCATTCTCTTGCAGCTTGAACCATGGTGGCTTTGACCTTCATTATTGCAGCTACTTTCGGAGACCTTAAGTGGAGATGCCTTACATCCAAAAGAAATTCTGGGCTTGCGTCCTTAGTAATCGGAAAGAACTCGACGTTTTGAATGACCTCAATCTTATCTCCCTGAATTTCGACTCCTCCCGGAGCCCTCTTATCTTGTTTAACGATACCTTCAATTATCACGCTTGACTCTATTCCGGTTTTCTTTGCAGTCTCGTAGGCTTCTTTGCTGAGCTCCTCTTTGAATACGGTTTGAATAATTCCGCTTGAGTCTCTAAGGACTATAAACACCTTGTCTTTAATTTCCCTCTTTCTATACACCCAACCAGCCAATCTAACTCTTTTTCCTTCCATTTCAGGTTTAACTTGAGCGCAGTAAATTTTGTCAATCATAATCATCACCTCACAACTTTTTGAAAGTTAAACTGGGGGTTTATTAAACTAACCATACCTAATGAAGAAAAGCCAACCATCAATTTATCCACAATACTAACGCTTTAACTTTCAATCTAAGCTCAATTAACATCGGCATTGTGCATCGAGTTTTCTTCAGATAATCATTATTTAAATCCTTTGTCACTTCGATTGACAAAATGACAAAAAGCTTTAATATCTTGTTATCCGAAATTATTTTCCCGCTGGAGGTGATAGGATGAAGGCGATAATTGCGAAGTATATCTTGGATGTTAACGGAATAAGAGAGAACATGGCCGTTTTAATAGAAGGTGATAAAATTTATGATGTTATTCCAAAAGATAAGCTCAAAGAATACGATATTGATGAAATTTTTGGCGGAGAAAACTATCTCTTAATTCCCGGACTTATTAATGCTCACACCCATGTGGCAATGACAAAATTTAGGGGAATTGGGGATGACTTACCTCTTGATAATTGGCTGAATGAAGTTATTTGGCCCATGGAAAAGGAGTGGACGGAAGAAGAAATCCATAAATGGGCACTTATTGGAATTGCAGAGGCCATTGCCAATGGCTCAACAGTAATCAACGATCATTACTTTTTTGCTGATGAGATTGCTAAAGTAGCTCAAAAGCTTGGCATCAGAGCGTTTATTGGACAGACCATGATGGATTTAGTTGAATTCCCAATTGCAGAACCGGAAGAGGGGTTTAAGTTTTTCAAGAGATGGAAAAACAGAGATGAGCTCGTTAAACCAGTATTAGCCCCACATGCTACTGATACGGTTTCTCTCGACCTTTTAAAAGAAACCAAAGAGTTCTCTGAAAAAGAAAAGGCGTTAATCCATATGCACGTTTCTCAGAGCAGGGAAGAAGTTTTAAGGGTTAAGCAGAGAGAAGGAGTCTTGCCCGTTGAATACCTTAAGAAAGCTGGAGTCCTAAATGAGAACTTCATTGGTGTTCATGGTGTTTATCTGAGTGAGGGAGAAGTTGGGCTTTACGCGAAAAGTGGAGCAACATTAGTGCACTGTGCAGTTAGTTTGGCAAAGCTTGAGGGGAGTGTCGCACCGATAATTGATTTATGGGAAAAAGGGTGCAACATCGCACTTGGAAACGACTGTGCGGCTTCGAACAATTCACTTGACATGATTCAAGAGATGAAGTTTGCGGCAATACTGAATAAAGTTAAAGTCCAAAATCCTACTAAGGCTTCAGCAAAGGATGTATTTTACTGGGCAACGGTCGGAGGAGCAAAAGCATTGAAAATTAAAGCGGGACTGATAGAGAGAGGATATCTTGCGGATTTAGTGCTGATTAACATCAACAAGCTCCACTTCACTCCAGAGACAAATCTGCTTTCTCATCTGACTTATTCCGCCAAGGGAAGTGATGTTGAAAAGGTGTTTGTGAATGGTGAGCTGATTTATAACTCTGGAAAGTTTACAAAAATGTCAGCACCTTTTTTAACTTCTTGGTTAATTGTTTAATATACTAAGCAGTAAGATTTATATAGGATAATTTCCAATTGTCTTCATAGTTATTTACAAAAATTATAATACTTAATCACTATGATTGGAGGGATTAATAATTGTTCATTGATCCCTTTGTAATTCGCTCCATTAACCGGAGTGAACTCCGGAAACGGATTCTATTGTATCTTTACGAGATATATCCCTCTCCCACCTATCTTGCTGAAATTGCACGAGTTGTCCGTTCGGATCCTTCAAATGTTAAAGGGGCTCTAGTAGGGCTTGGGAATAGATATAACGGACACAGTTCTCTCGTAAGCTTAGGGTTAGTTGAAATAATAGAAGAAAATGGATTCAAATACTATCGACTCTCAGAATACGGAAAAAGAGTTGTCGAGCTTCTTAAATCATATCGTAGCTATTATAGCAAAATTTATGTGAGGTGAAAGGAATGAATTCCTTAGTTAAAAAAATAGATGAAAACATTTCAGCCATGATCCAAATATCTATGCTCAACTTAATCAAACTTGGATTAAAATATGGAATTTTTAACAAACTAACAATAAAACGCCACTATGCCGATATTTTAGGCTCAAGTCCAATTAGAAATAAGCCTTTATTAAAAAGCCTCCTAGATACATATGTTGAAGTGGGAATATTAGAAAAAGGCATTAATGAAATAAAAATGAAAAACTTTTCTTACACAATGACTCTCAATAGAGGGAGTGTTCAACATATGCTTCCCAGTTGGGTTCCAATTTTTGAGGAAATATACAAAATGGTGGATTACGCGTTTATAAGTCCAGAGCATCCGAAAATTTTAATGGATTTTGATAAAGATGCAGATTTTTGGGATATGAGGCTCTCTCTGGAATTTAACAGTAATTATAGGAAATTGATAGTATCCATAGGAAAGCTAAAAGATGAAATGAGAGTTTTGGATCTAGGATGCGGGTCTGTCTCACCGATTGAGATAGGGAAATTTTTAGGTCCTAATGGGGAATATGTGGGTGTTGATTTCTCACCAGGTATTATGAGCATTGCTAAACAAAGAATTCAAAATTTGGGCTTTGACTGGGTTACCTTAAAAGAAATAGACATAAGAGTAATAAAACCTAAAACTAAGTATGATGTAGTTATTATGAGTTTTATTCTGGAATATATAGATAACATTCAAAAGGTTATGAAAAATGCAATGGAAGCATTAGAAGAAAAGGGGAAGTTGATAATTGTAGAGCCTTTTAGGGAAAATTATCCAAACATCGAAGCTTGGGAATTTTTTGAAAGATTGACAAGGGAATTTGTAGAATTTCCTAAAAAATCATCTATAATAGAGAGCCTTGAGGATGATGGATACACGTATAGGATACAGGAAGTTGGAAAGTCTATTTTGATGATTGAGAAGCTGTAGTTCTTTTCAATTTTTTACAAATTTTTGCTTATTACTCAATTTTTTGGTAAATATCTACATATGTAGATACATTCCCATATACATAGGCAAAAACAAAAAATTGCTTTATATTCAAAAGTACTTATTACTTATTGCAGAATCTCCAATGGAGGTGCTCTTGGCATGGGACATTTTATAAAGAAGAGGAGAGGTGCCGTTGGTATTGGCACCTTGATTGTGTTTATAGCTATGGTTTTAGTGGCGGCAGTGGCGGCAGCAGTTCTTATTAATACGAGCGGTTACTTGCAGCAAAGAGCTGAAGCAACAGGAAGGCAAACAACAAAGGAAGTAGCAACAGGATTACAAATCGACAAAGTAGTAGGGCATGTAGACCAAAACAATGGTAAGATTGATTTAATGGCATTTTATATTTCAGTTCAAGCAGGTGGAGAAGCGATAGACCTCAACCAAACAAAGATTTATTTAAGTGATGGGCAGAACGTTGTTGTTCTCCAATATGGGTATAATGGTTCAAACAACTTGTATTACGACAGCCCATTAAGCAATGGATTGTTTGACACAAGTCTAGGTGTTTGGAAAAACCTAACATCAACAACCTTTGGTATTATAGTGGTTCAGGATGTCGATAATTCAGTTAGAGCCGATTATCCAAGCATTAACTCTGGAGATATAGTCATTTTAACAGCAAATGTCAGCGCAATCTTTGGCAATAATGGAATTTCACCAAGAACTACAGTTACGGTTGAAGTTAGACCAGAGTTTGGAGGTCCAGGATTTACAGCATTTACAACACCACCAAGCTATGGACAGGCAGAGGTTATCGAGTTAAAGTGAGGTGAGAAAAATGAAGAAGCGTGGTGCCGTTGGTATTGGCACCTTGATTGTGTTTATAGCTATGGTTTTAGTGGCGGCAGTGGCGGCAGCAGTTCTTATTAATACGAGCGGTTACTTGCAGCAAAGAGCAGAATCTACAGGAAGGCAAACAACAAAGGAAGTAGCAACAGGATTACAAATCGACAAAGTAGTAGGACGCATCTCAGGAAACAAGATTGATAAAATGGGAATATACATTTCACTCCAAGCTGGTGGTGAGCCAATAGATCTGAGTCAGACGAAATTAGTGTTGAATGATCAAAAGAAGCTTGCTATATTAGAATACAAGGACTTTACAAGAGTAAAAATTTCAACGGATATGGATGGAAAAATATTCAATGCAACACTTGTAGGCACCCATCAAAATGTAACTTATGATACCTCTGCTGGTGATACAATTAGCTTAACCGTAAGCGGAACATTAAAGCAAGATTCAAATGGTAACTACGTTGGTACTCTAACAGTAACTGGTGGAAGCCTTAAAACAACTTCAGTCACCAATGCTAACTTTACAATCTCAAGTGGATACCTAAAGGTTACAGGAAACAGCTCCAATAACCTCATAATTACCTCAGGATACCTTGAAACAGATACGGGTAAAACATTGCCTGTAAAGAGCGCTAATCTTACAGGTAGTGGATTATCTCTAAGTGGTAGTGAAGTAGAGCTTTCAAGTCAAACATTAAACAATGGAACCATAACAATTGCATCCATTTGGAATGTTTTGGACAATGACAATACCCACTTTGGATTAATAATTGTTCAGGATGTTGATGGATCACTAAGCGGTGATGTTCCAACAATAACTGCGGGAGATATAGCAATTATTGTAGTTGACACTAAAGCGGTCTTCTCAAATACCGACGGAATACCAACAAGAACAACAGTAAGTGTTGAAGTTAAGCCAGAATTCGGTGCTTCAGGATTTACAGCGTTTACAACACCACCAAGCTATGGAATTGGCAACAACCAGGTCATAGAGCTTAAGTAATCTCTTTTATTTTCATTTTTTCTCTTTTAAGAGGTGGCAGAGATGTCATTCAAGTACTTAAAAGACAAATTCAAGAGGAGCAAGGAAAAGCAGGAGGATGTTGAAGAAGTTGTCATAGATGTTGAAGAAGTATCTCAAGAAGGTGAGGATAAGAGTGAACTTGAAGAAAAATTAAATTCCATAATGTCCAGAATTTCTGAGATAGAAAATGACATTCCCAGGATAAAGATGGGCATAGACACTTTGAAAAGCCAAATACAGGAGATAAGGGGAGAAATTGACAGCTTGAATAAAACAATAAAAGACGTTATGATGCTCTACGAGGTAGTTTCAGAGGAGATAAATCCATTTAGAGACACAAGCAGGAACAATCCAATACTAAGTGAAATTCAGGACATCAAAAAAGCGATAGAGGATTTAAAAGCAGAAATCGCACAAATAAAAGCAGATCTAAGACTTTTATCCAGTCATGGAATGGACGTGGAGTCTGTGATATATGAAGTGCTCTCGGAGGGTTTTGAATGATAACCGAGCTGGAGATAGATAATAAACTTAAAAAACTTCAAGGGAAAGTACCTACAGTTCTAATAAATGATCTAAGAGAAAAACTAATTGCCAAAATGGACCTTCTTGAACCAGAACAAGTTGATAAGATAATTGAAAAGGTCATGGAAAAATATGCTTCACAAGTTGACAGACTAATAAAGCTGGATAAGAGAATTGAAGAAATTAGAAAACATCTCGAAGAACTTTCTAAGAACCTTACTCAGGAAAAAAAGGAACAACAAAGTGAAAATCAAGTCACTCAAGAAGACGCAAAAGCTACAGAGAGAATCTCTAACGAATATTTACGTGCACCCGAAATCCGTTTAGATGGAGAGTATGGGGGAGATAGTGTTAATGAAAGTTTAAGGGAGGAAACACCTATGGAGGAGCAACTTAATATACCAAAAGATATTGGTTTGATGCTATTCGATAGATCATCAAGGAAGTATAGGTTGGAAAAGCTTCCTGATGATATGATTTCAACTATGATTGCACTGAAGTGGCTTGGTTTCTTAATGGAGAGAGTAGGTGTCCAAAATCTCGAGAATGTTTTGGAATACTACTACGAACTTGGGTGGATATCCGAGGAAGTTCTCAATGATCTGTTGAAGTATGCAAAAGGAACAAAGCCTCATTATAGAGAGCCTGATTGGAAACCAGCTGATAAATTAACAATTCAAGATCATGTGATATCACTCCTATTTATTGAAAGACTTAGGGGCACAAGAGTTAGTAGAGAAGTCCTAGACATGCTTGAGAGGGAGATGAAGCTAATAACAAAGGCAATCGAGGAATTCTATGGAGTGTAGGGGATCGCAATGGGTTTTAGCGTTTCAGTAGCTTTCAGTATAATAGTGATCTCTGCTTTACTTATGATCTCTCTACTTTATACTTCTTTTGAAAACACATACATTGAGATCAGTAAGGCAAAAGAAGTGCATGAAAATGCAAAAATTAACTTGCTCAACCAACGCCTTGATGTTAACTGGACTTACCGAGAAGGAACTAGTGATTATAGCATGTATTTCAATGTAACCAACAACGGCATTACTTTAAGACCCCAGTATTGGAACATACTTTATGATGGGAGCATAAACTCAAATCATGTTTCCTTAGAATCACGCGAATACCTACTTCCCGGAGAGACCATTGAACTAAATGTGACCAATATTCCAAAAATCAACGAAATTCATTCCATAGTAATTACAACGGAATATGGATGTTCGTTAAAGATTAAGTGGGAGTGGGTGTGGATTGATCAGAACCAGACAGTTGGAGAGGTTAATGTTCTCAGTGAAGCCTGGTACTGTACATTGGAGGGATAAAATTGGGAAGTGGAGTCATTTCAGAGCTTATACTCTTCATAGCAGCAATATTAGTTGCGGGCATGGTATCTGGGGCATTATACGTAACTACTCAAAACATTGCAGGAGAAATAGAGAACAAAGGACTCACTTTTGCACGGGATTTAAAAATAGACTTTGCTATAATCAATGATCCCGAAAACATACCTCTGGTTGATAACAACACATATTATGTTTTTTATATTAAAAACACTGGAAAAGAGAGCTTTTTGTTTAGCTCGAATAATGTTGTCGTGCTTATTGATGGTGAGATAGTTGACTCATCTAATCTCGTATTTGATAACTTAAGTAACCCAGGTCTTGAAGTTTTAAACCCTTATGAGATTGGAGAGCTTCGCGTTAATGCTACTGTTGTGGATACTTCAGTTCAATATCACAAAATCACGATTATAGTAGAAAATGGAAAGAAAAGAAGCTTAGTATTTAAAGTTTAAAGGTGTTAGAAATGGGAGAGTTGTTAAGTATAGCAATAAAAAACGATGAGCTTCATAGGAGATTAGGCGGAGGTATTCCAGCCGGAAGTATAGTGTTAATAGAGGGAGATAGAGGGAGTGGAAAATCTGTATTTTCTCAAAGACTTCTCTATGGATTCCTGTCCAATGGTCACTCTGTTTCTTATTTATCAAGCCAATACACAACTGTCGAGTTTATAAATCAAATGTATTCCTTGGGTTATGAAATTATACCTTTTCTTATAAGAAGAAAGCTCTTATTTGTGTCATTCTATCCGCTTTTATCGACTCTTTCTAGTGAAGAGAAGTTTTTAAGCAGACTTATTAATGAGCCGAGAGTATGGGAACCTGATGTTATAATAATAGACTCCATAACTCCCATAATTGGGAAAAAGGTTAGCGATTCTGCGTTAAGAATGTTCACTGAACATGTGAAAAAAATGAGTTCATTAGGAAAGGTTACTACGCTAACAGTCAACGAAAAAGAAATGGACGAAGACCTTCTTTTAAAACTTGAAGAAATATCTACTCTGCTTATAAGACTTCAAGTTAAGGTATTTGGTGGAGATCTAAAAAATTCTGCTATGATTATAAAATATAACAACGCTAAGGGCTTATTCCAGAGAATAATACCATTTAGAGTAGAACCGAGAGTAGGGTTCATAGTAGAGATAGCAACGGTGGTGTGAGATGGCTGAGTTTAATGATACCTTAGAAGCAGCAATATACAGAAACCCACATCTTAGAAAATACATTAATAATTTCACCAAAAAATATGGAAAACTTCCAAACTTCCACGTGAGCCTAAGTAGAGATATGAAAGATATCAAGTATCCAAATATTATCTATCCTATAGGTGACCCCATATTTATCCATATATATGGTGATCCGAGGACTGAGAAAAGGTATATTGTTATAGAACCGAGAATAGAGACAAAGGAAGAAGAAAAGAAGTATGAGCTTATAAAAGACAAGATATTAGAGATGGCTCCATTAAGAGAAATTCCGGAAGATCCTGAGGAATTTGAAGCTTTATTAGATGAGCTATTCAACATTGCTGTTGAAAAATTAGTTTCTGGTGGAGGCTTTATAAGAAGGAGGAAAATTTCATTCACAAAACAGGAACTCGACAAATTCCGCTATCTAATAAAAAGAGATGTCATTGGTGTAGGACCCCTAGAACCTTTAGTAAGAGATCCATACATAGAAGATATCCACGTTTTAGGTGCTCACCATATATCTTTAGTTCACAAGATTTTTGACGCATTACCAACCAATATTGCCTTTGAGAACGAGATAAAATTAGCAGACTACTTTAAAAGCCTAAGCGAACGTATAGGTAGACCGGTCAGTGATAAAAACCCAATAGTAGATGGTACATTGCCAGATGGATCGCGTATAAACATCATTTATAGCCCAGATGTTAGTTTAAAGGGACCAACAGCCACAATTCGTAAGTTCTCCGCAACTCCATTAAGCGTAGTACAGCTTGTAAACTGGAATACTTTTTCTGCTGAAATTGCAGCATACTTATGGATTGCTTTGGAGTATGGTATGAGTATTTTTGTTTGTGGAGAAACTGCAAGTGGAAAAACAACGACATTAAACTCTATAATACCATTTATCAAGCCCTCCTCAAAAATATATACTGCCGAAGATACTCCCGAGGTTGTTGTTCCACATCCCAACTGGCAACGTTTAGTTACAAGAGAAAGAGGACCAGAGGAAAGCAGAGTGACTCTTTTCGACTTGTTAAAGGCGGCTTTGAGATCAAGACCTAATTATATTATAGTTGGTGAGATTAGAGGTGTAGAAGGTGCTGTGGCATTTCAAGCAATGCAAACTGGACACCCAGTTCTAAGTACTTTCCACGCAGGAGATATAAAGAAGATGATACAAAGATTTACAGGGAGCCCAATTAACGTCCCTGTTACATTCATAGATAACTTAAATATTGCTATTTTCCAACAGGCTGTTTATGTAAGAGGAAAGTTCCTTAGAAGAGTTGTCAATGTTGTTGAAATTGAAGGATACTATGAAGAGATTGGTGGAGTCGCTACAAGGGACGTATTTGAGTGGGACCCAGTAAGTGATAGACACATCTTTAGAGGTATGAACAATTCGTATATTTTAGAAAGGAAAATAGCAGAGGTCGCAGGTTACGATGACCCCAAGGATATATACAATGAATTATTCTTAAGAGCTAGAATAATCAAGAGAATGAGTGAATTGGGAATTACAAGCTACTGGGATGTTTATCGTGAGATAAAGAACTTTTATGAGAAGGGGATTGAGGGATTAAGCTTTAGGATATGAGGTGAGCTTATGGCAAGCAGTAATACCAGTGCTTTCACAAAAGCAGACCTTGATGTGAGGACATATTTAAGGAAGGTTATATTGCCCAATGCATCACTTGCAATGTTGATGTTCGTTCTAACATCAATCTTTCTTAGAATGTACACTCTCCCTTCATGGGCAAAAGTTAGTGTTTATGCTATCTCCACCCTTCCACTTATTTATGCTGTTCTCTATCCCTACGTAAGAGTTAGTTCCAAAAAAGTTCAAATTAATTCAAAAATACCCTACTTTGCCACTTATTTCGCTGTACTATCAACAAGTGATGTAAGCAGAACAGAACTTATATGGAACATTGCGTCCGAAGAAACTCTTGAACCTATAGCAGGAGAGATGAGGAAAATTTACGTTCTTATAGCAAAGTTCAATTGCGGATTGCCAACTGCTCTCCGTTTCTTATCAAAGAGAAGTCCAAGCAAAGTTTTTGCAGATTTCCTCGATAGACTAGCTTATTCTCTTGATAGTGGTGTAGAGCTTAAAGAGTACCTCCTGCGGGAGCAACAAACAGTTATGGACGATTATGAGACATTTTATGAAGGAGCTCTTTATGACCTTGATATATTTAAGGAAATATACTCCTCACTCATTATTGCAGTAGTTTTCATGGTTGCATTCATTATTATAGGTCCCATAATCACTGGACAGAGTATAGAGATCTTAACAATCTTTGCTTTGATTTTGGTGTTAGCTACTGAAATTGGTGTTCTGTTGGTGATAAAATATAGGATGCCTGAAGACAAAATATGGGCTAAAAATGCAATGAATAATGGAAGAAAGAGAAAAGTGTTAAGGGCATTGTTGATTTCTATAATTGGGACTATCTTTACATCAGTTGTTTATATATTTGTTGTGAGACCAAGATTCAACTTTCCAGAATTCTTTTCTTTAGCTGTAATCTTAACGCCTTTAGCCTATTTTGGGAGAGTATTAAACAAGGAAGAAGCCAACATAACTATTAAAGATGAAAACTTCCCTGCATTTATAAGAAGCTTAAGCACTTCTTTAGCATCAAGTGGGAGTTCTGTAACATTAGTTCTTAAGTATCTAAGCTCTCATGACTTTGGAACCCTTACAACGGATATACGAAACCTATATCGTAGGTTAGCTGTTAGAGTGAATGATACAAGAGCATGGGATTATTTTATCTCAGATACTGGAAGTTGGTTGATTAGCATGTTTTCAGAAATATTCAGGAAGAGCATAAGATTAGGTGCTGATCCGGAATACGTTGGATTGATTATCTCGAGAAATTTTGAAAGGCTTATAAGACTTAGAAGAAAGAGAGTGCAAAGTGTATCGAGCTTTAAGGGTGTTATCTTTGGAGTAACGGGAGCATTTGCATTTTCATTAGCAGCGTCTTTTCAAGTTGTTCTATATATAAATAAAGTATTCTCAAACATACAGACTCAAGGAGGATTCGTAACAAATATACTCTTCATACCCTCTGAAACAAGCCTTACCCTTACTAATTACATGATACTTTTGATGATCTTAATCCACTCCTTTGTATCTGCTATTGCAATAAAGTTTTCAGATGGAGGACATCTTGGAGCAGCGATTTACTATTTTGTAATGCTAACATGGGTGTCTGCAATTGGAGTATTCTTGGGGAACTATATAATGACCAAGATGATACATGTAGGTGGGCTTATCTTTCCACTCATATGGGGGGGTTAGCATGAGAAAGATTTGGATAATATTTGTTTTAATCTTGATATCACAAGGAGTGTATGCGGAATCGGAGATATCAGGATGGATATTAGTCCCAAGTGTTGTTAAAGTAGGAAGTTATTCAATAGAAGCTAAGGACATTTCAGTTACTGATTGGGATGTGCTCACAATAATTAGAGGCCCTAAATTGTATAAGGAGTACCTAATTTCAGTTGGGAGTGAGGTTCAGGCAGACAGGTTTTATATAACATATAAAAATGTGATAGCGGGAGAACAGATATATGCTCTAACTAAAATAAAATTTCCATATCTTCTTGAGGGTCAGTCAATAAGTATTAACGGATATCAAATATTGCTTCGCTCTGTCAGCAAAGATAAAGTCCTTCTCAGGATATACAACGAAAAAGAGAGTAAAGACTTGACAGTGAGGAAGGGTTCAACCGAAAAGTTTGGAAATCTTAGGATCTCTGCAATACCCGAACCTACAATTTTTGATGGCTTTCTTGCCAAAAACAAAACATACATAATTGGAGATTGGAAAATAAGATTTCTCACATATAAGATAACAGAGAACAATGGCAACATAACAGAAGAAGCTGAGATTGAGATAAATAATGTACGTTTTAAAGTTACAAAAAATCAGACTGTAACTTTTAGAGATGGATATTTAGTAGTTGACGATCTTATAGGCGAGGAGTATATAAAGGCTCGCTTAATAATTAAGGGAGCATATTTGAACATAAAAGTATTTCCAGATTATCAATTTTCTTTGAAGGAAGGCAAGATAGCGAGAGTAGGGCCGTATTTGATTAAAGTTGAAAAAATATTTGGGGACAGTGTTTATTTATCGTTGCTTAACCCATGTGGAAAAGTCATTAAAAGTGATGTCCTTTCCCTGAAAAATGTTGGGGCAAGTTTATATTACAATGGCTTAACTCTTGGGATTTTAAATATTACTAAAGAAACCAGTGTAGAGATGGTGGCATTTTTAGATGATAAACGAATTCCAAAGATAGAAGAGTATGCATTGCTGAATGTTACTTTTTTAGTTCCAGAGAATGTTAATCAATATCAGCAGTTTGGTGGGTATATCGAGTTAAAGAATGAAGGAAAAGTTGATCTAAAGTTTCTCCAGATAATACCCTCTATCCCGCAGGAATTTGAAATCGTGGATAAATATACAAGCTTTGTTGAAGAACTTAAAGTTGGAAAAAGCGTGAAAATACCCATAAGGCTAAAAGCGCTAAAAGAAGGTTCTCTCTATGCAGGCCAGGTAAAAGTAATCGCTTATGCTCCATTTGAGCTTGCTTGCAATGGTTTTCAAAAGCTTGAGTTTACATCTAACAAAGCTTGGATTAAGGTTGAGGGATACAAGCCAAAGTATGCTGTTATAATTAAAGCCCAAGATGGTGAAGTAGGAGAAAGAATAAAGGTCAATGTTACTGTTAAAAACTTTTCAAACTTTGAAGCTCCTTTCATGCTAAGAATTGCAGTACCAAGAGAGTTTGGTATTTACAGTGAAGATTTTATGAGTGTAAATAAGAATTGGTTATATATCAATGAAACTTTGCCTGTAAATGGTACAAAGACTTACAAGTTTGTTATTTTTCCAAATAAGCCAGGAAAGTTCACAATCGAAGGTTCTTTAAGCTCAATGGGTATGTTCTTCCAAAACAGTACAATCTTTACAGTATATAGCAAAAAGCCTGCTAATTCACAATCTAATTCACAATTAAAGCCACTCTTAAATACCACAAATAACACAACCTGTGAGCCCCAAATAATAGAGAAAACAGAAACCATCAAGGTACCACAAATCGTTGAGCAAAATGTTACCTTTGTTCCACTAAAGTCAAAGGTTTTATTTGGAGGGACAGGATTTATCGGAGGTGTTACATTCATACTTTTATTAGCATACATAGCGGCAAAGCTTGAAGAAAGGAAGAAATAGAATTAATGAAAAGACAAAAAAGTTAAAAAGTTCCCTTCATAATAATTCCATTGAAAAGCTTCTAAAAGGGGAATTATTATGGCAATTATGGAATTGAGAGCTAAAGCAACCGTAATAAGCTCGTGGACGACGAGTACGCCAAAATGGAAAGATGTTTTGGTGGAATTAGATGAAACAGGCATTATTTTGAAATATCTAAAAAGGGGAGAGATAGTAAAGAAAGAGAGGTATCGTTTTGTTAACTTAGCTGATGTAGGTATGAGAATACCAGATAATGTAAAATTAGACCCAACAAAGGATCATTTTGGATTAAGATTCTATGGTGGAAAAAGAGGGGATTTGTACGTTATTTTGACTTTGGGGGAGAATCCCCTAATTTTCGATGAAAAGAAGTTTGAAAGCTTTATAGACACTGTTTTTATGATTCTTCTTAACAAACAACGAGTAATGATTCAGTTTGCTAGAATTAAAGGTGGAGCTATTAACATGAAGTCTGAATGGACTGAAGGAGAGATAAGGATTCTCTCCACGAGAGGTACAAAAGACGCAGCTATAGTTCAAGGAAAAAACGTTATCTCCCTCTTCTATGATTTGGAAGATGTTGAAGTGGAAGAGAAGGAATTTGAAAACAAGAAAATAAACGCCCTAAAATTAAAGCACCTACATAGAAATGAAAGTGTAACTTCATATGTTTATATTCCGAATAGGAAAGTAGGTTTATTTTTAGTGAGATATCTCCTAAACTATAATCCAAAATCAAAAGAAATTATGGAAAAAATAGCGAGTGAGTTTGAAGAAATACAGCATGAAATAGAGGAAGAAATCAAAAGGGAATTAAAGGAGCTTGAACGTTTGAGTCCTGAAGAACAGCAGATACTTTTAGCATTATACTCCGGAATACATCCTTTAGAGCTTCACCAGTTCCTTGGGATAAGTGAAGAAGAAATTGAGAGAATATATGATGAAATGATAGACAAAGGACTTCTTAAAATAGTTATGATAAGGAAAATTGTTGATTTAACAATGGATGGGAGAAAAATAGTAAATAAATTAATAAAATATGGAAAAGTCAGCATGTAAACTAAATTGTCCACTCATCCTCTTCAAAGAGTTTGTCCAAATCCAACATTATCAAGAGTCTCTCTCCGTTATTTATTTTTGCTATCCCCTTTATGAATTTGGTATCAAGTTTTGAGGCAAGCATCTTTGGAGGTTGCTCTATCTCCTCTTCTGACAGGGTTAAGACATCTGAAACGGAGTCAACTATAATGCCTACTGTTTCTCCTTTAATATCCGCGATTATTATGTTCTTATTTTCCACTGTACTTTCATCGTAGTAGCCGAGTTTTTTCTTTAAATCTATGACAGCAGTTATCTGCCCTCTCAGGTTTATGACTCCCTCTATAAAGTCGGGGGCATTAGGAACTCTCGTAATTGGCATCATCTCCTTGATTTCCCTAACATTCGCTATGTCAAGGCAAAATTCTTCATCTCCAAGCCTAAAAGCTACAACTTCATTCATTTTTCGTCCCTCCTAAAATGTAAAATGAAGGTCAACGCTTAAAGACTGAAACTGAGTCTCTTAGGTCACTAACAATCTTCCTGAGCCCATCTGATGCCCTCTTTAGTTCTTCAATAGCTGCTGTTTGTTCCTCCACCGCTGAACTTACCTCCTCAGCACTTGCTGTGGATTCTTCTGCAGAAGCTGCTAAGTTTTCTAAAGCACGCAATACTTTATCCACTTCCTCCTGGGTTCTTATGGTGTAATCTCTAACTTCTGCAAGCCTCTTACCAGACTCCTGCACTAGCTCTGCTATGTTTGATAGGTAGTCGACTGTCTCCTTTAGTGTTTCAACAGAATTGTCAACAACTTTCACACCATTTCTAGTAGTATCTACAGCATTCCTTATATCGTCTGCCATTTTGCCTATTATTCCCTTTATGTTATCAGCTGCTTTCTTACTCTCCTCTGCTAGTTTTCTTATTTCCTGTGCTACGACTGCAAATCCTCTTCCAGCCTCCCCAGCACGAGCAGCTTCAATAGCCGCATTCAAAGCCAACAAATTAGTTTGCTCGGCAATGCTTGTTATGACGTTCGTAATCTCCTCTATGTTCTTTGACATTTCACTAACTTTGTTTACTGTTTCTTCTATCTTTCTCATCGTCTCTTGAATGCTCTCTATTTGCATTGCTGATGCTTCACCCTTCTCCCTTCCCTCATTGGCTATGTTGACAACCTCATTTGTCGCCAACTCGAACTCTTTAAGCACGTTTACACTTTCTCCACTTACTTCTGCCATGATTTTTGCTCCTTCTGTTATTTGATTTATGGTCTCTTGTTGTCTTTGTGCTTCTACACTAACTTGCTGTATTGCTTCATTTACTTGGTTTATAGCCTCTGTAACATCAGAAGCCACTTGAACTAAGCTGTTTGTCCTTTCTTCAAGAATTTCAGCCTGTTCTATTATTCCACCAATTAACTCTCTCATTTGAGAAAGTGTCTTTCTTATTGACTCAACAACTTCTTTAAGTTCTCCTTTAGCTTCTATTGAAACGTCCTTACTTAGGTCTCCTTTAGCTATTTGCTCAAGAGTGTCTGCAATGCTGTTAAGAACCTCACGAAGCTCTGTTGTTATCATCTTTAGGGATTCCATTAATGCACCAATCTCATCTTTCTCTTTGTAGCTAATTTTCTCTATCTCTTCACTTGCTTTTTTGAATTCACCTTGTGAAAACGCCCTAATAACCTTTTCTAATTCTGGTAGGACTCTAAATGCAGAGCTTGTTGTTTTATAACCAACACCTGTTGCTATTAGTCCAGAGATTAAGACTATTGCAAGCAATACCATGGAGCTTTCTTTAATACGATTATTTGTGACATCTACTAACTCATCAAACGTTCCCATAATCTCTTTTCGTGGAACCACTGAAATTACAATCCATCCAGTTTGGGGTATCTTTGCAAATCCTCCAATTTTGTCTACGCCTTCGAAGGTATAGTGGACATAACCACTCCCACCGCTCTTTCTGATAGCCTCTGCTAACTCTTTTAATGAGGGGTCTTGGAATATGTTAAGCTTGTTTACATATTCTTCCTTGGGATGTACAAGCACGACTCCATCTTTATTGACCACAGCAACATATCCACTTTGTCCGAGCTTTATTGAATTTGCCTTTTCAACAAGGGTTGAGATTGAAACATCCAAGCCTATAACTCCAACTAGTTCTCCTTGATAGTATACCGGAATACTGTAGGTTATTACCCATTTACCTGTTGTTGCGTCTCTATAAGGCTCAGTCCAAACGGCTTTACCGGCTTTTGACGCATCTTGGTACCATGGTCTTACCCTTGGATCATAGCCTTCTGGGAGCTCTTCCTCTGGATACATAATCATCAAGCCATCATCTGCTCTTCCAAAATAAACATACATTACTTCAGCTTCTGAATTTTTTATACTCTTAAATCTTTTAAGTAAAGAGTCTTTAAAGAGCCTGTCATCCAGATTTAAAGAATACATCTCTTGAACTGCAGCATTTGCGACAGCTCCTAATGACTCAACTTTACTGAGAAAGGCTGAGTAGCTTTCTGCAACACGTTCTGCATTTGTTTCAGCTATTTCCCCTCCTATCATATTACTTTTTTCAATTATGTGTGTAGAGAGATCCTTGTTTAGTCCATTTATCATATATATTGTACCTACTGAAAAGACTAATATTAGGATTAAGACAGTTCCAACCAGGGAAAGGGTAATTTTCCGCTTTATATCCATTTTTCATCCACCTCCTAAAGCCTTACCTCAACAACATTGCCATTCAAAACTTTTTTCATAAAAACCTCTCCTGTTTCAAGAAAAAGACGGATTGTTCTTCCACCTTTACCACCGGTATCTTCTGCAACTATTGGAATCTTGTATTTCTTCAATTCTCTTTTTGCTGCTTCTACGTTTCTTTTTCCAATTTGTAGATTTTCGTTTGAGAGCATGAACATCTGGCTTCCTCCAAACAGTTTTGCTCGAATTCTACTTTTTAGAGCTCCCTGCTTGATCATGTCCCTTATGAGAAGCTGGAGTCCAGTGTCTACATACTTGGCTGGGTTTCCTTTGCTGTTGTAAGAATTTGCCTCTGGAAGCAATGCATGTAGTAATCCCCCCACCTTTGTTACTGGATCATACAAAGTAATGCCTACACAGGACCCTAACCCATATGTGCTTATCACCCCCTTTCTTTTGCTAACTGCGTAGTCCCCTATACCTACTCTAATTTCCATACCCATACCTCTCTAACTCCTCTTCTAGGCTCTTGATTAGTTTTTCAATTGACCCAAATGAAGGGATCAAATAGAAAAATGTCTCTATGCCATAATTTTCATTGTAGAAGCGTGTTTTAAATAGAATGATTCTGTTAGTCTCTTTAAGCTCTGGTCTGTTTATGTCATTCAAAAGCTCATCTATGTTTTTGTAATGTCTTGGAGGGCTTAGGGATACGCTTTCTTTTAGGAGTATCGATAAAATGTCGGTATGAACGGAGACCATTATGTTTCCAACTTCCATTATTGCAGATTCTCCTAATTCATCCAATTCTGTGACATCCCCAGGGGCTAATCCCATTAAAAGAGCGGATAACGTCAGTGTACTTTCCTTTGAGAATTGTAGTATTGCTATTCCACTTATTCCTTCTAGGATATCAAAACCCACTGTGAATCTATCATCTAAATTATATATGCAGGATAGAAATTCCTCCTTGTTAATAATCTCCATCTTTGGAACTTCCAAATCCACAACATCGTTGAAGAGCTTAGACAGTGCTGTAGCGGCATGCGTTATTGCTATTCCAATACCCTCTTTAACCATGTCTTTATGGAATTCACTTAAATCATCTAACATCCTAAGACCTCCTTTAGTTTTTTGAGAATAGCTTTCATACCATCAATTCTTGGAAATACCAACAGATGTTCCTCAAACAATGTTTCTCCGAGTTTTATGTCTGTTTTTAGCAGGATTGTGTATTCACTATACTTTGCAATATCTATTAGGGCAAGGTCTATAATAGCAGGTAAAAAGTCTATAACCATTTGAGGGGGAGTTTGATCTATGGTAATCCCTAAAAAGTTGGAGATTGCTGTAGCGAATGCCGATGCTAGTATATTCCCCATTTCCATTATGGAGGATTTTCCAAGCTCATCTAACTCACTGCATTCATTAGTTCCAAGCATTAAGCCACATATTTTAAGTGCATCTTGGAAATCAGTTATAAAAAAGATATGGCCATCAAATTCCTTACCAAGTTCCACGTATACTGCTACCTTTACCTCGTCTTTAAATTCCTCTCCAACATCTTTTATTGGTACTATCTCAATAGAAGGAACTGAGACAGATGTTTCAATTCCCGTCATTTGGTATAATGCAGTTGCAGCATGAGATGCTCCTATGTTGAAGGTTTCAAGGAGGGCGCTTTTCTCAATCTCAGAGAGGTTGTTTATGTAGTCCTCATACTCCACCATACTTAGCTCCCTCCAAGAGACTGTTTATGTCTATTATCAAGACAACACGTCCATCTCCTAATATTGTTGCACCAGAGAATCCACTAACATGAGAAAGAAGCTTTCCAAGAGGTTTAATTACAATATCTTTCTTATGAAGCAGTTCATCAACGCCTATCGCAATTTTTTGAGAACCCAAGTCTACTATTATCGCTGGAAATCTGTCTTTGTTATTTTGAGAAAGCCCTATGAGCTTGTGAAGCATATATAGTGGGATTATTTCCCCTCTCAGAACTATGACTTCTTTTTTGCCTATTGTCCTAATTTCATCTCTCACGATCTCTTTACTCTCGAGGATGTTGTTTATTGGGACTGCATAAATTTCATCTGCTACCTGAATCAGCAAAGCTTGAATTATTGCAGTGCTTATAGGTAGTCTTATTATGAAAGAAGTGCCTTTTCCAACCTCTGTCCTAACACTTAAGCTTCCATTGAGGGATTTAACTATCTCTTGAACGACATCTAATCCCACTCCCCTTCCAGAAACACTGCTAACTCTCTCTGCAGTGCTAAATCCTGGCATGAATATTAGGTTTAACAACTCCTCAGTGCTCATTGAATTTGCAGCACTCTCAGTTAAAAGGCCTCTTAAAATAGCTTTTTCCTTTATTTTCGCTGGGTCAATTCCTCTTCCATCATCCATAACTACAATTTCTATTCTGTCCTTTTCTCTTTTAGCGATGAGCTTTATTGTTCCAACTCTTGGTTTTCCAAGCTTTTCTCGTTCTTCCGGAGGCTCTATCCCATGGTCAACAGCATTACGAAGTAAATGAACCAATATATCGCTCAATTTGTCTAAAATAGCTCTGTCAACTTCTATATCTTGCCCTTCCATTATGAGTTTAACTTCTTTACCCATCTCTTTTGAGAGATCCCTGACCATTCTTGGAAACTTGTTAAAGATTTCAGACAAAGAAATTAGGCGCATGGTCATTATTTCCTCTTGAAGTTCAGACATCAGCCTTGAAGTGGTGGAGAGGGCTTCCAGAAGTTCTTTGCTTTCTAAAGATTCAGCTATCTGTTCCAAACGTCCTTTATTTATAACAAGCTCACTTACTAAATCCATTAATTTATCAAGATGTTCCACATTGATTCTCACAAGTTTGCTTATCTTTATCCTATCTGCAAACTTCTGTATGTTTGGTTCTTCCTGCCTTTTTTCCTCTTTTTTCTCAAGCTCAACTTTTTCAACGTCTGGATGCTTAGTTATGATTTCTTTTATGGTCTCTTCATCTTCTTGAGTTTTTAAGTAAACTATGAACCTATTTCCATCAATCAATTTTCCAGCTTCTATTTCGCTTTTTTTAGGTTTTATGTCAACTATTTCGCCTATCCTTTCTAGGTCTTGCATTATTAGAAATGAGCGGGCTTCTTTTAGCGGTGCTTCCTTCTGAAGATAAATCTCAATTCTCTTTACTCCAGCTTCTAAGGCTTCATTAATTTTAACACCCAATACCTCTGGATGCTTTTTTATCATAGACTTGATCTCATCAGGTGTTTTATGTGAAAGTACTATGTATTCAACTGAATCACCTTCAAGCTTTCCCTCTTCTATCTTTTTTCTCTCTGGAATCGTTTCTATTACCTCTCCAATTTCTTCGAGATCAGAAAGAATGAGAAATGCTCTCACTCCTCTCATTGTATTGTTTTTGTCAAAGAAAACTTTCACAGAGTACTTTCTAACTTCTCCCAGATTATTTTCTTGTTTAGTTTTGGAGCTAGGCTCTAAAGCAACTTTTTCCTTAATTTTATCGACCTTCTCATAAAGAGACTTCAAGTCTATTTTGTGTTCTCTTCCTTTTTCAATATCGTTAATCATTTCGCTTATAACATCAAGGAATTCAAAAACTATATCAACGATATCATTGCTAATGTCTATTCTTCCTTCTCTAATGTCATCAAAGAGATTTTCCATCTTATGGGCAACTTCGCTTAATTCGGTAAACCCCATAGTTGCAGCAGTTCCTTTTAGAGTGTGGGCTTCTCTAAATATCTGATCTATTATCCTTCTTTTTTCTCCTTCATCTGCTCCCCTTTTTGCAATTTCTTCAAGTTGTAAAACAGCATTATTTAGGTTATCTATCCTCTCTCTGGCATCTGCAAGGAACTCTTCAAGATATTGAGAGAGGTCTTCCACCATGTTCACCTCACTGGAGCGTCTTTAATGCAGAAAGAACAGTATATGGAATACTATCAAGGGGAACTACATGATCAACAACACCCAACTCTATTGCTGCTTTGGGCATGCCAAATATTATTGAGGTTTCCCTATCCTGAGCTATTGTTATTCCTCCTACTTCTTTTATTTTTGCCAATCCCCTTGCACCATCTGAACCCATCCCAGTCATAACTACGCCAACTATTTTGTTTTTAAAGACCTCAGCTGCAGTGATCATAGTTGGATCTGCTGAGGGCCTTACTCCATTTATCTTTGGTTTCCTGTTTAGCTTTATCCTTGGTTTTTTATTGTATATTGAAACCTCCATGTGATACCCCCCCGGAGCAACGTAGGCTTTTCCTTTTTCAATTACCTCTCCGTCCTCAGCTTCTTTTACTTCAATTCTTGAAATATTATCCAGTCTTTTAGCAAATGAGTTAGTGAACTTTGGCGGCATATGTTGGACAACCAAAATAGCTGCATCAATATCTTCTGGAAATTTTGGAAAAATTTTCATCAAAGATTGAGGTCCCCCTGTAGAAGCAGCTATAACAACGACTTTTTGAGCCAAAACTGGAATGCGCTTTACTTTATGCTTTTGTTCCTGTAAAACCCTTTGAGCTTTAAATTCCAGCAGTCTAATTGGGGCTCTGCTAACCTCCTTTATCTTCCTAATAATGTTTTCTTTGAACTCTTTTAATTCATTCGCAGAAGGTTTTGGGATAAAATCCACAGCACCATACTCTAAAGCTTTAATCGTAGCATCTGCGCCTTCTTGGGTTAAAGAACTCACCATTATTACGGGTCTTGGGTAAACTCTCATTATGTATTTTAAAGTTTCCAGACCGTTCATCTTTGGCATTTCAACGTCTAACGTGATAACGTCTGGTTTAAGTTTCCTCACAAGCTCTATAGCTTCATATCCATTGTGAGCTTCTCCTATAACCTCTAACTCTGGATCTGAATTTATTATATCTCTTATTATCCTGCACATTAAATGGGAGTCGTCGACTACTAGAACTCTTGTCTTTCTCTTGAGATACATTGTATCACCCTGAAAGCACTCTGTTTATCTCCTCCAGAACTTTTGGAGCTTGAAACGGTTTAACAATATATCCTTTAGCCCCATTTTTAAGTGCCTGCATAACCTTTGCCTCTTGACCTACTGCTGTTATCATTATAATTTTTGCATTTGGATCGATTTTCATTATTTCACCTACTGCAGTAATTCCATCCATCTCTGGCATTACTATGTCCATAGTTACTAAGTCTGGCTTAAGCTGTTTATACTTTTCAATAGCTTCTTTGCCAGTTGAGGCTTCTCCAACTACTTGATGTCCTGCTTGGGTTAGTATTCTTTTAAGTAACATTCTCATAAACGCTGCATCATCTACAATTAAAACGCTAGCCATTTTTAACCAACTCCAAATTCTTTTTATAGACTCTGGAGCTTAGGTCATAGATTCTAAACAAATGAGCGAATTTTCCAATTATGCTTTCAGTCCTTCCAAGGATGAGATACCCGTGGTCTTGAAGAGAAGAATAAATATTCTTAAATACAATTCCTTGAGCTTCATGTGTCATATATATAAGCACGTTTCTTAGAAAGATTATGTCAAATCCCTTTGGATAACTTTTGCTTAGTAAATTAAAATGCTTAAATGTGATTAGTTTCTTTAGAGAACTGCTAACCTCGTAATAATCTCCTTCATCAATGAAGTACTTTTTCCTTAAGCTTGGGGGAACTTGCTTGTCAACTATATTTTTTGGATAAATACCGGACATAGCGGTTGCTAAAGCCTTCGTGTCTATGTCGGTTGCTAATATTGACACTTTAAAGCGATCCAGCTTCCCTCCAAGCACTTCATGTACAACCATAGCAATAGAATAGGGCTCTTGACCTGAGGAACAAGCTGCACTCCAGATTCGGATTTCTTTTAAATTATCCATCCACTTGTATCTAATAATCTCTGGAAGTAACTTATTTTGAAAAGTTTTCCAAACGATTGGATCCCTGAAAAATTCTGTTGTGTTTATTGTGATGGTCAAAAGTAGTTGTTCAAGTTCATTCTTGTTCTTCTTTAGGAATAAATAATAGTCCATTAGATTGTTCATGCCCAGCCTTCTTGCCCGAGCTGAGATTCTCCTTAATAGATAGGTATCCTTATACATGTTATCTTCAAGATTCAAAAATTTCGAAAGTTCCCTTTTAATAAGCTGATATCCCTTGTCATTGGGTTGCAACATTTTACCACCATACACTCAACTTATTGCAGACTTTACAACATTTCACAATATACCTTGGATATTCTATAATATAAACTTTACTATCTGATTAAGAGAAAAAGTGCTAAAATGGGCATTAGAGTGGAGTTTAAGTTAAATCTCTGACAATTTTCAGAAAATTACACTATAACCTAAACAAATACCCCATCCACAAATATAAATTTTGCAAACTCAATTTTATTCAAGTATGCTCTTTCTTTAATTAATATCGAAAAATAAATAAATATCCAATGCATACCCTTATGGTGGGATAATAATGATTCGTGAAATACTTGAAAAGGAGTTTTTAATAGGGACAACATACATATGGGAGTTTGATCCAGAGGTACCAGTTGATTGGCTTATATGGCTAAAAGTAGTTCCCACTCAAATAAAGAACAATTACGGTATCCTTGTTGATTGTTTTGGAGACCTGATTGACACAAAAATAAACGAAGTTCTAAGGATGGCTTCTGGAGAAGATAAGAGCATTTTCCTAGAGAATCTAGAAAAGATAAACATAATTAAAATAGGAGGAAATTCTTCAAGATTTGGAAAATTGATAGGTATTGTAGATCCTTCTGAAGTAAGCACTAAATATGGTAAGCTTTTCAAACAAGTTACTGAAAAATATAAGAGAATATTCAACATAGTCTACAACTTAGAAGGCTACTTACTCAAAGAAGGAGACAGTGCAGCTGTGGACTGGTATAGCACTCTCCTTGGATTTGAGGGCAAATTGGGAAAAATAACAGTGTATTTAATACCCAGAAATGTTATAGAGGAAAAATATATGAGGCTATTTAAAAATGCTGTTGGTGGAGTGATAACCTCAGAATACATAGGAAGGGGTGTTTATTCTCTTGAAATACGAAAAACACAAATTGCAGAGCATTTAGGTATGGAGATACTATGGAAAATAAACAGATATGGAAAGCTGGAAGTCGTTGAAACCAACACACCATAGGCATTTATTTTTTTCTTACAAATTATGTTTAGTTTCTGAGGATGACGTTACTTGGAATGCTATTAATTTAAAAGTTAGAGGCATTAAGCCTCGTAGATGAAGTTGTGATGCCAAAGCCACTGTTGGCTAAGAAGTGCATGGTGGTTAAAAGAATATGTTGCAAAGCAGTAATTTTAATTTGTTTATTTTTCAAAAATTGTTATAAACCCCCTCCCTTTCTTTCCTTTAGGTGAGAAAATGAGAAGAGGTCCAGTATTTTTGGGGAAAGCTTACATTCACTGGTGTGAGAAGTGCAATGTTCCTCTAATCAGCGGGAGATGTGATATTCATGGGAAAGAAGGGATTTTTAAGTTGAATTTAACCCCTCCCGCAGATGTTAGGTTTGCTTTTGAAAAAGATTTAGAGTTCATTAAAAGAGAGTTTAAAAAGCACTATGGGGTTGATATCGGCGAGATAATTGATGGAAAGATTGTTCTCCTCAACAAAACTCCGGGAGAAGACGACATTTATGAGATAATATTTGATGGCTACATTTTTGGATGGCTCCGCTTTGATCCATTAGAACTTAAATGGAAGCCCGGGCTTAAGGTTGAAGGAGCGATTGCACTTTGGAAGCGCTTTGGGAAGAGGATGAGAAAATGGATCATTGTGGATGAAGGTGCCGTGAAGCCAATAAAGAAAGGTGCAAATGTTCTGCCTGTAGGCATAATTGAGGCAGATCCCTCAATTAAGATAGGAGATGATGTCATAGTTGTAAGCGAAAGTGGAGAAGTTATTGCCACAGGAATAGCAAAAAAAGATTATGAGCAGCTAATAAATCCAAAAGAAAGAGGAACAGGTATTAAAACAAGGCACCAGAGAAGTGTTAATTATAGGGAAGGAAAAAATGCCACAATTGATGACGTGATTAAAGCCAACAAATCAGCACTTGAAGAAAGGGTCAGAGAAGCAAGAGAGTTTATGAGAAAAACTGCTGAGAAGATAAAACTTCCAATGGCTGTTGCATTTTCTGGAGGCAAAGACAGCCTGGCTGTTCTTGGATTGATGCTCGAAGAATTTGGAGAAGGTTTTACGATTTTCTTCAACAACACAGGGATAGAATTCCCTGAAACTCTGCAGTACATTGAGGATATGAAGAAAGATCTTGAAGGCAAAAATATTGAGTTTATAGTTGCCGATGCTAAAGATGCTTTCTGGCATGCCATAAATGTCTTTTCTCCGCCTGGAAGGGACTACCGCTGGTGCTGTAAGGTCACAAAACTCGGCCCTATAACACTAACAATCAAAAAACACTACCCTCAGGGTGTTTTGATGTTTGTAGGGCAGAGAAAATATGAAAGTATCCAGAGATATAAGCAACCGAGGATTTGGAGAAATCCTTGGGTGCCTAATGAGATAGGAGCTTCCCCCATATTTCACTGGAATGCCCTTGAAGTTTGGCTTTACATATTCTCAAGGAAGCTGAAGTATAATCCGCTATATGAACATCGCTTGGACAGAATTGGATGCTTCTTGTGTCCAAGCTCATCCTTAGCTGAAATTTATACACTTAAAGAAGAGAAGCCAGAACTGTGGAATAAATGGGAGAAAGAGCTCGAAAAATGGAGAAAGCGTCTTAATCTTCCTAAAGAATGGATAACCTATGGATTCTGGAGATGGAAACAGCTTAGTAGGGGACAGAAGAAGTTAGCAGAGCAGCTTGGAATTAAGCTCCCGGAGAAGAGAGTTTGGGAACCTGTGCAGTATTCAATTGAAGAGCACGAAAATGGGTATTTAGTAAAGCTAAACACAGCAATAAACTTGAAAAGAATCAAAGAAGTTGCCCCTATTCTCGGTGAAGTTGAAATAGGAGAAAATTACATAAAGGTTGGTGAAATAGTTTTCAAAGAAGAGGGAATATTTGCTCCTGAACGTAGAGAAGGTGTTCAGGCATACTATTTAGTCAAGAGAGCTTATGAATGTGTTGGCTGTGGGGTTTGTGTCGGGAAGTGTCCAGAAAATGCACTAAGCATAGATCCAAAAACGAAGAAAATCGTCGTTGATTATGAAAGATGCGTTCACTGTAGGGAGTGTATGGAAGTATGTCCTCTGTTAAAAATCAAAAATCCAAGAGAAGGAAGTCAGCTTTAATCATAATGTTAGTTGCTATTTTCCTTCTTCCACTTGCTTCTTCTCAAGAGGAATATGAATACAACATAGAAAGCTACTCAATTTATTTTGACATAATTAATGACAACACAATAAAGGAAACGATTGAAATCAGTTTAACAGCAAATACTGACTTCAGTAGATATGTCTTCTACTCAGACTATCCCATAGAAAACCCCGATGCAATAGTTAAAATCAATGGAGAGATGAAGATTGTAAACGTAAGCGTGAGCAAAATAGTTGGCGGGATAAATGCCGTGTATGTAAAATTTCCACCAGTTAAAAAAGGGGATCGTATTACGATCAAAATAAGCTTTTATTCTTCTGGGATGCTTCAAAATGTCCAAAATAAGAAGCAATTTGCTTATTATATAAGATTCAATCAGCCTGTGAACGTCTTCTACGTAAGACTGTTTATCCCAAAAGGATATGCAATTCTCTCTCCGATAATACCATCTCCGGACATGGTGGAAAGCTCAGAAAACAGACTTGTCCTGGAATGGAGAAGAGAAAACGTCAAAACGGGAGAAGAATTCTACTTCATAGTTGGATTTTCAGGGGAAATTAAGGGATTTTCCCCTCTGTGGCTTGTAGTGATATTTGTATCTGCATTTGCAGGAGGATTCTTTGCGGGGATGCTGTATAAGGAGAGGAGAGGCAAGGAGAAAGTAGAAGTACTTAGAAGTGACGAAGAGAAAGTCATTGAACTCTTAAAGAATGGGCCTGTTTTGCAAAGTGAACTCGTTAAGAAGCTCGGTGTTTCAAAGGCAAAGGTCAGCCTTCTCCTAAAAGATATGGAGAAAAAAGGACTAATCGAGCGTGTCAAGGAGGGCAGAAGTTATCTCGTTAGACTCAAAGAAAGCTAAGATTTATAAACCATGGAAATTAGCTCATAAAACTGCGAGGTGAATGAAATGGAGTTTGAATGTCCAGAATGCGGGAGTGAAAATATTGAAGTGATTAAAGAGAGGGGAAGAGAGGTTACACTTAAGTGTCTTGACTGCGGTAATGTATGGATGCTTACCCTGCCAAAACTTTTGAAGATTCCTCTCATCGTCAGCAAGCACGAGAGAAGCTTCAAAACTGAGGCAGAGCTTCCGGAAGATGAGGAAATTAAGGTTGGAGACATAGTTGAGATTGAAAACGATGAAGTCAGGATTACAGGCATAGAGCTTGAGGGAAATAAAAGAGTAAGCAAAGCAAAAGTAAGTGAAGTTAAAACGCTCTGGGGAGAAAGCTTAAAGTATCCAAAAATCATTGGAGTCTCAATTTACCTGCCCAAAGGAATTACACAGTCATTCAAAGTCCAAGTGGACAGAGATGAGGAATTTGTCGTAGGTGAAGTTCTTGAGGTTGGAGGATATACCTTCAAAGTTGAAAAGATAAAAACAGAGAGAAAAATGCTCACACATGGAAAAGCAAAGGCAGATAAAATAGTACGGTTAATGGGACACCAGATAAGGGCAAGAGCAAGTAGAAAGCTTAAAATTTATAGGGGCTATGAAAGCGTGGAGAGATAAGCTAAAATACTTCCTCTTCAAATTCTTTTTTGTGAGAGCAATGAATGATGAAGAATTATATGAGAGATGGGTAAGGCTTGTTAGGCAGCTTGAGAGAGAAAGGATAATTAAAAGCAAGCATATTAAGACAGCTTTTCTAAAAGTCCCCAGATATAAGTTTGTTCTTGACAGGTACAAACACTATGCCCATGTTGATGAACCTCTGCCTATTCCTGCGGGGCAAACCATTAGCGCTCCACACATGGTAGCTATAATGTTGGAAGTTGCCGATCTAAAAGAGGGCATGAATGTTCTTGAAATTGGAACCGGAAGCGGATGGAATGCCGCCCTAATCTACGAGCTTGTCAAGAGGGATGTCTATACAATTGAACGGATCCCTGAGCTGGTAGAGTTTGCAAGGAGGAACCTGGAGAAAGCATGCTACGAAGATAAAGTTCATGTGATTTTGGGGGATGGAACAAAAGGATTTCCCCCCAAAGCTCCATATGACAGAATCATAGTTACAGCAGGTGCCCCAAAAGTTCCAGAACCCTTGATAGAACAGCTCAAAGTTGGTGGAAAGCTAATAATACCCGTTGGAAATTATCACCTATGGCAAGAGCTATATGAAGTGATAAAGCTCGATGAAAAAGGAAGAATAAAGGTGATAAATCACGGTGGAGTTGCGTTTGTTCCGCTAATTGGGGAGTATGGATGGAGGGAATAAAGTGGAAATTAGACTAATAGCTTTTGATTTAGAGGGGACGCTGGTAAAATCAAAGTCAAGCTGGGTAGAATTGCACAAGCGCTTTGGTACTTGGGATAAGGGAAAAGAATATGCCGAGAGATTCTTCAGAGGGGAATTTGATTATCAAACATGGGCGGATTTGGATGCATCTCTCTGGAAAGGACGTAAGAGGAAGGAAATCCTGGAGTGGGCAAATTCTGTTGAGTACATGGATGGGGTTAAAGAGCTCTTTAAATTTTTGAGAGAGAGTAAATTTAAAATTGCCATAATTAGCGGGGGATTAATGTGTCTCGCAAAAAGGGTTGCAGATGAGCTTAACGCAGATTATGTGTTTGCAAATGAGCTCATTTTCGATGAAGAAGGTAGAGTAACGGGAAAGGTCATTGCAAGGGTTGATTTCCAGAATAAGGGAGAAATTTTAGCAAAGCTAAAAGAGGAGCTTAAGCCTTCATTAACAATAGCTGTGGGAGATGGACACAACGACATTGCGATGTTCAAAGTGGCTGATGTCAGCATAGCAGTAAATCCCCACAAAGGTGTTGAAGGGGATTATGTTGCAAAGGATTTGAAGGAAGTGAAAGAAATCATCAGGAAGATTTTAGAAGAAAGAGGTCAGTGAAGGGCGTGTTCATCACTCTTCAGCAAAGCAAAAGTTCATCATCCCTGTAGGCCCTGCTATTCTTCACTGTTCCGCGGAGCTGGCCTCCAGTAAAAACCTTAGTGAGGACAGTTTAAAAAACTTAAAGCCCACTCATCTTCTGGAGCAGTAACCAGAACAAGTCTCCATAAAATACTGAGATTAAGAACCCTAAAAAGAGCGCCGGTGCAAAAGGCATGGATTTTCTAACGATGAACTCATTTTCGAGCTTTCCTTCCTCAACAAGCCTTTTGAGCTTTTCTATTTGCTCTTTTGTTAGACCTTCAGCAGTTGGAGAGGCTATGAGACTCTCGTAATGTGGCTTTAGGAGACTTAAATTACCAGTGGTTAAAGCTTTTTTGAATCTATCTATAGAGCTCTCTCTGTCTCTCAGAATTTCTCCGTTCTTTTCATAAATCCACTCTCCCAGAATGTCCCACTCCTTTAAATTCTCAACAGGCTTCTTTTCCATGAGAATCTCTTCTCTGAGAACTTTAACAAGAGAGAAAAAGACTTTGAAGATGTAGAATACAATCAAGAGCTTTGCAAAAGATAGCAGGAAGGCAAATCCAACAATATAAGTGAAAATAGCCAATACAATAATCCCAAGTATGTTACTAATCTTTTTGTATTTCCCCAATATTCCTATTATTGCTAAAGTTCCAATCCATCTAATCAGTGGATGCAATGCAATGCCAAGGTAATACCGCAGAGCTATAAACAATCCCAATGAGACCATAATCCAGAGAGCCAGCTCAATAGTTAGTGTTATGTTTTCAGTGAAAACGACTTTCAACTTGTCTATTTTTTTCTTAATAACTAAGTCTCCAAGGGCATACACAAAGAGAAAGGGGAAAATTCCAAGTATACTGTTGAGGAGGAGAGTTAAGGCATGTAATGGATAGTAAACTGCATAGGGAGCTTTTATCTTAGCAAATTCCGAAGCATATGGAAAGAGTGCTGCATATGCAGCCAGTATTAGTGTATCTCCACTTGCCCATCCTCCCATTAGATACATGAGATACCCAAGTAAAAGCCCAGTTCCAAAGCCTATCAATCCAGAAAGTGCTAAAAGAGGATTATTTGATTTGATTCCAAGATACATATAATATAATAATCCCACCTCTACCACTGGGACAGGAATCTTAGATAACAACCCAAAGTCCGATTCTTCAGGAGAATTTGTTCTCAGTTTCTCAAAGATATCAAGGAGTACAGAAACATGTTTATCCTCAATAAAACCGGTTTTTATATCAGTATATGATGTTAGAATCCCCATAATAATCCCAAAGATTATTAAAACACTTTCCATGATTTCACCTCACAGATTCTGGATTATTCTTTCCTGTATCTCTTTAGTGTAGTTTGAGATTGCAGTATTCACAGTTTTCATGCCAAAAATAATAACTCTAAGAGTTATGCTGACCAAGAGCAATGTAATCGCAACTAATATAAGATACTCCAGAGCAGTTTGTGACTTTCTCACTGATCCCACCACTGTAATATCTAAGCCTTGACCGTATTTTAATTTTTCCATAATTTGGTCTTGCGAATAGGTGATCATCATGTTTTTAAGGTGAGAGCTCACATAGGGACGTTGAGATGAAAATATACAAACTTTATGTGAGAGAGGAATACCTTGAAATGATAAAAAGCGGAAAAAAGAGAATTGAGGTCAGGGTAGCGTATCCACAGATAAAGGACATCAAGGCAAGAGACAAGATACTTTTTAACAACCTTGTACCTGCAGAAGTTATTAGCGTAAAAAGATATGAGACATTTAGACAGGTACTTAGAGAGGAACCCATTGAAAAAATTTTTCCGGACAATCCAAGTTTTGAAAGAGCCTTAAAGAGATTTCATGAAATGTATCCAAAATGGAAGGAGAACCGCTATGGTGTAATTGCCATTAAATTCCGCCTTCTGAAACCAAAAACGAAAGGTGAGTGAAGTGAAGAACTTAAAATTCGACGGACGCTATAAAGATATGATACTCAGCGGAAAAAAGAGAGCAACCATTAGATTGGGGAGAAAAATAAATCTAAAGCCAGGTGATGAAGTGTTGATACATTCTGGGGGGTACGTATTGGGGAAAGGCGTGATAAAGAGAGTTGAAACAAAAAAAGTTTCTGAGCTCACTGACGAAGATGCCCGTTTGGATGGATTTAAAAATAAGGAAGAACTTCTGAAGGCTTTAAAAGAGCATTACAAACACCTAACTCCGAATACCCCTGCAACAATAATCAAATTTGAGATAACCAAGCTCTTAGATAAACCCATCCTCTCAGCAGACTTTCCGTATGAGGGGAACAATCCAATCGAAATTGCAGAAAAGGCACTCAAATACCTCGACAACTTGAGCTTTGAAGAAATTGCACTTTTGAACCTCTTCTTGAAAGAAGGAAGCCTTAGAAAGGCAGCGTATAAGCTTGGAGGATTGAACAAGAGGTATAAAATCAGAGAAGTCTTAAGAAAGGCTTATGAAGAGCTTAAAAAGAAGGGTTTAACGGAACCAAAGATTTAATACACCCATATTTGTTGTCTTGAATTCCAATACCCCTTTAGCTCCTCCTTTGTATGGTATTCTGCCACAGGGTAAATTCTTAGTGAGTACACCCCCTTCATTCGAGAAATTTCAAGAGTAACGTCTCTTAAGCTCCTCTCGTCTTCAACATTCGCAACTGCCACTACATTTGGCTCTCCTCTAATTTGATGGATTTCTTCTATTAGCCCTTTCCTCCATAGTTGCTCCTCAATTTCGCTGGCCTTTTCCTCAAGCACACTTATGAACAGTATAACCTTCACACTCCTCACCTCCATAATGATTATAATTCAGAACCATTTATACACTCTATGCTCACTCCAAGTGGTGAAAAATTACAAAATAGAACTTTAAAGTACATAAAAAACGCTATTCTCTGTTATTTCGTTAATCTGATGATTTTCTGCGGGGTTTTTAAGTGTGTTACTTGACAGTTTAACCGGGAAAAGCTTAAACTTTCCCCTTCCTACAAGCTTTGTTAGTTTTAATCTGAATTCTTTAAGCTCATTTTCATCGGCAAATTCAACCTTAGCTATGAAGTCGTATTCTCCATAGAGCCAGTAGCCCTCTACAGGGAGCTTTTTGAGCACTTCATCCCTCACTCCCCTTGAGTTTGATCACCTCCGAAACTTTTTCCAGTTATCGGATGAAGAGGAGGTATAAATCCCTTTCGTGAATTTTTCGGATAAAATGGCAAAATTTAGAAAACTTTTTGACAAATTTCCGTCATCTATGCAACAGAGTTTTCATATACTCTAAATATTTAATCCGTAAATAACAAAGAGTTTTAACCTACAAATCGGAGATAAACAACGGTGGTGTTTATGATTAAAGCAGTGTTCTTTGATTTTGTTGGGACTCTCTTAAGCAAAGAGAGCGAAGCCGTTACCCATCTCAAAATCATGGAAGAAGTTCTGAAGAATGCGAATGCAGGGGTTGAGGTTAATGCAAAACAGCTTTTGGAGGAGTATGAGCATCTTACAAAAGAAGAGTTCAGCAAATTGGCAGGAAAACCTTACAAGCCAATACGCATCATAGAAATTGAAATCCTTGAAAAGCTTGCCCAAAAACATGGCTTTAAGGCTCCAGAAGATTTCTGGCAAACCCACTTGAAAATGCACCAACTCTATGGAAAACTTTATCCAGAAGTCGTTGAAACTCTAAAAGAGCTCAGAAAGAGAGGTTATCATGTTGGACTTATTACAGACTCAGATAATGACTATTTAAGAGCTCATTTAGAAGCGTTGAGAATTCTTAATCTCTTTGACAGCATAACAACGAGTGAAGAGGCAGGATTCTTTAAGCCACATCCGAAAGTTTTCGAAATTGCACTTAAAAAAGCTGGAGTTAAAGGAGAAGAAGCGGTTTATGTTGGTGATAACCCCCTCAAAGATTGTGTTGGGGCGAGGCAAGTTGATATGGTGAGCATCTTGCTTGATAAAACGGGAGAAAAGAGGGAACTGTGGGGAGAGTGTGAGTTCATAATAAGCGACTTAAGGGAAGTTTTAGACATAGTATCTGAGATCTGAGGTCAGCAACGGCAGGGTTCATCACAACTCAGCCAGCGAAATTATCATCATCCCTCTCTTTTTAGCTCAGCCTTTTCTTTGCCTCCCATAACCTTTGAAAGGCCGTAATCCAGGCTAAGACTGTAACAATGTAAACTCCCACATCCACTTTATTAAATAGTGCCGCAATTATTAAAATCAGCAGTCTCTCAGCTCTCTCCGCAATACCCACAGCTAAAGTCCCACTTCCAGCAAGTTCTGCTCTGCATCTTTCGTAACTTACCAAATATGACCCAATTAAAGCTATGAATGCAATTTTCCAATCAATCAAACCCCCATAAGCAATTCCAAATAAAACTGCACCATCACTGACTCTATCAGTTGTTGAATCTAAAAACGCCCCAAAACGAGAAGTCCTGCCGGTTAGCCTTGCCAAAGTGCCGTCAAGGGCATCAATTAATGAACCAAAGATTAGGGTTAATGCCGCTAATCTCTGCTCTCCCATAGTAAAGAAATAAGCAGCTAATAGGGAAATCAGCATTCCAATAAGGGTGAGCTGATTTGGAGTCAGACCGATTTTCGCCAGAGGCCTGACAATTGCCTCCAAGTAACCTTTGAAAACTGGTCTGTATTTATTGAGCATCTTCCTCGACCTCTATCACCTTTTTCCCTCTTTCTTGGGGTATTATCTTAAGTTTAGCATTTTTGAATTCCTTCCTTAACCCTTCTCCCTCTAAAAGTCTGTCCAAAAATACTGCTAACGCTGCAACCTCACTGTGCGGCTGGTTCCCAATTGCAACGTTATAATGAGTAATCTCGTAAACTTCCCTCGGGACTTTTTCTGCTCCTACAACAACTAAAATATTTTCTCCACTCTTTAAATCTTCCTTGATTTTGGGCAATATATCATCAACATGAATTCCATACATCGTGAGATGGACTATCTTTCCCTTCCATTCACGCATTATCTTTTTCCAGTGGGGACTAAATTTTATGAAAAATTGCCCTCCCCAGCGTTTTACAACGTCTTCAACACTTTCCCTTACGTGTTCATCTTCATCAGCTGCAATTATTATCCCATCAGCTCCAAAAGCCCTTGCTGTTAACGCTACGTGAGTTGTTATTCTTTTATCTCTTTCAGGTCTGTGCCCTAATCTAAGTACCACTATCATTTGTATACCCCCCTTAGGATGTACCAGTACTTCCTGAAGTTATCAGGCCAAGGTTTATCCTTATAGAACTCATACAGGGCTGTTATGCTCCTCTCAATATTTTTGTAGTCGTACTTTAGAAGCATCTCATTAAGTTCTTTTTCAGGGGCTGATGCAAATATAAAGAGAGCAAATATTTGTTCATTTTCGTTCATTCTATTAAGCATAAGTGTGAGCTTTGTTTTCAACATGGGATTCAATTTCTTCTCCACTTGTGTTATGAGCTTTTCTTTAAGATTTGCAAGATAATCAGGGCCAACATCTACATGTTCATGCCCTTTTAACTCTTCTGGAGCTTGAGCAACAAGTCTATAGTTTCCCTGAGTCAATAACTGATAAATTTTGGGAAAATACGGAGTTGCTATATATTCCTCTCTGCTTCCAATAAAGCCATGTCTAAAGTCAACAACATACCATTTTCCTCCAGAGTAGAACTCTGATAGTGGGTTTGAAGTACAGTCAGTACCATTATACAGACTAACAATTCTTGAAGGTACATTGATTGATTTCATCATGGCTGTAAAAAGGAGTTGCCCTTCAGCATAGCTAATCTTATTCTGCTGAAGTATTTTCTGTGGATCCACTGATGCTGTTGTGTCACCAAATTTGTAGTGAGTTAGAATCCACGAATATATTTTTTCCGCAGCCTCTATTTCGGATTTCGATCTAAGAACAAGCGGTAGAGCATAATTTCTGAGAACACTAACATTAACATAGGAGACAGAATTAAACCTTTTAATCCAGTATCCATCAACTAAATATTTATTTTCAATCCAGTAATACTTATCCCCATATGCTTTCCTTAAAGTTTCATTATTGGCGAACCAGGGGGCCCAAGTGATCTCAATGTATTTGCTTACAATTTCCTTTTTTTCATTTCCATTTTTAAAGTAGTTTACAATAATTGTCATATATCCAGAAGTATGCTTATATGGGACTTTTATCTCATAAACTATCCGATATGATTGTCCCCCGTATATTTTCTCAGGAGTTTTTGTTTTATTAACGACTTCCAAACCATCAAAAAGATTAACTGAAACCTCGCCTATTTCTATTGGAGCCATGCCAATGTTTTTTAGTTCAACAGTTATATTGAAAATTTTCCCACCACCAACCATATAGGGAGTCTTGATAGCCATAGAGAGCTCTCCGGGTGATATCTTTGTCTCTTCCTTCACAACGGTTATAGTGAATTCATGATAAAATCCCTTCCATATTCTGTGAAGTTCATCAACGAGTTCCAAAGGTACTCCGATTGTATATACTCCCGGCTTTTCAGGAGCCTTTATTATCCAAACAAGTTCCACTTTTTCTCCTACCTTTAGCTGGGAAGGAAACTTGGGACTTTGGAGAATTTTAAAGTCTGGATTATTAATCATCAGATTTGCACCAATAAATGCGACTTTTCCTGTATTGTTGATGGTGACAATTATATGAAATGTCTCCCCAGCTTTTACAACCGTCCTATCAACTTCAAAAGTAACCACAGCCGGTTGCTTAATCAGACATCCCGATGCGAAAATTATTAAAAGCAACAGGAAAGCATATTTTTTCAATTAACTCACCCTTTCAGTTCATGAAGGAGGATTGCTAACTCCCCAAGCTCACCAATTTCCCATTTAACATTGATGGGTATCCCCATTTCAATTTCTTTCTTGCTAAGCCCTGGTTCAGTTCCACCGAAAATAAACATCACCTTCTTCCCTCTTACACTTCCTCTAAGCTTTTCCCAGTCAGCTGATTCTCCAAACTTTGTAATTGTATAAATTTCTTCGGGCTGGACTACCTCAATTGCATCGGACAAGTCCCCCACAATTAATATGTTTTTACCTTTTTTAAATGCCTCCTTATGTATTTCTGGCACTCCCATTTGAGCTGCTGTGCCGGTAGGCTTTGAAATCACTAATAGGTCAACATCAAAGCCAAATGCTATTTTAGCAAACTCTTCAAGCTTCCTTGTTGCATTGATGTTGTGATACACAACGATTATCATTCCCTCACCTCCAAAGGCTCTTTAAAGGATTGAACCTTAATAATCTTTAGGTGGTTGCAATGATTACGCTAACTACAGACTTCGGAATCAAAGGGCCTTATGTCGGAGAAATGAAAGGAGCAATTCTCAGTATAAATCCTCAAGCAAAACTTATTGATATTACTCACTCAATTACAAGACACAGTATTCTTGAAGGCTCCTTTGTGATGGAGCAGGTTGTAAAGTACTATCCAAAAGATACAATTCACATTGGAGTTATTGATCCAGGAGTTGGTACAGAGAGAAAAGCATTGATTATAGAGGGAGATCAGTTCTTAGTAGTTCCCGATAACGGCTTGGCGACTCTTCCACTGAAACATATAAATCCAGCAGCAGCTTATGAAATCAATATAAAAAAGATGGAAGCTATAATTGGGAGAAAGATCAGCTCAACCTTTCATGGAAGAGACGTATTTAGCCCTGCTGCTGCCTTGCTTGACCTGGGTTACGAACCCTCACGCTTAGGAAAGGAGATCAGCTTGGATGAGATAATAAAGCTCGATCTGGAGCCAAAGCAGAAAGATGGGAAATGGATTTTGAAAGTGATTTACGTAGATGATTTTGGCAATGTGATCCTCAACTTAGAAAACTATGAGAGACCAAAATACGTTGAGGTTAAAGGGCTTAAAATCCCCTATCTTGATACCTATGGGCAGGTTAAAAAAGGTGAGCTTTTGGCTCTGCCAGGGAGTCATGACTACTTGGAGATAGCTGTTAATCAAGGCTCTGCTGCTGAGGTTTTAGGAGTTAAAGTGGGTGATGAGCTGGAGGCCAGATTGTGGAGGTGATTGGATGCCAAAACGCGGTCTATTTGTCGGTCGCTTTCAGCCTGTTCATAACGGACATATAAAGGCCCTTGAATTCGTTTTTTCCCAAGTTGACGAGGTGATAATAGGTATAGGAAGTGCGCAGGCAAGTCATACCCTGAAAAATCCGTTTACAACAAGTGAAAGGATGGAAATGCTAATAAGAGCATTGGATGAAGCTGGATTTGAAAGGAAGTACTATCTAATCCCTCTACCAGATATAAACTTCAATGCAATCTGGGCAACCTATGTGGTCAGCATGGTTCCGAGATTTGACGTGGTGTTTACCGGCAATTCCTTAGTGGCACAGCTTTTCCGTGAGAAAGGTTATGAAGTCATAGTACAGCCAATGTTCAGAAAGGACATTCTTTCGGCAACAGAAATAAGAAAAAGGATGATAGAAGGGAAGCCTTGGGAAGAACTTGTACCAAAAAGCGTTGCAGAATTCATAAGGGAAATAAAAGGTGTTGAGAGAATAAGAATGCTTGCAACAAATCTTGAAAAAAATGAAAAAGAGCTTCAGGCGCCGATTAGGATTCCTGAGTTTTAGTTTTTGATGCTATCTTCTCAAACTTTATGAAAAGTGAACTTATTATTAAAAACAGTATCAAACTAACAAAGTAAGGTAGAGTAGCTTTTATACTTGCCAAAGCTCCAGCAATAAATGGGGTAAAAAGTCCTATGAGACGGCGATAACTTGAGAGAGTCGCATGAAACTCACTTGCCTTTTCCTTTGGGATGAGAGAAAACATCCAAGAACGGTAGAATGGGAAAGCCAATGTATCTCCAAAGCGTCCTATAAAGTAAGCAACCAACACAAACCAAAATGGGGGTGAAAGTGACATAATCAAGGCATAGATAGAAAGGAGAAACATCCCACTTCCGATAGCCCTAAAGCCCTTATCTTTTGGAATCCTTTCGCTTACGTACGTTGCTATGATAGTTGCTACTGAAATTGCTCCTTCAATGAGCATTACTTCAAAGATTGTTTTGTGAAGCTCAAATATGACATAGTTGAGGAGGACAATTTCTGGAGCCAGAGACCATGCTAATGTAAACAAAGCTTCGATCAAAAGCAAAAATTTGAATTCTCTGTCTATTTTGAAAGTAAACTTCTCTGGACTTATCCTCTCCTCCTTGCTAACAGGAGGAAGGAACTTCCAAAGATAAGCTATAGTGAAGACAGAGAAAAGACCAAAGACAATGAAGGCTTTTCTGTAGTGTTCTGCTGTATTCCAGATATAGCCGAAGAGATAGCCGAGGATAAGAAAACCGATTAGCTGACTGATTTCTGGTAAGCGAAGATGCCACGCAAAGATTTCCTCATATTTGTCTTCTGGATAGATTATCTGCTCATAAGCTTGGTAAAGAGGATAAAAGAGAGCTGAGATTTCTTCAATGGTGTAGCCCAAAAAGAGCATAAGAGGAGCAATTGAACCTTTGGCAAAGCCGTAAAGGATGTATGCAATTCCATCGAGGGCATCTATCAGAATTAAACCAGTTTTAAGAGGGTACTCGTTGAAGAAGCGACCAATTAGATAGGTCATCGGAATTGAGATAATGTTGACAGCAGTGAAAAACGCTCCAACCTCTAAGACCGAATAACCCGAGTACATCATGTAAAGCGGAAGCAGATACCAGACTATAAGCTGAGGGGCTATGATGGTGTGATAGAGCATGTAAGCCTTTGCGTCCCTTGGGATTTCGCTCCAGCGCATTTGAAACCCTGCCTATACTACTCCTGAGATTTTAAAATCTTGTCACAAATTATGTGATATTAATTTAGGGTAATGCTTATAAGCTGGTCATTCTAATGACCAAAATGGTGGTATTATGGTTCATCCAGATGACTACATCACAGAGCATCTGCTCAATCTTTCAGCCCTTCTCAAGCCATATAACAAGCCTGAAAAGCGAGAACCCTATGGTTGGCTCGCCTCTAAGGTGAATTCCTATTTAAAACATGGGAAAGCTGATACGATTTTACTTCTTGGCATAAGAGGGGTTGGGAAGACAACACTTTTAGCACAGCTTTACTTTGATACAATTTCAAAAACGAACCCAAATCAAGTGCTTTATCTGCCCCTTGATAGACTCCAAGCTTTTGGACTAAATCTTTTGGAGGTTATAGAAGCTTATAAAAGAATCATAAAGCCAGAAAAAGCTGTGATACTCCTCGATGAAGCTCAGTATGAAGAGAGATGGGACTTGAAGCTTAAACTCCTCCATGATGAGAAGAAATTCCTCATTGTTGTAACGGGTTCCTCAGCAATGAAGCTCAGAGAAAGCCCTGATTTGGCAAGGAGGGCTCTTCACAGGGAGCTTTTCCCAATGACATTCAGAGAATACTATCGCCTTAAAACTGGCAAATTCCTTCCGGAACTTATGTGGAGGATTCTCAACTTAGAAGAGATTGAACTTCCACCCTTCAGGGAAGAGATAACCGAGTACGTAAAAGTTGGATCCATGCCGCTCTCGCTTGAGATGGAAGAATGGGAGGTTTATGAGAGGCTCATCACGATGCTCGATAGAGTCGTTTACCGTGACCTTAGAGAAGTTTATGAGTTCGATGCTGAAACGCTCGATAAAGCCTTCAACCTGCTCTATTTAATAGCTAATCCAAAGGCAGAAAGATTCAGCTATGAAAGACTTTCCAAGACACTTGGCTTAGCTAAAGGAACCGTTATAAAGCTTGTAGATGCTCTTGAGAAAGCAGGCATTGTTCAAAAAATTCCTATTCATGGCTCGCCTTCTAAGAACATCAGAAAAAATCCAAAGATAAAGTTTCTTGCAGTTCCAATAAAATCAGCCCTTCTATACAAAGCAGGCATAAATATCAGCAAGGAGGAAGTCTTTGCCTCTCTTCTTGAAGATGTTGTGGCATTCTATCTTTACTTGGTTGCAAAGACAAAAATGGGAAAACTGAGCTACGAACCAAGTAAAGGAAGTGCTGATTTTGTGCTTGAGCTTGGTAATGAAAAAATTGTTATTGAAGTTGGACTTGGAAAAGAAAAGAAAAGTCAAGTTGAGAGGACGATGGAGAGGATTGGAGCAGAGAAGGGCATTGTAATTGGGAAAAGATATAGGGTCAATAAAAAAGTTGCTTTTTATCCATGGCAGATGTTTGTGGCAGGGTTGTAGAATGATGCATTAATCCAAAAAACTTATAAGTAATTAAATGATTACATGTTATTAAGTGATAACATGAATGCTGAAGAACTTGCCAAAATACTTGATGGACTTGGGCATCCGCTCAGACTTAAAATAGTTGCACTGCTTGCAAGAGAAAATAGGGCAATGTACCTAAATGAAATAGCAAACGGTCTTGGAATAAACAGGGCATTAGCTAAAGTTCATCTCAAAAAGCTCGAAGCGGCGGGAATTGTCAAGAGTAAGGTTGTGCTTGATGAGGAGAGGGGAAAAGCTCTGAGATTTTATGAGCTTGTACCATTTAATATTCATCTCTCACCTGATGTCTTGAAGGAGGTGATAGAATGAGAACCCGAGACGTTGTGATTTTAGCAAGTTGGATAACTGCAATAGTTATCTCAGCTGTCATAATTATGAAAGGCGGGGCAACTTATCTGAACATAGGAATAGCATTGCTTCTTTTCCTCATGTCAAGTGGCATATCTTTTGCCGTGGGTTACTCACTGCACGATACTGAAGAGCTAAAACTGTCCAAAGAGCTTTCATCACTAACTTCGAAGCTTGAGGAAATTGAGAAAAAGGTTAACAGCATAGAGGAGAAGGTTGAAAAGGTGGAGAAGTTTTTGGAAGAATAGTTACCTGATCTTCTTTATCTAAAATTATTTTAATTACATCTTATACATCTTAACGTAGATCAAAGCTGACTCGCCCCATTCCGGATACGGGTCAACCAGAGCCACTCGAGCAAAGCCCATCTTTTCATAAAAGCATCTCGTTTTATCGCATGGTTTGTAGTTTAACTCTCCCGATGTCTTAACGACGAGCACTTCAAAGTCTTTCTCTCTTGCCCACTCTTCAACAACCAACAAGAGTCTTGAGCCTATGCCTTTTCCATGATGCTCTCTCTTTACAGCCATCCAGAGGATTTCAAGGGCTTTTTTATTAATAGGTTTGACAGTTATGAAACCAAGGACTTCTTTCTCGAGGGCTATAAATGTGATCTCACTTTTTAAATCCTCTTCAATAGCCCTGAGTCCAGCCTCATTGAACCACTCTGGCAAATTGCGGGCTATTTCAAGACATGCCTTTCTTTCGCTGTCGGTTTGGAGAGATTTAATGATCATATCCAACACCCTTAAACTTTGGAAAGTTCAATGTAGAACCAGTGTTTATGCTTTTCTTTTCTAACAATGTTGAATCCAACGCTTTTGGCCAAGCTCTCGACCTGTTCACGTGTTTGCGGAGCTGGGAAAACAACGGCATACCTTGCATTTATAACCTCTTTTTCTGAGCGGGCAATCACATTGATATTGTAAATGAGACATCTCGGAATCACTGCATCCCAAATGTGCATCTTTCCGCCTTTGCGAAGGACACGATAGCACTCTTTGAGGACTTCTCGCAAATTCCTCATGTACATAACCGAGAAGAAGGAGGTTACTGTGTCAAAATATTCGTCTGGGAATCCCATTTTCTTCGCGTCACCTTTAATGAACTTCCCCTTAGCCCCTCTGCTTTTTGCTTCCTCAAGCTCTTTCTCCGAAATGTCAAGAATGTAAATCTCACCGCTTGCAGTCCTTCCAATAACACCCTCCCCTCCGCCACCTATATCGAGAATTCTACCAGAGAGTTGTGGCAGTTCCACTTCAACCCATGAAGTTTTGACTATAAGCTTCATTTTGCCCCCTCCTTTCCAGCCTTTCTAAAGCTAACTCTATCATGCAAACCCTTAAAAGGGAACTCCCTAATTTTTCTTTGGTGGTGAAAATGGCACAGAATAAGGAACAACTTGAAAGGTTGGCTTATGAATATCAGCTCTTACAGGCTCAAGCTCAGCTTTTGACTCAAAATTTAGAGCTCTTAACTCTTGGAATGAATGAATTTAGAGCCGTGAAGGGAACCCTTGAAGAGCTTAAAAAGGTTGAAGACGAGAAGCCCGAGATATTGGTTCCAGTTGGAGCAGGCTCATTTCTCAAGGGCATAATTGTTGACAAAGAGCACGCAATCGTCAGTATTGGGGCTGGATATGCAATTGAAAAGAGCTTGGATGATGCCGTTACCTATTTAGACACAAGAATCAAGGAATATGAGGATGCAATAAAGAGAACTCAAGAAGCATTACAGCAAATTGAGCAAAAACTCCAAGATTTGGCACAGAAAGCTCAAAAGATACAGCAAGAACAGGCAATGGGGTTCAAGGTTCCTAAAAAGTGACCGCCAGCTTTATGCTTTCCCTTACATCTTTCTTTAGAGACAGCACCATTTCTCCTACAATCTCAAATTCTCCGTGTCCGCTGATTATTGAGATTTTTCCAAGAGTCTTGGCAAAGTCTTTTGGTGTTATGAGCTTCTCATGTGAGATAATCACCAAAGGTTCATCTATAAAGCTGTAGGTGAATGAGCCGCTTTCGTTATCCCAGAACAGAAAATCCTCGGCTTTATTTCCCCTGAGAAGAACCCTAACCTCTTTCGCCTTATTCAGACTCAGAGAAACATCTCCTTTAAATCCATATTCTAACGGAGAAAATGTTATCTGGGCATAATCTTCTTGAGTTGCCAGTGTTAGACTCTCTTGTGAGAATTCAAAAATGTATTTGGGCAGTATGTAGAGGATTAGAATGCCACTCCTCAATCTGAAGCCAGGCAATTTTAAGATTCCAGCTCCATTTACGTCAACCTCTACTCTGTATTCCTTCGGTTCAAGAAACAGTTCCTTTGCTGTAATTTCTGCTTCCTTTTCAAATTTTCGTGATGTGGAGAACATGAGACCTTCATAGTACGTTCTCCCTATATGCTTGCCCGCTATTATGCTGCTTAAGCATAGGAATGTTCCAAATTCAGCTTTTTCTTCCTTTGGCAGAATAATTTGATTTTCCTCAGCCTCAATTTTGCTTGAAGAATCTTCAACGGCTTTAACAAGCTTCCTCCTTAGAAAGGAGGACAGTTTGGAGCTTGGAGCTATGCTCAGGACTTTCATGCTTTTTGCCTCCTATACCACTCAATCGTCCTCAAAAGCCCTTCCTCAAGAGGATACTCTGGTTTAAAGCCAAGCTTCTTGATTTTACTTATATCAGCTTGGCTATGTTTTATATCGCCGGGTCTTGGTTTATCAAAGATTATTGAGCCTAAGGAATTTGTTGCGTCAATGATCTTCATAGCCAGCTCAAGGATTGTCGTTCTCTCACCACGAGCAACATTAAACACTTCTCCGTTTGCTTTCTCTTTCTCCGCAACTAAGATGTTCGCTTTAACAACATCTTTAACATAAATGAAGTCTCTCGTCTGTTTCCCATCACCAAAAATTATCAGCGGTTCATTTTTCAAAGCACGGTTGATGAAGATGCTTATAACTCCAGCATATTGGTTGTATCCTTGTCTTTCACCAAAGACGTTAAAATATCTCAAAGTTACTGTTGGGACCCCATAGAGCTCGTAAAAAACTCTGCAGTAGTACTCTCCAGAGACCTTTGTAACCCCATAAGGCGATAGGGGTTTGGGCTTTTCATCCTCTTTCAGGGGCAGATTTTGATTGTCGCCATATACAGCGGCAGATGATGCAAAGATAAGCTTACCATGTCCTTCGCTTAAAGCTTTTAGAATATTTAGCGTTCCTAAAACATTGATTTCTTCGGTTAAAATTGGCTTCTCTATACTTTCGACAACACTTACAAGTGCTGCTTCATGAAAGACGTAATCTGCTTGACTTATTATCTCGGCTATGCTTTCATAGTCCCTAATATCGGCTTGGATGAATTTTACGTTTTCTGGCACATTCTCAACTTTTCCAGAATAGAGGTTGTCAATAACAATAACGTCATTATCTCTACTAAGCTCTTCAGCGATATGTGAGCCTATGAAGCCTGCTCCACCAGTAACTACGATGAACTTGTTTTTTATCATTTTAAACACCTAAGAGCATTTGTGTCTTCAAGTTTTATCCTTTGCTCTTTGCAATAAAACTTTTATTTTTAACTTTCTAAACCTGACATGGTGGTAAATGTGAAGAAAGCTTCATTAATTTTATGCTTCCTTTTGCTCATCTCCCAAGCATCTTTTATCAAAGCTGAAGAACAGCCTCAGGTTGTGGTAGAAGTCAATCCTAACCTTGAATTGTTTGCTGTGGTGTATATTCTGGCGTTTAATGGAAGTGATGAGTTTATAATTGCTCCTCAAAGTTATGTTAAGGATGTTTTGGCTTACTTTGCTCATTACAAAGACCATCCAGCCATATATCTTATGAGGGAAACTTTCCCTAAGGACATATCTTGGTATCTTCGGGATACAAGCATACGACAGTGGTCTGATCAGCTTTTTAGAATGAAATATTTAGGAAATGAGAGTGACGAATTATTAAGCGGACTTCTGAGAGAGCTCGTTCATTTTGCAAAGGAGACAAATTTTATGGAGTTTTATAAGCTTCATAGAAATGAGTATGAACGAGCAGTTAATCAAAGCAAAATGGCATTAAAGCCAGAATATATACTCAAACTTGATGCCCTTTTCAACAGGAGTTACCGGAATTACAGGGTTGAGCTTTCATACAGTTTGGCTATTCACGAACATGCCGCAATCTTGGATGATACAGCCTATTACATCGGACATGTAGTCCATGTTAACTCCTCTCAGGCTAATTTCTATTATGCTTGGATTGGTATCCATGAATTTGCCCATACGTTCATTGATCCTATCATGTACAGGCACGCTCAAGAGCTTCTAAGCGTTGACTACTATCTTAAAGCAGTTAAGAATGAGTGGGCATATGCGACCTACGATGGACATTTCTACACTAACTACGGGTATATAGAGGAGAACTTGGTTGAGGCTGTTGCTAATTATGTTATTCTTTCAGATTATCCTGCATTTTCAAAATGGCGCATCTTACAAGATGCTGCAGTTGGATATCCCATTGTTGGTGATTTTCTTAAGGATATTGAGAGGATGAACAAAACTTTGGAGGGTTATATTTCTCAGTTGCCAGAGCATATGAAGAAGTGGGCAACACCAGATAACATTACAGAGTACTTCTGGGAGAGAACACCAATAACAGGTTTTTTAGCTCTTGATAGAAGCTACAAAATGGGCAGGATAATAATCGTCTATGGCACTCAAAATCCAGATAAAGATGGGGTTGAATACGATAGGCAAACAGCCTTTGAGCTTAAGGAAAGACTGGAAAATTCAATAATATGGGGTCACTACTCCACTAAACCATCAATCATTGTTAAGTCTGATAAAGAACTAACGGAGGATGGCTTAAAGCAGAATCTAATCTTAATCGGTGGATCTGCTGCTAACGAGATAACCAGAAAGATTTCCCCCGAGTTGCCGCTAAGCTTTGTATTTAGTGAAAAACGATGGGAAATAAGGAAAAATCTAAGCAACGTCCAAAAATTCCATGCATTCCAATTCTTTAATGGTTCCATTACTCAAATTCCAGCTAATTCAACTGCTTCCTATTCCTATCCACTTCAAATTTTTGAAGTTATAAGAAACCCATGGAATCGGAGCAATTTCATAATGGTTCTCGCTGGTATCGATAGGTACTGCACGAGAAAGATTGCAAGGGAAATGCTCGTTGAGAAACCAATAAGTTATCTCATTGAGAGTAGAGATTACGTGGAGAGCGGCTTTTACATGCAACCATAATTTTACATTTTCTTGTTAATTTTTCCTTTTTCCGAAACTGTTTTAAGGGTGTTATTGACTTATCTATGGGTAAGAGCCATGCCAAGTGTTATCGTCGTTGGTGGACAATGGGGGGATGAAGGAAAGGGTTCTGTAATTGCCTATCTCGCTCTGCATGACAGACCAGAAGTCATTGTACGTGGAGGCGTGGGGACAAATGCAGGACACAGCGTTTTTATACACGGGAAGAAATACGCAGTTAGACAGCTGCCCACGGGTTTTATGAACAGAGAAGCAAGGCTTTTGGTCGGAGCTGGAGTTTTGGTCGATCCAGAGGTCTTCTTCTATGAGCTTGAGCATCTCAAAGAGTTCGATGTTGCCGAGAGGGTTGGTATAGATTACAGGTGTGCAATAATTGAGCCACACCACAAGGAAATGGACAGGAAAAACGGTTATTTGCATGGAAAGATAGGCACAACAGGAAGTGGCTGTGGTCCAGCAAATGCTGACAGAGCTTTAAGGAAGGCGAGGCAAGCTAAGGACATCAAAGAGCTTGAGCCCTACCTTGCTGATGTTGCACAGGAAGTTAATGATGCCTTGGATGAAGGAAAGCTTGTTTTGGTTGAAGGCACACAAGGCTTTGGACTGAGCTTGTATTTTGGCACATATCCTTATGTAACCTCAAAAGACACTTCAGCATCAGCAATAGCGAGCGACGTTGGAATTGGGCCAACAAGAGTTGATGATGTTATAGTTGTCTTCAAGAGCTTTCCAACGAGAGTAGGAGCTGGGCCGTTTCCAACAGAAATGCCAATGGAAGAGGCAGAGAGAATGGGGTTGGTTGAATATGGAACCGTTACAGGAAGAAGGAGGAGAGTTGGCTGGTTTGACTTTGAATTTGCACGCTATTCTGCAAAGATTAACGGCGCTACGATGCTTGCAATAACGATGCTTGACAAATATGACAAGGAAGCTCTTGGCGTAACAGATTACGACAAACTGCCGAAGAAGGCTAAGGAGTTCATAGAGGAGATTGAAGATAAAGTTGGTGTTCCCGTTGGTTTGATAAGAACGGGTCCAGAGCTTGAGCATATAATTGATTTGAGGGAGAACATTTAGTTCCTCAGGAACTCTAAGATTTCCTCTTTAATTTTCTTCTTTTCAAGTTTTGCTATTTCTTCAAGCGAAAACTTTTCTTCAAGCTTTAAGATGAATCTGTGGCCAAGATAGTAGCCCAAAAATTGCTTTCCAAAAAGCTGATATCATGAGCCAAAGAATGGATTCAGTGGTTCTTTTTCCTCAATCCTTCTTAAGAACTCTTCCTTTAGGAGCTTCTCATTTTCTTTGCACCACTCGAACCATCCCTCTTCCTCAAAGTGCCAAGGTCTACCGGTAATTAAATCTTCAATCCTCTGAGCAAATCCCTCGGTATAAAGCCATATTATCTGTTCATCTTCGAGCTTTTCTATGTCCTCTCCTCGTAAAAGCCAGTGGACTAAGTGTCCAAACTCATGAGCAATCAGCCCTTCGAGCTTTTCATACCATTTAAGTTCTGCTATAGCTTCAAGGCCGAAAAGAATTGAAGGTCTTCCCATGAATTCGGTTACCCATCCAGCACCGTTCTCAAGACCAACATAGATTACAATGTTGTAGTCTTTGACGTCAAAGAGTGTCTTAATTTTTCTCTCTACCTCTGGGAGAACTTTCAGCAGATTCTTATGTGCAAGCTTAAGCTCTTCGGTATTTCTCTTGGTGAGGAGCTTTAAATATTCCCTCCAGTCCATCTTGTACCGCTCATAGTCCCATTTAATCTTCTCAAAGAGCTCTGGATACTCTTGAATGTACCGCAACCAGCTTTCTTCAGTGCCGTTCCAATGCTTAAGGAAAGTTGGAAAGGTGTCAAGGAGCACTAAAATCCCCACTCATCTTTCTCTTTTAGTGTAACTGTGAAGTTCATGATTTCAGAAACATCCCTCCTGAACGGCAAATCCAGTGTGCCCTTCAGAATGAACTCCCCGTGACCCATAACCACATACTGTTTACCTAACTTTCTTTTGATTACTCTTGGATCAATGACTTTGTACCCTCCAGCAATAATTATTTTCTCTTCTGGAAGCATCCTGTAAGAGAACTCAAAGTTATCCCCCTCTGCAACGGGAATTTCGTAAGCACTCTCTGGAGCAGAAATTGCAATTTTGACTTTCCTTGCTTTGTTGAGTGTGGAATACACCCTGCCTGTTATGTTTTCCTCAACACCTTTAACTATTACTTGAGCGGAGTCATTGTCTGTTGATAAAACTAAGGTTCCATTTGCATCCACTTTTCCTTTCTCAGTTAAGAACAGGAAGACGACATCCTTGTAGGGTTCGCTGAGTATTCTTACAGCTGGAGCACTTACGAATCCCGAACCATCATACTCTATCAGCATCTTAAATTCAGCATTTATAAAGGGAATATTTGAAGCCCTTGCAGTTCCAGCTGGAATAAACTCTCTCGATACATGATAGCTTCTGCTTTTTCCACTGCTACTCCACCATGCTTTCATGTTTAAGGTTCCATATTCAAATTCAAGTTCTTCCGGGAATGAAATACCACTTTCTGAGATGCTCACCATGGAGAGCAGACTTTCCGCTTTTTTTTGCCTGTTTTAGAATGGTACGCTGGAAATAAAATCCTGCCACAAAGAGCAAGGCAGCAAATGCCATAAATGCTAACAGGAAAGTTTTGCCCTCTGATGTATGGGTGTATATAAAGACTATGGGGAGCAGGAAGAGTATAAAGAACACTACGAGAATTGCTGAAATAATTCTCCCACCTTTAGGCTTGATGAGAATGGTCTTCATTTCAACTCCCTCACAGACTAATTGGGATTAGTAATATATTTCCTTTTCTTAAGAGTGTTTTCTCAACCATTCAATTATTGTCTTATGGAACTCATCTCCCCACTCAGGGTCTTCGAAAATCTCATGATACGCCCCTTTAAACTCTTTGAGTGTTTTATCTTCAACTGTCAACTTTTCAAACAGCTTTCTCGCTCCTTCTGGAGGTGTTATGATGTCTTCAGTACCTATTAGGATTAGTATAGGAACTTTGATTTTCTCAGCCTCTTTGTGTGCTTTTTCCATATTTTCAAACAGACTCTTCCCCAAAGTTGCTGAAATTTTGTCATGCACGAGTTCATCTTCAACGTATTTTCTAACAGCCTCTTTGTTTCGAGACAATAGATTTGGATCAATTCCATTGCTTAGAGTCAAGCTTTGTGCAATTGTTCCTAAAATTTTTGCTAAAGCCACCATAAAGATAGGTGTTTTTGGACTTCTTGCCAAGGCTGGTGAAGATGCTATAATTCCTCTAATCTTATCTGGTCGTGTTTGTGCATATCTGATGACCGTTAATCCACCTAAGCTGTGTCCAAAGAGAAATGGTTTCTCTCCAATTTCCTCAATAATCTTGTCACTTATTTCCATAGTTTGCTCAATTGTTGCGTGTCCCCTTTTCCCTCCGCTTTTCCCATGTCCAGGCCAGTCGAAGGTATAGACGGCAAATCCCTCACTTACAAGCATGTTTATTAGCTTCTCATATCTGCCGCTGTGCTCTCCAAGACCATGAACCAGAACAATCCATCCTCTTTCGGGAGCTCCAAATTTGGCTTTGTATATCATCGAGAACACCAAATAAGAAATTAAGAAAAGAGTGATAAAAATGTTGCTCAAGGTAGCAAATCATTTATCATAAGCCGAGAGAGTTATAAACCTCAAGGTCAAAAATAGAATTCGTGAGCAGGGATGGAAAGATCAATTGATGATATTCTGGCTTTACTATCCCATATCAGCAATCCAAGTGAAAAACTCAAGGTTATCGCTACCCTTCTGAAGATTTCAGGTGATAATCAGCAATTGCTGTCTTTGGGATTCGATATTATTGATACTATACATGATGATATGGAAAGGATTCTATCTCTTCTGAGGTTAGCTATTGCAGTCAGAGATATGGATATTGAGCTATATAAGGGACTTATTCAGATGGCAATAAATGGGACTGAGAAAATCGCTAATCCTAAATACAAAGCAATGGTTTTACCAGACGTAGCAATTGAAGCTGTTACTTTTAATGAGGATCTTGCCCTTAAACTTATTGAGGAAGTGTTAGATCTAATCCTTAGGATAGATCTCAGAGAAGATAGAATTGCTGCAGTGATGCATTTATTGGAAACTCTCCTCAAAAGTGAGAATATTGAAGGTGCAATTAAAGTTGCAGAAAAAATCTCAGATCCCTATTATAAGGCGATAGTTTTTAGTGAAATCGGAAAGGTACTGGCAGAAGCTCAAATTCCACTTTACTCTCTTATGTTCTCCAAAGCCCTGAAGAGTGCTGCTGAAATAGATAATATGATGACGAGAGAGATTACTTTTGGAGAGGTTATCTCACGACTTGCAGAAGCTGGAGAAGTTGACGAGAGTCTAAAACTTGCAGAAAAGCTAAAAGTAGAAGATGCCCGAATGCATGTCATAGAGTCCGCTTTTCTGGGACTTTTAAAAAAGGGGGATTTGTCCAGAATTTCGGAGTTAATATCCATGATAAAAGATAGAAAAAGAATATCTAAGCTCTGGGCTCTAAGTGTAAGCACGCTTATGAAAGAAGGATATTATGAAAAAGTGCTGGAGATTATTAATAATATCACAGATCCAATCCATAAAGATCTTGCTTTGAATAATATGAGTGTTGCTCTGGCTGAAAAGGGAGAATTTAAAAAAGCACTCCTTGTTGTTAAACATATTAAAAGCAGCTATTTCAGAGGAAATGCTTTCTCTTTAATAGGTTTGGAGCTTTTCAACAAAGATGTGGATGGGTACAATATATTGTTTGAAAAAGCAATAGAGGAAGCGGAGAATATTGACAATGTAGAGCTACGTTCCAAGCTTTTTTTGAATATCACACTTAGGTTGATAACGGTTAACTTTAGAGACCATCTTTTGGAGTTCTTTAATAGAAAAAATAAAAATGCAGAAAAAAGCATCAAAGAGGGAAACTTAGAGAAGGCTGCGAGAGAATACAAAGAAGGTCTTGAGCTTTCTGAAATAGCAAGACTCAGAGAGTACTCTGAGAATTTTAAGGAAAAGATTTATGAAATTCGAAGAAAACTTGTTGAGAGGATTGAAGTCAGCTGACTTATATTTTCGGTTTTTGTTCTCAGCCGCCAGCCATTAATGTTGAAGCCACCCATTTTATTAAAGATGTACTTTATAAGTAATTCGAGGTTTTTTAGTTCCTTACTTTTCATAGCACTCAGGAACAGCCCAACAAATTCTTTGTCTGGAAATTCTTCGAACATGTAGGCTTTTCTAAACTTCTCATCCGTAAAGAGGCGATAAACTTTGCTTGCTGGAGGGGCCTCAACACAGAGGAACTTTGGGTAAACTTCAAGAGCCTTGATAAGCGTTAGGTAATAAAGGTAGCTAATCCCAGAGAAAGTATTTGGCAATCTCTACCCAAACTTCATCAGGTTTCTCAAAGGGCTTTTTCATGTATTTCAGCGCTTCTTTTTTGAGTTCTTCAGCTATTCCTGTCTTATCAAAGAGGACTTTGCCAATTGTGATGATTCTTGTAGTACTCCTTTTATTTTGCTTGAATTCTTTTTCAAAGTAGTGTCTAATTTGTTTTACCGGGTTTGCAAAGTATTCGACTTTATCAGAAAGCACGATGTAAACATCTACATCAGAGTATTTGGTTTGTAATCCAACAGCATAACTCCTTGTGAGCAGAACTGCTTCGACAAAGTCCTTGTCTTTCCAATCCTTGAGGAATTTGTTCAAGGCAGATTGCCAGTTCATGCCCGAAAGTAGGCTGTGGGGAGTTTTAAGTATTGCTTCATCTTTGTTTTTTAGAACTCTGTGATATGATTACTATTCAAAATTGTTTTTGGTTTAATACTAGTTTCTTTTTGGAATTTTGTAAAGTTTTAAACTTTTAGTTCACGAAATTTTTATATTTTTTAATTGCAAAATTTATATGATAATCCGTTGGGGGGGGGCGAATGAGGAAGAGGACATTGTTGGGCATTTTTGTGGTTTTGTTGGTGGTTGGAGCATATGCAGCGTATGCCTTGAACAATCCGAAGCTTCCAGAAGTTAAGGGATGCGTGAATCCTTTTAGGGAAGTTAAGCCTGTTAGTAAAACTGCAGAGAACTGGTCAAGGATTCATGTGTTCTTTAAAGCGGTATTAAGCAAGGATATTAGAGGATTGGCAAAACCCTGGGAGATTGATTATAAAAACGTTAAAATAGTGAAGCACACCTTAGACTATAATGGTGAGAAGATAACCATGCTTGCTATGGGAATTCCCCTGAAAGACGGCAAGCACGTAATAGCTTATTACGAATTCTCAAAACCAATACAAGGAATTAAGACAAGAGCATTCTTATTAGGAATTCAAAACGGCAAAATAAAAACAGAAGCATTAACAACAAACGGAGCAATTACACCAACAGGCACATGTAGACATGAGTGTTCAAGTAATTCCGACTGTGGAGAATTCCAATATTGTACTGACTATTGTTGTGAATACGACATAGCGAGTATAAGGGTGTGCTGTTTATCCTGTGTATGGGCACTTAGTGGAGGTATAGGTTTCTTTTTGGCATGTGTAATGGCGTGGTGTCCATATTGTCTGGCAGAATTTTGCGAAGAGGAGGGCACTACATGCGTGGACTATGGTGATGCTCCATGAAAAAAGCAAAAAATGATTTTAATTTGATATTATTTTTTATTTTCGTTTCAATATTTTTCCTCACTGGGATTGTCGAAGGGATTAAAATGGGTTTTTCTTTACTAATTTCGATGAAAATCTCTCTAACGGAAACACTTATACTAACGTTGCTTCCTTTATTCGTCATACTCTACCTCGAGCGACACTCCTCTTATAAAGAAATCTCAGGATTAGTGGGTGTAGCTACTTTCCTGCTTTCATTTTTGATATTATATTCTGTGACCAACTGGATTGGGCCAGTCTTCATAATAAAACCTGATAAGCCATTACTTGTATCAGCAAAACCTTTTCTTATGGGAAGCATGGTCGTAGTAATCTTGCTTATAATGAGTTTCTATGAAAAGAGAAGGGAAAGTTAGGTGTGTCAACTATGCTCCTCTCTTTAGAATAGCTTTCAAGATAGGGTGCTCAAAGTGCAGTATTTAAAGCGTATAGGAAAGTTACCTCCTTGCAGCAGGGATTCTCACAGTGTTATTCAGGAATACTCTATCTTTGGAGCCCCCTTATTTATTTTTATGGTGGTTCTTTGCCTTTTTGTTCTTTGATCTGTCCATTTCCGGATTTCAAAAACTCTTTGAACCAAAACATCCCAACCTCAAGATTGTCGGGATGGCAATTGATATGATTTTTGGAGCGGTTGTTATCTGGATCATTGGGAACATCTGGGGTCTTTAGGTGATAAAAGAATAGAACAAAACTCAACTAAGTTCCATGCTCCCAGCTTTCCAAATACCTCTTTTGCTCTTCCGTTAGCTCTTCAATCTCAATACCCATGGCTTTAAGCTTAATCCTCGCCACCATCTCATCAATTTCTCTTGGCAAAACGTAAACTTTAGGCTCAAGCTTCTCATGATTATCCCTGATGTATTTAGCCGCCATGGCTTGCAGAGCAAAGCTCATGTCCATAATTTCAGCTGGATGTCCGTCTGCTGCTGCTAAGTTTACCAAACGCCCTTCCGCAAGGAGGTATAATCTTCTCCCATCTTTGAGCTTGTATTCAGTTATGTTAGCCCTTGGGTTGCTGATCTCAACAGCTAAAGACTCTAAATCAGGCTTTGAAATCTCAACATCAAAATGCCCAGCATTGGCTAAAATCACTCCGTCCTTCATAACTTCAAAATGCTCTTTGCGGATGCAGTTTATATCACCGGTTGCCGTTATGAAAATGTCTCCGACTTTTGCAGCTTTATGCATTGGCATGACCAAAAAACCATCCATCCTTGCTTCCAATGCCCTAATTGGATCAACTTCAACCACTATAACCGTCGCTCCAAATCCTCTTGCCCTCATTGCTATTCCCCTTCCGCACCAGCCATAGCCGACGACAACGACGTTTTTGCCCGCTACAAGAAGGTTGGTAGTTCTTATTATGCCGTCCCACGTTGACTGGCCAGTTCCATAGCGATTGTCGAATAAATACTTCGTATAGGAATCATTGACAGCTATGATTGGGAATCTAAGCACTCCATCTTTTTCCATCGCCCTTAAGCGGATAACTCCCGTTGTCGTTTCCTCGCTTGCTCCCCAGATGTTGTCAATGAGTTCTTGTCTCTCTCTGTGGACAACGCTTATCATGTCTGCCCCATCATCTATGAGGATGTTTGGTTCTATATCAAGGGCCTTGTGCATGAACTCATAGTACTCTTCCCTGCTTTCCCCTCTTATGGCATAAACCTTTACTCCATTTTTGGCTAAAGCCGCGACAACATCATCTTGAGTACTTAGAGGATTGCTTGCAGTTGCTGAAACCTTCGCTCCTCCGGCTTTTAGTGTGAGAAGGAGAAAAGCAGTCTTCATCTCCAAGTGCAAGCAAGTAGTAATCTTAATGCCTTTAAACGGCTTTTCTTTCTCAAAGTCTTTTCTTATATTCTGGAGGACGGGCATAAAGCGAGAAACCCAGTCAATTTTCTTCTCCCCTTCCGGAGCCAAGTTAATATCTTTGACGCAGTAATCTTTCGTGCAGTCCATAACATCACCTGCTCACTTTTAAGGTTTAGACGTTAAAAATTCTTTGTAAAACCCTAGAAAAATTTAAAATCCAAATGAATCACATATGTTACTATGACAGGATTATCAGAAGAAAAAGTCAGAAAGTTTGTAGATATGTTCATAAAAACTCTCCAAGAGAAAGTTTCTACATACTCAAGATTCATAGAGCCAAAATTAATTTTCCCAGACTATCTCATTCATCCATATTATATAGTTGTTATTATTGGAAATGATGGGGTTGTAATCGAATTTTTAGAAAAAAGAGATAGATGGGAAATGGAAATTAGGAGAGTTGGTACTTCTATTGAGAAAGTGATATTCCCCGAAATGAATGGGAAATTGGAAACACTTTTTGAAGTTAAGGGTAAATCCATAGTGATAGAGTCTATTAATCTGTTTCACTTAAACTTTTATCAAAAATATGCAGATATCCTCTCTTGCTTTGCGAGATCAATTCCGAACATAATTGGGGACATGTCAAGTTTTATTAAATTACATGAAGGTGCTGATATAAAAGTAATAGATGTTGGAATTGGTTGTGTAGATATTTATGGAAATAAAGTTATCAAGAGATTTCCATTTTTGTGGCTTATTAAAACAAAAAGCGAAGACTTTTTTGACGAAGGAAATGCAAAGTTTCATGCTGAACAAGAATTCAATAGATACCTCAAAGGAGAGAAGGTTATTAGGGACCTGCTTCAAAAGGGGATTGTTGATAGAGTACTAGGACTAGTAGGTACCTTATTGGAATTTGAAAAATTAGTGCATAAAGAGAATGTGAGTGAAAACGAAATACAAGAATTTTTAGAACAAAATCCATGTCTCTTATATATTGAATATAAGAACCTTTTTCCAAAATTCCGTATTCCAGACATTAAGAAGGATTTGTATCCAGATTTTATTGTGGAGACTCCAGATGGAAAATATATCGTTGTAGAAATTGAGTCACCTACTAAAAAACTTTTTACAAAAAATCTCTGTGAAAGTAAGGAGCTTAGAGAAGCAAAAGCTCAGATTGAAAATTATTTGGATAAAATTAGAGAGAACATACTAATTCTACGTCAACAGTTGCCTAATATTTCAGTAAATAATGTTGAGGGGCGTTTAATAATAGGGCTAAGTTCTAAGATGTCTAATGAAGAAAAGAGAAGACTCAAAAGTTTAAATGAAAAACTCAGAGGATATGAAATAATAACATATACTGAGCTTATAGAGAATTGGAAACAATTATTGAAAAACTTAGGAATACCGAACATTTGAGTGATCATTTATGATGGTAGATTTAACAAAAACCTTGAGCGAAGAGCTTGAGGTTTATCCTGGTGATCCAAAAATCAAGATTAAAACATGGGCAAGCCTTGAAAAGGATGGATATTACATGAATCTCCTCTGTTTTGGAGAGCACAGCGGAACTCATGTTGACGCTCCAGCACACTTCATAAAAGGTGGGAAAACAATAGATGAGCTGTCTTTAGGGAAGTTCTTTGGAAAAGCTGTTGTTATTGACACTCCTGATGGTCAGGGTGAGATAACTCTTGAAGAAGTCCCTAAAACAGATTTAGAAGGCAAGATTGTACTATTTTATTCTAAGGGCAGAGAGCTAAGTGTAGAGCTTGCTGAGTTTTTAGTCAATGCTGGGATTAAGGCTGTTGGGACTGATGGAATGAGCATTGGCAACGAGGAAGTCCACAGAATCCTTCTCTCTGCTGAGATTCCAATTTTCGAAAACTTGACAAACCTTGAAAAGCTGATTGGGAAAAACTTTACTTTCATAGCTTTTCCGCTTAAAATTAAAAACGGCTCCGGAAGCCCTGTTAGGGCTATTGCGCTGCTTTAAATTCCTCCACTCTCCCTGACTTTCCTCCTGATGTTCGGGTCTCTGTCAGCTATCATCTTTAAAGCTTCTTCAAAGCTCATCCAGTCCGGGACTTCTTCGTTGAGGTAGATTCCTCTCCTTCCAATTGCATCTCTTCTCGTTAAGATGTGCACTCTCTCCTTAACAAGCTCCACACTAACTCCCAAAATCTTTGCAACCTCGCTTTCCCTTCCAACAACCTCTCTCTCAATATGTCCCTTTTCTGTCGGAATAATCAAAATCAGCTTTTTATTAACTCCTGGAACCCTTTGCTTGGTTTTTACTCCCCAGATATCGACCATTCCACCCCATTTGTAGAATTCTAGCTCTTTATCTGTGGGATTTGTCAAAAAGAATGTTACGGTTGTCTCTTCATCAATTTCAATGTGGCCCTTTATGAGATGCCAGGGGGTTGCCATAACAATTCTTCTCGCTTGAATTGGTATCCCTTCAAGAGCAAGCTCAATTAGATAACTTGGCACTTTGTAAGGAATAACAATATCAATATCGCTATCTTTCCTAACATCTCCCCTTGCAACGCTCCCGTAAACGTGAGGGTCAAACTGAGCTAAGCGTTCCATAATCTGCAACGCTTTCTCTCGCTTTTCCCACAAATAACGCCATCTTTTTGGAGGATACACTATCTCTCGCTCATCCCAGACACGAACAACTTTTTCTCTTGGCATGATTTAGACTATTTACATGAGCTTTTAACTTTTAGCTAAGGGAACCAATAAGGTTTTATAAGCATCAGTTGAAGTTGGAGTGGTGAAAAAGATGCCAGTGCTGGGAATAAACATTACAAAAATAGAAATTGAGAAAAAAGACGGAATGATTGGTAGGGTTGAAGTTAATCTCTCTCCACAAATTGAAGAAGTTAGGCTGGGAGAAATCCGAATGCCCACTGGAAAAGTGAACGGGCTTGAAGTGCTTTTTGAGTACAGAATTAATTATCGCCCTGAAATTGCAAACGCAGTAGTTAAGGGGATGGTGTTTTATCTGCCACCACAAAAGGAACAGATTGACGAAGTCCTCGATCTCTGGGAGAAGGAGAAAAAAGTCAGGCCAGAGATGTTTGCGGAGATTGTTAATTTCATAACAAATGAAATTACCCCACTCCTGATGGTTGCCGCTAAGGACATGAAGATACCGTATCATATCCCTCTTCCGAGGGTAGCACTTAAGCCAAGAGAATGAAATTTTTGCCTTAATCGGAAATTTTATAACCCTCCTTTTCCACTTTTCAGTGGTGGTGACGATGAGGGGGGATGTAGTTTGCTTTACCTACCTCAGCAATACGAGTTTTTGAAAGCTTAGGTGATAGACCACTCTCTTCTAAGGAAATTGCCCGCCTGACGTCTCTTTCGGAAAGAACCGTTCGCTATGCGTTGAGAATTCTAAAGCAGAAAGGACTTGTTGAGGAGGTTTTCTTTTTGGGAGATACAAGGAGGAGAGGATACAGAAGAGCAGGGATAACTCAATGAACTACATTTATGGGGAAAATTTAGTCTCCTCCTCCGAAACTTCTTCATTCTTTAAAAATCATACCTTAACTATTTTGTATCCGGCAGCCTTTCTGAGACGATTCATTACTGCAAGTCCCAATCCTTTTTCTTCTATACCCTCCGCAAGAATTATTTCAACGTCTGCTTTATCCAACTCTCTCAAAGCTCTAAAGAGATTCCTTGCTATCTCCTCCTCACTATTTCCTAAATTTACATATACATCGGCTTCATAAAAATCTCCTGTAGCCATAACACCAACTTTTACTCCTCTTCTTTTGTATTCTTTTAAAAGCTCTTTAATTTTCTCTCTGACTTTTTCTCGACTTCCTTCGATTATAATCACCTGAGCATTCGGAGCGTAATGCTTGTACTTCATTCCCGGAGCTTTTGCAATGTCTACAGCTTTACCTTTTACTGCTGGATGAATTTTTACTTTTCCAATAACTTTTTCTATTTTCTCCAAAGGTAAGCCTCCCGGTCTCAAAAGTGTTGGGGGTGTTGTTGTTAAGTCCAAAACAGTAGATTCAACTCCAATTTTTACCTCCCCACCATCTATTATACATTCAATTCTTCCGTAGAAATCATCTACTACATGTTCAGCTAAAGTTGGGCTGGGCTTACCGCTTATGTTCGCTGAAGGAGCGGCTATGGGTCTTTTACTGATACGGATTAAACTAAGGGCGATTTCATGAGCTGGCATTCGTATTGCCACGGTATCAAGACCTCCAGTCGTGATTTTTGGTACAATCTCTTTTTTTGGTAACACCATTGTCAGAGGGCCAGGCCAAAACTGTTCTGCAAGAATCTGAGCTTCCCTGGGGACTTCTTTGGCCAGTTCATATATCTGGTCGAAATTGGCTATATGTACAATTAAGGGATTATCTGCAGGTCTCCCCTTTGCTTCAAAAATTCTTTTAACTGCCTTTTCATTTAGGGCGTCGGCACCTAAGCCATATACTGTCTCGGTAGGAAAAGCAACGAGCTTTCCCTTTCTAATAAATTTCGCAGCAATCTTTATCTTTCTTCTGTCCAGTCCCTTTTTCATGTTTATCACTATTGTCATAAGGCATCACTTCCACACACCTATACACTGAGTTCAGTTTGGTGGATTATCATGATGGGAGGATTTGGCTATACATTCAAATACATAATATAGAGGGCTAAAAAGGTTGTTCTCAAATGCCTATATTTTTCGAGTTTCTTGGGGGATTTTTTATAATATGAAAAGCTGAAACTTTTGGCTGAATATTCAATTGACTGAGAGTTTTAGGTTTTTAACGAAATCCGTTAATGGGCAGAGCGTAGTATAACTTCATAAATTTCCTCAACCTTTCTTGCCACATCTTCCCATAAGTACTTTTTGACAATCTCCTTTCCAAGAGCACCCATTTTTACGTGCTTTTTTGGAATAAGAAGTTCTTCAAATGCGTCAATCAGTTCATCAAAATTCTGAAATATAATACCACTTTTTCCGTCTCTAATTAGCTCTGGAATTCCGCCAATTTTTCGTCCAATTACAGGAACCTTTAAGCTGTTTGCTTCCAATATTACAAGTCCAAAACCTTCTCGTTTAGATGGCAGCAGCAATATTTTTGTCCTTGAAAGTATACTTTCAATATCTTTTCTATAGCCAAGAAAACGAACATTTTGAGGAGAATGTTTTTCCAAGACTTTTCGAAGTGGGCCATCTCCAACGATTAAAAACTTTTCTTTTGGGAAGATTTTCGCCATTTTCAACACTGTTTCAGGAGATTTGTAGTGTCTTAATGCCCCTATAAAAGTGACAAATTCTTTCTGATTTTTCCTATATTCAAATTCCCTCACTCCGTTCGGAATAACATGAACATTTTTCGCACCAAGGGAGATTGCTTTTTTGGCCAAATAATGACTGACTGTTATAACACTATCAGCATCACTTAGGCTCTTTTTCACATAGTATGCACCCAATGGTAGTTTGGACATAAAATCAAGATCACTTCCATGGGCTGTAACAACTACAGGAGTTCCAATTTTTCTCTTAACTGTGATTGCGGCATAAGTGGTTGTACCTACGTAATGAGCATGCACAATATCAAATCTGTATTTTTTATGAAGCTCCAAAATTTTTTTAGCAGCTAAGAAAGTAAAGCTTATGCCCCTGATTCCAAAAATATTTGGGGGTTTAACCTGATGAACGAATTCTGATTCAAACTTTCTGGGGATTATAGGGCCATATGTAAGAACGTGCACTTCGTGTCTCTTTCTAAGTTCTCTGACTAAATTGTCAAGATGATTGGCAATTCCACCAGTATGAGGGGGATAATGTCCGACCATGAGAATTCTCATTGTTTTCATCCTCTGCACAAGTAAAGAAACAAAGAAATAAAAAGTTACCGCTTCATTGATGTCCTAATCGAAGCAAAACCCACACTATGGTCTTAGATTTTCAGGCTTTTTCCCTCTTTCTTTATGCTCAGATGGCATGTGGGGAACATGTCTCTTCTCTCCAATGAACATTTTCCTAAGCTCCTCTTTTGCTTCTCTGATAAGTTTGAGAGCTTTTGGATAATTCTTAGATTTTATCGCTGATTTTATCTCAGCTAAAAGCTCTTCTATATCCCCAACATCAATTCCAAGGCTCTTTAATGCATTAACCCTTGCTTCAAGTCTAAGGACTTCTTTATTAAGTGCATAGTTCATTGACATTTGAGCAATTTTATCCCACTCTCTGGCGGACATGCTTATCACGAAGTCAGCATTTCTATTTGCTGCAACTGCAAGAAGATAGGCTTCCTGATAGTTACCCAAACTGTAAAGTTTCCAAGCTTTTGCAATCTGTTCTTTGGCCATATCCAACCTCTTCTTTGCCTTTGGTATATCCAAACCATCAAGAAATTTTTCTGCGGTCTGTGTTTTGTTATCCACAAGTTTTAATGTTTCCAATACAAGGGGACTTGCTGGGCCAGTGTACTTAATACTAAAATGAGATCCTCGTGTATAGTTCCCAACATTTACCTCATATCCCAATTCTTGTAAGAAATTAATCACAGCATCTGTATCAATATCGAACAGAGGTTTTGGAACTTTTTTATGGGTCAGTGGAATCCATCTTGATGTTACTATTATCTCCACCCATGGGCGTCCCTGTGATGCTTTGAGTATTTCCTCGAGAATCTGAAGGCTTAGGTTCTCATATCCATCCCCTGTAAAGACCCAGATTGATTTATATCTGGCAGTATCAGGTAGTGTCTCGTGCCATTTCTGCATAAGCATGCTAAGAACATCTCTGCCATGTACAATGTAAACTGCTTCTATTTGAGAGAACTCTTCTGGAAATTCATTTTTAAGTTTTTGAACTACTGCCAAGTTGGTTTTATATCTATTTTCTCCGTACCATCTTTCAAATGATATGTCCATCTCTTCAAAATCTTTCTCATAGTCAATTGGAACCGCTGTAGGACCACCAATTATTATAACCTTATCAGGAGCGTATTTTAAAACCTCAGCGGAATAGGTTGGGTCGTAAATTCCCCAAGGTATCTTGATAACCGCATAAGCTCCAATTATGTTTGCAACGCTATCAGCTAAGGTTGAATCTGCTTCATTATCACTCACAAGGATTACTATCCTGATTTCCGCCGCACATGATCTTGGGATTAAAGAAAGGGTGAGAATTAGGATGAGAGGTATTATTAAGACTCTTTTGTTTACCACCACTGCTCACCTTCTTTAATTTGTACGGAAGTCTAATATTTAAGCTTTTTTCATGAAATCATAGCTCTAACTCTGAAATTGTTTAACAAAATGTCTACTAATAGCTCCATGTACTCGTAGATGTTAAAGAGAGTTTAAGATCGTTTACCAGTGTTTAAATACTTCATTAAACACTCTATGAACGAATTCTCTGGTTTTCATTCCATTTCTTTTTGCAATTTTCTGTAGTATTTTCTGTGAGTTTGTTCCATATTGACAGGCTTTCTTCTCTCTATACGCTACCTCTTTAGGTAACCCCAGCTTAAGAGCAATTTCTCTTAGGATTGCTTTTCTGAGTCCATTTCTTATTTTAAACTCAATAGGGGTTCTCAGTGCTGTCCTGACAACATTCAAGTCCAAAAATGGGAATCTTCCCTCTACACTGTTAAGCATGGCTATTTTGTCATCTCTTGCTAAATTCTTTTCTCCAAGTTCCGCCAGGTCCTTTTCCATGATCTCTGGGTTCTTTAAGTACTTTAAATACCCTCCAAAAAGTTCATCAGCCCCTTGTCCGCTGAGCAAGAGTTTGCATCTATCCTCTCTTGCAAGTTTTGTTGCAAAATAGAGGGGGATTCCAATTGCTAAATTCATTGGATTTGGCTCTTCAATAGCAAAGACCACTTTTGAAATAATTTTCTCAACGTCATTAATGTCAAAAACATACTCCCTTAACTCCAGTCCCATCATCTCGCTCACTTTGCGTGCCCACTCTATGTCCTGACTTCCTTCTGCTCCAGCAGTATAGAGAGTTACATCAGCATGTTTTGATAAGAGCAGAGCTAAAAGCGAGCTGTCCAATCCTCCAGAAAACAATACTCCAACTTTTTTTCCTGCCCTTATTTTTACAGAATATTTCAAGCTTTTAATTAGGGATTGTTTTGCCCTTTCATAGGGAAAGAAGGAACCTTTCAGGTCAAAAATATCAAAAACTTTGAATTTCTCAATTTTTCCTTTTGAAAGCCTAACAACTTCACCAGGGTTTACTGGGATAGCTTTCTCATTAATACTCCACAAAACTTTCTTTTCAGAAGCAAAGAATCCATTTGGTGAATAGTATAAAGGTCTGATTCCAATAGGGTCCCTGAAGATGTAAATCTCCTTTCCATCAGAAAAAGAAACAGCATAATCACCGTTTAACATTTTCATGCTTTCTTGGACCGCCTTAATTGGGGACATCCCTTTATCATGAATTAAAAATTCTATGAGTCTCAAAATAACTTCGCTGTCAACATTACTTTCAAATGAAATCCCCCTTTTCTCCAGATATTCCCGGATTTGAATATGATTATAAATTTCTCCGTTATGAACAAGAACAAATTCGTTATAAAACGGCTGAGTGAATTCCTTTGACCCTGTCATTGCTAATCTACATTGAAGAAGCGCTATATTTCCATTTGGAATTTCATAAACATCAGAGAAATCATAACTTTTCAAAACTCCCTCATCTGTCCATACTCCAAAAGAGTCCTCTCCTCTGTGTTTGCCTGCTAAGATCATGCTGATGACCTTTTCTTTGATGTTCTTTCCGATTCCTCCCGCTATTAAACACAATCCTCTCACCTCCAGGCATAGTAGGATATATGATTGGAGTAGAAAAGACTTTTTCCTTTCTCTTTGCAAGCGTTTTCAATAATCTTAAACAAATAATGAACAAAGGTCTTAAAAATTAAAGAGGAAAAGAAACAGGTTTTACCTTGCCAGTTTACTCTTTTAGCAACTCCCTGAGTATCTCTACTATTCTTTTTTCCATGAGGTATGCTTTCCTTATGTCCCATGCCCTGGGCACGTATCTCTGTTCTCCTTGATAACGGATGACCTTTTTAACATCCTCCAAGCTGTTAACTCTCCATGCGCTTACAATTAAATCTGTAGCGTTTTCGTGAATAGTAGTAATATTACTTAGTGTTTCGTTATCAATTTCGAGCTCTTTAGCTCTTGCTATTAAATCTTCATATTCTCTATGGAACTTTAAGAATCTGAGTGTCCATGTCTTTGCCAACAAGAGCAACGTTGCAAGTGCATTCTCTTCTTTCTCCTCCATGGGAGTTTCTTCAGCCACACTTAGAATTTCAATTTGCTCGCTATAAATGTCGAATTCTCCTTGTTCATCAACGACTCTCAATGTAACCGTGTAGTTACCAGCTTTAGTATATACGTGCTCAACTATTGGATTTTCAGTTGTTATTTCATGTCCATCTCCAAAGTCCCAAACGTATGTGAGTGCATCATCTCCCGGGTCAGAACTCAAAGAAGCATCAAAAATCAAAGTCGAATTAACTTTTGGTTCCCCTTTAATATCAAAGCTGGCTTTAGGTGGCAAGTTAATGACCATAATGTCCAAGCTCTCGCTTTCCGTGTACTCCTTATAGATCAGCTTCACTGTTATGGTCTTCTCAAATTTTGAAGCCGGTAGGATGTAATTAAGGGTTCTTGTGCCATCTATTGTTATGTTCTCCCTTAAAACTTCCTCTAACCCCTCTATCACTATTGTGTATTCCCCTTTATCTCCCGAAACAACAACAGTTAGATTAATGTTCTCATTCTCATAGTACTCAGATTTGTCGGATGCGAGGCTGACTATTGTTGCCCCCTCGGTCTGTAAGGTCTGAACTCCAGAGGCTAAAAGCGTTGAATTCAATCCCCTGTAGATTGCATAAAGTAGGTAGTAGTTTCCAATGCTTGGAACACTCATCGTGGTGTTCACATCCAACACGTTTTCTCCCGCACTTAGTGTGATCACCTGGTCATAATAATCAATCAACAAGTTCCTCTCATTGTAGAGCCACACCTTTATCTTGCCCAAAACTTCTTCATCCGAGTAAACATTAACCCTAAATGAGATGTTCTGTTCTGGATTTAGAGTCTCTGCCTTGAGTTCAAAGTCCAAGATTTTGGCACTGGGTGAAATAACATCGAACTCGTACGTATACGTTTCCTCTTCAGTTGAATAGACTATCTCATAGGTTCCACTGGGAACGTCTGGGACTTGAAGCGTTAGAGAGGTGTTTTGGGTCACGTTCACAAATGTCACATTACCGAAAACAACTATTGCCAACGTTGTTGGCTTGTTCGACGAAATGTAAATCGTCATGTTCTCTCCAATGTGGTACCTGCTCTTATCCGTGTAGAGCAACACCTCTAAACCCCTCTCATGCACTGGAATCTTCCTTGAGTCTATGTGAATCAGCCTTCCGCTATCCAATCTAACACTGTAGAATACCCTATCGCATGCTGGGAATGTGAAGTTGAACGTTTTAACCTCGTACCCAATCTCAAAAGGTTCAGTTGAGTTGAAGATACCGCAGACAACGCTTATGTTTCCATTAAGTGTTATGTTTTCATTGTTCCTGATGGTTAGGGTGAATGTCACGTTCTCATCCTCATAATAGTAGTCCTTATTAAGGGAAGGTGTAACCGTTAGGTTAACCCCAATCAACTTGAAGCTCATCTCACTTGTCATGTTTCCAATGCTTACAACTGCCTTAAATTCCCTGCTTGGCAAGTCTTTGGGCATCGTTACGTTGAACTCCCTCTCAATCTCCTCATTGGGCTTCAATGTTAGAGAACTCTCCTTCTTGTAGATCCCCGGAATCTCAAACGTTAGCAAATCTTCCCCAATAGCATTTCCAACGTTTTTGACTTTGACTGTGAACGTTGCATTTTCATCAAGCTTGTACTCGTTCTTAGTCCCCTCGATCTCAATGGAGTAAATAGGGCTCAGACTGTAGGTAAACGTTTTCTCCAATATCATCCTGCCGTTCCTCGTTATCTTAACCGTGACGTTGTAAGTTCCGGCCTCTAAATCACCCACATTAAATGATAGATGGATCGAAGACCCAGATGAAATCGTCACGTTTGTCGTGTTTGAGAGTATTGAGGAAACAATCTCCAGAGTCCCCACAAAGTCCAAAGGAGCTAAGTTTGAAATTGTTATGTTGTACTCCCTCTCCAGTGAGGCGTTCACTTCAAGTTTCTCCTCCACAACTTCGATTACAAAACTCCCGTTTTCGAACTTCGTTGTGTAGTTGACCTCATAAGTCCCAGCCTCTAAATAAACGGGCAGATATAAGGTTGTATTTTCTCCCTTTGGAATTGTTAATTCTTTCACATACTTGAAGGTCTCGGATGATACGCTTAAGTTAAAGGTTGAGTCTAAACTCCCCTCATTCCTGACTTCAAACGGAAGTTCATTGTAACCTGGTGCAAGGAGGTATTTATCTTCAAAGATCACTTTAACACTCTCGCCCATTCTTATGAGCTCTTTAACGTTCTTTCTAATATCCCCCGAAATCTCAATGCTCACGTTCTTGTCCTCTCTTATCCTGAACTCCTTGGTCAATGTAACGCTCTTGTTCACTGGAATCGTCAAGTTGAATTCACTTCCATCGAAGTTAACGTTCACCTCGAGACTTACTTCTCCAGTGTTGATTATACTCAGAGACACGTTGAACGGCTCCAAGTATCCGACAATATCGGGTGCATCTACTCTTACCTCGCCCTTCGGCTCGACCACCGTGACCTTCTTAACTATTTCCCTTTCCCCAACCCTGAGGGTTGCATTGAAGTCACCCTCAGACCTTACCGTGAATGTGCGCTTCATCTCCTGTGCTGGTTCAAGAAGGACGCTCCCTTCAAACGTCTCATTACCTAAGATGAGTTCATAAGTCACGTTGTCCCTTAAGGGTGCGTTGTTTCTAAGTATCACTTCAAAGATGGCTTCTTCCCCTTTCTTGTAGAGAAGTTTTGGAGTGTATAAATCAGCGTAGATGTCCCTTTCGTAGGCTCTGATATGGTGTTTCTTCATATCAAGAAGTTGCATCTTTTGGGTTTGAAGGACAAACTCATAATCGAATTCCCCGGGTTTTTCAATTGGACTTAGGATGATCTCATTCACCCCTAAAGTTAGCGGGAACTCATAAACGTCTCCCGAATAAACTATGAATTCACTACCACCAAAGAAAATCATGGACTCAGTGCTCTCGATGGTATATGCTGGAATATCAAGTATGGACCATCCGCTTCCATCGAACACCGAAATGTTTTGAGCATCGGAATACGCCACGAAGAGCATGTTGTTGAACTTTGCAATGTCCTCGATGTATCCTTCGCGCAAACCATTGGTTGAGTTGTAAATCTCAAAGGTATCACTGTCCCTCAAGTACCTCCAGAGGTTGTTGTTTTCATAGACAACCCATACCTCTTTTCCGTTTGCGATGACCTTCCTCGTCATCTCTCCCGTTAAGTAGGGTTCGTATACATTGCTTTCAATATCGTAAATTCCAGCACCATCGTCACTCGCAATCCAGAGCTCATCTTCAAATAGGTAAACGTCTCTAATGCCATTGCTCGGCAATGGTGAGTGCACAATATTGAATATGTTATTCGTTAGGTCAAAGATCACAAGACCATCGTTCGTTCCAATGAATAGGACAGTATCGTTTCCGGTGATTGATGTGGGGTTTCTTGAAGAGCTGAATGGTGAATTCGAAGAATCGTAAACCACTATTTCTCCAGTGTTTATGTTGTAGGAAACAAGGCTGTCCCACCTAGTTATCCAAAGTCTATTGCTTGCATAATGAATGTTTCCTCCATACATTAATTCCTCCTGCGTTAGGTAGCTCCACTCATCCTTCTCAAAGTCGTAGATATTAATGCCACTCTCTGTAAGTAAATAAGCCTTCTCGTCATGGTAAGCTATATCCACCACACTCCCGATTGGGCCAAACGTCTTTTGCTCTCCATTGAGTATTATTCCAAACTTGCTCGAGGCGTAGATGCTATCCTCTACGTCAATCAAGCTTCCCCAGAACGTATTGATACCATAATCTTCTCTTGTGCCGTTCTCAAAGTAGTACCTGCTTGAGCCAATATTTTCCCATGAGACATAGATTATCCAAAGCGACTCATTATCGTGCTCAAGCCTACTTATTCTCCAAGCTGGAAGATTTGTTATACACTCTCCACCAAGTTTACAAGCTGCCACCCCTTGATCGTTGCCTCCACCAGCCCAGAGCTCGTCGTTCACGATTTCTATTGCATCTATGTAATCAAGGTTGAATTCGCTGGGATCTATGTATTGCCATTCGTTGCTGATTTTTATTATTCCCAAAGAGACCACCCAAAGGGCACTTCCGTTTACCTTCAGTTGCATGACATAATCGAAAGGCATGATGCTGTTGCTTGAGTTATAAATGGCAATCACTCTCATCGTTGAGGTGTTCACCCTGATCAAACCAACTCCATTTGTGCCAACCCAGAGGGAGTTGTTGTAGTAGGCTATGTCCATTATTTGAACCTCTTCCCTACCCCACCAGTTTTCTATGTAGGCCGGAAATCCGTCTATAGATTCAGTGCTGTAAACGTTCCACTCTTCTGCGCTTTTATCAAACCTGAGAATCCACTTTCCAGACCCAATCCATATTTCTTTCTCTAAGTTAACGGCTGGTATGTAGGCGCTCTCATAGGCCGGCCCAATCGAGACGGGATACTTAAAGAGCTCAAGCCCTTCACCATCGTACAGCCCAAGATAGTGTCTAAAGAATATCCAAATGCCACTTTCATCAACTTCTATGTTCCCAATTCCAGATGGATACACCAGAAGCTTAGCTCCTCTGCTAACCCTCAGAGTCCCATTCGTGTTTCCAGTCAAGTTCACCAAGACCTTAATTTCATCTCCCGCAAAGACTTCGTTTGGCATGTCAACTTCAATTTCTCCCCAAAGCCCCTCGATGTGGAGTCTTTTCGTTATTAGGAACACTTCGTTGGTGTTCTTCTCCCTAAGCCTAATAGTGAGGGAATAGTTGCCCTTTGCAAGTCCTTCAATTTGGAAAGCTACGTAGGCTTGAGAATCTCTTGGAATCACGACATCTCCACTCCCAACATCGAAGCGGTTTCCATCTTTGTCCCTCAAATACAGCGTGTAATCACATTGGGCATCTAAGTTTGGATTCTCGTTGTAGAGTGTTATATTTACTATCTCTCCGATTGAGAAGGTATCCTTGTTTAGAGATGCCCTAATAACGAATCCACTCACGGAAATCATGAATGAAGTTGAAAACTGTCTTCCTGTTACGCTATCATTCGCTATGACCCAAACAGTATATTCACCCTTAGAAAGAGCTGGCAAGCTAAACGTTACATTTTTCTCTTCGCCTTTCATTAAGTTAAACGCTGTGATTGTTGTGTAATCTTCGACTTTGAGTTCAACGCTCAAGTTGAGATTTATTCCTCCAACGTTCCTAAACGTGATTGGTAAATTCTCTCCAGTAGTTAGGCTTGTCTCTTTTGGAGTTATCTCAAGCTCTGCACCTCTAACTCTAATGTAGAACTGTTCATAGAACATCTTCCCCGTGTTCCTTTCCTGTATCTCAAGGGATAGTTGATAGGTTAAGCTTCTCAAAGATTTTGGAATATCTAAGTGGACAACTCTTGAAGAGCCGGCCGCTACAAAAGTGCTAATGTTGTCCTTAATACCTCCAATCGTGTAATTTATGATTAAATCAGCATCTATGCTTCCCGTATTGTTCACTAAGAGCTCCACACTCTCATCCACGTCATAGAAATCTCTTACCAGACTCACATTTAGTTCAAGGCCTTTAACGGTAATCCTCTTTGAGTAACTCTTCCCATCATAATAGACTACAAAGATATACTCTCCCGTTGGTGTTCTTATTGGAATATTAAATTCAACTTGCTTGCTTTCGAGCTTCCCAATGGCTATTTGCTCGCTTTCCAAGTTGAAGTTCATGCTGTCTCTAAGCCAAGCCTCTAATCTCAGCTGCCTATATCCCCCTCCATGGTTCGTAATTGTTAGAGTTATGTTTTCGCCAGCATTGTAAATATCCTTATCTGTCTCGAAAGTTAAGTTCATTCCAATTATCTTTAAGCTTCCATGGAAGCTTGAACGTCTGCTTTCTTCTCCAATTGAACTTATGATGAGCTCATATTCTCCGCTTTGAACATTTGGAATCTCAAAAGTGACGTTTTTGCTTTCTCCAATACCAAACGTTAGATTGTGGTATTCTTGAGTTTTCACGACATCCCACCAGCTTCTCCTAAGTGTTATGGTGACGTTTAGGGTATCTCTCAATCCACCCACGTTTGTGAGGGTAATGGTCATGTTGTCCATGGCATAAACTTCAGTTTCATAAGTTGCTTCAAGCATTGCCTCTTTTAAGCTAAGCCATGTCCACCTTGAAATAGTTCTTCCTTCCTTCAAATCAGTGACGTTTATAACGAGCAATGCTCCACGGGTTATGTTGAGTGGAATCGGAACTTTAACCTCTTTCTTCTCACCAGGTTTAATTAAAATGGAGAATTCATTCTTTGAAAGTATTTGTCCATCCTTCTCGATGTAGAGTGTCCCATTTGCAGTCGTTGACACTCCTCCCTCGTTCTCTATATAGGCAGTCGCATTCTCTCCAGCTGAGTAGTCCCTACTTTCAAAAGATACGCTTAACCATGAAGACCTGATGTGGAAGTAAGCCTTCTTCTCTATGTACCCCCTTTCCTTTTGTGCCCTTATAATGATCTCGTGACTTCCTTCCCCAATCTCGGGGATGAATATAGTAAAGTTGAGAAGCCTGCTTCCATTGGCGTTGAGTGTTAATGGAGTAGTATAGGTGTAGTTAATGTCCGGGATGGTTACGTTCAGCACGAACTCCTCTTCAAGTTGTGTTGGGTTGGTCATGTTTATTCTTAAAGTTAGATTGCTTAGCTCTCTCCCATTAAACTCTATTTCTGGCTCTAAGATGATTTTTCTTTCAAAAGTGGCATATCCACTGTCTATATATTCATTTCCATCGTATAATTGGTATGCAAAAGAGTACACACCAAAGATGTCGTCTTGGATTGGTATTGTAGTGATGTTCTTAAAGTCCACAAAGGTTAAGTTGAACTCATAATCTTTATACGTGATCTCTTGGTTAAATTCACGAATGGACTCGTGGATTCTTAAGACTGGGAAATTGAGGCTTATGTTGTTGGTCACCTCCGTTTGAAGGATGAACGTTAAGGGGTTGTAGTCAAACCTTTGCATGAACAACACTTCTGGCTTTGTTTTTGAAAATCCGCTATAGCTCAATGCAGCGGTTACATTCTTGTATTCATCCATCAACAGAAACTCGACAGTGTAATAACCGAGTTCCAACGAATCCGGGAGCTTTAGTTCAAGATTCTCTAAGGTGTTTGAAAATGCGGGAAGTTGAATGAGCTTCCCTTCTGATACTATGAGCTCCTTCACCCTTTCATCTCCCACCCACTTCCATCTGAAGATGTTCACTTTCAAGTACAACTTCCAGTCTATCTCATTCTCATTCGTTATATTTGCAAGAGCTTGAAGGGTTTCTCCAGGAGCATAGGAAGTCTTATCCACACTCCCTCTTAGTGAAACATCTGGATACCTCACATACACTCCTTTCTCCGCTCTCAAGAACGCATCATTGAAGTTGCCATGCCCTTCATAGGGAGACTTGTCCCTGTAAAAGCCTATGTAGTAAGTCAAGCCGGGCTCATGCCCACCCCATGAGCGAACATCTGCATATGGATAAACCGTGAAGGTTATCTTCTTGTATTCACCCGGATTGATGGTCACGTTTTTCACTTCGAGAACACGCCACCCACCTATGTGATGTCCTATACCAACCTGTCCACTCAAAGCTTGATCGTCATTGTTTATTATGTGAAGCGTCATGTTTATCGGTTCACCGAAAAGGGTGTTCTCTTTGGATGAAGTTATCCAAACCAGATACTTTTCTCCCCCTTGATAGTTGAAGATGTAGTCATTGTCAGTATAGTAGTTTACTGATATCCCTTTTGCATCGTATTTAGAGTAAATTTCTCTGCCGTTGTGGTCGATTAGGGAATAATCAACCGTCCAGATGCCAAACTGCAGTGGCTTTAAGTTCTCCTTTGAGATATTGGCATGTATAACACTCTCTTCTCCAGCCTTTATGCTCTTGTTTATGATTATCTCTGTTGTGATTTTTCCGTCTGGCCGTATCAACCTCAGCTTAATCTGTTCTGCATCAACGTTTGTGGGATTGTTCACTTTTATTGGAATCAAGTACGTGGCGTTTGTATAGTAGAAACCGAACCATGCTTTTTTCGTCCCGATCTCATATATGTTTCCTTTGAGCTCCAAATATGCAATTGCATCCCTCAGAATGTTAACCATGAACCAAGAAATACTATCTTGGCTCTTCCAATCGGAATAGAGTGTTGTAGCTAAAACATGCCCCTTACCATACTCGTAAAGGAGCATTGCCGGGAAGTGATTCTTAGTTCTTCTCATCAGCACTATTGAATTGGGTGGATACGTATCGAAGTATCCATCAACTTCCTCGCTTATTTCGTTTCTCGTTAATGTTGAGAGTATTGGATGATCTTGAGCGGCATATAAGGAAAAGCTATGACACATTTGATCTTGGGCCCATCCATAACCATTCAATCCTCCGGGGATAACCGAATAATCTTCACCATACTGCTGGTCGAAGACTATTATGTTGCCTCCATTCTCGAGGTATAGTCTAAGCTTTTCTTTAAACGATTGAGTATTCATTCCAAAGAGCGAACCACTCGACAGTATGAGTATCTTTTGATGCTTAACCAACTGAAGGGGATCGAACTCCTCAGGTTCAACCTCTCTAAAAGCTATCTTCGCACTGTTCAACAGGTTCTCTGTCCCCACATAGAAGCCTTTCTTAAAGACGGCAACGGATGGTGCTTTCTCGTTTAAGTCCTTCAAGAACTCAAGGTTCGCTGAGAGCATTTTGTACAGCTTTGAGGTCTCCATGGCAAGTTCCCTATAATCCCCTACGTTGATTGAGGTCGCGTTAGAGAGCATAGAAAGGTAGTTCGCCAGAGTGTAAAGCTCCTTTGCCTCACTTATGTTTTTCTTAATGCCTTCCCTCAGCAAGCTATAGAAGGAGATTTCCTTAGTTAGACTAATTCTTGGAACATCAAAATTATCATCTGGATGGTCATTCCCTGGAACACTGGTATCAGGGGACTCCCCTCCGTCTTCGCGTTCTTCTTTTCCATACACATCTATGAAAATAGGAACATTTATCCGTTTTGTAGTCTTTTTGTAGGTGACCACAAGTGTCAACATGACTTCATGATTTCCTTTTGGAGCGTTCGATGAGGTTATTTCTATCTTGTGCCACTCTCCTACCTCAAGGTGCTTTGGATAAGAAACTGTCAGTCCGACTCTGCTAACCTTTTCTGGGGTTATTTTTAATGATGCATTGGTCATGTAAGTTTTGATATAGATGTAATCCGTGTCTTCACTTCCCTCAGGATATCTCAGGGTAATAAGTGTGTGGTCCAGACTAATCGCCAGATCCTCAACCAGCCGATATCTTACCGTCACCACGTATAGGGGAGCATGGATGTCATTCGTTTTTATCGGGATCTTGTATTCGACTATTCCTTGGTTTTTCATGATTTTGGTTAGATACTTTTTGCTTATCCACTTTGTATTTATGCTCAAATAGACTTCATCAAAATTTATTCTGTACTTAGAGGAAGAACCCCAGATAGTGCCCTTTGAGGGGGATATGTACCATATACCAGCCCTGCTTTCTGCCTTTCTCCAGTTGAAGTCCTCTGGTATCTCCCACTTCAGCTCCGTATTCCAGGGCCCCTTGTTACCGATACGGAAGGCATAGAAGTTGTACCTTTTTTCTCCGTACTTTATCTCTTCAAGACTACTACGTTCATGGACAACAAGCTCAGGCCCGGCACATTTGCTCCTTGGGTCATCAAGTCCAAATATCTTCCTGAGGAGTCCCGTTACTAGGTTAGAACATAATGCCATCACAGCAATTTCAGCAGCCTTTAAAGCAATGGCGACCAACCATCCTTGAGGTCCAGAGTACATTGCAACGATTTCTGCCATCTCCACGGTTGACATTGCGGCAAATCCAAAATCGGCTATAATATCCATAAGAACATTGATAACCTTCACCCAGACTTCACAAGTGTTCATACCCTCATAATCAGACCATCCCACTGTTATGATCTTCTTTATTGTGTCTACTATTTTATCCACTACCTCTCCTATCCCTTTCCATTTTACCTTTAAGGACTCAATCGCAACCGTGAGTAACATGTCCGCGGCAGTTTTTGCCCATTCCCAGACGCTTGACCACGACCACCCACCTCTAATGCCCTCGCTCAGCATGTAGGCCATTGCACCGGTCTCTGGATCGATTATGTAATACCCCGTTCCTTCCCAGTCGTTTATGACGATGTTCCTTTGAGGAATGAGAACAACGTAACCCTTTTCCACTGCTTCCCTAACCTTCTCCTTAACAAAGTCACTAACTTCCAAGCTTGGGATTGTAGTGTTTGCGTTGGTCGAGTTCACTATCACAATTGGAATGCCGAGTTCTTGGGATATCTCAAATATCTTTGCAGTTGAGACTGCTGTTATTCCGAGAATATCCTCAAAAACTTCATATTCGAGCTTAGCCCCTCTAAGGCCAGTCTCTATCATGAATGCCCTTTCTTTGTTTTTGTCTCCATCTTTTTGGATTGGAATGTAGTAGTCCTTGTGAATGTCCATGAACATTCCTATCATTTTGATCGTGTTGTTCTCAATCCGCCATGCAGAGCCTGTGACCAGAATTGAGGGCATTCTGATCCACTTAATCTCTAAGCTTCTCGATAACCTGCTGGCATAGCGATCCAATCTATACCAATAGGTTAGGGCTATTAAATTCAAAAGTTCCCCTGCCACTTCCTCTCTTGTAACGTTTCTAAACCCATTGTCAATCATGAATTTAGTGATCTTAAACCTGTTCACACGGTAATCGAGGAATTGGTCACTGACCCTAAGGGCGTTTATTCCAATGACGTAATCTCCTCCTATCGTTATTTCCGTTCTATCTCTTCCAAAGGAATACTCTCCAATATGAACTTCTATCGTTAAGTTGTCCTTAGTTCCTAAATGCGTTTTCTCTCCAACCCTTATGGGTACTCCATCTACCAAGAGGGCAGGAGTAACGTTGACCTTGTCTATTGGGACTTCCTCTATTGATTCATAATTCCTTAGAAACTTCATATCGCTCTGGTTATAGGGAAGATAAGTCAAGACAACCCTCTTGCCGTTTATTTCACTTATGTTTAGTGTAATGTTTAACCCGTTAATTGGGAGATAGATGTTTACCTGATACCTGAGTTCCACTGGGATTGAAGAAAATTCCTCCAACACGTTGTTAACTTCATAGGGAAGTTCACTTGGGAATTCACCACTAACAACCTTGACTATTCTCCACTGGCCAAACACTCCATACTCAAAGTTTTCCAAGTTCTTTAACGTTCTGTAAACGCTCTGTTGACTCACGTTTCCTATGTACCTCTCGGCTATCTTGGACAGGTTTTCTCCAAAGGGTTCATATACATCTGGAGAGAGCTCTTCATAAACATCGGAAGATACCATGGGTAAAATCGCACTGCCGTTTTCAAAAACGGTGTTCTCAATTGTTCTGTTTATCATCTCCCCAAAGTCCAAGCTAATGTCCTCAGATGTTACCTCTGGAGCGATATATTCATACTCCTTAAATGATGGATCAAGTGGAATCCAAGTTCCGTTTATGTAAGCCTCCATCCAAAAGTGCTCCACTATGTATCTATTCCCATTCTTTTCGTAGGGAATTAGTCCAGCCTTTAAAACCCTCTCAACGTCATCAAGACCAAACCATTTTTGAAGTTCTTCCTCACTTAGGATTATGTTCCCCCTAACGTATCTCGCGGGGATCCCCAACTGACGGTAAATCTCCACCAAAAGATTTGCCAAGTCTAAATCGTTTCCACTTCTTTGTAGAAACGTTCCTTCAGGACCTTTCATACTTCCATAGTAGGGTTCATAATCAAAATTATTCCTTATGTACCAAAAGATTTCCACAGGATCCCTATTCAGCATCTCAATGAACTCATCGAGATTGTATGTGTACTTGAGTTCAAGTTCCTTCTTTAAGTCCTTATCTGTGTAACTATCTTGAGAGATATATGCGGGAGTTATGGACGTCTCTTTATTGGTTTCGACTTTTTGTCCATCAAAAACTGAATGTGGCAAACTGTTCGCATAAGCTACTGGAAGGGTAATTACTAGAAAAACAACCATTAATGTTATCACCTTATGGGAAATAGACTTTCCCATAAGATAACCTCCATACTCTCTATCTTATATTTTCTAAAACATCTTGATTCAAAATTGGAGGACTCTTTCAAGAAGAGCCCTTTTCTGAATTAATCCAAATCTTTTTCTTAAATTTTGATAAGTTTATAAAAATATTTTTTCTTAACCAAAGGTGTAACGTAATATTTATCAACATAACGCTTAAATTAATGTCTACTTAGGGCAAATCTCCACAGGTGCAATAGTGCTCATATGCAACAGTTTCTAAGTCTTCGAATCCCTTCCCACTCTTTGCTGAGAGATACAAGATCCCAACAGGTGGAGAAACTTCTGGCTAATTTATATGCCAACAATCCCCGTGTTGAGGGATTAAGCTTTAGTCTGGATGTTAAATATTCCATAAGATATTGCTTGTGTCTGTTTAATCGTCTGTTAGGTCTATTTTATTCAAAGCGGAGAATTGTGGTTGAACCGAGCCTTAGACCTCTGGACTAAATAATAGACAACAAGCGGCTCTGGTAAAATTTCCATTTGACCGGGAGTATCAATAAGAACATATTCTGCTTAAGTTCCAAAATCTTGGCTGTATACTCCTCAAGGCATGGCAATAATCTATCATAACTTTCCACAATTGCTCCATTGGGTTCATATCCTTACTTCCATAATCCTTTCGACAGTTACAGTTTTTCTAACATCCACATCAACTGTGTACCCTTTTTTCTTCAAATACTCTCCAAATGCATAGCCTGCGGATTATCATTTTTGAGTCACCCATTTTCCAATTTCAATTATCTTCTCTGCCAACAGCATGAATGCTTTTGCTCCTCTGGATTTTGGTTTATAAGCGACTACAGGTATGCCTTCAAGTGTAGCTTCTCTGACTGAGGGATCTTCTGGAATCACAGCTAATAGCGGTACCTCCATGACTTCTTCAGCTACATCAGGAGGTATGTCATTCTCACTCCTTCCATAGCGATTTAGGATGAATCCCAATATCACTAAACCCGCTTTTTTTAATACAACTCCAACCTTCATTGAATCTGTCATACATGATATTTCAGGATTTGTCACTATAATTGTTTCTTCACTACTAAGCATGGCACTCATAGCATCCATCTGTAGACCTGCAGGACAATCTATTAAAATAAAATCAAATTTATTTTTCAAAGGTTTAACTGTACCTGGAAGATTCCTTGGATCTGCTTTTATAACATTTTTCCAGTCTACTGCTGCAGGAACAACTTCAACATTCTCATATTTACTGGGGTATATGGCATCTTCTATCTTTGCTTCTCCGGCAAGAACATCATGAATTGTGACATCAACATTACCCAATCCCATGACCAGACTTAAATTTGCCATTGTCAAATCAGCATCAACTGCACACACTTTATAACCGCATTTTCCGAGGGCAATCGCAAGATTAGCAGTAGTGGTGGTTTTTCCAGTCCCTCCTTTGCCAGAAACTATTGAGATTAACCTTCCCATCTTCTCACCTTATTTTTTTGTATTCCTAAACCTTTATGAAGTTTTAGCCGTAGAAAATGACAAAGATTATAAGTCAAGATAATTACGGCTTGTGAGGTGAGATTATGAAAGTGTTTGTGGCAGATACAAGTGTGATTGTAGATGGGAGATTGACTCAATATCTGGGGAGTCTGGGTGAGAAGGTTAAGGTTGTCATTCCAGAGGCTGTCATTGCTGAGATTGAGCATCAGGCTAACGAGGGCAAAGCAATAGGTCATGTAGGATTGGAAGAGCTCAAAAAGCTCAGAAAAATGGCAGATGAAAACAAAATTTTACTTGAATTCTATGGAGAGAGACCAGAACTTTGGCAGATTAAGAGAGCAAAAGCCGGAGAGATAGACCACATGGTCAGAGAAGTTGCAAGAGAGCTCAATGCAGTTCTCATTACTGGAGACAAAGTCCAGAGGGATATTGCAATAGCTAAGGGAATTGAAGTTGTCTATTTAACAGGCAGAAAAGAGGTAAAGCACCGTTTGGAAGATTTCTTTGATGAGCACACCATGAGCGTTCACCTTAAGGCTGGTGTAAGGCCATTAGCTAAGAAAGGAAAACCTGGCGAATGGCGTTTGGTTCCGATTAGAGAGGAACCACTAACAGACGAGGAGCTTGAGGAGATTGCCGATGATATTGTAGAGAGAGCAAAGAGAGATCCAGAATCTTTCATTGAACTTGATGAGCCAGGAGCAACCGTTGTTCAACTTAGAAACTACCGTATTGTAATCGCAAAGCCACCATTTGCTGACAGAATTGAAATTACAGCAGTGAGACCAATTGTAAAGCTCAGCATTGAGGATTATGAGCTGAGCGAGAAGCTCTTGGAGAGGTTGACTGATAAAGCAGAAGGAATACTTATAGCAGGTGCCCCTGGAGAGGGTAAGTGTTTACCACCGGAAACACCGGTGCTTCTCGCTGACGGGACTTTTGCCCCAATTTCTTCGTTAAGACCAGGAATGAAAGTCTTAACGTTGTCTCATAACAGAATTGAAGCACAGAGAATTGAGCGAGTTTACAAGAGGAGCGAAACCCGGCTTCTTAGGATAAAAACTGCTACGGGTAGGGAAATAATCCTCACCCCCAATCATCCTGTCTTGACTATAAAAAATGGATTTGTAATTTGGGAGGATGCTCATGACCTCAAAGTTGGCTCTCCCATAGCCGTTCCGAGAAAAATCAGAGTTAATTCCACTCTCCCTGAAAGGCTCTGGATTGGAGAGCTGGTTGAGAAGGGCTTCTTTGCGCGGCTTAGAGATGGCAGAATCGTTCCACTTAGTGAAGCATCTCCCAAAGAAGCGGTTGGAGTATTTTACAGAGGAAAAAACCACAGAGATTCACGCGAGATACCTCCGTTCATTGAGCTTGGTGATGAATTCTTTGAGCTCCTTGGACTGATGTGGGCTGAGGGTTCTGGAAGTTCCTTTGAGTTCAACAACTTTGATGAGAATTTGGTGGAGCACTTTAAACATCTGGTCATGTCTGTTTTCGGGGTAGATGAGGGAGACTTCTACTTTGTTGCTCCAGGCAGATTGCGTGTTAGAAGATCAAAAACAATTGAAAAGCTTCTTCAAGCCTTGGGGTACCCTAAGAAGAAAAAAGCAAGGACAATAAGAGTCCCAGAACTTGTATTCCGTGCCGATGAGAGAAGAATAGCATCCTTCATTAGAGGTGTATTCGAAGGAGACGGCCACATCGGAAGGGAGCTTGAAATAGTAACGGCAAGCAGAGACTTTGCTTTTGGGATTCACTACTTACTCCTCCGTCTTGGAATTCCATCAATAATAGCTGAGAAATTTGTTAAGGGCATCCCCTACTACAGAGTGCTTATAAAAAACTCCGAAGATATAAGAAGGTTTTATGAGCTCATCCAACCAAGATTCAAAGTTAATGGGTTTGAAAAGCATCTCAATGTTCAGTCTAATCCCAACATTGGCACAATTCCAGCTGGAGAAACGATAAAAAACCTTGGACTTCTCCTTAGGACACCCTTCAAGGATCCGCTTAAGGCCTCTTATTCTCCAGAAAGACTCAGGAAGGTTTACCTGGAATACCTTCAACTCTATAAAGAGTATCTTTCAATTGAAAACTCAGTTAGAAAACTCGCTGAGTATGCAAAAGAGCTTAACCGTTGGAAAGAGCTTGTGGAGTTCGTGCATTCTAATGTTTCCAATGATTTCTATAGGAGAAACAGAATTGATCCTTTAGGACCCAAACTGTGGCTTAAAGGTGAAAGAATACCTATGCCATCAACAATAGCCAAACTCATAAAGGCTTTTTATGAAGAAACTGGCCTTCTGAAACGTGAAGTTGAAATCTGGGAATTTCTCAGTGATGAGGTCAGAGCTCTGCTGACAATGCTGTTCAGAAAAACTGGACGGCTAACATGGGGTACAATGTCCCGATCGATGCTCAGTCTTTTCCTTTCGGGAGCCGAGATAAGAGTTTCAACACTCAAAAATCTAATTGAAATGGCAATTAAGGAGTACTACACCAGAGCCGAGCTAATTGAAGAGTATCTTTCCCATCTCACCCTGATGCTTGACGAAAACATCTTCTGGGATAGGATCAAAGAAATTGAAGAGCTGAGGGGCAACTTTGAGGTTTATGATATAACAGTGGCAAACCACAACTTCATTGCTGGAAGCACACCGGTGCTGGTTCATAATTCGACATTTGCTCAGGCCTTGGCTGAATACTATGCTTCAATGGGCAAGATAGTTAAGACAATGGAAAAGCCAAGAGACTTGCAGGTAGGCGAGGAAATAACTCAATATACAGCCCTTGGTGGCAGAATGGAAAAAACTGGAGACGTTTTACTCTTAGTTAGGCCTGATTATACAATATTCGACGAAATGAGGAAGACAAGTGACTTCAAGATTTATGCTGACCTGAGGCTGGCTGGAGTTGGCATGGTTGGTGTGGTTCATGCAACTAAGCCCATAGATGCAATTCAGCGTTTCATTGGGAGAGTTGAATTGGGCATGATACCGCAGATAGTTGATACAGTGATTTTCATCAAAGCGGGAAGGGTTGATAAAGTTCTTACGCTTGAGTATAAAGTTAAGGTACCAAGCGGAATGACGGAGGAAGACTTGGCAAGGCCAGTGATTGAGGTTAGGGACTTTGAGACTGGAGAACTTGAATATGAAATCTACACCTACGGTGAGGAAATAAGTGTTGTTCCAGTGAAAAAGAAGGAAAAGCCACCTGCAATGAAACTGGCTGAGAAGAGGTTAAAGCAGGAAATAAAGAAATTCTTGCCCGATGTTTATGCTGAGGTCGAACTTGTGAGTCCACACAAAGCGGTGATATATGCAGATGAGTTCGATATTCCTACAATAATTGGAAAGAAAGGCAAGAGGATCACAGAGATTGAGAAGAGACTGGGCATAAGCATTGATGTAAGGAGCTTTGAAGAGAAAATGAAAGAGATGCCAAAAGAGAAGATACCAGTTGAAGTTGAAGAAAAGAAAAAGCAGATTGTCCTAAGAGTTTCACCAGATTACGCAAAGAAACCTTTGAAGTTCTTCGGCGGAGAGCAGTATGTGTTCACAGCAACGCCATCAAAAAAGGGCATAGTTAAGGTGA
>Ga0190313_1000050_pt1 | contig 85030 bp, 82 predicted proteins | sample 4870071011_MG_FD_169989 | JGI IMG/M metagenome (GOLD analysis project Ga0190313, IMG submission 169989) | Hydrothermal vent sediment bacterial communities from Southern Trench, Guaymas Basin, Mexico - 4870-07-10-11_MG | ecosystem: Environmental > Aquatic > Marine > Hydrothermal vents > Sediment ...
GGTTCCCCCAAAAGGGTTAGAGGTTCCGAGCTAAGCGATGAGGGGCTGATGAAGACCAATCCCTACGGGATTATCCTCCTCGAGAAGCAGAGACTGGGATTAAAAGTCATCGAATGCTCATGAATGCTCCCATAGGGAGAACCCCCTGAATGACCTCAGACTACTGAAAGACAAGTCTTTGGCAATCCAAGCATCCTTACAGGAAATCCTCACTGATATTAATTAATCAGGTATTATATCTAGGAGGTCTAAACCAATGCACAGGGTTGTTAAGATTGAAAAGATCGTAGAAGAAGCTAAGGATATTAAGTCATTTTACTTCCACGATGATCTTTGTTCAAAAGCAAGGCCTGGTCAGTTTATTATGGTATGGATACCCGGAGTAGATGAAATCCCAATGAGCCTTTCAAGGATAAACGTTGGGGGATACTCTTCCATTACAGTCCTTAAAGTTGGGGATGCCACTTCTAAGCTCCACAAAATGCGTATTGGGGATCAAATAGGTATTAAAGGGCCCTTTGGAAATGGCTTTTCTATAGAAGACTATGATCACATAGCATTCCTTGCTGGTGGTAGTGGGGCTGCTCCTATTCTAGCTGCTGTTTATCATGCATTATCTCTTAAAAAAGATTTTGAGCTATTTCTAGGTGCTAGATCTTCTAAGATGGTACCTTTTATCAATGAATTAAGAAATATGGGAGTTAGAGCCTATATATCCACCGACGATGGAAGCTTAGGATATCACGGTACTGTTATAGACCTATTTAATGAGTTCTATAAGAAGGAAAATTATGATCTTATAGTAGCTTGTGGGCCAGAAAAGATGCTTTACAAGGTAGCACTTTTAAGCGAAGAACTCGGAGTGGAGGCTCAAATATCACTTGAAAGATATATGAAATGCGGATTGGGGGTGTGTGGAACGTGCTCAATTAATGGTTATTTGGTATGTAAGGACGGGCCTGTCTTTAGTGCAAAGGTACTTCTAGAGACAAATGAGTTTGGAAGAATAAGAAGAAAAGGATCAGGAGCTCCAATAAAAATATAATAAGAATAATTACGAGGATGGTTTGTAGGATGGCATGTCTTCAGGAGGATAACCTTTTGTGAAGACCCAAGCAATTATAGATCCATTATGTACTTTGTAGGCAGATGGGCCAACATTAGATAACTTCCAGCTCTTTGACTTATCATCCCAATACCAGAAAGACCACCATGTACCATTACTTGCCCAGTTTCCATAGACACCATTTATACCATTAACAAAAGCACCATAAGCCCCTAGGGTGTAATCCACATTAGCTGCACTTATAGTAGCAGCTAGTGCATCACTACCGTTAACGACGTAGACTGTGGAGATAGTATAATTATCGTTAGAGTATTGTATCATGACAGTCACTCTTATGAGACCTGAGACTCCACTTAGTGTAAAGTTTTCCACTGATATTGTTTTTGTGGGAACATATATTGTTTCATATCCCACTAAAGTCCCAGTTTCATTATATACAGGTATTGTTGTCTTAACGAAACTCTTTTGATAGTCTTTTATTTCATCTATGAAGCCCTGATATTTATTCTCTAGGTCATTAAGCGCTTTCTCTAAGTTTGTGTACCTCTCCTGTAACTCCAAGTACTTCGAGTGCTCCATGTAATACAAGGCACCTAGTGCTATTGTTGTAGCTAAAAATATTGCAAAAAGTGCAGCAAACATTTTTTCCCTCATAATATAGATCACCTCCCCTATACTGGTAAAGATCTAATCGTCACGCCAATTCTATAGCCAATAACTCCACCTAATGCAGAAAATAACCCATCAATAAGAGATCCAGGTATAGACTTAAAGAGAGGATCCCAATTTCCCCAGTTTACTATTATATAGCACTTCGCAAGAGCAGCTCCTACATAACCGAACAAGAACGAGAGAAGTACTATAGCTAAATAGCTTCTTTTATACGTACTTAAAGAGTTCTTAACAAGTTGAAGTAAGGATCCCCATCCCAGATAATAGAGAATCCATAAAGGATTCGGATAAATGAGCTCTGAAATTATGCCATATACTAACATCATGTAAAAGCTCTCAGTTTTGGATTCTTCATTGAGAGTTGCAGATACTAGAGCTGCATAAATGATCCCCCCAGGAAAATAAAATGTCAGAGCAGTCATTATAGGAACTATTTTGTAGAGGAATGGAGGAAAGAGCATTCCCCACCAAATACTTGAGCTAAGAAGTGCCCCAAATATTGTTGAAGTAGCTAGTGTCTTTGGTTTAATTTTATAGTAGGACATTGTGTACATTCCGTAACTAGAGACTAAAGCAGACAAAATTAGGAGGACTATCACAAGTTTGAGCTTAACTTCAAGCTCTTCTCCGTAGTTCTGGGTAATATAGACTAAAAGAAAAAGTGGGATAATAAACGTGATCAGCAGCGTTATAGGTATTATAAAGGTTTTATGATAGTTCTTGGAAAGTAAGATATTCATGGCAGAGTCTTTTATGTCCATGGAACCACGACCTCTCCTATACGCCTAAGTACATATAAAGAAAGGATGACATTATATAAGTTGTCATTTTATCCAATATATAAAGGTGAATAAAATGCCATGGCTAGAGTTCAGTGACCTCAAGGTAATGTTCAACAATAAGGCTATTTCATTTGGAGAATTAGAAATCGATGATAACTATGTATTAATCCACGGTAAAAGCGGTTCAGGGAAGACAACATTATTACATACGATATTAGGAGTAATTCCAAATGTTCGATCTGTTAAAGTCTCAGGGAGGATAAGACTTATGGATATATCTTCAGAGAATGGCCATAGTATAGACAGCTTTAAGAAAGTTGCTAGGAGGTCATTTTTAGTCTTGCAGGAGGTAGACCATAATCTCTTCGCTAAGAATGTTAAGGATGAGTTTATGCTAGATTTTGAACGAGTTCCTATGGAGATATTAAGATTAATGGGTATAGATAACCTTTTGGAGAGAGATATTAATGAGCTCTCCTATGGGGAAAAGCAGAAAGTAGCAATAGCAATAGCACTTTCACACGGTGCAGATGTCATATTTATGGATGAGCCACTAGCACACTTAGACGTAAAATCAAGAAGTAACTTCAAAAGAATCTTAAGAAAACTTTTAGCACTTGAGAAAAGAATAGTGATATCTGAACACAGAACTCACTATTTCATGGATGCTCAGATGAAGGTTAAAGTTACTAATCAAGGAGTCCTAGTAGAGGAGCCACAAGATATGAACATTTGGAGTAAGGCTTTTGATCATGTAGAAAAAAGAACTAATGTAGAGAAATGTGTTCTGCGAACCAAAGATCTTGAGGTGTCATTGGGGACCTTTTTCATACATGATGTTAACCTTGAAGTGTATGAGGGAGAGATCGTTGGACTAATAGGAGCAAACGGCTCTGGAAAGACTACACTAGCAAAGGCCCTTTCTGGAATAATTGATTACAGTGGAGATATTTTACTAGATGGTGTCAAGGTTCGAAGAAAGGATCTTTGGGGGAAAGTAGCATACATGCACCAAAATCCTGATATTCAGCTATTTGAGACATCAGTTCTAAGGGAAATATCGTTAGGTGCAAAAGAGGATGTAAGACCATACATAGAGGTTCTAGGTCTAAAGAAGTACTTACACATGGATCCTCACACACTAAGTCGCGGTGAAAGGCTTAGGGTTGTTGTTGCGTCAATTCTCTCAACATCTCCTAAAGTGGTAATCCTTGACGAGCCAACGTCTGGGCAGGATCCAGAGAGCACTCTCAGAATTGTTGATGCAATACTTAAGTTCAAAAGATCTGTGATAATCATATCTCATGAGCTTGAGCTCATAAAAGGAATATGTGATCGAGTATATCTTATGAAAGAGGGCACAATTCATGAAATTGATCCCAAAAATGTCTCTGAGAACGTTATATAAAGCACTTGATATGGGAATATGGAAGCTCAGATATAAAGTATTTATAGTAGCTATCTACTCTATTCTTTCAGTATTCCTTTACAAAAGTTTTATAGCCATAGCTCCTGTTGCTTGTGCTATCGCTATTGTTAACATAAGACGATATAGAAAAGTCCTTCTTATTGCTTTTTACATATTCATGTTAAGCGTGATCTCTCAGGGATTCTTTTACTATGGATACTATGAAGGTCAAAGTGTACACATAATACTGTGGATACTAAGACCAAGCACTCCTCTCCTTGGGACAATTACGGGAGGCATTGCCCTTACTCTTGAGGGGATAATTCATGGTGTTATTGTCGGTACGAAGATAGTGACCCTAATGTTATTAGGAGTTGCTTTTGCGAGCAAGACTAAGGTCTCTGAGTTTGTCCCTTTTTTAAAGAAGTACTCACACGATTTAGCACTTTCAGTAGCAATAGTTCTTAGGTATATCCCAATAATTGCAGATGACTTTGAAAACGCCTATAACGGGCTCTTAACTAGAGGAACATTGAAAATAGGAAAGTTCAAGACTCTGAAGCTGTTATTTAAGGCAGTTATTGTAAATCTCTCTAAAAGGGCAGAGTCTATAGCAATATCTATGTACTTTAGAGGCCATGCACGCTAGCTACTTTGATTTTAAAAACTCATTAATGAAATTTCTTGCTTCCTTTAGAGCATCTTCGGGAACTTCTGCCCACTCCCCAGGGTTTCCTCTAACATTTTTTAAAACACCTTCACTACTTCCAAGAAACATGCCTTCACTGATAATTCCTCTGAGATTTTTAGGAGGCAAAAGAGCTACTGCCACAGAGTCTTCCTTCCTTATAGTCAAGTCATTTGTGACTACAGTAATATAAGCCCCACCAACATCTACTCTACAGACAAGAAGATTATTGGCATTTGGATGCCTTGTAACAGATAGAACTTTACCAACTCTAATATCTACACCATGTGCCATCTCACCATCCTTTCCTGAGAGAAGTCTCCAATCTAAGTTATACAATATATTTAAACAGAATCTTATTTGTGCAATCATCTCCCTTACGGCTTCATGTGCATTTTTCTGTGATCTCTCTAATAACTTATCTGCCCAGTCTCTCCCTCCAAGAGCTTCTAATATTTGTTCAGAGCATTTCTTAAGCTCCTGAACATATTCACTTCTTACAAGATCCCTTTTCTCCATGTATGAATACTTTATTATCATCAAGGCTCTTTGGGCACTTTCTAATGCCTGCATAGCCTTAATCCTCTCTTGCCTTTGTATGTATCTTCCAGAACTAAATATTTTCCTTAGGAATTCTATTGCCTTCTCAGCACAGAGTATTCTATAGTCATTTGCAGTATCAAACATGGCATTGCCTCCTGCTACAATTCTGACCTCAACACAGCGCTCTTGAATGTTTGACACCATTTCCGTTCCAGAGAGCAAAACCCTCTCTGCAGTGAGTTATAAGGTTAAAAAACTTCCATTATGAATTATAGGCCTATTTAACTTAATAATTTCTTTTCCTAGGATCAGAAGTTATGTTGACAAATCACTACTCACCCACAATTTGTATCAGTATCTTCCTAGTTCTAGGTCTAATGTCTAGCTCTAAGAATACTATCTGCTGCCATGTCCCAAGAATAGGCTTTCCATTCCTTATTGGGAATGCCAAGTCCGGTCCTATGAACGATGCTCTCACATGTGAGTGGCCATTCCCATCATGCCACATTTTCTCGTGCTCATATGGGATATTCTTTGGGAATAATCTCTCTAAAGCGCTTCTAAGATCTTTTTGAAGGCCTGGCTCATACTCTATTGTTGTAATCGCACCTGTTGATCCCGGAACGAAGACAAGACCTATGCCATTTTTTATATTAGACTCCACTATTGCCTCATGGACAATATCAGTAATATCTATTATATCCCCCTCACCTTTTGTGTTTAAGACTACTTCTTTTATGTAAACTGGCATAGGACATCTACCTGCCTGATTACTTTTTAAGGAAAAATAGTTATGGTGCGGGCGCCGGGATTCGAACCCGGGTCTTAGCCGTGGCAGGGCTACGTGATACCAGCTACACCACGCCCGCATCCTATTGCGCATTATCCATTGTAGTATAAGGTTATGAGTTGAATATATAGGCTTTGACTCAAGTGTTAGTCCATTAATCTACTATTTGGTGGACCCGCCGGGATTTGAACCCGGGACCTCCGCCCTGCCAAGGCGGCGATCTTCCAGCTGATCTACGGGCCCACGTCCCTTAATTATCGTTCTTAATTTAAAATAAAAGAGAAGTATAAGACCCTTTCGCTGTGGTTGCCCGCGTCCTATATTTAAGTAACGGATGTGAGCTTCCTCCTCTCGCGCTTCATCATGATCAGCGCGTCATGGGAGGCGACATTGACCAAGGCCACGAAGCCCGCCTTACGAGGGATTAGTATTATCCTCTCGCCTCTGCTGGCTATCTCGCCGTCATGGAGGCGGTCTTACTATTCACATTTCTCTAGGGATTTTTGAATGTTTCCATGGTCGCTGAAGATGTTGTGCTTATTTGACGAAATAGTCTTCCTTGCTACTTTATAAAGCACACGTGAACGCTACATGATATGCAGGGATCAAATGCCCTTATTATCTGCTCTGCACAACTTATGACGTCGTTTTCATTTAAACTACCTTTATTAAATATCATTGTTTCCACGTGGTTATGAACTGCTCTTTCCATAGATTTCTGGTTTATAGCTGTAGGTGTGATTATATTTGCTTTACTGAGGATTAAATCCTCAACAAGATAGTGATGAACCAGCACGCCTCTTGGAGCTTCAATATACCCAAATCCTTCACCTGAGAACTTCTTAGGATATGGCTCCTCTATGTGAGTCTCAACATTTAACTTGCTTAGTTCTTTTAGGATACTTAATATTCTCTCAAGAGCCTCCACAATTTCTGCAGCCTGACATATCACGTTATAGGTAATGTACTTCTGATCATGCTCTATAGAATTTAAAAGTTCTCTTGCCTCTCTTGAAAGAAATTTTTCTTTCAGGAGAACTCTTGAAATAGCTCCCACAACTGCTGGCCTTCCACTATGTAGAGCTGACTTCGCATGTGAGTACTCCTCAGTTTGTTCCTCCAAAGTAACTCTATAGTTTTTACTTTCCTTACCAGTAGACGTTATAAGCCTGTTCCCATACAAGTAGTGATCCCCCGTTGCAATAGCCACAGAGCCCTCTATAGGGCCTGCTTCAGGATAACATTTCAGCATGCGCTCCAGTATAAGGCTCGATTCAATAATATTCTCTGTGATTTCTAGCACCTTATCTATGTTATCAGCACTTGGCCTCTTCACAAAACCGCCGGGTATTATATTTAGCCCGTGAATGGGTCTACCCCCTATAATTTCCCTAAGCATATTTCCAAGCTTTACTAGCATAAATCCCTCCTTAACAAGACTTTTATCTTTTTTATATAACTCTATGAAATCTAATTCGTTATAAATATCAGGAGCTATGAGAAAGTATATATGAAGTGCATGGCTCTCTAAAAGCTCACCATAGAGAAGCAATTCCCTTAGCATTTGATCTCTCCTATCAACCTTTATGCTAAGAGCCTTTTCAAGAGCCATTGAAGATGCTATTGCATGAGAAGCATAACATATTGCGCATATTCTCGAGACTATTCCAGGGACTTCCTTATATAAGAGGCCTCTAGGTATGAGCTCAAGAAACCTAAGGCCTTCTATAAGCTTCACTCTTACATCTCTGACCTTTTTTCCGTCAATGAAAATCTCAACACTTCCTATGCCCTCAACTCTCGAGAGCTCACTTATAGAGATTTTTCTCATGGTCATTTAGTGACACCCTCTTAGAGAACATTCTAAGCTTTCTCTTTATAGTCTTCTCGCTAATTCCAAGTGACTTTAATATTTCATACTCACTTGGAATGTTTACGTCCTCAGGCAATGGTCCACGGCATCCTATGCATCCTATGCCAAGATTTATACAAACGGCATTACAACCTCCTAATGTAATTGGTCCAAGGCAGGGTATGCCTCTCTTAACTAAAACGCACTCAGTTTCGTTAATTTTACACTCTAAACACACAGGATAGTCCCTCTTGTAAGGTACTACCCCATGTGCAAGATCCACAAGCGCCTGAAACAAATCATTTGACTCAGGTGGGCATCCTGGAATCTCCACGTCTACTTTAACATATTCTGAAATAGGGGTTCCAGCAAATATCTTCATCTCTTTAGGGACTTTTTTGCCGTAAATTTCTGCGAGTGCCCCTTCTAGATCTTCATCTAAGATCAAAGATTGAGGGCCTCCATGAACAGCGCAAGTCCCTAACGCTAAAAGGATCCTAGATTTTTTCCTTGCACTTTCTAGGACTTTAAGATCTCTTTCTGTGGAAACAGATCCTGTAACTACTGCAACATCATATTTATGTAAGTCCTCTCTAGAGGATATCATCTTGAAATGTGCTATGTCATAAAGCTCGAGAATATCTTCTAGCTTCTCATTGAGCATTATGAAGGTAAGTTCGCATCCTCCGCATCCAGTGAGCTCAAAGATTGCCATTTTTAGCTTCATTCGATCAACCCCTTTGTGGAGAGGACATCCCAGTACGTAAATACCGGACCGTCAAGGCACACATACTTTATTGATGTGCTTGTTCCAACAATACAGTGCCCACACTTTCCCATGCCACACTTCATCCTGCGCTCAAGAGTCATGTATATCCTATCTGGATGCACTTTAAGGTCTAAAAGCTTTTTAACGACAAATTTGTACATCACCGGAGGACCACACATGACAGCATATGACTCCTCAAATGGCACAGAACCTCTTAGAACCTCAAGAGCATCCGTTACCATACCCCTTACAATGCTTTTTCTATATAACCTAATGAGCTCACGAGCACCTCTGTCAATGTCCTCAAATGATAGATATACATGCACATTATGATATCCCCTAAGCAATGTTTTAATCTCCCTCTTGAATAACATAAGCTCATAGTTTCTCACTCCATAGAATAGGTATAGATCACTGAAGTGTTGAGTATCTAAGTGATATAGGAGGATAGATCTTAAAGGAGCCATTCCTAAACCGCCAGCTACCAGCACTATGGGGCTATTCTTCATCTCTTCAAGGGGAAAGCCGTTACCATAAGGACCTCTAATGTAGACTATAGATCCCTCAACAATATTCTCATGGACATATTTTGTAACCCTTCCAGCTCTCCTTATACACAGCTGTAGATATCCTGTTCTAGTAGGTGATGAGCATATACTTACCGGAAACTCTCCTATTCCAGGAACATTAAACATCACAAATTGACCCGGAATGAAAGTGAACTTATTATTAATATCATTATCCAAAAATCGTAAAGTATAAAGCTTTTCTATGGACGTCAGATTTTCTACTTCGAGAACCCTTGCAGGTGCTCCAAGATAAGTGTTCTTGAGGTTATCTCCCATAGATTTCACCTATGACTTCATTAAGCACCTCTATATGTTTTATCCCAGCAGGACAAAATTCATCACACCTTCCACATCCTACACAATTAATTCCGTGAATGGGATCAAGATAGCTCTTACAGTAGTACCTATGTCTAAATCTGTCAAGTCTTGTAGGCCTAAAGTTATGTCCACCTGCTACAAGTCCGTGAGAAACCATAAAACATGAGTCATATCTTCTCACGCGCATTGATGTATTCACTGAGAGCCACACATCATACGTCTCAAAGCATCTGCACGTAGGACATACAAGTGTACAGTTCCCACATCCAAGGCACTTCTCAGAGTACCTTTCCCAAACTCTGCTGTTGTAAGCTAAGTCCAGTATATCTGGCATTGCAGAGATATCTACATGTCTCTTAAAAGAGCTCAGCCTTTGTCTCTCGAACTTCTTTAGGTACTCTATGTCTTCCTCAGAAACTTCTTCGAGAATATCGCTGATATTCCAAGTGATCTCATGACCCATTGGAGATCCTACCCTTATGAGATATCCATCTCTTAACTCATGAAGGAATAAATCAAACCCAGACATAGCGTAATCTGCTCCCATACTCTTACAGAAGCAGTAGTCATCTGGCATGCAGCTTATTCCTATTATTACTATGTTTTTTCTTCTTATTTCATAGTATGGGTCCCTAGGTTCACTCAAGTATACTCTATCTAAAATCTTCAGTGCGTTTATATCGCATGCATGCACGCCAAATAGGACAAGCTTAGTTGTTCTTAGTGTGTGCTCCTCAGCCCTATCTCCGTGGAATAGCATAAGAGGTTCAACAGGCCTTAACACATATTTCTTTGTTGGAGGTATCACTGTTCTTGTATAGTCTATTTGTACTTTACTTGGATCATCTAGACGTGAAAAAAAGTACGTGTTCTTACCTTTCTTTTGAGGAGCGTGTACCTCTCCCCACTTTCTTAATCTATTAATGAACTCCTCAAGAAACTCCTTTGGAAGCTTTTTATAATGCATTCCTCGCACCTAGAATCCTATTTCCTAGGTTTAGTTATTTTCTCTTAAAGAAAACATTAAAAGAATTATGCCTAGTAGGAGTATGTGTGAAAACCTACAGAGTGCACCTTGAGATCATGTGTTCTCTCTAAGTTGTGAGGTTAGTATTAACTATAACCTAGAAATAAAATAAAAACAGAGAAATCTAAAGAACAAACTCCTTTATGAAGAACTCATGTACTCTTGTGTCGTTTGTGACTTCAGGATGAAATGCCAAGGCAAGAATGTTCCCTTCCCTCACAGCGACTATGTATCTATTAAGCCTTGCTAAAACTTCGACAGAGTCTCCTACCTTTGTGATTGCGGGAGCCCTTATGAAGACTGCTCTAATGGTTCCTATACCCTTGACCTCAAGATCTATCTCAAAGGATTCTCTTTGTCTCCCAAAGGCATTCCTTATGACTTCAACATCTAGAACTCCTATAGAGGGCTGTCCTGTTACTCCGACAACACGATCCTTGATGTTCTTTGCTAACAGTATCAAACCAGCACATGTCGCCAATACAGGCATTCCAAGCTTGATTCTATCTCTAAGGGTTTCAAGCATGTTTCTTCTCAAAAGGAGCTTTCCTATAGTAGTACTCTCCCCACCTGGAATTACCAATGCTTGAACATTTAATAGGTCATCTATCTTTTTAACCTCTAAAACCTCACCTTTAACATTTAGTCTCTCTATGGCAATTCTTGTAGCCTTAACGTGCTCTTCAACGTCTCCTTGGAGGGCTAGGACTCCAACTTTAATCACAGACCTCCCCTCTCTTGCATTCTTAGATCAAGTTTTTTCACATCCATGCCTAGCATTGACTTCTTCTCATCTATCATCATTTGAGCCTCCATGACGACTTCTGGATCATCATAGTACGTTGTTGCAAGTACTATTGCCTCAGCTCTCTCCTGTGGATCCTGAGATTTGAATATCCCAGATCCCACAAATACACCATCTGCTCCAAGTTTCATCATAAATGCAGCGTCTGCAGGAGTTGCTATACCACCTGCGGCAAAATAAACTACAGGAAGCCTACCAAGTTTAGCAGTTTCATTTAAAAGTTCATAGGACACTCTAAGCTCCCTTGCCATCTTAAGCAGCTCTGATTCATCTCCGTTTTCATAAAGAGCCTTTGCTCTGAAGACTTGTTCTCTAAGAATCCTCATATGCCTTACTGCCTCAGCTACATTCCCTGTTCCAGGCTCTCCTTTAACTCTTATAAGTGAAGAGCCCTCTTCTATTCTTCTAAGAGCCTCCCCTAGATCCCTTGCTCCGTTTATAAATGGTACTGTAAAGTCCCACTTCCAGATGTGTCTTTCTTCATCGGCTGGTGTTAAGACCTCTGATTCATCTATAAAGTCTACGCCTATTTCTTGCAGTACTAGTGCTTCGTAGTAGTGTCCTATACGACATTTTGCCATTACTGGGATTGTTATGTGATCCATAACCTCCTCTATTACTTTAAGGCTGGCTGTTCTTGCAACACCTCCGGATTTCCGTACGTCATATGGAAGCTTGTCTAAGACCATAACACCCACAGCACCGGCGTCTTCAGCTATTTGTGCTTGTTCTACATTAGTAACATCCATCACTACTCCTCTTTTAAGCATGTGTGCAAATCCTCTTTTTACGCGCGTTGTTCCTAGCTTTACTTTTTTCTCAAACTTCTCTACTTCAACTTCTCCCCTAATAGCAGCATTAATCCCTCTAATAGAGATCATATAAGACACCCCTCTACATTTCTAGTAAACTTAATTGATACTCAATAAAATTTTTATCATTATATAATATCAATATATAATATTGTAAAAAAGCTTACAATTAGCGCTTGAAGTTGTCTAAGAAAATGATATTAGTGTGTTCATATTTTACTATTCGGTGAGCCCTGTGACGAGAGACGCCTATGATGTGATTATCATAGGAGCTGGTCCTGCAGGCCTATTTTCAGCTTATGAAATCGCCTCAAAGAGCAATCTAAGTGTTCTCATAGTGGATGAGGGTCCAGACATAACTCTAAGAAACTGTCCCATGCTCCTAGGAGCTCCATGTCAGGGGTGTAAACCATGTACAATACTCTCAGGTGTAGGTGGTGCTGGAGGCCTATCTGACGGCACGATGAACTTGCACCCTCAGATAGGAGGAGATCTTATAGAACTTTTAGGAGACGTTCAAAGCGCTTGGGATCTCATAAAGTACGTTGACTATATATTCGTTAAGCATGGAGCCCCAAATAAGATATACAGACTTACTCCAGATCTAGAACAATATTGGGTCAGAAAAGCTGCAAGTGCTGGAATAAAATTTGTGCCTATTGTACAGAGACATATAGGGTCCGATAACACTAAAATAGTTATAAAACAGCTTAAGGAAACTCTTGAAAAACTTGGTGTGAAATTCCTGTTGAACACTAAGGTTAAGCATATAAGACCTGATGGGATAACCTGCGAGAATGATCAAAAGATAAAGGGGAGGTACATTATAGTAGCGCCAGGAAGAAGCGGTGCTAAATGGTTTGATGAGGAGGCACAAAGAATTGGTATAGAGATAAAACATGGACCTATTGATGTTGGTGTGAGGGTTGAAGTTCCTGCAATAATAATGGATCCAATAACTTCTGTTAATCATGATCCAAAGTTTCACATATACACGAAGACATATGATGACTTTGTAAGAACATTTTGCACTAATGATAGAGGTTTTGTTGTCCCAGAATATTATGATGGATTTGTAGGAGTAAATGGCCATTCAATGCATAATAGAAAGAGTGAAAACACAAATTTTGCATTATTAGTTAGAATAGAGTTTACAGAGCCCGTTGAGAATACTACGGAATATGGAGTCGCTATAGCAAGAATGGCAACACTTTTAGGAGGGGGAAAGCCTCTAATACAGAGATTTGGTGATCTTATCGCAGGTAGAAGGTCAACATGGGAGCGTATTAAGAGAAGCATAGTTACCCCAACACTTCAAGATGTAACTCCAGGAGACATAGCAATGGCTCTCCCCCATAGGATTGTAACAGATATTATAGAGGGTCTTGAAAGGCTCAATAGAATACTCCCGGGAGTCTCAAGCGATTCAACGCTCCTCTATGCTCCAGAGATAAAGTTCTATGCGATGAAAGTACAAACAAATGGCATCCTAGAGACTAACATAGAGAACATCTTTGTGGCTGGTGATGGTGCTGGAATAACTAGGGGACTTGTGACGGCTGCTGCTACAGGAGTCATAGCAGGCAGAGGCGTGCTCGTTAAGGAGGGGATATTAAGTATCTCAGACGTAAAGAAGTTCATTATAGAAGGGGACTATGAAGACCCGTTCTGATCAGCCACAACTTCCGTAAAGTTCGTAAATCTCGTTGCGGCTGACCTTCCAGCCTCGAGTAAGAACCTTCATTGGAGGGTCTTCGGGAGCACGCGAGCCCCACATCCTCAGGCTCTTAAGCGGTCTCCATTCGGGCTTAGGATCCCACATATCGGGGACCGCCACATTATAATGGGATAACTCTTAGGAATATTTAAAAAATTGCGGAAAATAAAAGATATCAAACTTTACGCTTTTTACCATCTACGAAACAGCCCCTTACACATCCGCTGTCAAAAGATCCTGCTTTTCAAAGCAAGAATGAATAAATAGAGATAAAAAATCGTTAAAATAGATGTTCCATCTTGAAGCATCTAATTCCTGAAAAGCAGTTATTTTCGAGAGAATGGTCTATTGAATAATTTGTTAAAGAGCTTTGATAATAAACTCAAAAGGACTATAATGTTTTCAACAACACAAGAAGTCATAAGGAAGAACAAGGCTTGGAGAAGTTTCTTCTTCAATTTTAAGGCTTAAACTAAAAGAAATATAAAGGCCTCTGTCTTAAGCTTTAAAACTATTCTTTCTGTCTGTGAATGTACAGTATTATGCTACAAGCATGTCACTATTATTTAAAAAGTTATAGAGTTATTTTTACGAAAGGTGGTGCCCTTATGGTAAACCCAGATGAGCTTGAGAGAAAAGTTCTTGAGGCATTGAAGACTGTTATAGATCCTGAAATAGGCATAAGCATTGTAGATCTAGGACTTATAAGGGAAATAACAGCAGATAAAGATGGAAACGTTCATATAAAGATGACGCTTACAACTCCAGGATGTCCTCTTATGAATCTTCTATTGCTTTCTGCAGAGGAAGCAGCAAAGTCTGTTGAGGGTGTTAAAAGCGTAAAAGTGGAGCTTGTGTTTTAGCATAATAACCTTAATTAGCTCAAGAGAACATACGCTATAGTTGAGAAGTGTGACCATCGCCACGTGTTCTGCTGAGTCTTCATTCCTAGACATATTAGACATGATATGTTATTCAGTACCATTGTTAAGAGTATGACCCTATACTTTCATATGAACACTATTTAAGGGTGTTATGCATGAAGATAGCTGATGATATACTCAATAAGATTGGCATAAAGCCTGGAGACCGAATTAGGGTTTACAGAGACGACTGTGTATTTGAAGGAATTATTCTTCCAAGAACAGAGTATGATGACTTAGATATAATAGTGCTAAAGCTAGATAATGGATATAACATAGGTGTATCAATAAATAAGGTTAAGAAAATTGAGGTAATTGAGAAAGGATCTTTTAAAGAGGCCTACGAAATCCAGGAAAGCCCTAAGGATGAGAGGGGGGATATAGCTTTCATAGGAACTGGAGGTACTATAGCCTCCTACGTAGACTATAAGACAGGAGCAGTGCACTCTAAAATGACTGTAGAGGCACTACTTGATACATATAAACCCCTAAGAGAAATGGGCAAGATCAGAATAAGACAGGCAATGAGTAAGTTCAGTGAGAACATGACTCCAAATGACTGGATAAAGATTGCAGAATATGTGAAGGAAGAGTTCAATAATGGAGTTAAAGGAGTTGTAGTTCTTCATGGAACAGACACAATGTCATATACATCTGCAGCCCTCTCTTTTCTCCTAGATAACTTACCAGGTCCTGTGACACTTGTAGGAGCACAGAGATCTAGTGACAGACCGTCCACGGATGCATACTTAAATGTTATATGCGCATCAAAGGTTGCAAAGGAGTCAGACATTGGAGAAGTCGTTGTTACAATGCATGCAACGATTTCTGATGACTACTGCTATGTCCATCGTGGTGTGAAGGTTAGAAAAATGCACTCCAGCAGAAGAGATGCTTTCAAGTCGATAAACGTTCCTCCAATTGCTAAGGTCACTCCCAAAAAGATAGAGTATCTTTCTGAGTATAGAAAAGCTTCTGTAGGACCAATAAGGCTAACAGGAGGATTTCATGAGAATGTGGGGCTTATATTCTACTATCCTGGACTTAAAGCAGATATTCTTTCAAAATTATATGATATCTTTGATGGCATTGTCATTGCTGGCACAGGGTTAGGTCATGTACATGAGGATCTAATACCAATTATAAAAAGGGCAACAGATGAGGGGAAGCCAACAGTTATTACGACACAATGTCTATACGGCAGAGTAAATTTGTTTGTGTATTCTACCGGTAGAAGGCTCCTAAAGGCTGGTGTTATTCCTGGGGAAGATATGCTTCCGGAGGTTGCATATGTAAAGCTCATGTGGGTGATGAACAAGACAAGAGATCTAGAGAAAATTAGGGAACTCATGTTGATGAACTTTAGAGGAGAGATTTCTGAAAGGAGGGTTGCCCATGAACTACCGTGAACTTGGACTTAAGGTAGGACTGGAAATTCATCAACAGCTAGATACAAAAAAACTATTCTGTAATTGCCCTTCAATACTCGTTGAGTCAGACAAAAAAGTTGCTATAAGAGAGCTGCATGCTGTTAAAAGCGAAGTTGGGGAAGTAGATATCGCAGCGTTAGAGGAGGAGGCTAAGGGACGAAGGTATGTATATTTAGCCCCCGAAGAGTCTTCATGCCTTGTTGAGCTTGATGAGGAACCACCACATGAGCTCAACAGAGAGGCCCTTGAAATAGCACTGACAATAGCCCTTATGTTAAATGCAAAAATAATAGATGAAGTAAGATTCATGAGAAAAATCGTCATAGATGGCTCTAATCCGACAGGATTCCAAAGAACAGCTTTAATAGCTGTAGATGGGGAAATTCACGGGATAAAAATAAAAACAATATGTCTTGAGGAGGAAGCTGCTAGAAAAATAAAAGAAGAGAATAATAAAGTCATCTACAACTTAGATAGGATGGGAATACCCCTAATAGAAATAGCAACAGAGCCAACAATAGATGATCCAGAAAAAGCTAGAGAGGTCGCAGAGACAATAGGATTGATACTCAGAAGTACTAAAAGGGTAAAAAGAGGCATTGGAACTATAAGACAAGATTTAAATGTTTCAATAAGGGGAGGGGCCAGGATAGAAATCAAGGGAGTACAAGAGCTCGATCTTATACCCACGATAATAAAAAAGGAAGTTGAAAGACAACTTCACATGTTAAGGCTTATCGAAGAACTAAAAAATAGAGTAAAAAAGGAAGAGTTAAAGTTCGAACCCAAAGATCTCACTTATCTATTTAAGAACACAAGATCCAAGCTCATAAAAAGGGCACTAGATTCTGGAATGAGAGTATATGGGCTCAAACTTAAGGGTATGAGAGGCCTTCTGTCCCTTGGAGGGGACTACAGACTTGGAAAAGATCTTGCAGTTTATGTTAAAGTAAAGACCGGTCTAAAGGGTATTATTCACTCAGATGAACTTCCTGGGTATGGTATTACTGAAGAAGAAATTAAGGACATTATGAGAGCCCTTAATTCAGGTGAGAACGATGCATTTGTTCTTATTATAGCTGACGAGGTATCAGCATTAAAGGCTTTAAATGCCGTTTATGAAAGAGTGCTGATGTTATTTGACGGTGTACCTGCTGAAGTAAGAAGAGCTTTACCTGATGGTAATACAGAGTACATGAGGCCTCTTCCAGGGGCTGCAAGGATGTATCCTGAGACTGATGTACCTCCAATTAGAATAACTGATGATCTCCTAAATAAGCTGAGAGAGAACATTCCAGAGAAGTTTGAAGAGAAAGTGAAACGCTTTGTAAGTCAGTATGGAATACACGAAGATCAAGCAAAAACGATAATAAGAAGAAACCTTGATGACATATTTGAAAAGGCTGTAGCTCTTGGCATAAAGCCAAGCATAGTTGTAAAGACTCTTCTTGGAACAATAGAGGAGGTTAGAAAGGACATAGGTGATATAAAGAACTTAACAGAGGATGTTCTTATGGAGGTCTTTGAGGGGCTATTGAGGAATAAGTTCTCCAAGGAGGCAATTCCTGAGATACTTAAATACATTGCTGAAAGGGGCTATAGGCCTATAGATGAAATATGTCAAGAGCTTGGATTGAAACTAATGAGCGAAGACGAGGTTAGAGCAATAATCAGAGAGATAGTAAACGACCTTAAGGAGATCATTCTGAAAAGAAAAATGGGTGCCATGGGGATTGTAATGGGCAAGGTAATGGATATTGTTAGAGGAAAGGCCGATGGAAAGCTTGTCAGTAAACTTGTTAAGGAGGAAATTAAAAAAGTGCTTGGTGAGAGCTAATGCTCTTCAATGAATCATTAAATGATATAGAAAGAGACATTAAGAACTGTAAGAGATGTCCTCTGTATAAAGAGCGTACTAATCCAGTACCTGGCGAAGGTGGATTTAAAAAGAAGATAATGTTCATTGGAGAAGCTCCAGGAAAAAATGAAGACCTTCAAGGAAGACCTTTTGTAGGAAAAGCAGGAGAGCTATTGGATAGACTTATGAGTGAAATAGGGCTTAGCAGAGACGACGTATACATTACTAATGTTATAAAATGCAGACCGCCAAACAACAGAGAACCCAATGACAGCGAGATCATTGCTTGTAGGACGTATCTTATACGCCAAATAAACGCTCTAAAACCGAAGATAATAGTATGCTTGGGAAGAATTTCCTCACGAGTAATTGCCCAAATGTTTAACATCCAGTTTACAAGTATATCGCGAGATCATGGTAAGGTATTTAAGTCACCAATAAGGCCCATAAAAGTGTTTTTCACATACCATCCAGCAGCAGCTCTTTACAATAGGGTAACGCTCAGAGATTTAGAGGAGGACTTTAAGATCCTTAAAAAGATAATAGAGGAGACCGAAGGGTCACAATAAAGAGACTAGTGAGCTCACTCTTTTCTTGTTGCCATGTAGACTCCAATGCCCGCTACGATAATTACAACGATTATTGACACTGCTATTATTGCTGGGCTTAGACCACCTGTTGGCGCAGGTGCTGCTTTCTTAGGAACTGCTTCCTTAAGTACTGGCATCTTGTCTTCGACAGGCTTAAGTACGTCCTTACCCCCTGGTAATACGTCAACAACACGTGGCGCAATGTCCTTTATGATCCAGTTAGAGTCAGCTCCTCCGAACTTCCACTCCTCTGCTTCTGTTGATACTGGACGATATCCTTTAACTCCAAACCCATCATGCCCTCCTAGAGTAACCATGAATCCTGCGTTCTCAAGGTCACCAAGCTCGCTCTTAGGCACACTTACAAGTATAGTGTCACTCCCGTCTGATGCACTTACAGTAATGATGCCAGTCTTTACAGTGCCATCTGCAAGCCATAGTGCCGTGGGCCCATTTCCACTGTTAGGATTCTCTATATAGGACTCCCATCCTGGAGTTATTGTTATCGCGTATTCCCAGGCTAAATCATCGCTGATTTGTATGTTGCTTCCAGGAACTCCCGAAGTATTTCCTCCATCCTTAGTATTAATGTATATTGTGAAATACTGGAGTGAGAATCCATTAGGACCATTCCATGGGTTGTCGCCAAGTTCCTTTACGCCTATCTTGAATATGTAGTTTGTTCCATCATCAAAGACTGCAAAGCTTATGAGGTCAAATACGCCATCGACGAAGACTTCATTCGTTGGGTATTGATAAAACTCATCGCCAGACTCATCTTCTGTTGTGAGGAGCACTTTTATAATCCCTGCTTCAACTAAGGACCATGTAAGTGCGTTTTCAACGAATCTTGGACCATCTAGGGCTACTCCGTGATATTCTGTCGCTATGAATGGCATGTAGTCTCCGTATGGTGATGCTCCTGACACGATGACAATACTACCACTGCTTAACTTCTCTGCTGCAACTATGGGGAACCTTCCAGTGTCTCCTATCTCATATACGTTACCCTCTGGGTCATTGTTATTAACGATCGTGCCGTTGGCCGTGGTGGCCAGTAGCGGGAATACATTATCTGGATACGTGGCCTCTCCAAGCTTTAGTGACTTCCAGTTCCCGTTATCATCAACATAAGCGACCACACCAGGACCATGTGCTAGCACAGGCTTCGTAATACCCAGTTTCACGAGTTCAGGAGCCTCATCAGGAACTACTGCAGCAACACGATAACCAGCACCACAATTACTAACAGGATCCTCAACACTCACCAAATCTATCCTCAAGTGAGTACCAACCCTCTCTGCCAACATATTCGCCTGCTCTTGCCTCGCAACACCTGACGATCCATAGTCAGAGTCCCCAGCAATCCACAGAACCTTATTCCCCTGGTCAAGCCAGCTCTTCACAGCAGTTATCTCCTCATCACTTAGAGGCTTGTTAATCTCCCCAAAGATAAGAACATCAACGCCAGACAGAGCATCCGAGGCTATAGTATCTCCAAGACTCTCAAGCCCCTCATAAGTCCCAAAGACCCTAAAGACAACACCAGGAACACTCAGGTTCACAAGATCACTCACAAGCTTACTACTCTGACCATGCGCAAGATCCAACGCTATTACAATTGTGCCGCTGGTAGTGCTCTCTGCAGCGCTAGCACTAGTTGTAAGCGCTGGCAGAACGAGAGAAAATACGAGTATTGCTAATAGTAGATATATCTTCTTCATAAGCTTTTTCCTCCTCGTCCTTTTATTTTGGACACTTCTCTTCTAGTTATAATTATTTTGTGTAATGTGTTTTAAAGATGTTACTCTTTAACAGCGTAGTGTAGTCATACTCTAAATAGAGTTTAGTTCACAAAGGGCATGTCGAATTTAGTATAATATTGATCTATAGATGTGCCTTCATCATACGAAATATTCTTAACCATTTATTTGCACTTTAACATGCAATATTATAAACTTCCGAAAGATTGTTCTAAAGCACTTCCTAGGAGAGGCTCTACCCTTCCACTCATGTAGAGAATTTCAATAAATGAAGTGCTATGAGCAAATTTTATAAGTATCTTCTGTGTCATTTGTTTTGATATAATACTCTAAAGGTTTTAACCTAATTCATAGATACCCTAGTGATGCTTCCTGATGTCTAGCAAGCTTACATTAGCTTACAATTGAAAAGACGACATTACACCATTACTTAACTACTTACAGTACTCAATGATGTTTATGCTTAATGTATTCCTCAAGACTTTTGTTCGATGATTTAGAACAAAGGGCAAGACTGCATGTGAAAATTACCTTTAAAAATAATCACGATTTCAATTGTAATGTTATTATTAGTTGTCTAACATAAGCTAGTAACTCAAACACATCCTCTAGTTTAGGTTACAACAAGGATCCTTGATAGTACAAGTCCTTCCTGGAGGTGAAGTCATGCTTTCAATATACAGGGTCTCAGGAAAGTTTAGAATGGGAGAATTCATACAGAAGTTCTCAATTGAGGTCATAGCAGAAAACGAGGATAAGGCAAAGGAGTATACATACTCAATATTAGGCAGTAAACATAAGGTTAAAAGATATCACATATGGATTCAAGACATTCAAAAGATATCCCCAGATGAGGCAGAGGATCCAAGGGTGGCATTTAAGTATAAGCTTCTTACAGAGGGCCAGATAGTCCAATAATGGATGGTGAACAAGATGACGTCACAATCTGATGAAATTCCTGAGAAAGTTCAACAAAAGATACTTTCCCTTCAGACAGAATTAGAGGAAATATACACGCGCCTAGAAGCAATAAGACAGGAAGAAATACTCCTCCAGAGGTTTGAATCTGAGTACAGCCTTGCTAAATCAACAATCCAAGGATTGAAGGATATCAGCATAGAGGAGGAATCACTGGTTCCTATTGGAGGAGGAGTTTATATAAAAGCTAAGATAGCCGACGTTGGAAAGGTCCTAATAAACATAGGAGGAGAAACATACGTGGAGTATAGCAACGAGGAGGCCCTAAAAAAACTGGATGAAGCACTACAGAAAATCCAAAAAAGAAGAATGGACTTAGCAGAACTTTCAAGAAGTTTATCAAAAAGAGCTGAAGATATCAGACGAGAGCTTGTAAAACTTGGTGAATCCCTTAAGAAAGGTTGATGAATGATGTTAGAAAAGCTCAGAGAGGTATTTCAAAATATTAAGGGCTCAATAAGTAGGGCTGTACTTGAGAGGAAACTTGATGAAAAGACCTTGGATGACCTCTTTGATGAATTTGAGCTACTATTAATAGAGGCTGATGTTGCCGTTCCTGTGGTTGAGGCACTTCGCCAAAGTCTAAAGGACAAACTACTAGGAAAAAATGTACCACGAAAATCCATAGAGGAATATATTACTAATGCTATTGAAGAATCTTTGCTAGATATTCTAAATAAAAACACGCTTGACTTTGATAAAGAGATACTAAATGGTCCAAGGCCATATATCATACTGTTCCTTGGAGTTAACGGAAGTGGAAAAACTACTACCATTGCAAAGATTGCTTATAGACTCAAAAAGATGGAGCTTGATCCCGTAATAGCGGCATCAGATACCTTTAGAGCTGGAGCCATTGAACAACTAAGGAAACACTGCAACACTTTAGGAGTTAGGCTCATATATCAGGATTATGGAGCTGATCCAGCTGCAGTTGCATTTGATGCAATACAGCACGCACAGGCTAAGAACAAAGACGTTGTGCTCATAGACACTGCAGGAAGAATGCAGACAAACAAAAATTTAATGGAAGAAATGAAGAAGATTAAGAGAGTATCAAATCCTCATATGACAATATTTGTAGGAGATGCTTTAACGGGCAATGATGCCATAATTCAAGCAAGGGAATTCTATAATAACGTTGGATTTGACGCGGTAATATTAACAAAAATGGATGCAGATGCTAAGGGAGGAGCTGCCATAACAATATCCTACGAGACTGGCAGACCTATAATATTTGTTGGTACTGGGCAGTCATACGAAGATCTTGTGCCATTTAATCCAAGGGAATTCGTCAGGAGACTGTTATACTAATTATCCTAGAGGTGATCTCTTGCCAAAGTCTCTTGAGGACTGGGAAGAAAGTGGATTGTTGGAAGGAATACTATCTATAATGTCTGCCTTCTCTCATGAATTATTCGAGACTATCCCCGAAGTAAAATATGTTGGACTTCTTACAAGAAATGGAATACATGTGTTTTCAAAATCAAAATCGCAAGAGCTTAAAGATCGCATACTTAAAAGCCAGGATTCTAGCGCAGCAATAATAGCATTTATGCTCTCAATAATAAAGCTAGAAAACGTCTTTAATGAGAACATACTATATGTAACATTAAGGATTGGAGAGAAGTATAAGATGTACATGAAGTCCCTACATGGTGCCTTCTGGATTATGATAATAACTGAGGGACCACACTCAGAAGGGTTGTTGATGTATGTCCTTGATGAGCTTGCTTCTAGGCTTGAAAGGGAAATACTTTAAGTCTATATCGCTGGTCTTACCAGGCCTAATAATTTCAATAATGCTTCTAAATAACATTAGTGCACAGACATATATGGACATAGAGTACAAAGGAAATGCCATTCCTATAATTGTGTCTTCTATAGTGATTGATAAGCTGAAAATACGTTCAGATGGAAATACTGTTCTAGAGATAATCCCTCCTGAAAACGTTTCAGAGGTCTCAATAATTATAAGAAATACCGAGTTCGTGAAGTTAGATGCTACGTTGTTAGATTTTATAAAAGTAAGCTCCACAGCACCTCTTAAGAGTATAAAAATCGAAATAGATAACCTAAACATGCCAAAAGAAGCATTCATTAGAAACCTTATCCACATAGGCTCTCCAGCAACTATAGTTGAAATCACAATAAGGGATTCTGTTATGAGTGTAGATAACATTGTATACTATAATCCATCGCTTGACTATTATCCTAGAGACGTGAATTTAAAGATGTTTGGAGCTGTCATAAGAAGGTCTCTGGAAAACCAGCTGGAGGATTTATTCTATTCGACTCAGCTATTACATGTCAGCTATCATATCACTAACTCGACAATATTTGGTAATTACTATTCAAGCAGTAGTGGAGGTCTCGAGGTACTTTCAGTACACAGAAGAACACTTTTAAACAGAGATAATCTATCTGATGCGCTTGGAATATCACTAACAACGATAACAGTGATAGGAGTTGGCGTATACATAGAACACAGAATTAGAAAACAAGAGAAAATAGAGGAGATGCTAGAAGAAAGCTAGACACTATTTCTCTTTAATTTCTTTCTGGAGCTTTTCAAGAAAGTGCTTCTTATTTACTACATACCTTTCATGAAGCCCTTCTCCTATGAGCTTATTTTTCCAACGTGCGCTCACTTTAAAGACAAGCTTTCTTCCCTCAATAGTAATGAGCTCAGCTTCAACCCTTATAATTGCTCCTAAAGGTGCTGGTGCTAAATGTCTAACATCAACGCGTGTTCCTACAGTAGTATAGCCCTCATTTAAAATCTCCTCTACACAAAGTCTTGCAGTATGCTCCATGAAAAGTATCATAGACGGCGTAGATAACACTGAAACATCGCCACTACTTAAAAAATCTGCCAAATGTTCTTTTTTTACTTCAAACTCCATTATGTTTTTAATTCCAGGCACCAGCTCCCTTTTAGCATATTCCATAATTATCACCCTCCTTGTGGGTGGAGGCCTCACTTTTTAGGGCGGGAGGGAGAGCTCGCATAAAGTTTTTCAAACACTTTCTGCCATATTATGCCGAGAGGGCGCCTCTTACCGCGCCCGTAACACCAGACCCCCGCGAGACGAGATAAGAGACGGTCCCCCTACGGGGAACCCACGCCCTTCAGGACAGGAGAAGACCAGCTCCCTATAAACACTTTATCAGTGATAGTTCAGAGCATTCTTTTGAAATCTCATTTTTAAGTAATCTATAACATTCTTCGGGGCATGCCAACAATGATCCTCTGAGGGGAATTTTCCTGAGAGAACTTCCTCCTTATACGTCCTTACAGCATCAATTATGAGGGTACTAATATCCACATACTTCTTGGCAAAGGGAGGGGGCTTAGGTGTGAGGCCTATTATGTCATGAATAACTATTATCTGACCATCACAATATGGTCCACTGCCAATTCCTATTGTTGGTACCTTAACTGTTTCAGTAATTACTTTAGCAACCTCGGCAGTAGTGAACTCCACAACAATTGCAAAAGCGCCTGCTTGCTCTACAGCCTTTGCATCCTCAATTACCTTCTCTGCAGTTTCTGGATCCTTTCCCATTAGCCTATAACCTCCTATTTGATTTTTTCTCTGAGGAGTTAATCCCACGTGTCCTAGAACGGGAATCCCCGCATCTACTAGTGCTTCAACAGTATCTGCGTATTCAATACCACCTTCTATCTTTACAGCTTCAGCGCCAGCTTTTATGAGCTTTGACGCATTAACAAGAGCGTCACGCTTTGATGTTTCATATGTCATAAATGGCATATCTGCAACTACAAGAGCCTTGGGCTTAGCCCTTGCAACAGCAGCTGTATGTCTTATCATATCATCTAAAGTTACAGGAAGTGTAGAATCATACCCTAAAACAGTCATACCAAGAGAATCCCCTACAAGTATAAGATCTACACCTGTAGAGTCTATGAGAAGAGTTGTAGGATAATCATAAGAAGTTATTGCAATGATTTTTTCACGACCCTTCTTTTTCATTATGTCCCTAACACTAACCTTCTCACTCATGAATCTCCCCTAGGAAGAGCTTTTAGGTGTTTAATCTCACTCATAACTATTAACAAACAATATATTATTATCACTTATTGCTCTGAAAAATACGATAAAATACAATCTTGAAGTCTAGATTAACCTTAAAACCATAGAAACTTACTACAGAGGTTCATGTGATATGGATAATATGTGGAGCCACCGCCGGGATTTGAACCCGGGACCTCCCGCTTACAAGGCGGGCGCCCTGCCGGGCTAGGCTACGGTGGCATTATATTACTTCATTCCTTAAGAGAAGTTCATGTGATTTAAATTGATTGCGATCAAATCTCCGCGCTATCATTTACATGATATGGCATGGTTTGGTATGAAATAACAACTCATATATAACACTTGATAATTCCTATATGTATGCCTTCTATAGTAACTCTCACAGAGCTTATGAACGCGCTAAAGAATCACCCTGAACTATATTTTACTGATAAGGAGGCTCTTGAAGAGGCTATGAAGCTTGCTAAAATACTTGGCTTTGAGGGATTTGTTTTAGATAATTTCGTTAGATCATCTGAGAGGCAGCTTCTTGAGGCATATCAAAAGTTCAACATAGTATCATATGTTAGAATTGAAATTCCTACCAAGAGTAACAAGTCGAAGACGTGGAAACTCTTTTACTGGGTTCTTAACTTTGAGTACATAAAATACTTGAACAGAAATGGTCATGAAAGAAAGTTAGAAAGTGATGAGGGATCATGTTATGATATCCTTCCAGAGTACGTGTGGAACCAGTGAGATCTTTGAGGGAGCTATATGCAACATCTTAGAGATCTATTAGAGACCTTAGAGAGCTCTATAAAGTTACTCTCTAGAGAATCAGCATTATTGGAGAAAAGCTACAGGAGAATTATCGTAGTTGGGGATCTTCATGGTACTCTTACAGCTCTTGATCGCGTAAAAGAGCTCTTCTTTAGTGGAAACTATGATGCAGTAGCATTTCTTGGTGATTACGTGGACAGAGGACCATACCAAATGGAAGCACTTTATGAGGCTCTAAGTCTAAAGCTAGAGAGTCCAAAGGAAGTAATACTTCTCAGGGGAAATCACGAAGATGAACGCATAAACTATTATTATGGTTTTTACAATGTGCTCATGAGGTATCCTAATGAAATTAAGGATCTTATACTGGGCGTGTATAAGGAGCTTCCTCTTGCTGCTATAGTCAGAGAAAAGGTATTCTTAGTACATGGGGGCATCTCCTCAGGAATAGAGAATATAAGGTCTTTAGCTCATCTTAAAAAAAGCCTTGTATACGATGATACCATTATGGAGCTGCTTTGGAATGATCCTTCAGATACTGTGGATTATTTCTCCTTTAATTTCATGAGAGGAGGGTATAAAATATTTGGAAGAAAGGCTCTAGAGGAGTTTCACAAAATAAATGACCTTAAGATTACAATAAGATCGCACGAATACGTTTTAGGAGGATTTCTAAAACTTTGGAATGGTATGCTTTATACAGTCCATTCATCAACAGCTTATGGTCCAGCATCCATAGCTATTTTAGACCTTGAGGAGGAAAATGTTGAGAGAGTACAGCTTTAATTATTGAGGACGTTTAAATATTTAAGCTTACTGCTATTAGGTGTCTGATATATGAAGAGAGTATTAAAGATAGGAGCAGAGGCTGAGGTTTACATAACAAAGTTCTTAGGATATGACGTCGTTGTGAAAAGACGTCTGAGTAAGCCTTATAGGATTCCAGAAGTTGACAAGATGATAAGAGAACAAAGAACCAAGAGAGAGCTAAGGATTATGCATACTGTAAAGTTAATGGGAGTAAATGCTCCAGCAGTAATACTTAGTGATGTGGAGAATGGGATTATAGTAATGGAGTTCGTTAGGGGAATTAGCTTAAAGGAAGCTCTTGACGAAAAAAAGCCTAAGGAGCAAGTACTGAAGTTCCTAAAAAGAATAGGTGAGCTTATAGGAATACTACATAAAAATGATATTATACATGGAGATCTAACGCCAGCGAACATAATAATAGACGATGATACTAAAGATGTGTTCTTCATAGACTTTGGACTAAGTGAGGTATCACGTGAATTAAGGCTTAAGGCCATAGACATTCATGTATTTAAGGAATCACTGAAAACTCTTACTGATGAATATGAAACTTATATGCTTGCTTTCATAGAGGGTTACTCTAAGACATTTCCAAGAAGTTCTGAGGTTCTTAAAATTGAACATGAAATAGAAAAAATGGGAAGATATGTAAAGGGCTGATAATTATGATGCACTTAAGGTTCATAACATCAAATAAGCATAAGTTTGAGGAGGCTAGGGATGTTCTAAAGAGATATGGTATACTCGTTGAAAGGATCTCAATCCCTGTAGTTGAGATACAATCAAACTCTATAGAGGAGGTTGCATATAATTCGCTGAGATATCTAGTGGAAAGACGCTTAGTTCCAAGCATGTCTTTTCTTGAAGATGCAGGTCTTTTTATAAAAGCTCTTAAAGGATTTCCTGGGGTCTATTCTGCTTATGTATACAAGACTATAGGCTGTGAGGGAATTTTAAAGCTAATGGAAGGCATTAAAGATAGATATGCAGAGTTTAAATCTGCCATTGCTTTTTACGATGGAAAGAGCATACATGTTTTTACTGGAGTCTGTCGTGGCTGCATAGGACTTGAAGTAAGAGGATCCTTTGGGTTTGGGTTTGATCCTATATTCATTCCAGAAGGGTTTAACAAAACGTATGCAGAGCTTGGTAGCAACGTAAAGAACAAAATATCCCATAGAGCAAGAGCACTGATATCTATGGTTAAGGCTCTTAGAGCAAACATATTTTAAGGCCAATTATGCAGGCGTAAGCTGCTATGAAGGGATATTATGAAATTTCTTTTACTAGAATTTTCATAAGAAAGTACAGGAATGATTACATTAAACTTATCTATCCACCTTTTGAGGCCATAATATCTCTAAAGGACCTTTTAAAGTTTATTAAGAAGAATGTAGGCGCTACTGACTTAGAGGTAGAGCACAACAGAATAATAATTATAGGAGCCAAAGACAATCCAAGAGACTACGTACACTACTATTTTGACGCTGCTTTTAGGACTAACTTAAATAACATGATTACAGGAAGAAAGACTATTTATATAGACGAAACTCTAGGAGTTCCCTTGATAGGATCACACTATTTTGGTCTTATTGATCGAGGTACGAATCTTATCCAAGTAAGACCCATTACGGGCTGTAACATGAAGTGTATATATTGCTCTGTCTCTGAAGGTCCTGGAAAGGACAGGCTTGTTGATTATGTAGTCGATTACGAGTATATAGCGCAAGAGTATGAAAAAATAACTGCGTTTAAAGGGAAATATTCAATAGAAGCACACATAGATGGTCAAGGAGAGCCCATGATGTATCCATGGATTATTGATCTCATTAACGAGCTCAAGAGTGTTAAGGGAACTGAAGTAATATCTATGCAAACAAATGGATATAAGCTCACAGATGACGTTATTAGCGAGTTAGAGGCTGCTGGCCTTTCAAGAATAAACCTATCAGTGGATTCATTAAGGGATGATAAAATAAAGATGATAAATGGAATTCCTGTAAGCTCATCCTTAATAAAGAGAATTATAGAGGCAATTGTCTCGTCTAATATTCGTCTTCTCGTAGCTCCCTTATGGATACCTGGCATAAACGACGAAGACATAGTGGAAATCATAGAATACGTATTGTCTCTGAGACCTAAGAGTGAGTGGCCTATATTTGGAATACAAAAGTATATACCTTACCCCAGAGGAAGAAAACTTAAGGTAAAAGTAATGACATTTCATGAATTTTATAGCACTCTAAGAAGACTTGAGAAGAAATATGGAGTTAAACTAGTTCTAAGGCCTGAGGATTTTGGCATTCATAGGAGAAAATCCTTACCAAAGGTCTTTAAGCTCCATGAGAAGACTTGGATAAAAACAGTACTCCCAGGAAGGCTCCCCAGAGAGGCTCTGGGAGTATGCAGAGGAAGAGTTGTAGAAGTAACAGACTTCTTGGGAGAAGTTGGGAATAGAGTAAGAGTAGAGATAGTAAGAACTAAGGATAACATCTATGTTGCAAAGGCTCTATGAGGTTTTCACTTTCCACGCTGTTTTCTCTTTCTTGCCCACGAGTATGATCTCCATTTGGGGTCTGGATACCCACAGTGAGCACAACGTCTTTTGGCAACATTATATGATCTATGTCCACACCTACGGCATACTATGTGTGTTGTCTTGTTTCTCTTCCCAAATGAGGGTGTGCCCTTGCTCATCTACTCACACCTCCTCACTTGGAGATACGTATATGACGTTGTCTCCTCTAATTATGGCAAATGCGTAGGACTCTGTCTTCTGCTCTCCAGTCTCCTGAATATATGTAATCTCTTCAACGTTCTTTAAGACCAAATTCATATGCGAGTCGTATCCGTCTAAAACTCCATGATATTCCTTATTACCCCTAATAACCACTAATACATTTCTACCTCGACTGTTATTAAGTACATCAAGAGGTCTCTTCATTCCGTAAACCTCCAGCCTGGGTACGAGGCGATTATCTATGATAGGGTGTGAACCTAGAACTTAAATGCTTATTATTTATATCAGTTTTGCTGTTCCAGAGAACTCCATGGCCTTGATCCTGCTTAGGTACTGTTCTATTTCATCTGACCTAAGATAGTGGACGCCCTCAGCGTTAACGTATGCTACATCTATTCCATCACCAGTTGCAGCGTCTCTACCCATGGCTCTAGCTATAGCTCTTATGGCAAGTTCAAGAGCTTCATCTAGCGTCATTCCTTTTTTATACCTGTCGTCTAGAACGCCTATTGCCACTATACTACCACTACCTGTCGCCGTATACTCCTCCTCAAGTATTCCCCCATCTAAATCTATTTGGAAGACATGACTTCCCGTGTCATCATATCCTGCGAGTATAAGTGAGATTACATAAGGGGCATATCTGTAATAATTTAAATAATTTGATAACAATGTAGAAAGGGCTTTAACGCTTATTCTCTTACCACTTCTCATTCTAAAGTATCTAGCTTCGCTGTCTGCAAGCCTTGCGAGGTATTGAGCATCACCTACATAGCCAGAAATCGTTAAGACCATGTGCTCATCAACTTGAAGTATCTTTCTGGCAGTTTTACTTGCAATATATGTTCCGGCAGATGCTCTTTTGTCCGCAGCTACAACAACGCCATCTGAGTACTTTAAGGCAACAGTCGTAGTTCCTGTTTTGTTAACATCAGCTGGATGCTTTTCCACAGCTATCACCTCAAATAACTTAATAAGTTATCTTAATATAAACCTCAACCATAAACCCTAAGAGCGGGAGGAAATTATAAGCGTACTAGTTTCACTATTTCCAATGATCTCATCTTAAGAGCTCTGATCAGGACAAATGTATTGATCAATTTAAATTATCACCATAACTATTTAAAGATTCTTTTTATCATAAGGGCGCTCATATTGTCATCATTAAGCGCTTTTCATAACCATACTTTTATGAATGTTTTGATGCACATGATATTAGTAGGTGGTCATATAAGTGTGCATGTGAGTGTGATATGCCATGGAGAAAAAGGTCACAATAACGCTTCCAAAAGAGCTATATGATGAAATTGAAAGGATTCAAAAAAGCAAGAACTTTAAGACAATAGAGGACACCATAATATATCTTATCAGGCTTGGTCTTGGGGTAATACTTGGAGTGTGGATGCATACTGTAGGTATGAAGCCTGAGGAAATCAGGAGAAAGATATTCCCTGAAGGACTCCCAGAACCTCATCCTTACTGGCCTAGAATCATATGATCATAAGAGGTGCTGTCCGTGATCATAGAGGAATGGACACCTAAAGCTAAAGTTATACTCTCATATGAAATAACAGAAAGAGAAGATACTTTTATTAAAGATTATCTTAAAAAATTCTCTAGAAGTTTGGAGAGCTTAGGTTTAATAAGATTCAAGAAGCTTCCAGAAGATATTCCAGTACAGGTTTACTCGGCAAGATATCAGAGGATGATTGCCATAGATCCCTTCCTCGTATACGTTCCATATCACTACGATGAGGAATTCTGGGGAGTATATTATAAATACAACTGGATAATGAGGGATTTAGAGGAATTCCTAAGAGGAGTACTCTCCCTGTATAAGACAAGATCTATAGTTAAGACATTTGAAAGCATCGATGAAGTTAGCAGAGTTCTCTATAAAGCAGTAGCAGTGTATCTAAGCCATATATACCACCATGCACTTGCGCACAACGTTCTCGAGGACATAGCATCAATACTGAAAAACTATGTGCCTGAAGTCTCTTACCCAATCACAAAAGCAGCTCCTGAAGAAAGGCTATGTGAGTACGCAGCCTTTACAGTGAGTCCCCCACGAACTGTAAACAGAATCTTAGACTTCCTAGGGAAAACACATACCCAAGAGGTAATAAACATCATTAGGCACACGTTTGGACTTCGTGCAAACGAGTTGAACATACCTACTGGAGAGTACGAACTTCTAAAAGCAGCACTATACGCACACTGGGACAGAGCTAATGATAGGATATACAAGCCTGAGATCGTTGAGGAAATTAGATATATCCTGCCCATGTGGAGACCTATATGGGCTGTCCATAGGTTCTCTTGGAAGACTGTTGAGGATCCCAAAGAGGAACTCTGGGATCGTATATTTTGGATAACAGAATCTAGCTTACAGGAAGCCTAATTTAAGGAGCACCTATAGGTGTCCTCATGATAGGCGTTCTTGGAAACATATCAGTAGACGTAGTTGTAGAGCTTGATAAGCCCTTAGATACAAGATATGGAAAGCTTGAGGGAAGAAGATTGTACTTTGGTGGGGGCGGGTCTGCTGCTAATGTTGCATATTGGCTAGCTCTCCTTGGTGAACGAGTAAAAATATTCGGATGCGTAGGCAATGATATCCTTGGGGAAATGGCCCTAAAGAGCTTAGAGAGTGTTGGTGTTAACACTTCATGTGTTAAAGTATTGAATACAAGTACTAATGTCGCCATAATCTTGTCTGGAGCTGGGTCAAAGGTTATGATCAGAGTTCGAAGTGCTGGGAAGGAATGCTTCATGAGCCTAGATAACCTCAGTGACTTAGATATACTACACCTAGGAAGTAATACCCTTGAGTACCTCAGAAAGATCAAACAAAGATGTCCAGGAGTAAAGATATCATACGATCCAGGTCCTGATGTTCCAACATTAGAAGATATCGCAGGAATTTGGGCTTTTATGCCGAATGAGACTGAGGTAAGAAGGATATTTGGATATGACTATGAAAATACTTTAAGAGATCTCTCTTATGAGGCAATAATCGTTGTAAAAATGTTAGATGGTTCTATAAATTGCTTTATTGACGGGAAGGCCCTTAGTATTAAACCACTTAAAGGAATAAACGTGATTGACACTACAGGATCCGGAGATTCATTTGATGCCGCTTTTATACATGCTATGAGAAGCTCACTAGATATTATTGACTGTCTCAGCTTCTCACTTGTAATTTCTGGAATAAACTCCGAGCACTTTGGTACACGAGCTCCTACTGTCCCTTGGAAAAGAGTAATAAAGATCCTAAAAGAAAATGGTAAATTGAGCGCTGAGCTGGAGGAGTTTATATGGGAGAAGCTTATGAGGGGTATGTCAGATTAGAGGCTAAAATAGATCCCGAAGAATATATCATAGCAAGGTTTTATCTTGAGTCTGAGAACGTCATCAGAGCACTAAACGCTATAGCCGGAGAAAGCTCAATAGGTACATGGACCGAAGTCAAAACATATAAGCCCGAGATTAAAAGGCTTGGAGCAATAGTATATATGTATGAAAAGCTAAATGAAATGAGTGCCGTTGCAGATGTGGCATATCCACTGAACCTTTTTGAACCGAAAAACGTGCCACAACTACTCAGCGATGTTGCAGGCAATATATTTGGCATGAAAGAAGTAAAGAACTTAAGATTAATTGACATAAGATTTCCAGAAGATTATCTAAGGGAATTTAAAGGTCCAAGGTTTGGCGTTGATGGCATAAGAAAACTAATCGGAACAGAAACCTCAAGAAGACCTCACATTGGTACTATAGTCAAGCCAAAGGTTGGGCTTGGACCTAAGGAATTTGCAAAGGTAGCATATGAAGCATGGGTAGGAGGAGTAGACTTTGTAAAAGATGATGAAAACCTAACAAGTCAGAAGTTCTGCCCATTTGAAGATAGAGTAATTTATACATTGGAGGCCATGGACAAGGCTAAAGAGGATACCGGAGAGAACAAAATGTACTCTCCCAACATAACTGCGCCATATGATGAGATGATAAGGCGTGCTGAGTTTGTAAAAGATCATGGTGGTAACATCGTTATGATAGATGTAATAACGGTAGGATTTTCTGCACTACAGGCTTTCATGGATGAGGATATAGGGCTTCCAGTACATGCCCACAGGGCTATGCATGCTGCGTTTACTAGAAATAAAAAGCATGGGATCTCCATGCTTGTATTAGCTAAAATACTAAGACTTATAGGAGTTGATCAGCTACATATAGGAGCAATTGTAGGAAAAATGGAGGCTGAGGCCTCTGAGGTAATACTTACGAGAAGATCTCTTCAGGAAGACTTGGATAGGTCAGATGATACCCTAGGGCAAAGATGGCATCACATAAAACCCGTCTTTGCAGTTGCCTCAGGGGGTCTTCATCCAGGGTCTGTACCAGCAGTTATAAAATACCTTGGAAAAGACATCGTTATACAGGCTGGCGGAGGAGTTCATGGACATCCCAAGGGAACTAGAGCAGGAGCAAAGGCCATGCGAGACGCTCTTGAAGCATCTCTTAAGGGAATTCCCCTTGAGGAATATCCCTCTGAAGAGCTTCAGGAGGCTATAAGTTTATGGGGCGTAAGATATGAATAAATACACTGAAGAGCTCACAAAATATCTAGACAGAGAACCTCTGGAAAGACTTTTAATGGCATGCGAGGACATAAGGACAATGAGAGTACGAGGTGCTGGAAAAATTGCAAGATATGCTGCAAGAACTCTTAAAGAAACCTGCTTAAATGTGAGATGCAACTCTAGTACAGACTATATAAATGCCGTAAAAAAGATAGCTAGATGCTTAGTAAACACCAGACCTACGGCTGTTTCTCTACCAAACTCTATGAGGTTTATCCTTAACAGGTTATTTGAGGACTATAAATCGGGCATTGACGATATAGATACCCTAAAAGATCTCACTGCAAAGTACTCGGATAGCTTCATTAAGAACTCTTTAGACGCTGTTAAGACCATTGCAGAGCTTGGTAGTAGGAGAATTAGAGATGGGGATATAATAATGACACACTGTCACTCTACAGTAGCTGTAAAAATCCTACAAAAAGCTTGGGACTCTGGCAAGCACATTGAGGTATTTGTAAGGGAGACAAGACCCAGATATCAAGGACACATAACTGCAAAGGCGTTAGCTTCTGCTGGGATTCCAGTGACGTTAATAGTGGATTCTGCTGCGAGGTATTTTATGAAAGATGTTGATCTCGTAGTTATAGGGGCTGATACTGTTGCTGTAAATGGTGCCGTAATAAACAAAATTGGAACCTCAGAACTTGCCTTAGTAGCAAAGGAGTCCAGAGTTAACGTGATGGTAGGTGCAGAGACGTACAAGTTTGATCCTAAAACAGTTTCAGGAGAGCTTGTGAAAATTGAGGAGAGGGATTGGAGAGAAGTCATTAACGAAGAAAAGCTTAAAGTAATAGGGAACATAAAGGTTCGAAATCCTGCATTTGATGTTACGCCGCCGCAGTATATAGACATTATAGTAACAGAAAGAGGAGTGATACCACCACAAGCAGCATTCTTAATAATACAATCTGAGTTTAAAATATCACTACCGCACATTCGAGATCCCTGGGAGTGATCTTTCTTTATAGATCATCACCAAAAGGTTAAAAGCCTGCTCTTTAAGGACTTCAGGCTACTAGGATTTAAGTCTATCTCTTGATATTTCGAGACTCCCCATTAGTTGCTCTTACTCTTTGCCCGAGAAAGATGCTAAGGAGGTAATGGCTATGTTTACAGAAAAGATAATAGCAACTATAGGGCCTAGTTCTGCAAGTTATGAAACACTTAGCAGGATTATAAAAGAAGGAGCTTCATGCATAAGAATAAACTTCAGCCATGGCGATGAAAACTCTTGGAAAAATTATATTAAACTTATAAGGGAAGTAGAGGAGGATCTAGGTAAGATAATTGCAATTATGGGAGATTTAAGTGGCCCTTCTGTGAGAATAGGAACTCTTAAAGAAGATATCATCCTCAAAAAAGGAGAAGAGGCATTCTTTGTATATAAGAACAACCATGAAGAGGGGTCTAAAGAGATACCCCTTCCCATAAAGAAGTTCTTTGAAACAGTATCGGAGGGAGATATACTGCTCTTAGATGATGGACTTATTAGGCTCTCTGTTGAAGAAGTCATAGAAGATTGCGTTAGGTTTAGAGCTCTCACAGATGCTACAATTAAATCTAGAAAAAGTGTTGTAATATTAGGTAAAGATCTTAAACTTCCACCAATAACAGAGAGAGACATGAAAGCTCTAAAAAGCGTTGTAAAAAATGGTGAAGTAGACATATTAGGTCTTAGCTATGTAAAGAGCGTAAGCGATATATCTATGATCAAGGACGTTCTCTCGGAACTTGGCATAGAAGGTATAAAGCTAGCGTCCAAAATAGAGACTAAAAGTGCTGTGAGTAATCTTCATGATATAATAGAACACTCTGACTACATTGTTGTAGCACGTGGAGATCTGGGCATGCATTTTCCACTTGAGGACGTTCCCAGGCTTCAAAGCAAGATTATCAGAGCAGCATTGATCCACGGAAAGCCTGTTTACGTAGCTACCCAAGTTCTTGCAAGTATGGTAGAAAGAAGTGTTCCTACAAGGAGTGAAATCGTAGATGTAGTGCATGCAGTATATGAAGGTGTTGACGGCTTCCTCGTAACTGGAGAGACTGCTGTTGGAAAGAACCCTGATAAGGTAGTAAAATGGCTTAGAAAGATCCTAGAGTGCTATAGGGCTGACGTAGAATCCCTTAGATCTAGGATCTTAAAGGAAAGAGAGCGGTTAAAAATAGCAGTAAGCCTTAGGGATAAGTTTGCAGAGGGAATTGTAACCCTATCAGAGAATCTTGGTGCAAAATTAGCTGTTTATACAAAGACTGGAGGGCTTGCAAGAAGGATATCGAAATATAGGCCAAAAGAGCCATTCTATGCAGGATCTTCTGATATAAGGGTACTAAGACAGCTTGCTCCGCTCTATGGAACGATACCAGTAAAGGTCTCCTTAGGTGATTATTCACAGGGCCTAAAGGAAATGTTCGAGAGACTTAAGACGTTGGGAGAGATATCATACGGAGAAGTAGTAGTGCTTACATATGGACTCAGAGATGAGCCTAGACACCTCGTGGAGATATTAAAGGTTGTGTAGATTTAGAGCTCATTGATAGAAAGATACAAAAAAGGGTGATAATGTTAGAATATAGTGTGTCCGAACCCCCTCTGCATATGGCGGGGTGGCAGAGGGGCTATGCGACGGGCTGCAGACCCGTTGAGCCGGGTTCGAGTCCCGGCCCCGCCTCCACATTATGTCCTTATGTGACTATTTCTTCTAGACTATCAAGTTCTGCTGCTCTCTTTATTTCCAGAGCTATTCTCTTTCCAGTACTCATAGGCTGGCGCCATAGAGCATTTCCATATGGATGTCCCAGTGACATATGAATATTTGTGCCACCGCCTATCCTTACAGCAACATCAAAGACATAGAAGTCAAGGTCTTTATCTACGACCATTTGAAGAGTAAATGGTCCTATAACTCCAGGCGGATACTCTTCTCTCGTGACTCTAATAAACCTTTCGGCAATTTCAAAGACCTTATCTAAAAGAGACTCCCTTAGAGTTGCTGTAGAGTGCCCACATACTATGTATTCAGGAATTTTCTGAGATTCTGGAAGCTTTAGCTGTTCCTCCGCAGGAAGTCTTACAAAGCCATCTAAGTCTGTCTCAAATCTCCAATCCACTCCAAGTAATTCTATTTCATCATCTATTGGACTGTAAAACATATCGGCATTGAAAACAGGTCCTAAAATGTATCTTTCTATCCTAGCTCTTTTTAAGTCTTCTTCAGTTATTATCCCTCGATCTATTAGTTCTTTAGACTTCTCAAGGAACTCCTCATAGCTTGTGACTGTAAAAAAGCCTCTTTCAAGCTTCTTCTTTGCGTGGGGCATTTTCACGATCGTTAAAACCTTTATTTCCTCAGGAACCACCTCTTCAGGATGTGGTATTTTTGCCTTTTTAAGAAGCTCATAATAGTTTTCCTTTAGACTCCTCTCTTCAATCTTAAGCAAGAACCTATTGCCAAACATTGGCACCTTAAACTTCTTCTCTATATTCTCAATTCCTACATAAACTACAAAGCTTCTATTTGGGACAAATATCGTGTTTTCATCTATAAGCTCGTTTTGAATGTTCAGTATATCCTTAAACCTTTCTAAAACATAGACCTTATCTATTACTCCCTTCTCAAGGCCATCTTGAGTCCTTTTCCTAATAAAGTACTTCTCATACGTTCTTTCTCTACCTTTCTGACATATTACTATTGTTCTTAGCCCTAGATCCCTTGCCCCGTCACATATATCTAAAGCAGAGTGACTTCCTATAGTCCCAACAGAGATCTTGTTTTTGTCATATTTACCTACAGTAGACCTCATATCTTCAACATATATCACTTTGATCACCCTCCTTATGAGCTGGAGGCATTGTCCTTTAGGGGAAGGAGAAGGTTATCCCAAAGTAGAAGGATATTAAATTCTCTCCCTAATTTTTGCCATTCTTTCGATGCGTTTTCTAATTGTCTCAAGCTTTCCTATGTCTTTACGCCACCTGAACCCCTCACCAGTCACTCCATAAATTATTGCATTTTCAACAAAGCTCTCAGCTTTGATAATGTCTGGATGTGTGGAATATATTGCTAACGCTCTAGATCCTAACATTTCAAGTTTAGAACCTTTCTCAATTACAGAAGCATAGGCTATGCCTGCATTGAACTCCTTAATAATATCCTCAGCAACTCTGAGCCATCCTGGTGTTTTTTCAATAGGATACCCCTTTGGGACTATGTATTTTACTACACTAGCTTCGTTCCTAAATACTACCGTACTTAAGGTCCTGTCCACGATCTGCTCAAACACTCTACTTAGATCATCATGCAGTAAAGGAATTACATTTATTGCCTCTGGATCACCAAACCTCGAGTTAAACTCAATGAGCTTTGGTCCTGTAGCATCTACCATGAACTGTCCATATAATATTCCTTTGTACTCCACTCCCTCCTTCTTTAATGCCTTTATTATTCCCTCCATGCACTTCTTAGCTATTTCTAGGTCTCTATCTGTGAGAAAAGGAAGCTTATGATCAGGCATAGAGTACGATCCCATGCCACCAGTTTCCGGTCCCTGATCATCTTCAAATGCATGCGGATGATCCTGGACAAGGGGCATGAAGGACATGTGAGTGCCGTCCACAAATGCCTGAAGTGTGAATTCTTCACCGTCTGTCCTCTCCTCTATTAGTACTCTCCTTAATCCCCCGATATTCTTTTCAAAGATTTCATCGACGTACTTCTTAGCTTCCTCATTGTCCTTTAATGTAACTCCAACAACGCGTACTCCCTTGCCACCTGTGAGGCCTGCAGGTTTAACAACAACAGGCTTTCCGTAGTCATCTATGAACCTCTTTGCATCCTCTGGATTATTGAATGATATTGAGAGCTTTGATCCAGGGATGTTATATTTTTTCATAAGGTCTCTAGCATAGGATTTGTCCCATTCTATTTTTGCCGCATCTCTCTTGGGTCCAACTGTTGGAAATCCACTTTCCTCAAGGGCGTCTACGACGCCAGCAGCTAACGGGTTCTCTGGCCCTATAACCACTATGTCTGGATCTACTCTCTTCGCATACTCCACCATGCTTTCTATGCTACTAGATTTTCCAATAACATAATCTTTTGAGAGTTTTTTTATTCCAGGATTCTCATGAAACATGTATGCATATACATCGGACGTCTCTGACAATGCCTTTACGATTATGTATTCTCTACCTCCACTTCCTATAACGAGGAATTTTAATTTCTCCATGTTCAGTCACCTCTATTGGATATATTCCAGTGAAACATCCGCTACAAACTTCCTCTTTCCCTAGAGCTTTCTTAAGACCCTCTATTGATAGATAATAGAGTGATGTTGCTCCTATAGCATCTTTTATTTCCTCTAGACTTTTTCTATACGCAATAAGCTCCTCATGTGTTGGAAAGTCTATTCCAAAGTAACATGGGTTCCTTATAGGTGGAGATGCTATCCGTACGTGAACTTCTTCGGCACCAGCGTCAAAAAGCATTTTAACGATCTCTTTCATGGTATTTCCTCTTACAAGGCTATCATCCACGAGATATATCTTTCTCCCCTTTACCACGTCCTCTATAGGCGAGAGCTTAAGCCTCACACTGACCTTTCTTAAGGAGTCATCTGGAAGTATAAACGTGCGCCCCAGGTATCGATTCTTTATTAGCCCCTCTTCCATGCGTATTCCAAGACATGAGCTAAAACCCTTTGCAGCAGCCCTTCCTGAATCAGGAACAGGAATTACCAGATCAGCAAGGGGTCTCTTAAAACGCCTAAGTTCCTCTTCAGCAAGTATTTCTCCCATGTGAACCCTTGCTCTGTAGACGTTAACTCCCGAGATCACAGAATCTGGCCTAGCAAAGTACACATATTCAAACACACATATTCTCTCAGAGTCTTTAATTCCCTCAGACAGTATTTTGACTTTACCATTATGTTCTATTAGTATGCTTTCTTTTGGAAGAAGTTCTCTGTAAAATTGATCCTTTCCCATTATAGCGTTGAATGCACATGACTCAGATGATATCGCTATATCATTTTTATTTGATATTGCTATTGATAGCGGTCTTATACCGTATGGATCTTTGGCGGCTAACACATCTCCCCCATCTATCAAGGCTATGAATGCATACGATGCCTTAAACCTTTCAAATATGGAATTTATTGCTTCTCTCAGCCCATACTCCCACATAGAATATGCTAAATATCCGGCTAGTATACCACTATCGAGATCAAAAACAGTCCTTACGCCGTAAGAGGCTAGATCTCCTCTATAAAAGTACGCATTAGGAATCGTTCCATTATGAGCAAGATACAACTCAAGATCCCTGTATTTAGCACGTATTGGCTGTATAAATACTCTACTGCTTCCTCCATACGTGGAATACCTAACATGACCAATAGCTGGACTGGCACCATCTTTTTCCTTGCCGATATATCTGAGGACATTTTGGACTAGCCCATGTGTTTTATATTCTATGAATCTTTCATTCTTCCAAGCAACTATTCCTGCAGACTCTTGTCCACGATGCTGAAGAGCAATTAAAGATAAATACACCTTTTCAACAGCATTGTCTCCAATATACGCTGCTATACCACATTTCTCACCAACGTATGGCATAAGCCTCCTCAAGCCTCCTTATAGGCAGATCAACGCAGAAGTCGTTAACCTCAAAATAGAATGATGATGAGCTTGAGGTCCTCCCAATGACAATTCCTCTTGTTATCTTCAATACATCTTCAACGTGTTCCTCTGGTACCTCAAGAATATATCTAGCATGAGACTCTGAAAATGCAAATATATCTCCTCTAAGATTTGATCTTATTTCCACTTCTATGCCCTTTTTACCCATTATAGCCATTTCTGCAACAGCAGTAATGATCCCTCCATCAGAGACATCATGCACTGATAGAACCATTCCCTTTCTTATACACCTAAGGACATTTTTGCTATTTGTCTTCTCCTTCTTGTATCTAACCCTTGGAACTGATCCATATCCGTGTAGTCCCAGGATCTTTAGATATTCACTGCCCCCTAGTTCATTGTAGGTATCTCCCACTAGAACTAAAATACTATTTGTTTTCTTTAATGAGGGCGTCATTATGTGCTTTATGTTAACTTTCCCAAGCATGCATACCACAAGGGTGGGCCAGATTTTTCCGCTAGGAGATTCATTGTAGAGGCTGACATTTCCCCCAACTACTGGAACTGAAAAAGCCCTTGCAGCATTACCTAGTCCTCTAACAGTCTCTCGAAATTCCCAGTAGGATATAGGATTATTTGGATCACCAGCGTTTATATTATCAACTATTGCCAATGGCTCACCACCAACAGCAGTTATATTCCTATATGCCTCAGCTACCGCCCCTTTAGCTCCTTCATAGGGATCTATTGATGCGTAGTCAGCACAGCTGTCTAATGTAGCAGCCACACCCACCTTACTTGTGATCTTAAGCACCGTCGCATCAGCTCCTGGCTTGATGATGGTTCTAGTTTGTACCTCATAATCGTACTGTTCATATATCCATTCCTTTGAGGAAACGTTGGGATTTCTAAGAACTTTTACTAAAGATTCCTCTAATGACGGGGGCTCAAACTTTAAATCTTTGTGAAAATCCTTTGTCCTGGGTTTTGTAGGATGTCTTTGTATTGGAACATTTACTAGGATTTCTACTGGTAAGTCCACTATTTTCTTTCCCTTGTACTTAACGATAATTTTTCTTTCAGGAATGCTTCTACCAATTACTGCCCATTGAATATCGTATTTATTCAATATGGATATTACTTCCTCAAGGCTATCATAACTAGTTGCCAATAGCATTCTCTCCTGAGACTCTGAGATTAATATCTCGTATGGCCTCATGTTCTCCTCTCTCAGTGGAACTCTATCTAGCTCTATAACGGCCCCAACGCCACCTTTTCCGACCATCTCTGAAACTGCGCATGTAAGCCCTCCCCCTCCCAGATCTTTTAGAGCATACGCAAGACCTCTACTGAAGATCTCAAGAGAAGCATCTATGAGAAGTTTTTCAGTCAGTGGATCTCCGATCTGAACTGCGCTTCTATCTTCTTCAATGGATTCTTCATCTAGTGTTTCGGAGGCAAAGCTTACACCATGTATACCATCTCTCCCAGTTCTGTTCCCATAAAGAACAAGCGCACTGTCTGGCTTATTAAGGACACTTGGAACAATCCTATTAACGATCCCTATACAAGCAACATTAACTAGGGGGTTTTCGTTATAACATGAGGAGAACTTAGTCTCACCACCAACAGTAGGAACGCCTATTCTATTTCCGTAGTCAGATATCCCTTTAACAACTCCAAGAATGTGAAACCATGTACGTCTTTTATCTAGATCACCAAAGTGAAGAGAATCCAGGAGTGCTATAGGCTGAGCCCCCATGCTTAGTATATCTCGCACTATTCCACCTATTCCTGTTGAAGATCCTCCATAAGGATCTACCGCAGAGGGATGATTATGACTTTCTATTTTAAAAGCTATGTATATGTCATCTGCAATTCTTATTATCCCAGCATCTTGCCCTGGACCTACTACAACGTGTCTCCCACTAGATCTCAAAAATCTCCTTATAAAGGATCTTGAAGATTTATATGACACATGTTCGCTCCACATAACGTCTATCATTGCCCACTCTACGTCATTTGGATTTCTTCCAAGCTTTTTAATTATCTTAGACTTTTCGTCATCTGTTAGGTTTCTGACAATGTATTCTCTCATTTAGCTATCACCTTCTTAGATATTCGATCAAGGATTTAAACATTCTAAGACCATCACTTCCTCCAAGACTATCCTCTGATGCCCTTTCAGGATGTGGCATAAGACCCAATACGTTTTCTCTGGCACTTATTATACCCGCTATATTCATGTAGGAGCCATTTGGATTTGCATCTTCTGTAACATTTCCACAAGAATCTGCATATTGTAGGACTATTAATCTCTTGTTAAATCCCCTGCTTGGAATGTATCTTCCCTCCATGTGTGCTATAGGCATCCTTATGACCTCTCCTTCATCATAGAGTTGAGTAAAAGGAGTGTCATTACGAGCTACCTTCAGATAAACCCATCTACATATGAACCTAGCACTCTTGTTTACAGTAAGAGCTCCAGGAAGCATGCCAGACTCTACTAAAACCTGGAATCCATTACATATCCCAAGAACTGGCATTCCATCCTCTGCAAGCTCTTTTATGGTTTCAGTCATTTTAGTTCTCGCAGCTATAGCCCCCGCCCTTATGTAATCTGCATAAGAAAATCCTCCTGGAATCACTATAGCATCAACCTTCCTCATCTCCTTGTAATCTTTATACCATATTCTCTTTGGGCTCGCCCCAGCAAGTTTAACAGCTTTGTATACGTCAACATCACAGTTAGTTCCAGGATATACAGGGATCCCTATAATTACTACCATCTCATAGCTCCTCCAGCTCATATTTATAGTTGTTCACTACAGGATTTGCCAGAAGATGTCTGCACATTCTCTCCACAACTTCTTCAGGATCCTTATCACACTTAAACTCAATAATGTACATTTTTCCGGATTTGACTTCTGAAACGTCAAATCCTAAAGATATCAAAGCCTTTTTTACAGTCTCTCCTTCAGCGTCGAGAATCCCTTCCTTGAGCGTTATATAAATCATTGCTTTATATCTTGACATTTCTTATCCTCTCCAACGCCTCCAAATACGCCTTTCTTACATCTCCAAGGTCGAACCTGAAGACATCCTTGTCTAATGATCTCATTGTTTCTTTATCCCAAAATCTACATGTATCTGGACTAATTTCATCTCCAAGAATAATTTTTCCATCTTTGTAGTATCCAAACTCTAACTTGAAGTCTGCAAGTATTATTCCAACGCTCTCAAGGGCTTTTGTTAGAATTTCGTTTATTCTTAATGCTTTATCTTCAATTTCTGATATTGTATCCTCTGATATTCCATAGAGTCTTGCATGATAGCTGTTTATCATAGGGTCACCGAGTTTATCATTTTTATAGTAGAGCTCTACTATAGGAAATGGTAATTTACTTTTTTCATCCAGTAATACTCTCCTTTTTAAGCTTCCAGCAACGTAGTTTCTAACAACAACCTCAAGAGGGATCATCTCAAGCTTCTTAACAACTAACGTTTTCTCATCTTTTCTTGACAGGAGATGTGTATTAACTCCATGTTTTTCAAGGAGCTTAAATAGTATGTATGATATTTCAGCGTTTATAGCGCCCTTTCCGTCAAATGATGATCTTTTTTTGCCGTTAAATGCTGTAAGAGAGTCCTTAAAGCTCATTTCTGCTATGTCTCCAATAATCTTCATAATTTTTGCTTTTCCTTCATATATTATAGGCTCAGAAGTCATACAAACACACCATCTGTATTCCTATTTTCAATTTGATGTATAAAGTCTAAGTATTAAATCATTTATTTTTAAAAATATTTGTACAAAAACTAACGTGAGTTAAGGAATACTATCTAAAGAGATTCTCGATGCAAGAAGGATGTCTAAATAAAAGCATAAAAACAATATTTGTAATGAGATTTCACACTATAAGTTAAGAAGGCGTGGGCAAGATGAGAAGGACACATCAGATAAAGATCGCCTTCGTAGTAATTATAGCAATAATAATGATGCTGTCAGCGATTCTTACAGAGTATTTCTTTACACAGAGTAGTAGCCCTACCCCAAGCCCTGAAGTTTCATTTATATACAACCCATACAAGTCAGTTATTTATCAGATAGTCACTGATAGATTCTTTGACGGTAATCTTTCAAATGACCAGCCATATTACAACCCTAGGAGCTTATACATGTATCACGGTGGCGATTTTGAGGGGATAATCAAGAAACTAGACTATCTTAAGGATCTTGGGATAGGTGCTATCTGGATATCTCCACCATTTGATAACGTTAACAAGCTCATAGGAAATGTGGCTCCATATCACGGCTACTGGCCTAGAGATTACACAAAGCCTGACGAACATTTTGGAACTTGGAATGACTTCAAAAGACTATGCAGTGAAGCTCACAAAAGAGGAATAGCCGTAATAATAGATGTAGTTCCAAATCATACAAACCCATATGATATGGGAGAGTATGGAGCTCTTTATTACTTCGGGAGATTAGTAACTGCTTATATTACAGATAAGTACTCATATAACTCATACGAGGGAAGTTATCAGGGAATTTTTCATCATAATGGAAACATAGGAAGACAAGAGTGGGACATACCATGGAATACAAGATACAAAAATCTCTTTGACCTTGCAGATCTTAATCAAATGAATAACGCTGTCGACAAGATGCTAAAGGATTCCCTCAAAATGTGGATAGTTAATGGGAGCTCCGGAATAAGAATTGACGCTGCTAAACACATGGATCCAATGTGGCTTAGAAGCTATTACGCAGAGGCCATAAAAGTAGCTCCTGTGTTTTCATATGCTGAGTGGTACATAACATCTGTAAGGGGTTCTCTTCTATACTGGGATGCTCTTAGGCTTCAAGAAATTGGTGGAGTGGCAATATTGAATATACCTCTAAGGGGAAGTATTGTCCAAGTTTTTGCACACGGTCGTTCATTTGAGCTCCTAAATAATGAGCTTACTACAGAGCTTAATGATCTAAAGTATGATTACTTGCTTGTTAACTTCCTTGATAATCACGATCTCCCAAGATACCTTAAGGAGGGTGGAAACATTACTACAATGCATATGGCTATGGCTTTTGTTATGACAATCCCTGGAGTACCTGTAGTATACTACGGCGATGAGATATACTTAAGGTACAATGGAAGTGGTTCAGGTGATCCATATAACAGACTTCAGATGGTGTTCACTAAGGAGAATAACAAAACAACAATGGCTAGACTTATAAAAGAGCTATCAAAACTTAGAAGGATATCAGACGCCCTTGCATACGGAAAATTTAAGACAATCTATGTGGACACTGACGTCTACATATACGCAAGAGATCTCCCATGGGAAACAATCATTATAGCGCTTTCAAGAACTAACAGAAGCATTGAAGTGCCCTTAAACTCGCTTAAGATACCTAATGGCGTATATAAAGATTATTTAGGAGGGCTTCTTGGAGGAACCACTGCCACTGTTACTAATAATACCCTCAGTGTAAGCATGTTTCCTTATACGGTCTCCATATGGTACATCAAAAAAGAGCAAAGTCTTAGATCTCCATATATTGGAGCATCTTTGCCGAACCTTGTAATTCCAGGAGCTAAGCTTATAATATTTGGCAGAGGATTTAACCTATCTACTAATGTATTAATTAAAACTGATCTTGGAGACTACACCCCTGAAATACTCCTTAAGAACAACAACTATATTCTCCTACAAGTTCCTACAAACCTAAACTCTAGAAGACAGTTTGTAAGCGTAATCGTAGCAAGCTCTTCAGGAAAATTGAGCATAGAACTTCCATTCAGGGCACGAGATGCCAGACCAATAGTTTTAAGGATTAAGGACGTTCCTAAAGATCTCATTACGGGATTTAAGTACATATTTATAAGCACTGATCTAGGAGAACTAGAAATACCCATCCCTACAATGATCTCTAGTGACGGTACGATATTTGCTATTCTTGATGTTAGACCATCTCAAAACGTTAGAATAAACATATACACAGGTTACTACTCTGGAGAGAGCCTCAAATATCTCGGAAGCATCTATATATCCACGCAGGATAAGTACGTCTCAATCTCACTCAAAAATCTCAGCACATCATAACGTGAACACAAGTAAGCTTGAGTTTCAACTCATATTTTATTTGACATTCAAGAGCATGCTAATGATGATCCTTTGGTATACTCGGAACAGGCGGAGAATTTGATAGAATAAGTATTCAAGACTATGATGATATGTGATTTCTAAAGGTAGTTTAGCATATCTAACAGCGTACTTTTAGGGGTGAAGTACTTGAGCTTAAGGATTGAAGATCACCCACTCTTGGACTTTTCGGATAAAAGAAAAAAGCCAGTTAAGTTTTACTTTAACGATAGAGAATACAAGGGTTATGAAGGAGAGCCAATAGCAGTTGCACTATATGCAAATGGCGTTAAGAAGCTCTCAGAGTCACCAGTTAAGCACAGAAGTAGAGGTCTCTTCTGTGCTATTGGCAAGTGTGCTTCATGTAGAGTAGTAGTCAACGGAATTCCAAACATAAGGGCGTGCCAGGAACCTGTCCGAGAAGGCCTTAAGGTAAGGTCGTCAAAGGGCCTTGAAAAGCTTGAGATAAAAGAGAGCTCACCTCCAAGAATTAGCAGGCCGGAGGAGATAGAGACTGAGATACTGATTATAGGTGCAGGCCCTGCAGGCGCTATAGCTGCTATAAAAGCAGCTGATATGGGCGCAAAGGTACTTCTCGTAGATTACGCATCAAGGATTGGTGGACAGCTCATAAAACAAACGCACAAGTTCTTTGGATGGAGAAAATACTATGCGGGCTATAGAGGAATAAAAATAGCAAAAATCCTTGAGGAAGAGATAAGAAAAAGAGCAAACATAGAGGTATGGCTAAACTCTCCAGTAGTTGGATACTATGAGGGAAATATATTTGCAGTTCTCAAAGATAAAAGAAAGATAGTTTATGTAAAGCCAAAGAAAGTGATTATAGCACCAGGGGCTGTTGAGAGATTTGCTATTTTTGAGAATAATGATCTTCCTGGTATAATGGGTGCAGGAGGGGCTCAAACTCTTATGAACGTTTGGGGAGTGAAGCCTGGAGAGAGAGTACTTGTAGTTGGATCAGGAAATGTAGGCCTAATAGTATCGTATCAAATGGCACAAGCAGGTATAGAAGTCAAAGCAATAGTTGAAGCTCTTCCTTATATTGGTGGCTATTTTGTTCACGCTGCAAAGGTTAGAAGGCTTGGAATACCCATATTTACTAAGCATACGATAATACGAGCTGAGGGGACTGAAAGTGTTAAAAAAGCAATAATTGCAGAGATAGATGAAAAATGGAGGCCAATCCCTGGTACGGAAAAGGAGTTCCTCGTAGATGCTATAATAGTTGCTGTTGGAATGTATCCAGATACTACCCTTACAAGGATGATGGGTATCACTCATAAGTTCGTTAAAGAGCTTGGCGGGTTTGTTCCTCTTAGAAAGCGCACACTTGAAACAACAAGGGAAGGAGTGTATATAGCAGGCGATGTCAGTTGTATTGAGGAGGCTTCCACAGCATTAATGGAGGGAATAATTGCTGGAATAAATGCTGCTAAGAGCTTAGGCTATAACAATCCAGTTCTTGAAAATGAGGCTCAAGAGGCCATTAAAGATCTTGAGAAATTTAGATCGGGTCCTAGGTATGCACACATAAAGAGAGCACTTGAGAATGTTATAATATAGGAGGGATTTCTGTGAGCTGGAGAGAAAGAGGGTTTGTGAGACTTGAGGAAATAAGTGAGTTCATTCCTTCTGAGGAATATCTAAGGAGGCATCCAATACCGATAATTGAATGCGTTGAGGAGATCCCCTGTACTCCATGTTATGAGATTTGTCCAACTAAGGCTATTCAAATGGAAGACCTAAACGCAATTCCAAGACTTGATCCTGAAAAATGCACAGGATGCCTACTATGCGCTCAAATATGTCCAGGACTTGCCATATTTCCAACACACTTTCACAAGGAAGGCTTTGCAAGGGTTTATATACCATATGAGTTTCTCCCTATGCCTAAGGTAGGTGATCGGGTGCAAGTCCTCAACAGAGAGGGAAAACCTGTTGGAGAGGGAACAGTGTTCTTTGTTCTTCAAAGGGAGAAATCTTTAGGGGACACTGTTCTCGTGGGTGTTGAAGTTCCTAGGGAGATAGCATTTGAGGCTCGTCATATAAGGGTGATGAACAGATGAAGATCGTTTGCAGGTGTTATGATATAACTGAAGAGGAAATAATAGAGACCATAAAAAAATATAATATAACGTCGCTTGAGGAACTTAAAAGAATACTAAATGTCGGCATGGGAGAGTGCCAAGGAAGGACCTGTATTCCCATAATAATATCAATAATGAGCAGAATTCTTGGAAAGTCTCCAGATGATATTGAAGTTCCAAAGCCTAGACCTCCTGCATTTACCGTTAGACTTGGCGATTTTATAGGTGATGAGGATGCTCATAAGTAATGAAAAATATGATGTGATAATAATTGGAGCTGGATCAATCGGACTCATGACTGCTTATCATTTTCTAAAGATGGGTGGAAAAAGTGTTATTGTGCTAGAAAAAGGATATCTAGGATGCGGATCTACAGGACGATGTGGAGGTGGCATTAGGGAGCAATGGGGATCTCCTGAGAACATAATTCTCGCAAAGAAATCCATAGACATTTGGGAAAAGCTCCCTAAGGAACTTGAGGATGACTTAGAGTTCCATCAAGGAGGGTATCTTATCTTGGCATTTTCAGAGGAGGAGGCAGAAACTCTAAAGCAGAACGTGCATTTACAACATAAGTTTGGCATTAACTCAAAGATTCTAACTCCAGAAGAAGCCAAGGAAATAGTTCCAATATTAAACACATCAGAAATAGTCTTAGCGACATATAATAAAAGAGACGCTAAGGCAAGCCCTTTTAGAACTTTATTTGCCCTCAAGAGGAAGATAGAAGAAATGGGAGGAAAAATACTAACTCATACTGAAGTTATTGGATTCAAAGTAAAGGGGAAAGAGGTAAAAGAGGTAATTACTACTAGAGGATCACTTAAGACTAATCTCGTAGTGAATGCAACAGGTGCTTGGTCTAAAATCATAGGCAAAATGCTTGGAGAGAATCTACCTGTAGAGCCCTATAGACATGAAATTATGGTCACAGAGCGCCTAGCACACCTTTTTGATCCTATGGTTATATCGTTTAGCAAGGGAATTTACTTCCAGCAGATGCCTAGAGGGGAAATCATTGGAGGAATAGGAAATCCTGAGGAGAAACCAGGGTTCTTCATACAACCTACCTCGTGGTTTCCCTATCACTTCGCAAAGACTTTAATAGAAATAGCGCCTGCACTAAGACACGTTAGAATGCTAAGACACTGGATTGGATACTATGAGGTTACGCCTGATGCAAAGCCAATAATAGATTACTCAGAGGTTATAAACAACGTAATTCATGCAACAGGATTCAGTGGACATGGATTTATGGTATCACCTATGGTTGGAAAGATTGTAGCAGAAATGCTCTTAGGAAAGAGTCCATCAATAGATATTGAGCCATACTCTATAAGAAGATTTAGAGAGGGGAGAATAGTAAGAGAGACAGGAGTTGTGGGCTAAAAGTACTTAATTATCTAATTTTATTATTTCCTTTAGTGTCCCTAGAAGCTAATATGTGTACAGTTTCAAGACCTACAAGAATAAGCCTGTCTATATACTTTTTCCAAGTTTCCTCTGAGATCTCCCCTCCCGCCTCATTTATTGCAAGAAGTATAGCTCCTGCTCTAAGCCCTTTTATTGATGCTATTGTAAACAATGTGGATGCTTCCATCTCGACCGAGAGAACTCTCTTTCTTCTCCAAAACTCTACATAATCTCCCTCTGCATAGAACGCATCATTACTCCAGACAATTCCTACGTGGTATGGAACACCAAGCCTCTCCGCGGCCTCTATGGCGGCATTTACTACTTCTATTGATGCCACTGCTGGATATTCTGGAGGAGCATAATACTTTGACGTCCCATCTCCTCTAACAGCAGCGGTTGCTATGATTATGTCGCCTATTTTTATGTTTTTTTGTATTGTTCCTGTTGTTCCTATTCTTATTAGCGTGTGTGCTCCTATCCTTGCAAGCTCCTCAACAGCAATAGCAGTACTAGGACCACCAATACCAGTACTAAGAACACCCACACGAACACCCTTATAAAAACCAACACCACTCTTAAACTCCCTCTTAAAACAAAGAACACGAGAACCCTCAAGAAAAGACAAGACAAGATCAACCCTACCAGGATCACCAGGCAACAAAACAAAACCAGACAAAACACCAAAACCCAAACCAATATGATACATCTTCTCGCCAATCTTAGGCTCCTCTGCAGAAGACTTCAATAAAAACACCTCCTACTACAAGTAACAGTCTTTAATAGAGAAACATAATGTTTATACTACGTTGCCTTTCATGCTCGAGAATTTTTTCTTACTGTCTATGAGAGCACTAATTCCTGGAAGCTCTTTTCCTGCTATAAAGTTTATCATAGCACCTCCGCCAGTGCTTATGTGATCAAAGAACCTATTAAGTCTCAATTGCTCTATTACAGATACTGTATGCCCCCCACCAGCTACTTTGAAAGCATTTAACTTAGCTAGTGCATTAAAGATTTCATATGTTCCAAATGCGAAGAGAGGGGACTCATACGCTCCCATAGGACCATTCACAAGAACTACTTTAGCACGCCTTATCTCATCTTTATACATAAATATCGTGTTAAATCCTATGTCCATAATAGGCTCCTCTATGACGTCAACCTTTTCTAGAGATATCTCATGTCTTATCCCATTTTTATTTACAGCCACATCATTTGGGAGTAATATCCTATCTTTATATCTCTTAAGTAAGCCCTTGGCGGTTTCAAAAACTCTTTGCAGATCAGAGGAGTTCTTCGCTAAGGTCTCAATATTAGCCCTCCCAAGCTTTAGACCGTTTGCATAGAGAAAGAGAACACTCACAAGTCCTCCTGTTATTATTCTCTCATAATTACACTCTACTAAGAGACGCTCCACAATTCTGATAGAATCATCTATTTTTGCTCCTCCAAGTATCGCTACTCTTGGTCCTTCGCTCTCCCTCAAAACTCTTGTTAAATTTACAAGCTCTCTTTCCATAAGAAATCCTGCTGCTGAAGGCATTAGATATGGAAACGCCGTTACAGAAGGTTGAAGTCTATGAGACACTGCAAAGGCATCATTCACATAATAACTTGCTACAGAGGACAATCTTCTCACAAAAAGGGCCTTTTTTTGCTTCTCAACAGGCGAATTTTCGAGCATCATCTCCTCTGAATTCATCCTAATATTCTCGAGGAGCATTATCTCCCCAGGCTTCATCGTCTTTATTTTCTCAATAACCCTAGAGCTACATATCTCATCAACGTACTCAATATGGCCTACGTACTTTGCTAGTATTTGTGCGTGCTCTTCTAGTGTAGTGAAATCATCCTTCCCAGGTCTGCTTTGATGAGCTAGTATTACTACTTTGGCGTCATTAGCTGAAAGGTAAGATATTGTGTCAACATGAGATCTTATCCTATAGTCATTAAGTATAACCCCTGTCGTTGGGTCTATGGGAGAATTTATGTCCACCCTTAGAAGAACCACAGAGTTTGAAAAATTAAGATCTCTCAGTGTCCACACATCCACGTCCATGTCTTTCACCCATGGTAAATGGAGCATATCACGACACTATTTACATCATAACAAAATAACCCTTATAGTACACAAATAATGCCCAAACATTAGTAACACACAAGGAATATCTCGTTGAGAGTGTCCTAGACGCTAGGGAATGAACATTCACTCCCAGTGTTGTATTCAAATATAAATGTTTATTGAAAAATACAACTTAGCACTATCAGTGTATACTAACAAGAATCTTACATCACTCCCACTTGAGAGGTTAGGTGTCTAACTTGTACAGGAGGCGAAAAAGAAAGCAGGATTAAGACTAGTTATAACCTGGCGTCCTTCCTATATTAGAGCATGAGACATCCTCTACCATGAGTGTCAAATTTCTCCAGAGAGTATTAGCATAATAGCCTCTGCAGGGTTTCCATTGGCCTTTTTAAGGGCCTTTATGGCCTGATCTCTATCAACATTTGCCTTTTCCATGACTATTCTTATGTCCTCCTCGGTAAATGCCTCAGAAGGGCTCTCCCTAACTAGTTTGTATTTACCTATAATTTGAAACATCTCCCCCTCCTGAGACTTTATTATTGTAACAGAGGGCCTCGTAAAGTGAATCTTTTCCCCACTTTCAAAGGCTATAGTTACTTCCTTTACGTTCTTTAACTCCTCAATCTGTATTCCAAATTGTTTCATAAGATTCCTTAACTGTCTGGGATTAATTCTCCCTGGAATCATCAACATCATCCTCCTGAAACAGGGGGCATGAATGCTACCTCATCTTCATCATGAACCTCAGTGTCTGGGTCTGCATATCTATGATTTAATGCTGTAAGAATCTCCTCATTATCTAAAAGCTCAAGGATTTTTGGATTCCTTTTCGCAAGAATTCTAGCAATGTCTCTTATTGTTATCCCTGGCTTGTATTCAACATTAATTTCACGGGCTCCTACGAGCTCAGCAAGAGTACTGAACAGTTTAACCCTTATGACCATTAATATTCACCTGTAGCGCTGAATAATATTCTTTCAAAGAAGACCTACTCTGGCGTACTCTCTGCCTAAAGAGCAAGACATTTTCGACGATAGTGTGTAAGCCCATGAGATTCATTCACCTAACAGAGAAGATGCGTGAGAGCTTATAAAGCTTTTTTTGAGTGAACTCTCAATGGTGAGGATTTAAAGGACAATAGTATTTTTTGTATAGTTAGTCTTACTTCCCGGTGATACTACTATGGAGCCTGTAATTGTTATTACAACGTGCCCAAGAGGGCAAGGGGATAAATTACAAGAGGAAATTATAAAGCAAAAGCTAGGAGCTTGTGTTTCATATCTTGAAGTAAAGAGCAGATATTGGTGGCAAGGAAATATTGTTGAGGACTATGAAGATATGCTTATAATAAAGACGACAAGGGAAAAATTGAACAATCTTTTTGAGCTTTTTAAAAGAATACATCCCTATACTGTTCCTGAGTTTATAGTAATTCCGGTAGAAATTCTAGGACCATACCTCCAGTGGCTTAAAGATGTTCTCAAGTAAATTAAGTAGAGATCTCGAGGCAGTAGTATGGTACTTATAAAGTTTATAGGAACTGGTGGTGGAAGGTATGTTATGATTTCTCAAGAAAGGTTAACTGGTGGCCTTGTTATAGAGCACAGTAACTCTTTGGTAGCCATAGATCCAGGACCTTCAGCTGTTTATGGCTATAAACTCTTTGGAGTCCCTGTATGGAGGATTAATGGACTAATAGTGAGTCATGGACATCCAGATCACTATGCGGAAGCAGATGTAGTAATAGAAGGCATGACCCATGGCGGTCAGGTGAAAAAAGGCCTTCTAGCTATTTCAGAGTACATGCATGCAAGAGGTTATGGTGTTTCGCCGTATCATAGGAACCTTGTGGAAAAATACTATGTACTAAAGGAAGGAATAAGTGTATCCATAAATAGCCTACAAGTACGTCCCTTTAGAGTCCTTCATACAGAACCCAGCACGATGGGATTTCGAATAGAAGTTGGGGGAAAGACCATAACATACGTTGCAGATACAAAATATTTTAGCAAACTGAGACATTATATAGATAAGTCTGACTTGGTAATACTCCCCGTAACACTCCCAAGAGATTACCGTCTTCCACATCATTTAAACACGTCCGATGCCGTGATGTTACTTAAGGATGTTGATATAGGACTTTGTGTAATCACACACTTTGGTGCAAAAATGATTGAAATAGGTCCAGAAAGGGAAGCGAGGTGGATTAAAGATAGAACAGGGTGTGAAGTAATAGCCGCACGTGATGGTCTCAATATTGAGCTTTAATTCTACTACCTAAGGTGGTATTAATGGACGTGGACACTTTAAAACAAATCGAGAAAAAATGGCAACAGGAATGGAAGAAGATGAACATCTATAGGTTTGATCCAGAGTCCTCTAAGCCTGTCTACAGTATAGATACTCCACCGAGATACGCCTCCGGAGTGTTACATATAGGACATGCTACCCACTATACCCACATAGATATGGTTGCAAGATATAAAAGAATGCGAGGCTATAACGTGTTCTTTCCACTCTGCTATGACGTCAATGGGATACCAATAGAGGAGCGCGTTGAGCGAGCTCTAGGAATTACGAGGTTAGAGATAGAAAGACATGAGTTCATAAGACTGTGTAAAGAGTTCGCAGATAAGAATATAGAAAAGATGACAGAGCAGTATGAAAAGCTTGGAATATCCATGGATGATAGCATATACTACAGAACTGATGATCCTGAATTTAGAAAGTACACACAAATAGCTTTCCTCAGATTGTACAAAAAAGGACTTGTGTACAGGGGAACATTCCCAATAAACTGGTGTCCAAGATGCCTCACGGCACTTGCAGATGCCGAGATAGAATATAAAAAGGAGATTACAAAACTCGTTTACATAAAGTTTAAGGTAAAGGAGACTGGCGAGAACATAGTAATCGCTACGACAAGACCTGAACTTTTAGCGGCATGCCAAGCGGTAGCCATTCATCCAGAAGATCCTAGAGCACACAAACTTAGTGGAAAGACCGCCATAGTACCGATATATGAAAAGGAAGTTCCGATAATACTGGATGAAGATGTCGATCCTTCCTTTGGCTCTGGTATAGTTATGATATGTACTTTTGGAGACAAGACAGATGTTAAGTGGGTTATGAAATACAAGCTTCCTATAGAAATCGTCGTAGATGATCGTGGAAGGATGACTGAGGCTGCAGGTAGCTTAAAGGGATTACCAATAAAGAAAGCAAGGGAGAAGATAATTAAAGAGCTCACAGAGCGTGATCTTGTTGAAAAAGTAGAGAAGATAGAGCACAATGTTGCAACATGCTGGCGCTGTAACACTCCAATAGAAATCCTCCCAAAAGAGCAATGGTTCATAAAGATCCTTCCATTTAAAGAGGAGCTTAAAAGAGTTGCAAGGGAAGCTAGGTGGTATCCTGAATTCATGATAAAGAGGCTTGATGAGTGGATAGATTCTCTTGAGTGGGATTGGGTAGTATCAAGACAAAGATACTATGGAACTCCAATACCAGTCTGGATATGTAAGAAGTGTGGCTACGTTGTTCCAGCAAGAGAGGAGGACTGTTACGTAGATCCCACAATAGATCCTCCGCCTGTAGAGAAGTGTCCGAAGTGTGGTGGAGAACTTAAGGGCTGTGAGGATGTCTTTGACACGTGGATGGACTCTTCGGGAACCCCACTCTATAATGCTAGATGGATAAGAGATGAAAAGCTCTTTAGAAAGCTCTACCCAATGGATCTTAGGCCAAACGCTCATGACATCATAAGAACGTGGGACTTCTATTCCATAGTAAGAGGGTGGTTTGAGACAGGAAAGAATCCATTTAAGGCTTATATGATAGACGGGTTCATATTGGCTCCAGACGGCAGACCTATGCATGCACACTTAGGCAACGTCGTGGATCCTCTTGAGGTCATCGAGGACTATGGAGCAGAGGCTCTAAGGTATTATGCAGCTACATGCGCCCTAGGGGAGGACAATGCGTTTAGATGGAAAGATATCACTAGAGGCGTTAGATTCGCAATAAAGATACTGAACATAGGAAAATTCCTGAAGAATGCTCTTAATGGATGGTTGTACGAAGATATTCCATGGGAGAAACTTCATACCGTAGATAAGTGGATCCTGAGTCTATACTCAAAAGTACTTAATGAAGTCACAGAGGCCATGGATAACTTCAGATTTGACAAGGCATTAAGGGCTATAGAGAACTTTACATGGAATATCTTTGCAGACGAGTACATAGAGATCGTGAAGCATAGGGTCTATAATAAAAGAGATCCAGCTGCACTCTACACACTTTATACAGTTGGTCTCGGAGTAATAAAAATGCTAGCACCTCTTCTTCCTCATGTAACAGAGGAAGTATATCAAGACGTTTTCAGAAGATTTGTAAATGACATAAGTATCCATGTGAGCTCTTGGCCAGAGCCCATCAAAGTTGATGAAGAGGCTATAGTTAGAGGTGATCTTATTAAGGAGATAGTTGCATCAGTTAGAAGGCTAAAGGCTTCTAAGGGCCTACCGCTTAATACAGAAATTGAAAGCCTAACGTTTTCTCAGTTAGATGTTGAGCTGAGTAAGGAGGATCTAGAGGATATAAGAGGTGCTGTAAGAGCTAAGAGAGTAGAGACAGTTTCAAGAGAGAGAGTAAAAGAGCGTATAGTTGAAATAAAGCCAAATTACAGCGTTATAGGAAAAGAATTTAGAGAGAAGACAAAAGAAATCGTAGAAAAGCTCAAAAACGGAAAAATGACTGAAAAAGGCATAGAAATTAACATTGACGGTAAGAGACTTGTTCTTGGACCTGAGTACTATGAGATTAAAAAAGAGCTCTTTATCGAGGGTATTGACGCTGATGCCTTAGCTCAAGTGGAGAAGTACGGGGTTCTTGTTGCCGTTAAGTTTTAGTTCTTTTCATAATTTTTAGCTGTGATTCCTTTATAGAATGTTGCTTGCAGAACCCGCTTTTCGATGTGGAGGTGCGCGAGGGCAGTTGGCGGTAGTGATACTTTTAAATACTCTAATACACACAATAGGATGTATTGAAGAAGGTAGCCCCCGAAACCGCAAGGCCAGCGGGTAATAGCGGCCATGACCCCGCTAAGGATGATAAGGATCGTTCCGCTAAGGAATGGCCAAACTTCTCCTAAAACCCCGCCCTTTAGGACAGGATAGGTCACACCTGTGTGGTGAGAAGAATGGCTAAAAGAAGACCTACTGGGTTTGGTATGAAATACGTGCTTCTTTTGCTCCTGTCCTTTGGAAGGTTGCACGGTTATTCTATTATAACGATTCTTAGAGAGCTTGGCATTCCTGGGATAACCCCAAGTCCAGGAAGTGTATATCCCACCTTGAAAAAGCTTGAGGAGGAAGGGCTCGTTAGCGTTGAGAAAGTAGGACGTAGGGTTTACTACAAGCTCACGGAGAAGGGTAAAGGGTATGTAAAGGCCGAAATAGAGCTCATGATGGGAGTTTTGGATCTTCTCAGAGAACTTCACGAAAAAGCTCTTAAAAAACTCTCAGCGTTAAGGGAAGTCGATGAAGGGCTTGAGGAAGTCGAGACAATAGTTAACGAAGTGATGAGCAGACTTGACAGCATTCTTAAGAAGATAAAAGATACAAAAAATAAATACTTTGGGAAGTAGTGCTACCTCCTCGAGGAGGAGAGGTATCTTAACATAAACTCAATAAGCTCTTCTCTGTTGTTAACAATTACTACATTTTTCTTGCTTTTTAGAACATTAGGAATTCTTTTCCCATTTGAAACGTAAATCCCAAGATCTGCAGCAAGGATCATCGGAATGTCTGCTTCTCCATCTCCTGCAGCTATTATCTCAATTGATTCGTATTCTTCGTAGTAGAGATTTTCAAGTATTCGAAGAGCTACACCCTTATCTGCCCTTCCCACAACGGTCATAAGCCTTTCACTAGTGAACACATTTAAGTGAAAGTATCTCCTAAGGATTTCTTTTATCTCGTCCTCATTAGGAAAACCCCTTACTATCACCTCTGAATACATTCTCTTCCTAGCCCACTCAGCCATTTTCAAGGGAAGGCCTGTTACCTCTGAGATTTCATGAGGGGCCATCTTAGTAAATCGCTTTAGAGAGACATTATAAACGTTTTCAACATCCTTGAGAAGCTTCTCTATGACCTCTATCCTGAGTCCATACTCTATTACGTGATATTCTCTCACTGATCTCGTTCTTGGGTAAATATGAGAGAAAAAGTCTCTTGGAATAAAAATTGCACTTCCAATCTCAACTATGAATGGGTCCTTTATACGTAGTTTTTCTCTGTAGTATTCTTGCTCCTCTAGGGTTTTACTTGATGAAAACACTACATCTACTTTTTTGGCCTTTAACTTCCTTATAAACTTCTCCACGGGCTTATAATCATATGTCTTGTCCAAGAGCGTTCCGTCAAGATCTGTAACAAATATTGTCTTCATAATGTTCAACTCTCCAAGGGCATCCTGTATTAAATGATACATAATCTCGGATTTTAAAATGATAACTCACTATGGAAGTAGTCCTCTCAATTTTTATTAACTAATAACTATTAATTTAGAATGATGTTTAGCGACATAGAAAGAAAAATAAAGGAACTTGAAGAAGAACTAAAAAGGACAGAATATAACAAGGCTACAGAACATCACATAGGGAAATTAAAGGCAAAAATAGCTAGACTTCGAGAAGAACTTGAGAAACGTCGAAGAAAGGCTAAAGGGGGCCCTGGCTATGACATAAAGAAAAGTGGCGATGCTTCCGTAGCAATAGTTGGTCCTCCAGGTGTTGGTAAAAGTACGCTTATGAATGCTCTCATAGGAAAGAGTGTAAGTCAGGTTGGTAATTATCTCTTTACAACAAATAAAGTAGTCCCTGGGATGATGGAACACAGTGGTATAAACGTACAGCTTTTAGATCTCCCAGGACTTCTTGAGGGGGCAAGTGAGGGTAGAGGGGATGGTAGAAAGGTTCTTTCAGTTGTTAGATCTGCAGATCTTGCTCTTATTGTGTTAGATGTCTACACATATGAGTTTACAGAGATGATACTGAGAGAAATGTATAAAGCAGGAATAAGGATAAACAAGAGAAGACCTAACATAAAGGTTACAAAGACAGGGACTGGAGGGATCCAAATTCATGCATCAAACGATGTTGGTTTGTCAATGGAGACCATAAAGGAAGCACTTATAGAACTTGGATATCACTCAGCTGAGATTACGATAAATGAAAGAAACATCACAATAGAGGACATAATAGATGCTGCTTTAGGAAATAGAGCATATATACCTGCGATATTTGTTCTTAATAAGGTAGACCTTGTAATAGACGATATAAATTACCTTAGGAATATATCTTACTATTTTAGATCTTTAGGCATAAAAAAGGAGGATTCTGTAGCTGTTTCTGCCCTTAAGGGATGGAATATAGATGTTCTTAAGGAGAAAATCATAAGCAAGTTAAACCTTGTTAGAATATATTTAAAACCACCTAATGGATCCCCTGATTATTCAAGTCCATTAGTCCTTAAGTCTCCAGCTAGAGTTGCTGATGTCTGCGAAAAGCTTGGTGAGAGCTTTATTGAGGACTTTAAGTACGCATGTGTGTGGGGTAGAAGTGTTAAATATCCAGGTCAGAGAGTTGGCCTTGAGCATGTGCTCTCAGATGGCGACGTGATAACAATATATTTAAAAAAGAGGGCGTGAGCCTAATGAGCCTATGGAATGTCATTAAACAATGTTTAGGAAATATTTATACAGATAACTCTTCCTTTGTAGTGTCACACGTTAGAAACCCGTTTGAAGTATTAGTATCAGTTATTCTATCTCAGAACACAACAGATAAAAATGCTATAAGAGCTCTAAAAAACCTTAAGAACGCGATTGGCAAGATAACACCTGAGGGCATACTCAATACCAGAAGAGACGATATTATAAAGTGTATAAGACCATCTGGGATGTACAAGAGTAAGGCAGAGACTATAGTTAGAGCAGCAAGGGCTTTTAGCGAGATAGGCGGAGAGGATGCATTTTTAAGGATGAGCCCAAAGAGAGCTAAAAGCTTTCTCACAGGAATAAAAGGTATCGGAGTAAAGACTGCAGAGGTCGTCCTTATGATAACCCATAGAGCAGATGTCTTTCCTGTGGACACACATATAAGAAGAATAACGTTAAGATTAGGGGTTGTGAGGAAGGCTAATTATGAAGAAATTTCAAACTTCTGGAAAAGTATTATTCCAAAGGATCTCTATTATACCTATCATAAGAAGCTTATAGAATTTGGCAGAAGTGTCTGTAAAGCTAGAAGGCCATCTTGTGAGAACTGCTGTTTGAAGGAAATATGCATGTATTATAAAAACAAAAAGTACAATGAAAACAAATAATTAGAGGTATTGGGATAATTCCTCTACGACTTCAGGATACTTTTCTCCTATGGCCTTTAACAGCTCATAGGTGTTTATTCTGCTGAAATCATAGTCCTTTAGTGCGTCTACAATCTTGTTAAACACATCATCAGAGACTTTAACAAAAATCTCTTTTGCTAAGTAGTTCCTAAGAAGCTTTTCATATATCTTAGGCTTCCATTTAGCTTCATACTCTTTTAGAGACCTCTTAGAGTAGTCTCCTTTTTCTATAGCTTTAGCAGCAGTCTCACCTGCAGCCCTTCCTGATATTATTGCATGTATAATTCCTCCACCCGTTAGAGGATCTATCATCCTAGCAGCATCACCTACGAGCATAACATTGTCAGTGTAAGAGGGCTCTAATGGTCTTGATACAGAAACAGCTCCGCTTATTACTGCAATTATTCTTCCCTTGTATTTAGGATGCTCTTTAAGGAATTTGTCAAGAAGATACTTTGGCCTTTTCTTCTCTGAGTCCATACGTGAGAGCAGCACTCCTATACCAATGTTTGCCTCCTTTTCGCTCTTTGGAAAAACCCACACATATCCTCCAGGAGCTACTTCATTTCCTATATAAAACTCTGTGTAATCGGGGTCAAACTTTGCCCCAGTGATCCTGTACTCAAACGTCACATTGATGTCCTTGGGATCCAACCTAGTCCTAATTCCTGCCCACTCACCTACAAGCGACTCAAACCCATCAGCACCTATAACTATCGGGGCCTTAACTTCGTATAAATTTCCAAAATGCCTTATGCGAACAACTATTTCTGAGCCCTCTCTTTTAAGCCCAACAGCCATGGCTCTAGTGTACAGCTCGCTTCCTGCATCTACAGCCATTTTTGCCAGATATTGATCAAACTTATCTCTGTGAAGGACATATCCTACTTCTGACCCCGCCATAGACGCTTCTAGAGTGATATAGTCACCAGAAGGAGCATATATCCTTGCTCCCTTAACTTCGTTTGCTATCCATTCGCTTTTAGGCTTAATCCCTAGATCCTCTAATCCCTCCTTACCCACACCCTCAGCACACCTTATAGGGCTTCCTACCTCTGCCCTCTTTTCTATAAGGAGAACTTTAAGTCCTCTTTTCGCTGCTTCATAGGCAGCTGATGATCCTGCAGGCCCTGCTCCAATGACTACTACGTCATATTTCTCCTTAAACACCAAACTCACCTCCTGACAGTTATGGCTCCAACTGGACAAGCGCGCTCACATATTCCACAGAGCGTACATCGATCCTTGTACCATTCTACATATGTCTCCAGAAGTTCTAGTGCTAAAAATGGGCAAGATCCAACGCATGCTCCACAGAGAAGACACTTAGTTCTATCAATCTCTACTGACCCCATGAGACTCCCCTACAGACGGCCTCTTAGATATATCGAATATCGTTATATTATTAATTAAGAAAATATATTAGCTTTGAGTACACAAGAGGTGTATCAAATGAAGCTACCACCTGAAATCCTTAATGACATCCTCTCATCATTGGATGTTGATGAAAGCGTGATCATAGGGCCTAAAGTGGGAGAAGACTTCGCTGTTATTAAAATTGGGGAAAAGCACCTAGTAGTCCATTCTGATCCTATAACAGGTGCATCAAAACATATAGGATGGTATTCAGTAATAGTGCCAGCAAATGATATTGCAACATCTGGAGCAAAACCTAAATGGCTTCTTTCAACTATACTGGCTAGCTCGGAAGAAAGTGCAAAAAATACCCTGAAAGAGATTGCTAAGTATGCAAAGAAGCTTGGAATATCAGTAGTTGGTGGTCACACAGAGGTTACGCCGGGGCTCCCTAGAACAATAGTTTCCTCGACTGCAATGGGGATAGCAGAGAAATTAATAACAACGTCAGGAGCTAGAGAGGGCGATCTTGTATACATATCCAAGGGGGCTGGAATAGAAGGTACTGCAATAATAGCAAATGACTTCGAAAGGCTATGTATAGACAGAGGCGTACCTGAGGACATACTTCAACGAGCTAAGGAGTTTATATGGGAGATCTCTGTGCTAGAAGAAGCTGCAATAGCGGCCAAATATGCAACTTCTATGCATGATGCCACGGAAGGAGGAGTTCTTGGAGGTCTTCTGGAAGTATCAATGGCATCACGGCATGAGATTGTAATAGAGGATATACCTATCAGGTATGAAACAAAAATAATATGTAAGGCTCTTGGGATAGATCCCAGAATGCTCATATCTTCAGGGACTTTAATAATGACAATCCCTGAAAATCTAGAAGAGGATTTCCTAAGTGATGTAGAGCGCGTGAAGCTCAAAGTATATAAAATTGGAAAAGTATCAAGACCTGGAGTTGGGGTTATTCTAAGAAGAGAGGGAAGAATTGTGAGGAAATATCTTGGTGAGGAGCTAGATAAGCTTTATTAGGTACTTTTTATAACTTATGATCTTCTCCCTCACACTAAAGGGCGAGCTTGTTTTTGTCAAACAGCAATTCTCACTAAATGTAGCCTATAATAAATAATACTAGCCCAGCTAAAACTCCTGGAACATTTCTGTTTCTTTCCATTACCCACATACCGAAGGTAAGCATAAGCATTCGAACCCCAAAGTCCGCACCATAGTAATATTCAACGAGGTTTGATTTCATTAGAATCGATATAATAGTGCCTATAACTCCTAGAAGGGAGATATTAATCCATGCATTAGGAATACTAAATATCATAAGAATTACAAAAAGAGTCAGTGCACCAGCAAGCCCTGCTGCAAGCGTTAGCGGATACACACCAAGTCTTAGGGTAAGCACTAGAGCTCCTACACTAAGTCCAAAAATTACGTAGTCAAGTGGGTCTGAGCTGAGCTTTAATAGCTCTCTTCTAAGACCTCTAAGCCTTTGAGCTCCATAGACACGAGAGCCTAGTGACACAATAACAAAAAGCGAAGTAAATAGAAGAGGAAAGTATCTTGTGGGAATTATTACTACAGGAAGAAGGCTTAGATAGACAAGCATTCTTATCTTATTTTCAGAAAAATATCTAATAACTAATCCAGCAAATATTACAATCAGAAGTGACTGAAGAATTATGTATCCTTGAAGGCTGAATATTGTCATCTTTTGAAATCCATACATCCTTAAAGCAGAGACTATGCTCATAGACCTATTCATGAGTGCATCAGATGAATAATCTGCAACAACAATCTTCTTTAAAGGTCTTTCATAGGCATACTCGCTGATAATGTAATTGATATTATTAGCTATATTCTCCTCGTCAGCAACGTTCACATGTATTGGTCTCATGTATGGGTTTAATAGTCTTAAAAAGACATTACTGACGTCATCCTGAGACACATACACTAGAACTCCATTAGTTGGAAATGCGCACACGATTACAATTACTAAAAGAAGAAGTGCTGTTCCTACTTTCATGTAATTATGTGCTCCCTCTGTCACGTTCTCACCTCATAGTCACCCTCCTGGACATAAACTGCTGCCCAGTAATCCCAAATGGTTATCTTCTCTGGATCACATTCTCTAAGGAAATAGAATTTTGGATCTAGATAATGAGAAAAGTCTTTTATGAATCCTTCTAGCGTTGTCTGAGTACTCCATTTCTCGTGAAATACCCATTTTAGGACTGTATATCTGCCCATGAGCTTGAATCCCCTGATACTTCCTAGATCCTTTGTGAAATAACATATTATGACGTCATAAGTATGTACTTGGGGGCTACTCAGAGCATAAGTGCTATACTCTTTGTAGTAGGTAACGTTAACTCCCCTAAAATCTTTTTCCACGTAATATAACCAAAAGAGTATTGGCCATAATCCATAATCTCCTTTGTCCCATATTATCAATATCCTAACCGATCCCTTCTCAGAGTATATATTTTCTATGGTTCTATAAACATCTTGCCATCCCCTTGTTAATCTTGCATATATCAAAGGCTCACGAACATCATCATAATTTACGTAGTTAAGAAGTACTGACTGATAGGAGGATATCGCAAGAAGAGTTATAAATACGCATGTCAGCACAAATATTCTAAGGTTTTTAGATGACTTGCCTCTAACACTTTTCCAAAACTCTGTAAAGAGATCATTTAGATACTTGGAGGTTAACAGTACTGCAGGCGCTGTTATATGCATCATGAGCCTAGGCAGCTTTTCCTGCATGTATGAATATCCAATAAATGATACTACAAACCACCATAGGAGTAACTCAGAGAGGTAGTCTTTATTTCTCTTAATAGCAAGGATTACTCCTGGTATTAAAAAGAGATTGTATAACCAAATCCTGTCGAACCAATAATAAAATGGTCCAACAATTCTTGGCGCATGATGTCTCTCAATCCAGTGGAAGGGACCCATAATAGCTGTTATAAACTTCTCAGGATGGGTGAAAAAACTGCTATATAGGGCAAATGCTACTAATATTGCAATCAAAAGCGCTAAAAGAAAGTGACCTAGCTCTCTTTTTCTCAGCCTATACACTCTCTGTCCGTCTTCAGTGAACTCCTCTAAAATAAAAACATCATATATAAATCTAAACAGCCTTGAAAACAGAGTGTCTACCTTCTCTCTAAGGAGGAATTCTTCAACAAGTATCACAATTATTAAGTAAGAACTCCATATGCCTATGTACAACACCCAATTCTCCTTTGTTGTGAAAAGCAGGGATAATGATATAAGGAATCCATATACATATTTAATGTTTCTGCTAGCATAGAGTTTGCAGAAGAATATAAACGTTATCACAGCTAAAGATACTGACATTATGTCCTCGTGAGCAAATCTTGAATAATAAAGGAACTCTGGAGACACTGCAAAAAGAAGCGCTGCTATAGCGGCCCCTAACCTTCCTAGATAATCTCTAAAGAGTAGGTAAACAACTACTATTAGTGCTATTGAAAACGCTGCGTATGCAAGCCTTATAGACCACACAATTACAAAAGGATCACTCATTATCAGTTTCCTAAAGACGAGAAGGATAAACGCTATCACGTAATGTTCTAGTGGACCGTGATATTCAGGATCATATACATACCTACCACGAAGTGCCTGGATTCCAAAGTATATATGAGAAGCTTCATCATTAGAGATTGGTCTCCATAAGATCCCTATTAGTCTCAAAACTATAGCAAAAATCACGATTAAAGCTAATATTATCATATCATAACTTCTTTTTTTAACCTTCAGAGGATTTTTAATACATTTTGGCTCAGAGCGTCGTGAATTCATCACTTCTCAGCTCGCCCATTACTCATCATAGCCATATAATAATTCAAATAATTGTGACTTTATAAAAGAATGCAGGTACTCACTTTGCGCGTCTTTTTCAAGTGTAACTTTTAAGAGCATAATACTAATTAATGGAGTGTATTACTCTCGAGAGTCCATTAAAAATATTCTCCAGTTTTATTGCCTTAGCAAGGAGATATCACATCTTCGTTCAAACACCGTTAAAAATGATGGCGATCCTAATTTACTTGTCAATAGCTTTATGATATATAGAGGTGACAGTGGAATGATAATACCTGATGATGTGAGGAAAGATATCCCAATAACCTCAAAAATCATATATTTTGATAATGCTGCAACATCACTTACGCCAAAACCTGTGATAGATGCTATGATAGAATACTACCTTGAATACAGGGCCAATGTTCACAGGGGTCTTCATAGGCTTTCTATGAAGGCTACTGATGAATACGAGAATGCTAGAGAAGTTGTCGCCAAGTTTCTAGGTGCAAAACCTATAGAGGTAATATTTGTAAGAAACACGTCAGAAGGACTCAATTGGATACCTTATGGGCTCGATCTTAAACCTGGAGATAAGGTTGTAGTAAGCCAGCTTGAACATCACTCAAATCTCATAATATGGACAAGACTCATAAGGAAGAGAGGTATAAAGGTAGAGTTCATACGAGAGGTTGATGGATTAATTGACATAGAGGATGCAAAGGAAAAAATTGATGAGGAGACAAAAATTGTCTCTATAACTTACGTGTCTAACGTGCTTGGAACAATACAACCAGTTAAGGAGGTATCTAAAATAGCACATTCCGTAGACGCCTATTTTGTTGTAGACGCTGCACAAGCAGCTGGCCATATGCCTGTTAACGTCAGAGATATAGATGCTGATTTCCTAGCACTTTCAGGACATAAAGGTGTCATGGGGCCTACAGGCATAGGCGTGCTCTACGTAAATGAGGAGGTACAGGAGGTCTTTGAGCCTCCATTTATTGGAGGAGGAACTATAGAAGATGTGAGCTATGACTCCTTTAAGCTTGTAGAAGGACCTGAGAGATATGAAGCCGGTACGCCTGACATAGGAGGCGCCATAGGTCTTAGAGCAGGTATAGAATATGTGTCAAAAATTGGTCCAAAAAGAATTGAGAAGTATGAAAGAGAGCTTGCCAAGATGACCATAAAGGGCCTTTTAGATGTTGGAGCAGAGGTCTATGGGACGCATGATGTGTCTAAAAGAGTTGGAGTGGTATCATTCAATATGCCTGGTTATAGCCCACATGAAGTTGCAGCATATCTTGACGAATATAACATAGCTGTAAGATCTGGGCATCACTGCTGTATGCCCCTTATGAAGAAGATGGGCATTAATGGAACTGTAAGAGCATCATATCATTGCTATAACACGAAAGAAGAAGTAGAAAAAATGCTGGAGGTGTTGTCTGAGCTATGACTGAGCTCTTTATTGGAACAGCATGTCCTTCCTCTAAGTCCTACTACATAGTTCCTAGAGAAAATATAAGAATAGACTTAGAGAGACTTGCAAAGGAGCTTAGAGAGAGCGGATGGACAATAAAAAAGATGAGTAAGGGCATAGTTATTGCATCAAAGGAATATACAATAGCAATATTTCCAACTGGGAAGATTCTTATAAGAGACACTACTGATGAGGACATTGCGAGGAAAATAGGAGAGGAAGTATTTCCTTTAGTACTTAAATCTAAGATCACTCAATCTTAAACTCCCCTCTACGCTTTCTTCCTGTGTATTTGAACCTAATTGAAAGATCAAGACCGTTTAATGCCTCTCTAGCTTGCTCTTCGATGTCCCTGTCTGCATCCTCATCTGGGCTTCCATCTATTTCTAGAATAAGCTCTCTTCTCTTCTCATCAAACTTAACAATTCTAAGGACATTTTCATTCATTGCCCCATCTCCTGTCATAGGATCTATCACTCCACTAAGAAGTATTCTTATAAGGCCTTCTGTTAACTTTCTTCGTCCTTTTATGACTTCATATTTTGCAATACACGCCTTTACCGCTTGATCTGTAAGTACTGCACAGTGGTACTTAGTTCTTGGAAGACCTCCTAAAGCTCTTACTATGTCCTCAAACTTGAAATTCTTTACCTCATCTACGTGCTTTCCCTTTATTATTTCAGAGGTTATGGATGCAGTTGCAATGTTTGCTGCACATCCATAAGACTGATACTTGACGTCCTTTATTATGTCGTCCTCTATTGTCATGTACATCTTTATCATGTCTCCGCATGCAACGCTTCCCACTCTTACAGATACTGTAGGATTTTCTATAACCCCTACATTTCTTGGATTTCTAAAATGATCTAGCACAAGCTTTGTATAGCCTATTCTCTTCCACTCATCACTTACTTCAAACTGCTTTGCAGGGACCATTTTCATCCCTTCTTAAAGACTATCCTCCAAGTATTTGAATTTATGTCCTCAATACTAAGTATCTCATATCCCATGCCTTCTATTGCAAGTGCAATTTCCCCTTTGGACTTTTCATCATCTCCTACAATCTCAACAATGTCATCTCTGTCTATTATGCGGACCAGTCTCTTTACTCGATATAATGGCTTTGGACACTTCTCTCCTCGGCAGTCTATAACGTATTTTGCCATATTAGTCACCTCACAATGGACTTATTTTCCTCAGGTTTTCCACGACTTCCTTGAGTATGCTCACTGCATCTAAGACATCCTTTTCTGTGTTATATCTGCTCAGAGAAAGTCTTATAGAACCATGTGCAAACTCATACTTGCCTCTTATCGCCATTATAACATAACTTGGTTCAAGCTCTTGACTATAGCATGCAGATCCTGTAGATACAATTAAACCTCTTGCGTCCGCCTGAAGAAGTATGGACTCTCCCTCGACCTTCATGAAGCTCACATTTACGTTATTAGGTAACCTCTTATCCCCTCTTGGGCCGTTTAGGTATGTCTCTGGAATTTCAGATAGTAGCTTCTCTATGAGTAGATCTCTGAGTTTTCTAATTTTTCTTACATCATTCCAGTCCCAAATCTCAACAGCCTTTCCAAATCCAACTATGTTGGCAACACTTGGCTCTCCTGGAGACAATCCTTTCTCCCTAAGTCCTCCAGTAATTATTGGCTTAAGCTTTACGCCTTCTCTAACAAAGAGTGCACTTATACCTTTTGGACCGTGAATCAGATGAGATGATAGTGTCATGGTATCAACCTTCAGTTTTTCAATATCTATGGGCACTTTTAGGAAGGCATGAGAGGCATCAAGGTGAAGGTGTACATTACGATCCTCGGATATATCCCCTAAGGCTCTTACATCCTGAATAGTTCCTATCTCGTGATTTCCAACATGAGTTGCTATTAGTCCAGCACCTTTGGCAGCAATATTATCAATCTCCTCAAGCTTGATGAATCCTTCCTCATCTACCTCCACTAGCTTATATTTATATCCGAGGTCACCTAAGAACTTAAGTGAGTCCAATATTGATCTCCTCTCGATCTTTGACGCTATTATCACTTTTCTATCCTTTAGCGTTAGTGCTTTACCTTTTATTGCTATATTATCGGAGTCTATATCGCTAAACGTAAAGACTATCTCCTCAGGGTTGGCATTTATAGATTTGGCTAATAGTTCTCTAGCAGCTTCTATTGCCTCAAGAGCCTCCTCCTCAAACCTATGTCCAAATTCTCCCATAGGAATTCCATATTTTTCCTTAAGATATGGGATCATAGCTTTTAATACTTCTTCATCAATTTTCGTAGTTTTTTGATTGTCCATATATATTATCCTCATAGAAATGCACCCTCATGACTGTGATCCTGTTAGCGGCATATAGGAAAACGCGTTCTTACTAAAAGAAGTTTTTATTCACATGTGTTCACATGTAGATTCTGCTATCGGTGAAATGATGCTTTGAAGAAATCACTACTTTTATATAATTTAGTAAGCGAAGTAATACTATAGCAAAAAGAACGTCAGTTAGTAATGGCAACTCTTACAATGCAAAAATACATCAAAGAAGCCTAATCAGTAATTATACCCTTTAGTTTTGCCTCAAACCCTAAAACTATTATATACTTGTAATTATGCATTCACAGCATCTGGAGGGGAACAAGTTGTTTGACGGTCTTGAGAGAGTGTTAAAGCATGGAGAAAAGTTAGGCTTAGACTACATAGAAGTTAGAGGGGAAGAGTTTACAATGACGAACATCGAACTTGTGGATGAACACATAAATTATCATAGGAGATCTGAGCGAGGGTTCTTTGTTAGAGTTTTATACAAAGGTTCTTGGGGTCAAAGTTGTACAACAACAGAGAAGAAGCTCCTTGAAGCTCTTGAACAGGCATACAAAGCAGCAAAAACTAGTCCAGGTACTGTCTCACTAAAAGAAATTAAGCCAATAAAAGACAACGTAAGAAAAGGATTAAAAATAGGAAATATAAGCCCTGAGGAAAAAATAGAACTTCTTAGGGACATAAGAACTTCAATACTTGATAAGGATAAAAAAGGTCTTGTTAAAAGTACGAAAGTACGATACAGAGACAAGGAAGGCAGAAAATACATAATGACAAGTGAAGGAACAGAGATTTCTCATGATACGGATTATGTCTGGAGATACGTCTGGGTATCTGGAAAACTCGGAGAGAAGTCACAAGGTGTTAGAGATGAACGGGGAGACTCGTGGAGAGGCTTTAAGGTTCTTGAAGTAGAATATGGTCCAGAAAAGGTTGCAGAGATCCTCATCAGGAGACTTTACGGACAACTTGAAGGAAAGGCTGTGCGTCCAGGAACTTATGACATAGTAGTGGCTCCAGAGGTAGTAGGCGTAATAGCACATGAAGCCTTAGGACACCTCGTAGAGGCTGATCTCACAATGAGTGGTGCACTTGCGAACAAACTAGGTGAAAAAATAGCTCCAGATCACATAAACATAGTTGATGATGGAAGGCTAGAGAACGGATTTGGAACAGAGATCTACGATGATGAAGGAGTCCCTACAAGACGCGTTGAAATCATAAAAAATGGTGTACTTACAGAGGTTCTCACAAATAGAGAGTACGCTCAGAAGTTCAATCTTAAACTTACGGGAAATGCTAGAGCTGAGGACTACACGTATCCACCGATTATTAGAATGAGGAACACGTTTTTCCTTCCAGGGGACTACTCTAGGGACGAGCTTTTCGAAGGTATAAGAGATGGAATTTACGTTGTGTCGTTCGTAGGAGGACAAGCAGACTTGAGCTCTTCGTTTCACGTTGGAGTTCAAGAGGCATATTATATAAAAAATGGAGAAATCATGGGGCCTGCATATATTGGAGCAATCACTGGCGTTGCCCTTGAGTGGCTTTGGAAAATAGATGCTCTTGCAAATGACCTTGACTTTGAGACCGGAAGATGTGGAAAAGGTCAGGAGGCTCTCGTGTCCAGCGGAGGGCCTCATATAAGGGTTAGAGGTATAAAACTCGGGTGATTGAAGTGATAGACGTGTTGGACAAAGTTATTAAACTTGGAGAATCGCTTGGTGCGGAGGAGGTCTTTATCTATGGAAAGGAGCACACTCTCATGAGTTATGAGATACTAGTTGGAAATATTTCCTCAAGAATTTCAACAACAGTTGGTGCACAGATAATAGTTTCAATTGGAAAGAGGCATGGAAGCTCCTATACTACAGATGTCTCAGAGGAGGGCTTACTCAGAGCCCTCTCTGATGCTATCTCAATAGCAAGGGCCTCAAGTGAGGATCCTGAATGGCCTGGAGTTCCAAACTTCAGTGAAAAATATGAGGAGGTTAAGGACGTAGAATATGATATTGAAAGTGCCTCAAGAGCTGTTCAGGAGCTTTATAAGAGCCTATTAAAAGATAACAGGTTAGTATACAACGTTGGATATGAAGGCACTATAGAGAAGACGTTTATAGCAAACTCCTATGGAGCGGAAATAATTACAACAGAATATGGAAATGGACTTGCAGCATACCTTTCAGTTCAAACTTCTCAGGGAGCAAGTCCTGGAATATGGGACTACATAGTATCAAAAGAACAGATAGTAGACTCATCAGCTCTTTTAGAAAATCTAGAATTTCTTGCAAAAAAAGCAGAAAACTTAATAAAGGCAAGAGACATGACTGTTCCTACGATTTGGCATCCATCCGCTCTGATGAGTATTTTAACATATGGATTTTTACCAGCAATTAAGGGAGATGCTATCCACAAGAAGAGCAGTAGGTATTTAGAAAAATTTGGAGAGAGCATCTTTAGTAAAAGCTTAACAATATACGATGATCCCACTAGGAAGGACCTCGTGAATTATGTTCCCTATGATGCTGATGGTGTAAGAACTAAAAGAATAGACATTGTTAAAGCTGGAACCCTAATAAATTCCATCTGGAATTACCATTGGGCTTCCCTTGAAGGAAGAGAGACGACTGGACATGCAACAAGGGACCCACGACCTGGTGAGTATGGGATAAATGTTCATAACATTAGCATAGAGTTCGGCAGAAGATCCTTAGATGATCTAATTTCAGAGATTAGTGAAGGGGTTTACATAGTGTCACTCCAGGGGGCACATTCAACAAACCCTGAAAGTGGAAGATTTTCAGTTATGGCAAATCCTGCGTTCTACATAAAGGACGGAGAAATCGTAGGATGCCTTCTTGGAGCTTCTATAACTAGCAGCGTTGATGACGTGTTGAATAAGTTTAAGGAAGCAACAAGTGACTATAAGGAAGGCTTCAGAAGCACATTACCTTGGGCACTTATAGATAACATCAAGATATTATCGCGCGTCTAGCGCTTTTCTTCTTAATTTTTCCTATTATCAGGTATTGTAATATTGGTGGAGTGAGTATTGAAGAGACTATCACAAGTAATATTGTTGAGTAGAGCATGACAGTGCCCTCGACCATGGTAACTATGTCAGAGGATATCGCAATGCTCGCTACGACCAATGCTACCTCCATACGCGGTACCATGCCAATGCCTACAATCATGCTGCTCTTTGTAGGCTGTCCTAAAACTTTTGCTCCTATAAATGCTCCTATTACCTTACCAACAATTGCCAAGAGAACAAACACATAGGGAACCCAAGTAAACACTATACTTGAGAACGCATTTGACGTGTACGTACCTAGGGTTCTGATCTCCAAGATTATCTCAAACCCCACTCCAACGAAGAAGAGAGGTATAAACATTGCATATGCAATCCCCTTTATTGCATTTAAAATTATCTGCCTTTCTTTTGTTCTTCCTAGAATTAATCCTGCAAAGTAAGCTCCAGTAATAGCTGCAAGACCTAGGCTCTTTGCTAATATTGAGAACACTATAACAAAAACTATAGCTAAAGATACATACGTGTACTCCGCTTGAATGTGCTTCTCTATACTTCTAGAGAGGGGGGCTATTATCCACTTGTAAAATGCAAAAACTACAACGAAAAACGTTGCTATGCCTACACCTAATAGATATAAGTTTCTAGAGCCAAGAACTATACCGAGGACTACTATGCCTATAATATCGTCTATAACAGCCGCTGATATTATTATAACACTGTAGTCCTCTCTTAATACGTTAAGATCTGTTAGAACTCTAACTGTAAGTCCAACGGACGTTGCAACAGCTATTGTGGCATATATTAGCGCTAGGTCGTGATCAAGCCCCATAACGCTAAAGACTCCTAGAACTAAAGCAAATGGTACTACAGATCCCAAAAGTGCTACAGAAAGGCCATATTTAAGTGATCTTTGTAAGTATCCAACGTCTGTCTCAAGTCCAGAAATGAACATAAGGAACATTATACCGAGAAGTGAGAACACGTCATATATCTCGGATCCACAGGCCTCAAGGAGGTCCTCTGATATCACACCAAATATCGCAGCTAACAAAACTCCTAGAAATAGCTCTCCAAGAACCATTGGGATATGCTTTCTAGAGAGGTACTCATCAAGCAGTTTTACAGATGCCAGTGTTATGCCGAGGACTATGAGGAATGCTGTCGTAGTCTCCATGATATCCTCACTTCCAATAACTTGTGATCTCAGATTATTCCCGAAAGTAGATTCCCAAACTTCAGTATTATCTCGTGAAGTGTTAGCTCTCCAAGAAGAGTCCTACTTTCATCTACTATAGGAAGGTATCTAATCTTATATCTCCTCATCTTGTTCAGAGCATCCTTTATGTACTCATCTAGAGTGACCACTATAAGCTGCCTTGTCATAACATCATCCACGATCTCTGCCGCTAGGTATGATACAGGCTTTGCACCACCAAGGGAATACTCAGAAGGTCTAAGCTCACTTAAGAACTTTAGTATATCATATTCTGTTACAATTCCAATAAGATGCATCGTCTCCTTAGACTCTACGACCCATACGTGTCTATACTTTCCAATTATTTTAAGAACATCTATGAGATGTGCTCCGCTGACAACAAATGGGATCTTATTAATGTCCATTTTAGCTACAGATGTTACTTTCATATGGTAGAACTTCTTTAAGACTTCAAATGCTGAAGGAAGTGGCATGTGGATCACATCAATTATGCACTAGGCCGTTAACTCATTATTAATGATTAGAAAAATAGATTTTTCGAAGATACCTTAAGGGTTTTCAAATAGCTATCATGCACTAAAATTTGGGCTTCCTCCTGCACTTAAGAAGTGATGTTATTGCAAGGAGGTTCAGATTATTAAAGGATCGCTCCTAAAACAGTTTTGAGTGCATTTTATGCTTTTAGCGCAATGGAAGATGTTACTCAATAACCCTATGAATCCACAAATCCTTTTCCATTAGCGCATATGCAAGAAGGCCTGCTATTAGATTACTGAGAGCCATTCCAACCCAAACACCTAAGGATCCATATCCTAGAAGAATCCCGAGAATATATGAAAGAGGCACACGAAGTCCCCAAAGCCTAACCATGGAAATTAACATATCATATTGAGTCTTTCCTGAGGCTCTAAATGGCGCTAGGCTTACTATAGAGAGTGCAAAAAATGCTGCTGACATTCCAAATGTCCACATCCCAGTAACACTTGTACTTATTACGAGATCTCTTAGTGGGTCTTCTGGATTCCTATGGAATATCTCTAATATTGGCCTGGCAAAGATTGCCACTGCTAAAGATCCTAAAAACCTTATCCCTACCACTATAAGTGCAGTCTTCCTGGCTATCTCCTTTGCCCTAATGAAATCATTGTTCCCTATCGCTTGTCCTATCATTGTGGCAGATGCCATGTTAAACGCAAATGTCATCCACGTAAAAATGTCCATAACGCGATTAACAAGAGACCACGCGGTGATCATGTACTCTCCAACCCTTGATATTACTATCAAAAGAACAAAGAATCCTGACGTCGTTATCATCCTTGAGAAGCCTAGAGGTGATCCTATATATATTATTCTTCTTATGAGAGATATATCTACTTTAAAGTGCTTAGGTCTAAGCCTAATTCGCGGGTGGAGGAACATCAAAGCTATTAACGTTGATGCTTCCAATACTTCTGCTATGAGTGTTGCTATTGCTGCTCCTCTCACCTCAAGCCTGGGGAATGGTCCCCAACCGTATATGAGGAACGGGTCAAGGACAGCGTTCAAGAGGACAAAAGGAACCCTAACATAAAGAGCAACCTCAGGATAACCCCAAACACGAAATGCCATCCCTCCTATCATTGCAAGTCCCATTATAGTCTGCCCTACTAGGGCTATCGGAGCATAGTTCATAAAACTCTCAGCAAACTCTGGAGTAAGCTTGAGAAGTCTCGGAATCCATCCTAACATAATGTAAACTATTATTGCTAGAGGAGCTCCTATGAGAATAACCACAATTATTATGTGTGCAAGAGATTTCCTGGCATCTTCATCTCTACCTGCTCCTCTATTCTGAGATATTAAAGCTATGGCTGCACCACTGAGTCCAAAGACAAATGAAAATATTAAAGAGATTATAGGCCAAGACATCATTGGAGCTGATAGAGCAGAGGATCCTAAGCCCCCTAGCCAAAAAGTGTCAAGAAGGTTATAAGCAGTAGATAGGAGATTTGATACTATTGTAGGTACCGCTAATTTCATGAGGGTTCTTACGACAGGACCATATAGTATCTCTTGCCTTCTCTTCTCTGCAGGATCCAAAGAGGACACCGTCCAGATAATATTCGATATAGAAGATCAAGAATAAGAAGATCTATTTATAGGTTATTAATAATGTTTGCCAGTATATCGGACAATTTGCCCATCGTACTAGCGTCTTTAACACATAGAGCATGTTTCATGTATTTCATAAGCTTCAAATCACGACTTAATAAACAGCTACGAACGTTAATAAATACCCTTGAGAAATATTTTATAGGGAGGTATAGCTTTATCGCTTAAGGGGTTTGGAGTTTGTAATGTTGGTGGTGAGGACTGACACCGTGACGTCCTTGCTGCCTGGAATCTGTACCTGAGAGCCCTCCAGGGTGATGGGAGCAATCCTCCAAGCCCGCTAGGCATAGCTTAGATGGGAGGCTCGTGCTGTTGGCCTCGACAGCCATCAGTGAGGTCGCTCGGATTATGAAGTCTAGGTAGCTGATGTGGAACTTCCTACCACGATACAAAGCGATACGTATCCATACAAAACGAGGCAATAGGGAGAAATGGTTTATTTGTAGTCATTGTTAACTTCTTAAATGAGTAACTGATGTCATATCGTCCTAGGGGTGCAAAGCTTGCAAGCAGAAGCTCAAAGACAACAAGACCAAAAGGAAAGAAAGATCTATAAGATTTCATACATAGTCCCATTTAGAAGAGGGGGTGTTACTTTCATTGAGAAGAACTGGACGGAGGGCTTTCTAGTAATTACTGACAAGTATGTGGCTTTTATATCTAAGGACAAGAAGATTGACGCAAAGATCGAATTAGAGAACATAACAGGGGTCGGTAGACCAGAAAAGAACCCACAGAAAATGCCAGGTTCTATGGAGTTTATCCTTTCTATAGATTACAATGATGAGGGGACCTCAGCTACAGCACTAATATCCTCGAGTAAGGAAGTCATAGACGAGATAAGATATATACTAGAGGAAAAGCTTGGGCTTAAGGAGAAGATTAGGCTCTCATTTGAGGAAAGAAGAATATTAATGTTGTTATATCAGGGCATAAACTCTCCAAAGGACATAGCCGAGATCATGAACATAACTGAAAGCAGAGTATCAGAGCTTCTCATAGAACTCATAAATAAGGGACTCGTAGACACCACTGGAAAGCCAACAATAAGAGGATCTAAAATAGTCTCAGAGATGCTTACTAAAGGGGCTGAGCTTGAGAGAATAAGCTATGAGCTTGTAAAGACATTAGAACTGAAGTACACTGAAGCCGCCAAGTCCACAATAGAGATACTTGCTGAAAGAGGTTTCCTACCAAGATCTAGAAAGGATGCCGTAAATAAACCTCTTGAGGAATGGCTTAATGCCCTAGTAGAGTATTTAAACCCAATAGGACTCGTGAGTGATGTAGAGATTCATGTAAACAGGCTGACTAAGACAATAGAAATAAAACACATAAATTCTAAACAGGCGGCCCTTGTAGAAACTCTTTATTCTATGTATAACGTGTGTGTTGACATATTCACACACGTAGTTTCTCAGTTTATAATACAATACTTTGGATATCTTCCAAGAGTGATAAACGTATCTACAAAAGGATCTGACCTAATGATAACCTTAGAGGTTATAGAGCCTCTTCCAATTCTTTAGTCTCGTTGGAGGCCTTCTCATATGAATCCCTACGAGATAGACGTTTATGCGTTGGTATATGACCTCGTGAGGCAAATACCTGAAGGATATGTCACTACATATGGTGCTATAGCAAGAGCACTAGGAGACGTAAGGGCATCGAGGGCTGTCGGAGAAGTCCTAGCAATGAATCCAACACCTATCATTGTTCCATGCCATAGAGTTGTTATGTCTGATGGATCACTAGGAGGATACACACATCCGGAGGGAGTTAGAAGGAAAACTGAGCTTCTGAGAAGAGAAGGTGTTGAGATTATAGGAGGCAAAGTTAACCTTAAAAAACACTTTTTTAACGATTTTAAGCTTGGGATAAGGCCCTTTGAAGTCTTTAGGGACTATCAAAAAAGAATTTCAGAGAAAATTAGACTAGAGGATTATGATTTCAGCGCTATAGTTGGTGTAGATCTAACATATAATGGAAGATATGGAATAGCCGCCGTTGTTGTCTTTGATGAAAAAGGCAATCCTGAATACGTAAGATACTACTCTAAGAAAACTTTGGTTCCATATGTACCTACATACTTGGCGTTTAGAGAATACCCAATTATAGAAGAAGTATCCAGGGATCTTAAGGGCTATCTCTTTTTCTTAGATGGTCATGGAATACTTCACCCAAGAAAGTGCGGTTATGCATCACACGTAGGCGTGGAACTTGACACTCCGTCTATAGGTGTTGCAAAAAGCTTACTAGTAGGAAATATTGTCATAGAGTCAAATAATCTTGCAAAAGTTCTTATAGACGACGAAGTTAGGGGATATGCAATATATGATAAGGGAAGAGCTTCAGTGTATGTTTCTCCTGGCCACAAGATTACCGTAGGCTCCGCCCTCAGAGAAACCATAAAAGTTAAAAAATACAAGATTCCAGAGCCAACGAGACTTGCGCACTATTATACTAAGCTTGGAAAGGAGATGTTTAAGAATAGAAAGCTCTTACCAGAGCGGCTGCTAGAAATCCCGCTTTGAGGGATGAAAGATGTACAAACTCGTAAATCTTATTAGAAGATACGGAGATCCTGTAGTAATAGCTAATCCTACGATGTACCCATTCAGTGGAATAGATAGGGTTGCCCACAGGCAGGCTTTAGTGTTATCCTCTCTGGGATTTGATGTTAAGGTCATTACGTTTGAAAACCTCTTCGAGAAAAGCGAAGTAGAGATAGTAGAAATAGGATCCTTCACTAAAGGGCTTCTATCTTTAAAGCCCATAATAAAACTTATAGCACCTCTAATACCCAAAGTGGTAAAAGAGTTCCTGAGAAATGCTGAAAACGCAAGGACAATTATAGCACACCACTATCCAATGACAGCACTCGCAAGCATTTTGAAATCCAAAGGGCGTGAAAAGGTACTTTATGTGTATTATAATCACGGAAATGCTCCTATTAAATGCTTTTATAATATGTCAGAGAAAGTCTACCAAACACTTCTCATCGCCTTAACCAAGATTACAACTATGAAAGCAGACTATGTGTTCTCTGTGAGCAAATATCTTGCAGAAGAATACGAGAGGCTTACTAGAAAGAAAAGCGATGTAATATACAATGAGATCGATGAGAAATTTAAGAAGATTTATGATAAGAGCCTCATCAGAGATAAGCTAGGAATTCCTCCTGAGGATATAGTTTTGCTTTATGTAGGCAGAATAGTCCCTTATAAGGGAGTACATGAGCTAATAGAGGCCTATAGAAAGGTTAAGGCTCTAGGATATAAGAACGTGAGGCTTCTTATAGTAGGCAAGGAGTACTTTGAGTGGTACTCAAGGGTTCTTAGAGAACTTGCTGACGATGGCGTAATATTCTACGGAGTTGCCTCTGATGATGAAATACCATATATCTTTTCCTCTGCAGACATATATGTTACAGCATCGCATTGGGAGGGATATGACTTACCAGCAGCGGAGGCTCAAGCAATGGGAATCCCTGTAGTGGCCTATAACATAGGGGCACATCCAGAAGTTGTGAAATACGGCTCCTTAGTTCGAGAAGGAGACATTAATGGCCTTGCAAATGAAATAATAAAATGGATAGACAGGATTAAAAAAGAGCGCTCTAAGGTTTAAACTGATCTGGCGACTTTATTCTCTTTATTACTTCTGCTAGAAGTTTTGAGGCGTTCTCTATATCATTGAGATCCACTACTTCAACGCCGGAGTGTATATATCTAGATGGTATTGAGAGCGTTGTTGATGGAACACCCTCCTTTGTGAGGTGTATTGCTCCAGCATCAGTTCCTCCCCTAGCAAGTACATTGTACTGTAGTGGTATGTTAAGGTCCTTTGCTACTTTCTCGAACAATTCGTTAAGCTTCCTATTAGCTATCACGCTCGCGTCCATTATTGTTATAGCAGGACCTCCACCAAGTTTTGATATCATGTCCTTTTCAGGAGCTCCTGGAACATCTGCTGCTATGGTAACATCTATAGCAATTCCAACGTCTGGGGTTACAGAGAATGCAGAAGTTCTAGCTCCCCTTAACCCTACTTCCTCCTGAACTGTAGCAACAGCATAAACTGTTCCCTCTATTTCCTCTCTCTTTTCACTTAGTATTCTAAGAGCTCCTAGCATTACAGCTACTCCACTGCGGTCATCAAAAGCAAGTCCTATTACCCTATCATTCTCAAGCTCAGAGAATGGAAAGTCCAATATAGCAGGAGATCCTATGCGAATCCCTAACTTCTCAACATCTTCTTTGCTTTTTGCTCCTATGTCTACAAAGAGGTCATCAAATGTTATGGGCTTGTTTTTCTCTTCTTCTTTAAGTATATGTGGAGGCTTTGATCCTATTACGCCGCGAACAAATTTTCCATCTTTGGTGCATATCTTCACTCTTACGTTTAGAAGCGTCCTTGCATCCCATCCTCCAACAGGGGTAAGATACAGGAATCCTTTTTCGTCAATATACTTAACGAGAAATCCTATCTGATCCATGTGTGCTGCTAGCATTATCCTTGGTCTCTCTGATTTTCCACGAAGGACCCCTATGACGTTACCAAGGGCGTCTGTTTTTATCTCATCGACGTACGGTTTCATGAGCTCAATAATGGTGTCTCTTATTTCCTCCTCATATCCCGATATTCCAAAGCTCTCTGACATCTTCTTCAAGGACTCCTTTAAGAACTCCTTAAGCTCTCCCATATTAATACCTCCGAAAATGTAATATCAAGGAAAGAACACTCTAAACTTTGTGTAAGATATAACACTCGAATATATTCAATATCTGCATTAATAAAGGTTTATGAAAATTTGCAATAATGATGAATTCCTAATGGCGTGAGAGAGTTATGACACTCAATAAAAAGCTTTTAAGAAGATTTTTGAGATCAACAAGAGCTGTAAGTGAGGTTGTTGGTGATATACTGCTTTTAGCGATATCCATATCTATGGCAATAAGTCTCTCAGTATATATCTTCAATTTAATCCCATCAGAGGAAAATAAAGCCATAAACTATGATGTTAAAGCATATCTTCTGCCTGCAGGAAGCTCAGGAGAATATAAACTAATTATAGAGAGAGTCTCTGGAGATCTTCTTCCAGAACCATCAGACGTATCCGTAATACTGAGAAACTCATCTGCAACCTTAGGGCTCTCGTATAATAGCTCAGAAAGTATCATTGGACAGAAGTATGTGTACGATATATCAAGTGGCACTATCTACCCTGGAAATGCATATCAAATAGATGTCATAGATAAGAGCGCAAACACAATGATAATAAGTGGAACGATATCTGCTGGTTATGTGAGCTATGAGGAGGAAGTTGTTGGAACTAATGACGTTGATATTATAGTTTTAGGGCTAACTGTCTATGATCCAAGCGATGGAGATAACAGGATTGTTCCAGGAGATCCTCTAGAGGCTAGAATATATCTTAGAGTTCTAAGGGGATCCAGCAGTATAAAGTACGTGAACTTTACGATGAACTTCCCCACGTACCTCGCAGACATACTCTTCAAGACGTTTACTGATATAGCCATCATAAACAACACAACACAAGAAAATGCTACCCTAAGCGTAATCCTGACACCTTCATCTCAAGCACCGTATCTGCTTCTAAGCCTTAACATGACGAACACGAGCAATAGTACTCACATTATAGACACAGAAATAACGCTTAGAATAAGAGATACTTCCGATCTAGCCCCTGGAAAGTACTCACTTTACTCTTATGTAACCTCATCTATACCTTCAGATCCCATAACCTCAAACAACTATGCAAGCGATGATTACATAGTAGAAACTCAAGTCTCCAACATATCCAACATAAATAACTTGGCAATACAGGACGTGAAGCTTGATCATAAGATATATCCCGCAGGATCCCAAGTCTCTGGCACTATAGAAATTGCTAACATAGGAAACACGAACATAACATCATTTTCACTGAGGATCAGCCTATTACAAAGGGATGACACTGTTCAAACTATAAAATACGTGGACTACTATGTTGACATTGCAAACTACGACTCAGATGGAATATTGGAGCCAAACGAAATCATAAACATACCAATATCAGATCTCCAGGGAATAAACAGCACAGGAGGGTCTGAGCAGGGATTTAGGCTTCCTGATAATCTCGTAGGAAGAGAATACGTGCTTAAGTTTGACGCATATGTTCCCTATGATGCTGACTACAGCAATAACATATGGGAAGAGCCTATATTCCTAGATCCAGCTATACTTGTGATAGACCTCTCATATAAGGAATCAATCTTTTGGGATTTAGTTAGCGATAAAAACTGGTGGACTGACGCTATAGATTCCACAACGCTTCTGGATGATACGTCAATAATAGCGTTTATATTTAGGGATCTTGGATATTCCGTGGATCTTCTTGATGCTGAGAGTGGTATCCTCTATAAAAACGATGGAAGTACCATAGATGCATTCAATGGGAAAGATTTCTACACGTGGATATCATCGGTTAACTCGGATGATGTATACAGCATAATCAGGAATTATCAGCTTGTCGTGATAAACAATGGGGTCTCAGATAAGGATGGACTTGCTAATATTAATGGCTTCATACAAAGAGCGTTTGGCGCAGATACTAATACTGCGAGATCTAACCTTGAGAAATTCTTTGGAGGAATAAATGAATATGTTGAATCAGGAGGATACGTCCTTCTAATCGGTGGTGCATGGGACGACTTATTCACTGAAAACTACATAAGGCAGGACTCATCCATCTGGGCATTCTTCGAAAATTATCTAGGACTTGACTTAAGTGCAGCATTTTCTCCTCAATCAACAACAGATGTCGCAGGGGGAGCTAGTAAGTCTGAGGCAAACAAGATCGTCGGGAGCGATTATCCTTTCTTTGGACATTACTGGTTCTTTGACGATAGGAATACTCCACTTGTAAACGGTGAGCACTACGCAGAGGTTGATACATTCCCAATTCTTTATGGGACAGGGTATGCAAGGGTTGAAAGTGTGTCACAGGAGAGCTGGTACGTTACCGTTGGGAACATTACGAGAATATCCACTCCTTCAGGATTTGTAGAGTCTAGGATAATGATTGTAGGTACTCCTTTAGGGGCTATTCTAAATTATCCAGAACGCAAGGACTTCATCTCAAGAATTATCGCCTGGTTCTTCCCGAGGGAATATGACATTACACTTAATATGATATGGTTGAACATTGCATACAGTCAGCCAATATTTGCTTTCGAGATGCCAGTATACTTAGCGAATATGGGATCAAAAGGAACTAACGTTATAGTCTCTGTTAGTCTCGTGGAGAGAAGTACAGAAATGCCCATATATCAAGAAAGTGACATAGAGTACTTGCCACCGTATGGAACAACGCTTAAGTATTTCTCTCTTGAGAAGGTAGTTACAGGAACTGGGATAGCATACGAGTTCGCTAGCAATGACATACTTTTTATTGTAACCACAAAGCCAATCTTGACAGAGGAGGCAAAAGAGGCATACACAAGAGATAACGTATATATTATGCCGTTCTTTAATGATGCAGAAGCTGATGCTGAAGATAATGATGAAATAGATTTCATGTTAGCATCCTCAGAAAACTCAGTTAGTGATCCATACATCTTTAAAGCGTCAATTAGTGATTCTTATTGGTATTCCTACTATATGCTATCTGTATACGAAAGCTCAAGCTCCGATTGGCGCATTGAATACAACTATGGGAGTTGGATCTTTTATATAACTGATAGAAAAGGAACATATGAACACCATTTATTGTTCTTCTCAAATGATGGCGATACAATAATGTCGTTAGATCTCTCTGAAGCAAGGTTTGGATTCATACAGACTCTAGAATATGCCCTTTCAACGAGAGCTAAGTTTAGTGGAATGTCCATACTTGATGGCATAGATGGGACAATGGCAGGAGTTGTACTCACAGATCAAGTCGGCTCAAACGTTCAGCTGAACTTTTACTATGATCGTGCACCGTTTGTTGGTGGGGTATACGGTGTTCGCTTAGGATCTGGAGATACTAGTAACGATGTTTATTATTCAAATATACTCTGGTCAGGAAGAGCAGTAGTGTTCTACGATCTCACCCCATACTTACAGACCAAAAATAAAGGATCTTTGTACTTTTACTTTGACTTCTTTTGGATAGATGACAGTAATGATAAAAATGGCATCGTAGATCATTGGGACTTTGATAATATTGCATTAATTTGCAGACCAGAGAATCCTGACGAATACCTTATATAAAGCTCATTTCCTCTTTTAAAAATATTTTTTATGGTGTAAGAATAAGAGGTACCGGGGCCCTCTTTATAACCTCTTCCTCAAGTCTTCCTATGGACCATGATGGGACTATGTATCTAAGTTTATAAGTGATTCCAGGCCTTGCTCTGGTCGCC
>Ga0190313_1000051_pt1 | contig 84842 bp, 73 predicted proteins | sample 4870071011_MG_FD_169989 | JGI IMG/M metagenome (GOLD analysis project Ga0190313, IMG submission 169989) | Hydrothermal vent sediment bacterial communities from Southern Trench, Guaymas Basin, Mexico - 4870-07-10-11_MG | ecosystem: Environmental > Aquatic > Marine > Hydrothermal vents > Sediment ...
CTTACAGTAAGGGCATTCTCTTTCATTCTCAGAGGAAAAGAAATGCAACTTCACCTCGCTATTTACCTTACTTAATACCCTTCTTACCTCCTCCTTAGTCCTATCATCTATTTTTATCACCATTATTTAATACCCCGGTAGGATGAGATGGAATAGGCGTCCTTTTAAAACTTCCGTTTGTTATTTCAAATAAATACGCTTATCCTATCTCTCCTCGCGGGAGGGAACGTAGTAGTATTCCTTCAGTACCTCCTTTTGATACCTATCTAGCCATGAGTCCTCCTTATTTATCCTAGGCCTTCCCGTTTCTAGATCCCTCCTGAACGTAACCCCTACCTCCCTGAGGAACCTATTCATTCCCTTCCTAAGGCCCTCAGGCCTATACGCAAAACCTCTCACCCCCGGATCGCCGGTAAATACCATTATGGAAGTGGAGATGAAGTCCTGCATTACTACGTCATGCTCTACTACGAAAGTAGTAGCCTCCCTCTCCTCCGTCATCCTCCTTATAAGTTTAGCTACAGTAAGTCTCTGCTCTATGTCTAGGTAAGCCATAGGCTCATCTAACAAATATATGTCGGCATCCCTCAACAAGCACGCAGCAATAATTACCCTCTGTAATTCCCCACCTGAAAGCTCCGGGAGGTATCTATCCATCAGTCTTTCCAAACCTAAGGGCCTTAATATCTCACTTTTAACCCGGGATTCGCTTACCTTAATCCCATCTTCCTCTAAATAGTCCCTAACCGTACCGTAGTATTCTATTTTAGAGAGGTACTGCGGCTTGTAACTTACTTTAAGTTCCTTACTTAAACTCACGTAGCCCTCGTCAGGCTTGATGAGCCCAGCTAAGATCTTAATGAAGGTACTCTTCCCAATCCCATTAGGACCTAATATACCTATCACTTCTCCTCTATGTACTTCCCCTCCTTCGGCTACTAAGGTAAAGCCATCGAATTTCTTGACTATCTTAGACCATGAAAGAGAAACCTCCTCAGGTTTCCATTCAGTGGGTAACGGCTTAAGGTGGAACTTAACGGGCTTATCCCTAATTTTAATGTTTTCCTCCCTTAAGTAACCTTGGAGGTACGCATTTATTCCGTTTCTTACCCCCCTAGGTAAGGATACTATACCGTAAACCCCAGGCTCCCCATAAATTATTGAAACATAATCGGATATGTAATCTAAGACAGCTAAATCGTGCTCTACGACGACTACATAAGCATCCTCCCTAGTTAGCTTCCTTATCAATTTAGCTACCTTAAGCCTTTCCTTTACATCTAAGTAACTAGAAGGCTCGTCTATAAGGTAAATATCAGCGTCCTTGAGCATGATAACAGCCATAGCTACTTTTTGGAGTTCACCTCCACTTAATAACTTTAAATCCCTCTCCCATATCTTCTCTAACCCTAATGAAGTCTTGACTTCGTCTATCTTTCCTAATTCGTCAGCCCTTTCTAGTAAATCCTTAACTTTACCTCTTATGAGCTTAGGGATATTATCTACGGCCTGCGGTTTATACACTGGCTTAAAGTAGCCCTTGGAGAGAGCCTCAAAGTAAGGTTGTAGTTCGGAACCTCTGAAGAATTTTATTATCTCCTCCCAGGTCACCTGCTTATCGAATTTACCAAGGTTGGGTCTAATCCTCCCACTTAAGATCTTCAGGGCAGTAGTCTTACCAACTCCGTTCCTACCTATTATGCCTAGTACCTTACCCTTCTTCGGTATGGGCAACCTAAATAGCTTAAAGGCGTTAGGACCGTATCTGTGAACTGCTTCCTCTTCTAATTCTTGTGGTAAATTAACTATCTTAATAGCTTTAAATGGACATTTCTTAACGCAAATACCGCAACCGGTACATACGTTCTCTATTATCACTGGCCTCCCTAGTTCCTCAACTAGCCTTATGGCCTCACTACCCGCCCTGACTAAAGGGCAGAATCTTATACATTCTAAGTTACAACGCCTCGGCTTACAGAAGGTAGGATCTATTACTGCTATCCTCACGTTTACACCCAGGAGGGTTAGATTATTCCTCTTGGCTACCTTCACTAGTCATAGTTTCTAGGAAAACCTCATAATACTCCTGCAGTAACTCCCTTTCCTTTTCCCTCTTCTCCTTACTTACCTCCCCTACCTCCTCTAATACATCGGTCTTAACTTTTTTATCCGCCCCTACTTTCACCACCGACCTATATTTAGATGGTTCCTTTACCTCCTTCATGTAACCGCACTTAGGGCATACTAGGTAACTCCTACTGCCTTTCTTAACCGGTAATAGCATAGTCTCGCAATTGGGGCAAAACTCTACCATAGATTACATTACCTCCAACGGTCGTAAAGTGGTGAATGAAGGAGTATATAAATGTTCTCCCCTCGGTTTAAGTTCGGTCTAGGATTTTAAGGTTAAATGCCGTAGAAGTTCCTAGCGTTCTTAGTAGTAACTTCCGCTACTTCCTCTAAACTTAAGCCCTTTAGTTCTGATACCTTCTTAGCTGCATAGATCAAATTAGCTGGCTCATTTACTATACCCTTGATAGGAGGAAGTACCGGAGAATCCGTTTCTAGGACTATGTTTTCCAAGGGGAGAGCTGAAGCCAACTTTTGCTTCTGCCTAGATCCCCAAACAGAAGTGGGTATAGAGAATAGAAGGCCTTCCTTAACCCCCCGTTTAGCGTAAGAAGGCTTACCGTCAAAGGCGTGCATAAGTACTCTATTATAACCGCTTTCTAAAATTATCGTAATAGCGTACTTGCCGGCTGAACGAGAGTGAACTACTAAAGGCAAATCCACTTCCTTGGCTAACTTAATCCATTCCCTAAACAACTCTACTTGTTTTAACCTTAAATTAGCGTCTTTAGTTAAGAAGTAATCCAGCCCTACCTCCCCTATTCCTACTATTTCGTTTCTTAGCGACCATACGAACTCCTTAATTGACTCTACTTCATCCATCTTAAAGACAGTCGGTTCACAACCTATGGTTAAGTATACGTAACCTACATACCTCCTAATTAAGTTTAAAGCCTTAGGTACTTCGGCACCATTTAATGTAGAGGTAACTACGGCCATTATTTGCGCTTCTTTAGCCCTTCTTAATACTTCATCGACTCTACCTATAAGTTCCTCATCCGTTAGATGACAGTGGACATCTATTAAAACCATTTAAATCACCCTAGCTACGTATATGTTATCCTTAACCCTTAGAACTTTAACTTTAATTTCCCTCCCAATAGGAGGCTTGTTATTTACGCCCACTATAGCTACGCTTCTACCTCTAGCTACACCTAACCACTCCCCCCTTAACCAGCCAGGCCCTGCTATCCTCACCCTAGTTACCTCGTAAAGTGAGAAAACCTTAGGTAGAGGCCTAGCCCTATGTATTCCGAAATCCTTAGGGGATAATATTAACTTAACCCCGTATTCCGCCTCCCATAGTTTAAGGCTTTTATAAAAGTCGTACCATTTCATGGGCTTAACACCTTTAGGTTTCCTTCCGTATTTATGAGCTTCGTATTTCTGTATACCTAATGGAGGGGCCTTCTTACCAGCTCCTATTTTTAGGGCTAGTTCTATTATCTTAGGTATCTCCCTATCGTTTAAACCGGGTACCCATACCGGAGTTATCATCAAATCCATGGAAGTATTTTCAACTATATAGCGTGCTAAACGTATAACTCTATTCACATCGTAAGCTCGAGAGCCGGACAAGAACTTAGCTAACTCGGCATCTACAGCATCTATGGATAAGTTAATCCTAGTAAGGCCGGCCTCCTCTAATTCCTCTATTATTCTTTCGGTCAGTAGGAATCCGTGGGTTTCCAGAGATATCGTAGTTACCTTCCCTATTTCCCTTAGCTTCCTAACCAATTCCGTTAAATATGGATAAGTGAAGGGATCTCCTACACTATCGATGTGTACTAGAACTTCGCTTAACCCCTTACGATTTATTACCCATTTAAACCACGTTAATAGGTAGTCTGGTTCCACTAAGTACTCGCTAATTCTCCTTAAAGATTTAGGTCCCGCATCCGTAGAGCAGAAAATACAGGAAAGGGGGCAAAGGGAAGTAGGCCTTACTTGTATTAGGTTAGTACCCCTATCTATGAGGCCGAAAGCTACATGTCCTACTAACGGTATTCCACTATCCTTACTTATTTTAAGTAGTTCCCTTCCCATTAAAGCATGTGTTCAATTAATAACCTTTCTGCTAAATCCCTTACCTTCTCGCGTTTCTTACGGTGTTCGTCTACCCATTTGAGTACTTTTTCTACAGCTAATTGCTTACATTCGCCGCAGATCACTTCGCCTCCTTTACATTTATAGTACAATTCCCTTAAGGCTTCATCGCTTTCCTCGAAGTGTACCCTTAGCAATTCATATATCATGCAAATATCGGGATTCCCTCCCCGTTCCCTTTGCTCCTTAACCGTGGGCCTGCCGCCCGTATAGGCGTTCATTATCTTACGCTTTATACTTTCGGGTTCTTCGGTTAACGTAAACATACCCATGGGGTTCCTCTTAGACATCTTCTCCCTCCCCGTTAGATCCCTTACTAATCTATGGTACGTAGCGCTAGGTAGTAAGAACCCGTAATCCTTTTCGTGCTTCTTAGCTAAATCCCTAGTTAAACGGATGTGGGGATCTTGATCTACGCCTACCGGTACTATCGTAGGTTTAGGTCCTCCGAAATCCGGTAATTGAGGTAGTAATATATCACCTACTTGAATCAAAGCGGAAAAGTAGAGGCCGAAACTCTTTTCCCCATAAATTGCTTTAATGGTACTATAGGTAACATCCCTAGATAGTAAGCTAGCTAGCCTTAATACTCTTACTTCCTCGGACTGCTTATATACGTAAACCCTCCTAGGATCCATGCCTAAAGCGAGCATATCCATAACGTTGTTTAATGCCACCTTACTGCTTACTTCTAAAGATTGCCTATTATCATTGTAAGCCTCTACGTCAGCTATACAATAGAATAACCTTGCCTTATTGGATAATTTCTGGAAGAAGATCATTTCCTCAGCCGTAAGCTTAGATCCTAAATGAAATTCCCCCGTGGGTTTAATACCTGACATTACTGCATACTCCTCACCCTCCCTTATGGCGTTTATTATCCTTTCTAAATCCCTATGCCCTATTATTATCCTCCTCCTTAATAGCCTATGAGAAGTAGGTAATTGGGAAATTAATTCGCCCGTTAATGGTCTTATGCCGAAGGCTTTAAATAATTTATCATAGTCTTTAATTAAGAACGAACTCCAAGGATCGAATTGCCTCACTACCTCCTCGTAGCCCATAGCGGGAAATTATACCCTTAAATGCCTATTAAACCTTTTATGTTATTAAAACTCTAGGACCGCTTTCCTGTAAGCGTTTATAATATCGTTCTCCGATATTATACCTATTAGCTTATTGGGATCACTTCTAGAGACCACGGGAAGTCTATCCAATCTCTCTTTATACATTTTATCTAGTGCGATACTTAAACTCTCGTCGGGGTATGTTACTACTAATTTCCTCTTAGGTAAAATGTCCTTTACTTTTAGCTTACCCCTTAATTTAGTAGGCACTTTAATTACGTCGTTTATAGTTATCATACCTTCTAATTTATCGTTATCGACTACCGGAAAGCCCGTATGATTTGTCTCGTTAACTAGTAACTCCAAAGCTGAAAGGGGCATGTCCGGCCTTACCGTCACTACCTTTCTCGCCATAACCTCCCCTACCGAAATACTATCTAGTATCAGCGGCCTGCCTACCTTTATATTAACTCCTCTCCTTTCTAACTTTATAGTATAGATTGACGAACCCTTAAGGAACGCATGAGCTACGAAGAAACTAGTAGTACAGGAGACCATAAGGGATGGTAAAATAGCATAGTTATTACACATCTCCGGTATCATTATCATAAGCGTTAATGGGGCTTGGGAGGCCCCAGCGAAGAGTGCAGCCATACCCGCTAAGGAATAAGCTAAGGGTTCACGTATTAACCCAGGAAATAATTGATAAAAGGTATAGCCTAAAGCGCCTCCTAACATCGTGCCTATATATAAGCTAGGTGCAAATACTCCCCCGCTACCTCCCGAACCTATAGTAAACGAGGTGGCTATTAACTTAATGAGCCCTAGCGTAAGTAATGTAATCAAAGGGAATCTATGGGCTAAAGCTGCGTTAATGCCCTCATAACCTACGCCCATTATGCCGTAAGTAGGGAAAGCGGCTCCTAGAACTCCTACTATTAACCCGCCCAAGGCTGGCTTTAAGGAATTTTTAATCCTTAATTTCTCGAATAGATCCTCGATTAAGTAAAAGAACTTTACCCATATTACCGCTAATATCCCGAATACTATCCCTAATAGGAAGTAAAATGGGAGCTCCAACGCCGAGAACTTTAAGGATAAACCCTTTACCGTAAAGGCCGGGGTAGGGCCTAAATAAGCAGTAGCTACGGCCGTACCTACTACCGACGCCAAAATTACCGGTACTGCGTCAAAAGCCTCCACCCCCCTATAGAAGATCTCTAAGCCGAATAAAGCACCTCCTAGGGGGGCATTGAAGGTACCTGCTATACCGGATGCTAATCCGCATACTACTAGGAGCCTTCTATACTTAGGGGGTAAGTTAAGTAGTTGCGCTATGAGGGATCCTATAGCCGCTCCTATTTGAGCTATGGGCCCCTCCCTCCCTGCACTACCTCCAGAACCTATGGTTACTGAGGATACCGCTATTTTAACTAACGCTATTCTTTTCCTTATCAGGCCTCCTTTTAGATGTACTGCTTCCATGACCTCAGGTACTCCATGTCCCTTCGTTTCGGGAGCTATCCTATTGACGATGGGCCCTACTATGAGCCCGCCTAAGGCAGGTATTATTATAATGAAGGGATTATAGCCGTAGATACTTACGCTGGGGAAATATTTTAATAAATTACCGAAGAAAAGCGCCCTATTTAGACCTATCATTATCCTAAATATTATAGCTCCTAGTCCTCCGGCGACTCCTACTACCGCAGCTAGGGCGGTTACTATAGCCCAATTGCGTACATATCTCGGGGTGAGTCCGCTAAACCTCTTGAACATATAACTTCACCTTTTGATATCACTTACTAGATGAGCCCTAATCCTTCAGATTAAAGGAAGGAGATCATTAAAAATGTTTGCCCTATTGGACGCTAGAAGGGAGTAATAGCTGTAAACTAGAAACGCTTAAATATGATCCCATATTTAGTGCCATGAGTAGGTGGTGAACCTAGTATGCCTAACCCTAAAGAAACTAAGATAATCTTATGGTTTGAGGAATTAGGAAAGGAAGATGTACCATTAGTAGGAGGGAAGAATGCTAACTTAGGCGAAATGATTAAAGCAGGTATACCCGTACCCCCCGGTTTCGCAGTATCAGCTTACGCCTATAAGAGGTTTATAGAGGAAACGGGGATTAAGGATAAAATATATAGTATAATAAACGAGGTAATTACCGATAGGGCTAAACCGGAACTTTATGAGGAAGCTAGTAAGAGGATAAGAAGGCTAATAGAAACTACCCCGATGCCCAAGGATATAGAGATAGAGATAAGGGAGAACTATCGAAAATTGTGTCAAAGAGTGGGTAAGGAGAAGGAGTACGTAGCTGTAAGATCTAGCGCTACTGCTGAGGACTTACCGGACGCTAGTTTTGCCGGCCAACAAGAAACTTATTTGAACGTCGTGGGCGAGGACGAAGTAATAGAAAAGGTTAGGAGATGCTGGTCCAGCTTATTTACTCCTAGGGCGATATTCTATAGGGAGCAGAAAGGCTTCAAGCATGAAAAGGTATTGATAAGCGTGGCCGTACAGAAGATGGTTAATGCCAAGGCGGCCGGTGTAATGTTTACATTGCACCCCGTTACGGGGGATAGAAGTAAAATAGTTATAGAAGGTAATTGGGGTTTAGGGGAGGCAGTAGTTAGCGGATCGGTAACTCCTGATGAGTGGATCGTAGATAAGAATAATTTAGAAATAGTAGAGGAGAGGATAGTTGAGAAGAAAGTAGAGTATGTTAGGGATTCAGTAACAGGTAAAACGATAGAAGCTGAAGTACCCCCTGAAAGGAGGAAGCAACCATGCCTCAAGCCCGAGGAGGTAAGGAAGCTCGCCGAATTAGCTATCCTAATTGAGAAACATTACGGTAGACCTATGGATATAGAGTGGGCAGTAGATAGGGACTTACCGTTCCCGCAGAACGTATTCATAGTACAAGCTAGACCCGAGACCGTATGGAGCGTTAAAGCGGCGAAAGCTGGTAAGGCAGAGGCGGCTAAGATAAGCGTAAAGGAAGCTAAGGCGGTAGTAAGGGGATTAGCGGCCAGTCCGGGTATAGCTTACGGTACCGCTAAGGTTTGCCTAAGCGTTGAGGACGCCCATAAGCTAATGAGGAAGGGCGATATATTAGTTACTACGATGACCAATCCCGATTGGGTACCTTATATGAAGTTAGCTTCGGCTATAGTAACCGATGAGGGAGGGATGACTGCGCATGCTGCTATAGTAAGTAGGGAATTAGGTATCCCCTGTATAGTAGGGACTAGGGATGCCACGAAGAAGATGATTACCGGTAAGGATTATACCGTAGATGCCAATACGGGGGTAGTTTACGAAGGTAGAGTAAGCGAATTAGTTAAGGAGGAAGTTAAAGCGGAAGTTAAGGCGGCCGCACCGGTAGAGATAGTATTCAGGCCTACTACCGGTACTAAGATATACATGAATTTAGGAGTGCCTGAGAAGATAAAGGATTATAAGAACTTACCCTTCGACGGGATAGGATTGATGAGAGTTGAATTCATCCTAGCTAGTTACATAGGTGAACACCCATTGTACTTAATAGAGACGGGTAACGAAAGGAAGTTCATAGATAAGATGGCTGAGGGTATAGCCTTAGTAGCTAGAGAGATTTATCCACGCCCGGTAGTAGTTAGGTTTAGCGACTTCAAGACTAACGAGTATAGGCAACTAAAGGGAGGTGAGAGGTACGAACCTCATGAGGATAACCCCATGTTAGGCTGGAGGGGCGTCTCCAGATACATCAGCCCACAATACGAGAAGGCATTTAAGCTAGAGATAGCAGCTATTAAAAAGGTCAGGGAGGAGATGGGTTTAACTAATGTATGGGTCATGGCCCCCTTCGTTAGGACTCTATGGGAAGCTGAGAAGTTCGTTAACTTACTAGCTGAAGAGGGGTTAAAGAGTGGTAGGGATTTTAAGATCTGGGCTATGGCCGAAGTTCCTAGCGTTATCTTCATGGCAGATGAATTCTCTAAGTACTTCGACGGATTCAGTATAGGTTCTAACGACCTTACGCAGTTAACGTTGGGAACCGATAGGGATTCTGCTATATTACCTAAGATAGATAAGAGGTATTTTGACGAGAGGGATCCAGCCGTAAAGAGAGCTATAGCTCACTTGATTAAAGTAGCGCATAACTCGCCTTACGGCTATAGGACAGTGAGCATATGTGGGCAAGCGCCTAGCGTTTACCCAGATTTCGCAGCATTCTTAGTTAAGGTAGGAATAGATAGCATTAGCGTAAACCCAGACGTAGTAGTGAGGACTAGGCAATTAGTAGCAGACGTAGAAAGGAGGTTATTAGCAGAGAGGTTAGAGAGGATATTGGAGGAATTAAATAGGAGGAGGGCTTACGAAAGGTCTAGAAGGGTTAAGGAGGACTACGAGTGGAGGCCGAAGTGGGAGGAGATATATTAAACATGGGTATTAGGGATGAAAAGCAGGTTCGGAATTTTGTTTTTACGCTATCTAAAGCGTATACCTAATTATTTTAGGGAACATCCTAAGAAATTAGTTACCTTGGTTACAGCCGCTTTATCACTATTTTTCTCATTATTGACCATGTTATGGCGGGGGGCCATAATAATAGCGGCTTTAATAGCGGTTACTGGTTATATAGTAAGGGGCTTCGTGAAGAAGACCCTTACTGAGAAGTTAATGACCAAGATAACATATCCCAGAGAGGTAAGCAGTTCGAAGTACTCCAGGATAAAGCGTATAAGCGCTAAATTAGGCAGAGCTCCTGAAATTTATAAGCTTTACGTAAATGGTAGGGTTATATCCATAAGATTAGGGTATTGCAAGATACACGGCATATACTTCGAATGCCCTTTACCTCTTCAATGCCCTAGATGCTTAGAGGAAGGACGGATATGGGATAGGACCTTTAAAAAGTTAACGGTAACCCCTCCTTAGCTCTTAGGGCTGGGAAGCTCCTTAGAGAGTATTTCCCTTGCCTCCCTTTTTATCTCGGTCTCCCTAATTAGTACTTGTATCATTAGCGCCACCGTAATTACTACCCCATATACTAAGTTTATCCAGAAACCGGCTACTCCCGCGGCTAAGAGGCCTAATTCTATGAGGCCTAAGGTTAGGCCTCCAAAGAAAGTGCCGAAGATAGTACCACTACCCCCGAAGATAGAAGTACCTCCTACTACTACTGCTGCTATGGATTTCATTAAGTAAGCTTCACCTAGGGAAGGCCAAAACGTAGCTACTTCTAGTGTAGCCAAGATTCCAGCGAAAGCCGAAACTACCCCATGTATCATAAATACACCTATTAGGATCTTATCGGTGTTTATTCCCATCATCTGAGCGGCAGTTCTATTATCGCCCGTGAAGTAAACGTGAGCTCCGAACTTATGACGGTTAAGGAATACCCATAATATGATCGCTAAAACTATAGTCCATATCATTTGAGCTGGGAAGAAGCCCCCTATCCTACCTACGAGTAACTTAAATAGTAAGGCATCCCTGTACATGAAGAGAGGTATACCGAACCCTTGACTACATACCATAACTACCCCTCTCCAGAAGAAGAGTGTACCTAACGTAGCTATCATAGAAGGGATCCTAGCCTTAGTTACTAATAGTCCGTTAAGGAAGCCAGCTACTAGGCCTGCCAGTAAGGCTAATATTACTCCGAGCAGATTAGGACCGAAGTGAGTCCAAGAAGTGGCAAGTACCCAAGAAGCCCAAGCCATAACTGAGGGGAAGGAAAGATCTATTTCCGCGCATATTATTACGTAAGTTAAACTTAACGCGGGAACTATAGTAAAAGGCATAGTGGACATCAAGGAGGTATAAGTGAAAGGCCTAGTAAATGCGAAGGGATTTAAAGCGAAGAAGAGAGCCCATAAGGCTAAGAAGAGCACAAAGACCGCTACTTGTATCCTATACCTATACCAAACTAAGGAGAAAGCGTCCGAGATCCTTCCCATTACGGATCACTTCTCCACTTAACTGCTAGCGTATTCAAGAGGCCTTGATACCAAGTTTATTTCGCGATATTCAACAGGTATAGTACCTGTCCTAGCTATAGTTACTAAAATATTAGAGAGGTCTTCTATACTTAGGTCGCTCTTCCAGAATTCCGCTACTATCCTCCCCCTATCCATTATGGCAAACCTATCAGCTACAGGGTATACGTGATAGATATTATGCGTAATGAAGACACACGATTTACCCCTCTTCTTTAAATCCTTAACGAACTCCAATACTCTGTTTACTTCGGAAAGAGATAGTTGGATAGTGGGCTCATCAAGAATTACTAAGTCCGCCTTAAAGTATAGGGCTCTAGCTATCTGAACCCCTTGCTTATAACCGCCCGATAAGGTCCTAGCTAACTTACCCGGGTATATTATCTCGCTCTTAAAACCCATTTCCTTAATTAACTTCATAGTAGCTTCCTCCATTTCCCTTATCTTAAGGAAACCTAAGGAGTTAGTTAACTCCCTGCCCATGAAAATGTTACGCCATATGGGCTGGTTCTCAGCTATAGTCCTCTCCTGATGTACTATTTCTACACCCAAAGCCTTAGCTATCTTCGGAGTTATCCTTTTAAACCTCCTACCCTTTATCCATATCTCCCCTCCATCTGGAGCGTAAGTACCGGTTATCGTCTTTACAAGAGTAGACTTACCTGCCCCGTTATCGCCTACTAAGCCTACTACTTCGTTATACCCTACCCTGAAGTTAACGTTCCTTAAGGCGATTACATCTCCAAATCGTTTTATTAAGTTTCTCGTCTCAACTAAATACTCAGACCTATCCTCTATAGACATGGTTTGACACCATGATCATCCTCAGAAAATAGGGTAAAAAAGGGAATAAATATTTTACCTATAACCGGCCTTTACGAGCTTCTCAACCTGTTCTACGTTCCAACGCCCTATTATAGCGCCGCCGGTATCTATATAGAGCCCTGCGAAGCCGTACTTCTTACTTAGGAAGAGGTTAAGTACCGTTAAGAAGCCCTGTAAGTAGGGTTGCTGATCTATTATTAGCTGTAAGTAACCGTCCCTTATAGCTTTTACAGACCCCGGGGTTAAATCAAAGCCTATACATATTATCTCTCCAGGTTTCTTATGGATGGCCTTTATATACTCCTCTACGGCAGCTGTAGTACCTCCCCCATCGAATACCATTAACTTAACGTCTGGGTGAGCGGTATAGTAACCTACTACATAGGGTATACCTTCGGCCGGGTTACCGTATACCGATGGCGGATGAGATACCCTATCTACTATTAAACCAGCTTCCTTTAGAGCGTCCTCGCAACCTATAGCCCTTAAGGCTCTAGCAGGCTGTTCCCAACTACCGGAGAATATTACCGCCCTATCTCCCTTCTTTAAGTGATACCTCTTTATAGCTTCCTTAGCAAGTATGTAACCAGATCTATATAGGTTCTGGCCTACATAACCGCAGAACCAGTACTTCTCTCTTAACTTAGGTACGTCTACGTTAGCTAAAGTTACTAGTATACCTTTTTTAGCGGCTTCCTCGAATAGCGGCGCAAGAGCTCCATAACCGGGATGCCCCATTACTACGATACCATCTGGCTTGGCAGCTATGGCTTTCTTAAATTCAGCTATCATCCTCTCGGGATCCCAATTAGTATGAACGTACCTTAAGGTAATACCCAATAAATTAGCGGCATCGGTAGCTCCTTTTACTAACCTAGCGTCGAAGGGATCTCCCTCAGCGCCGCCTATCCAGTAAATGACCATTCCCTTACCTGGCTTAGGTTGAGCGGCGATATATAATGAAGACGCTGAAAGTAATAGTACTATGGTCAGTAACGTTAATACAAACCTTTTAAAAGCCATTAATTCCACCGTTTTATGATCATTTTAAACGATATATAAATTTTAAGGGGTTCTTCATAAAGGTTTTATAACTAAATTCTTTTACTAAAGGGGGGATATAATGGACGTTATTAAGGTGGGAGTGGCACTAATAGAGCCTCCCGAAGGGGCTATAGGAGGTAAACCTTCATCGGAAAGGTGGTTTAACGAAATAGAGTCGAAGATTAAGGAGTACCTTACTTCTTACTTACCTGACTTTAAGTTCTACTTTAAGAAAATTAAGGACTACGATGACGTAATCGACTTCCTAAAGGAGGGGAGGGATTGCGTAGGACACCTCATATTGGTACTGAACTGTATAACCGGGTTATTAAGGCCTCTAATATGGAGCGGTAAACCTACAATACTCATAGCTGAGACGTACGGCGGAGCCGGAGATTTCCTACTGGAGTACCCCCACGCTAGAGAACGAGGGGTTCCGGTGATAGGCCTTATTACGAGGGACTTGTGTAACGAAATTATACTAAGGAAATTAAAACTTCTTAAAGTAATACATCAGCTTAAGAACTCCAGAATATTGTTTATAGTCTCTCCGGGGGAGCGCTACCTTATGAGCTTAGAGTACCCCTTAAGTGTAGACCTTTACTCTATCATAAGGGAGTTACAGACCATAGCTGGAGTAAATATGGAGATTATGAACGTTAAGGAATTTATCCAAAAGTACTATAGTAAGGTTAAGGAGGAGGCGGCTAAAGTTATAGCCAAGAAGTGGATTAATGACGCCGAAGGTAATTTGGAGAGAGAAACCGAGGAAATCATTAAGTCGGCTAAACTATATTTAGCGTTAAGGAGGGCCGTAGAGGAGCGCCAAGCACAGGCAGTAGCCGTAGACTGTATAGTGCTACGCAATAGCGGCCTATTAGATGCATGGCCTTGCTTAAGTTACATGGAATTATGGAACGATAACGTAATACCAGTATGTGAAGCTGATGCTTCCTCCGCATTAATAATGCTGGCCATGAATTATCTAACCGGTAGGCCCGGCTTTATCGCTGATCCCTCCCCTGATAATTTAAGGGACGAGGTAGTTTATTACCATTGTTATGCTCCGCTTACTCCTTACGGTAAGGAGGACAAGCGCTGCCCTTACATAATCACTTCGGCACACTTAGGGGTGAAGAAGGCTTCAGTTCATGTAAAGTTGCCGGTAAACGAAACCGTAACAGCAGTGGGTTTATCTCCTGAGGAAAGATTACTTGTAGTACATGTAGGAAAAGCCGTAGCTAACGAATTATCAGAACACGCTTGTGCTACTAAATTAATCGTTAAGGCGAATACTAAAGCCTTAATACGCAAGTGGAGGAAGAGGGCAGGCTGGCATAGGGTAATATTCTACGGAGACTGGAGGGAGGAGCTAAGGGACTTAGCTACGCTCCTAGGCTTAAGGTTTTTAGAGGAGGATGAATAACATGGTAAACCAGGACCTTAAGCTTAAGGTACAGTTCTTAAAGCTTAAGAGTGCATGGGAAGTTTGGGCTACGGAGGAAACTCTTTTAGCTAGGGATGCATGGGTAAAAGGTGTTAGGAAGCCGAGGGATCTCCTAAGGGAAGAAGAAAGGCCCAAAAGGGATGTAAGTTTAGCTACCTTAGAAAGAGAGGGCTTAGTAGAAGTTTTACCCTCTATGACCGTAAGGGAGGTTAGCGATTTACGTAAGATACCTAGGGACGTCGACTTAATAGTGATAGAAGATAGCGGGGATTGGTTTGCTCCCGATGAAATATTAGAAGGGATAGCGAAGTTAGGTAAGCCCATTATAGCGGAGTGGGATAAATGGGGCTATGCCATCCATGGTAGGATATCTAAGTATAGGCTACGTAAGTTCTCCAAAGTTAAACGTTACTTCACCATGGGGGTGAAGGACTTACTAACCACGCTTAACGCACTTAGGGGGTTAAAGAAGCTTAAACATATGAAAGTACTATACATAGGAAGGTTTCCCTCCCATAGTGTATTTACCAGTAATGGAGTTACATTCGAATACATTAGGGAGAAATTCGGAACTACCTTCATAAAGCTAAGTTTAAATGATTACATAAAGGCAATAGAGGGAATTAAAGAGGATGAAGTGAAGTACTTAACCGAGGAGTGGCGTAAGAAGTTTTCATTATTAGATGGTAGAGGCGAGGTTCTTGAGAAGTATGCTAAGGTATATGAAGCTTTAAAACGCCTCCTTAAGGAGTGTGAGGCTAACGCAGTTACCGTAGATTGCGCAGCTTTACCTAACATAGACTACGTGCCCTGTTTAGCATTTTCCTTATTGATAGATGAAGGCATCCCCTGCGGATGCGAAGCGGATCTACCCGCTTTACTAACTATGTCTATGCTAATGGGGATTTCCAATAGCCCAGCCTTAATGGGTAACTTAAACGAAAACGTAACCCATAGCGATATAGAAAGTAATATAGTGGTAGTTAACCACGATGTAGTACCTACTTCCCTGAGCTGCCCGGGTTGTAAAGTTAGGTTAAGGGATTTCCATGCTACCGGTAAGGGCTTAACGCCTTACGTAGAGTTAAGGAGCGGGGTTACCGTAACTTTAGCTGGCTTACATTGGGATATGGATAGCCTATGGGCGTCTAAAGGAATTATTAGATGGACCGAGGATACGGTACATTGCCGTATATCCATAGGAGTGGAGGTTGAAAATGCGAGGAAATTGAGTAAGGAGGCCTTCGGGCATCACGTAGTACTAGTTTACGGGGATCATAGGGAATCCTTAGCTAAGTTAGCGGATTTACTCGATATATCATTTTATCCCCTTTAAAGGTAACGACCCCCTTTATATTCTACTTCCCACTTAAAGTAACTAGAGGGTAATACGATGGCGAAGGATAGCTTAGGTAATAGTCCCGTTGCAAGGGGAACGTTCTTAGCTTACCCTGAGGAGATCGATCCCGATAAATACGTTATCGCATTATATTACGTTGAACCTAATGAAAATACAACCTTGGAGGAAGCCGGTAGGGAAATAGCTTCTGAAGAATCTATAGGTACTTGGACCGAGATTAAGACTCTGAGAGAAACCGTACTTAAATATGCAGCTAAAGTATATAAGATTAAGAGGGTCGATGGGAGCGGGTTAATTTACGTAGCTTTCCCCTTAGACCTAATAGATTTTGAGGGAGGGATCTCCCACTTACTAAGTATAGTAGCAGGCAATTTGTTCGGCCTTTCCTCGCTTAGGAACGTAAGGTTACTGGATCTACAATTACCTAAGGATTATGTAAAGAATTACAGGGGACCGAAATTCGGGATTAAAGGGGTAAGGGAATTAGTAAGTACGATAAGGGAGCCACGTCCGCATCTAGGTACGATAGTTAAGCCTAAAGTAGGTTTAAATCCTAAGGAAACCGCCGAAGTAGCCTATGAAGCAGCTATTGGCGGCGTGGATTTCATTAAGGATGATGAAACTTTAACTAACCAAAAATTTAACCCCATAGAGGATAGGGTCTCTTACGTCATGGAGAAATTAGATTTAGTAAGGGAGGAAACCGACAGGAGAGTAATATACGCTGTGAATATAACTTCGGATTATGGTGAGCTTTTCGAAAACGCTGAAAGAGCCCTCTCTCATGGAGCTAATGCGTTAATGGTAGATGTAATAGTGGTAGGCTTCCCTGCCCTCAGGGCCTTAGCTGAAGATCCTTCCATTAAGGTACCCATACACGTACATAGATGTATGCATGCAGCTATGACTAGGAACCCTAAACACGGCGTACATATGATGGTAATAGCTAAATTAGTTAGGTTAGCAGGCGGCGATCAATTACATACCGGTACTGCCGTAGGTAAAATGGAGAAACCAGGCGCTCAAGCACAGGTATATAAGGAATGGGGAGGGGTTAAATCGGTTAGGAGGATAAACGATTTCCTAAGATCTGAGTGGTATGAACTTAAACCCGTCATGCCAGTAGCTTCCGGGGGAATACATCCAGCTATAGTTCCGTCTAACCTCGAAGCCCTAGGCTCACCCGATATCCAGATAAATGCAGGAGGAGGGATACACGGTCATCCATGGGGTACTAGGGCGGGAGCTAAAGCTATGGTTCAAGCGATAGAGGCTTACCTTAAAGGAATACCACTAGAGGAATACGCTAAGGAAAAGCCTGAATTAAGAGAGGCGTTAAAGTACTGGGGGTATAAGTTTCTTAACCAAAAATAATTTCCACTTTTACACTATTATTGGCTTAATTCCCAATATTTCACAAACCTTCCTTAGGACCTCTACGTAATCCCCATGTATTATGCTTGCATGATGCGTAAACCCCTCCCTAACTAAAGTTTCATAAAGTTTCTTTAAATCCTTAACCTCTACCCAACTCCAAGATCCTCGTAGACTCTCCTTACTTTTTATAATTCTTCCCTTAGTTATTAACATCTTAAATTCCCCGTTTTGCTCTATAAGCCTACATATAGTTACTATACCAGGTTTTAACGGGAACTCCCCAGTACCTTGTGATTTATCCCTACCCAATACCTTCTCCCATAACATGTGGCTAGTTAATTTAATTTTCTCCCCTTCCTTAATTAGAGAAGGAGGCGCATTACCGCAATGCCAGGCTAAAAAGGTATTCTCCTTGCTTTGATGCATTATGGTCCAATCCACGAAATGAGGAGGGGTAGTTTCTAAGGAGGCGAGGTATTCCATTAACATAGTTAAAGCACCATATACATCGGACTCGCAAGCGGCCATTAAACCGCTATCGGTTAAACGACCTAGTACATAACAGGGGACTATGCCCAATACTTCCTCTACTTCCGGCCAGCACCTAAAAGCTATAGCCTTAACGTTCCTATTCTCCGCCATTCTCCTTAACGTTACCTCGAGCTTAGCTATCTTGGCTAAGGCTTCCTCATCTATCTCCATTATCCCCACTTGTTTCCTTATCTCCTCAATTACCTTCCTAACCTCAGCGTCCTCTTTGCTTAACTTATTAAATTCCGAAATAACTTCAGCTAACGAAAGATGTATTACCTCCTGACCGAAACTGTTTATCATGGCTACTTCATTAAAGGTACAGGTTTCGAAGGTCTCTGGTCTAGGTCCTATTAAGGCTATTTTCGCCCCTTTGAATCCCTTTATTACATTACATACCCTTACGTAATCCCTTAAGCTTTTAAGGAATGCTTCCTCTTCAGGGAATATTATTCCAGCAAATACGAAATTTATATCCCTCCTACGAAGACCTGAAGTTAAGGAAAGGGTACCGCAGAATGAATCGGATCTCCTACCTCCCTCAGGGGTAAAGGGTCCCTCCTTCGTACCAAATACCAATATAGGCAAATCCCTAAAGGCTTCTGCTATTTTTAAGCCCGCCATTTCGTTACCGAAAGTCATAGTACCTATTATAAGACCATCGATCCTCCGCTCCTTGAAGAGCTCAATGGTTTTCAAGGCATCTTGTTCATCCCTCACCAGCCCGGCTTTCGTTAAATCCTCACTAGGGACTACTACTTCCACACGATCTAGCTTCGATAAGACCTTAAGTACTCTCTCCCTCATCTCGATAGCCCAATGTTCATCGAATAGATCCCTATGAAGCGGTACAAAACCTAACCTTACCTTGTCCAAATCCTTCACCTAACCTTAATGCGATCAAAATATAGTAAGGCCCTTAAGGCTTTATTAAGTTTAAGAGCGCCATTCTAGAAATTATAGACTTCACGAGAGAGAGGTATAGGGACTCCTCTTGTAGGGATTTAACCTCTTTATCCGAAATATTAAAAGCTTTACGTATTCTCCTTATTTTATCTTCGCTAAGGTCTAAGACTCCATCGTCAGTTAATTTAAACTTATCCCCTAATAGGCTCTTAATCATGGATAACGGATCTGAAACCTCTCCTATTATTACAACGACCAATGAGCTTACCCCTTCCCTTATTCCTAAAATTTTATGCGCTTTAACTATCTCCTTGGTACAGGCTGCGTACAGTACTACTTCTACGCTTAACTTCTTAGCGAGCCCTTTACCCCTCAAATGGCGCCTTAAGGCCATGTAAATAGCTGGCATTAAATGTTCCTTTCCTAATATCATGTCAGCGTTGAGTAGGACTACCTCTACTTTACCCCCCTCTTCTATTAACGCCTTTCTATGTAATATCTCCTCTACGTCCCTTAAGTTCAAAGGAGTGCACTTTACTCCTATTATACTTATTCTATATTCCTTTCCATTTACACGTAAGTTCCTAATTATCGGCACTATGACTTCCCTTATCAGCTATTAGTACTTTAAGGAGAGAGCTTATTACCTTAACAGGTAAGCCTGTCTTCCTCTTTAAATAGCTTAAAGCGTCCCCTTCCTCGGTTTTACTACTTAATAGTTCGGAAAGGAGTTCCCCATACTCATGAGGGAATACTACCCATCTATCCGTTACCTTAAGATAGTAATCAGGTATTACTTTAGCCCACGGTTTTACGTAAAGTACAGCACTTTTAACCCTATTAGCTCCAGCCCCCCTTACTATCCCTCTAGCTAGCGATAATGTAGCTCCCGTTTCCACCACATCGTCTACTATCAATACGTCCCTGCCCTTTATCTGGTTAGGATCCCTTAATCCCCTTATTAATTTAGGTTTACGATACCTCACGCCTATACTACCGTATAATCTTATCTCTACTTCATCTACCTTATCTATCGAAAGCATATCGCATAAGTACCTAGCTACAATGACCCCTCCCCTCGCTATAGCTACTATAACCTCAGGTTCATACCCTGAGGACCTTATTTTATTTGCTAATTTAAGTAACGCCCAATACATCCCCGTAGGGGAAAGTATTAAGAACCCCCTTTCATTAACCATGTTATTTAAATCGAAAAGGAATATATTATTTTTTCTAATAGGGTTAATCTACTACGTAGCCTTAAACCTCTAGGAGGGAGAGGATATGGAGGAAGAATGGGAGGAGGGATTAGAGGAAGAGTGGGAGGAGGAATGGGAAGAAAGTTGGGAGGAAGAATGGGAGGAATGGTAAGCTCAACTACCTTAATACAAGGATACTAAGTTAGCTTTATACCCATGACGGTTTAAGTCAGGGGAATTCTAATTTATTATTTTCCTCGTAAACCGTAGTTAAAGTAAGGAGGGTTAAACTATGTTCTACTTCCTCTAACCTAGCTAAATACCTTATAAGGAAGTTAGTTAATTCATCCCACTCCCTTATCCTTACCTTTAGGAGTATATCGTAATCCCCCGTTATTACATGGGCTTCCTGAACCCAGGGAAATCCCTTACCCTTCTCGCTATCCCTTTTTATCCTTTTAGCTAAAGATATTTGATTGGAAATACCCTTACCTCTTCTTGCCTTTATTAGGATGAAAGCTAGATAGTTGTAACCTAATAGCCGATAGTTTAACTTTAACGTATACCCCTCTATAACGCCTAGTTTACGTAACTTCTCTATCCTACTAGCTACGGTAGTCCTAGGTACCCCTATCATTTCGGATAAAGCAGTTATGGGGATCCTAGAGTTCTCGGATAATGATGCTATGATTTTAAGATCTAGCTCATCTAGCGATATTGATGGCATGTTTACTAATATATTCCGTCAGTATTTATAATTTTAACTTTAAATATCCATGTACAAAAGTAATAATGACATATTAATTAAAATAAGTTATATCGAAAGGACGATAAAGTTTATTACGATTTCTAGTTCGAATAGCTATGGTTGAAGACCATGAAGGTAAAGGATAGAACTTATCTAGCTGAGGCACCTAAGGAGGGAGAGGTAACTTTCTTAAGTTGGATCCATGGATTAAGGGTTACTAAAGACGGTTTAACCATTAAATTAAGGGACGTTAGTGGCGTGAAGGAATTTAAGGCAGTAAGAGGGCTTGAAAAGCTAAAACTAAGTAAAGAATCACTAATCCTGATAAGGGGATTTAAAAAAGGCGATGAATTAACAGTAAAAGAAGTTAAAGTACTAGTAAGGGCGCCCCCTAAACTACCTCTAGATCCCGAGAGGCCCGAACCCGACAAAGTAGAAGACTTCGTTAAATACAGTTACTTAACCATAAGATCCCCTAAATACGTTAAGGTATTTAAGGCCCAACAGTATGTACTTAAGTACATAAGGGATTTCCTGTATGAAAGAGGATTTACCGAGCTATTAAGCCCCCTCATTAGCCCCTGTAGCGATCCCGGACTAAGAGGGGCGAAGAAATTAAGGACGAGTTTTTACGGTAGGACCTATGAACTTATGTCCAGCGTTATTATGTTTAAACAAACCGCAGTAGCTTCCTTAGAGAAAATATTCTTCGTAGCTAGGAATGTAAGAGAGGAACCTAAGGAGAACCTAAGTACAGGTAGACATCTATGCGAGTTCACCCAGGTAGACGTAGAATGGGCTTTCGCCGATATGTGGGATGCTATTAAGTTAGGGGAGGAATTAATAACTTACGTAATCGAGAGGTTCGTAGATGAACGAAAGGACTTACTTAAGGAGTTTGATAGGGATCTTGAGGTACCTAAAAGACCATTCAAAATAATAAGTTACGATGATGCAGTAAGGGAATTAGCGAAGGTAGGCATAGAGACGCCTAAAGGTAAGGAGTTAACGTTCGAAGGCGAAGCTAAACTACCAGAACTATACGGTGGACCCGTATGGATAACCATGTACCCTAAAGAAACTAGAGGTTTTTACTACATTGAGGATGGGGAGAGAAGGGGCTACAATAGGGACTTTAACCTGTTACTACCTGAAGGCCAAGGGGAGGTAATAGACGGCGGAGAACGGGAGTATAGGTACGAAGAAATAGTAAGGAGGATTAAAGGAATGGGCGAGGATCCAGCGACTTACTCATGGTTCCTAGAATTAGCTAAGGTAGGTATACCACCTAGTTCGGGCTTCGGACTTGGTGTAGAAAGATTTACTAAGTACATTTTAGGACTAAAGTACATTTGGGAGGCCGCCCCCTTCCCTAAGGTACCAGGGATAGTACCTAGCCCCTAATACTTGATCTTTTATATCTAATTTAACTTTAAATCATTTTATCGAATTACCATCCTTACCCTATTCTAAGGTTTTAATATAGGGAAAGCGGTATTATTGAGGAAATGAAATTAGCATTTAGGGCGGCTGTCTTAACTTTAGAACTAATAGAAAGAAGAGGACTTTCGTTTGAAAAAGCCTTTAAGGAAGCTATTGCCAAAGCTAATTTAAGGTCGTATTACACTTTAGCTTATAAGTATGCCAAAGGTACCCTGATGAAAGTTTATTTAGCGGATCATCTTTTAGAAAGCAATAAGTTATCCGATATACCCTTAAGGCGTAAGTGCGCCTTTAGGGTAGCCTTATACTTAACGTTAGAAGAGGGGTTAAACGAAGATGAGCTAAATTATTTAGCAGGAGGGTTATTAAGTTCTAAATTAATTATGTTAATTAGTAAAGCTAAAGAGGCTATTGAGTTAAACGAAACGGAAGTAATTAAATTACTTTCGTTACGCTACTCCCACCCTTATTGGCTAGTAAAGGAGTTAAGTAGGTATCTGGATTACGGGGAGCTGACCGCTTTATTAAAAGCTAACGAAAGATCAGTAACTTGGGTTAGGGTTAACTTACTTAAAACGGATGAAGAGAGAGCTGTTAGGAAGTTAGAAAGAGAAGGGGTAAGTTTGGAGAAGGATAAAGATTTCGAAGGGGTTTACAAGGTATTAACTACTCGTAAACCTTTAAGTAAATTGAAGCTAATTAGGGAGGGAGAAATAGTAGTACAGGATAAAGGGAGTATAGCCGTAGTATACGCCTTAGAGCCCTCCCCGGGAGACGTAATATTGGACGCTTGCGCAGCTCCGGGGATGAAAACTACGTTAATGGCCCAACTCATGGAGGATAGGGGATCGATAATAGCTATAGATATTTCAGATGAGCGATTAGCGGAAATGAAGCATCTCCTTAAACGTTATGGAGCTCAGAACGTGAAGTTAATCAGGGGGGATTCTAGATCGCTTCCCCTAGTTAGAGGAAGGGTAACTAAAGCGTTAGTGGACGCTCCTTGTAGTAATAGCGGAGCCATTAGGAACGATCCGGCCTTAAGGATAACTTTAAGGGACGAAAATTCCGTTAAGCTATGGAGCACGATACAACGTAGTATAATTAGAGGGGTAATTAGGGCAGTGGAGGGGGAAATTGTTTATTCTACTTGTTCGCTCTCCGCTAAGGAGGGAGAGGAAATTATAGCCGATGTGATTAGGGGAGGAGAAGGGAAGTGTATAAGGCCGAGGATAAAGGGTAGTGAGGGGTTTAGAGGGTATCCCTATAGCTCCAGGTACGTAAGGTTGTTCCCCCATATCCATGATTGCATAGGCTTCTTCATTTCTAAGATAATAGCCTATTAAGGCGAACGCTATGGTTGACTTAATAGTTAAAACAGTTAAGGGCCTAGAGAGAGTCGCGGCAGCGAGGATAAAGGAGGCCTTAGGGAATGAAGTCTTAGTTAAGGCGAGACCCCTAGGATTTCTAGGGATAGTAACCGTAGAGGGGGTTCGTGACAAGGAGGAAGCTAAAAGGATAGTAGAATCTAAGGTACCTGAAGTGGAAAGGGCTCTAGTAATACTGGGTGAATGTAAAGCCGATTTAAACGAAATAGCTGAAGTGGCTAAACGATTAATAAGGGATAGGTTATCTGAAGCGGAGACGTTCGCAGTAAGGACAGTAAGGAGGGGCTCCCATACCTTCACTAGCATAGATGTAAACGTAAGGGTAGGTGCCACAGTTAAGGAAGTTACAGGTGCCGATGTAAACTTAAGCGAACCGGATAAGACCATCCAAGTGGAGATAATAGGCGATAAGGCCTACATCTCTTTAATAGAAGGTACGCTGGAGTTGAAGAAAGTGAGGCCGGGTAAACCTAAGATCGCCCCATTCTTGAGGAGGATTACGGTAGTTCAAGTACCTTACTTAGGGGATAGGGAGGCTTCTTATAAGATGGGTGTTAGAATAGGGAGGGGATTGCAGACCTTCGAGATAGGAGGGCTATATATAGCTCCGTTTGAACCAGTTCCCGTAGAGGAGTTGGAGGCCTTCCTTCAAGGGGTTATAGAGGGCAGAGAGTCGAGATATAGAATTCAGAGGAGAGCTTATGCTCGCGAGCCATTTAAGGTACCTATATACCTTTATGACCTTTACCAATACGTAAGGAATAAGGGAAGTAAGGAGGTAATAATAGCTACCTCTACATCGGGAGATCCCGTGTGGGAAGCTTTAAGTAAGCTAGAAAAAGCGCTTAAGGGAGCCGATAAAATATCTATTTTAGTAGGATCGAGGAAGGGGCTACCTAGAGGCGTTTTCAGGTTCTCCGATGCTGTCATAGATGTAGCACCATCGATTACTTTACCTACTGATTACGCTGCCGTAGCCATAATTATGGCTATCGTTACGGTATTAGAAGGTAGGGATTTCTTCGATAAGTATTAACCGTATAAGAAAATTATCGCCTTAAAGGACGGAATTTAAGCCCGTATTCTATTATGCCAGAATTACCTTGTTCTCTTAATCTCCTGAATACCGCTTCTACTTCCATTCCTATACTTACCTCCTCTGGTTCTACATCGGTTAACTGGGATATTAAGCGCGTCCCGTCAACAAGTTCTATTAAAGCTACTACGTAAGGTACTAACTTTTCGAAACCCCGTGGCGCATATCTTATTATCGTATACGAAATTACTTTCCCCCTTTCGGGCAATTTTACCTCTCTTACCTCCTTACCTCCACAATAGGGACATACCGTTAAAGGGGGATAACAAGCTTTACCGCATTTAACGCATTTAGAGCCTATGAGGTTGTACTTGTATTTTATCTCCCTCCAAACCCTAGGTACGCTGGGTACTCCCATTTCACTTCACCCTCCTCAGGATATTAACGCTAACAGTAGAACCTACACCTCCTACGTTCTGAGCTAATCCGATCTCTGCCCCCTCTACTTGGTTCTTACCCGCTTCACCCCTTAACTGCCATACTACTTCTATTAACTGATATAACCCAGTAGCGCCTACTGGATGTCCTCTAGCTTTCAGCCCCCCGAATAGATTGGACGGCACCTTACCGCCTATTTCTATTTCCCCCTCTTTAATTAACTCTACCCCTTTACCTTTCTCAGCGAAACCTAAGTCCTCCAGATTTATAACGCCCAATATGGTAAAAGCGTCATGCATTTCTATTACATCTACATCCTTAGGCTCTACCTTAGCCATCCTGTAAGCCTCCCTAGAAGCTTTAATGGTAGCATACATAGTAGTAATATCTTCACGTAACTGTAAACTAAGGTTATCGGTAGCTACGCTTGAACCAGCTACCTCTACCACTACTTCACCCTTACTACGCTCTAAGGGACCTAGTATTAAAGCCGCTGCTCCATCGCCTATAGGAGAGCTCTCCAGTAGATGTATAGGATCGGCTACTAGCGGGGAGGAAAGTACCTGATCTAAAGTAATCCTATTCCTAAACTGAGCGTAAGGATTATTAGCGGCGTACTCATGATCATGAACAGCCATTAATGCTATATCCTCCTGCCTTACCCTGTACTTAGCCATATAATACCTGTATACCAATGCATTAAGTCCTACGAAAGTTACCCCAGTGGGAGCTATATAATCCTGGTCATCCGCCATCATTAATGCCGTTAAGATGTCGGATGTTATAGCATCGCTCATCTTCTCCACACCTCCAACTAATACGTAATCGTAGAGGCCTGAAGCTACTGCTAGGAATGCTTGGTGGAAGGCCACGCCGCCGCTAGCGCAAGCAGCTTCTATTTTACACGCCGGTATACCTTTAGCTCCTAGCCAAGTACTTAATAACGACCCTAAATGTTCCTGGCCTTGTAAGTAACCTGAAGACATATTAGCTACGTACATGGCGTCCAATTGATTAACGTCTAACCCCGCATCTTTTAAAGCCGCCGTAGCAGCTTCTACAAATAACTTCCTTAAAGACTTATCCCAATGCTCTTTTACTTCGGTTAGCCCTACTCCCAGTATAGCTACTCTCCTCACGTTAACCTCCCTTAATCCCTTATTAATCCCCTGTATTTAGCGTAAAGAGCATAATCTAATTGCCTCCTTACCTTAAGTATTTCCTCTAGTTTGGGCGCTCTATCCCTTCTCTCCTTTATTCCCTCTTCCATTACTATACTGAAGGCGTCCGAGCCAGCTCCACTACCAAAGGAGACAAGTAGTACCCTCTGGCCAGGCGAGGCCTGGTCGAATACTTTACAAAGGCCTATTAAGGAAGCTGCAGCGTAGGAATTACCTATTACCGGACTTAATAGGCCAGGTAATACCTTTTCCTTAGGGAATCCCAGCAACTTAGCTACCTTAATGGGATATTTTACGTTAGGTTGATGAAGCACTATGTAATCGTAATCAGTAGGCCTTAAGCCTAATTCCTCAAGTAAGGCTTTAGCTGCTCTAATTATATGCTTAAAGTAAGCCGGTTCTCCCGTGAACCTGAAAGCGTGGTTAGGGAATATTTGACCCTCCCTCCTCCAGAAGTCAGGCGTATCCGTTACATAGGAGGAGGAGGCCTCTATACGCGCGATAGCATCCCTACTCTCCCTTCCCAATATTAAGGCAGCGGATCCGCAACCAGCCGTGTACTCCAGTTCATCGCCCGGCCTACCTTGTGCCGTATCCACACCTATCACCATTCCGTACTTTACCATATCGCTACTTACCATACCTATCAATGCCTGAAGGGCCGTAGTGGCCGCTTTACATGCAAATTCTAAATCCGCAGCTACTACATTGGGAGTAGCACCTATAGCCTCTGCTACTACGGTGGATATTGGCTTAACCGCATAGGGCTTGCTTTCCGTACCGGTAAATATAACCCCTATATCACTTCCATCCAGATTGGCTCTCATTAAGGCATATTTAGCCGCTTGAACCGCTAAGGTTATGGAATCCTCGTCGGGACCTATTACCGATTTTTGCTCTACGGGTACCGGAGAACTTCGACCCCAGACCCTAGCTATCTCCTTATCTCTTATGCTATAGATCGGTACGTAAGCGCCATATCCTACTATATGGGCTTCCTTAGAGGGCCTCATTAAAACCCCCTTCACCCCTTCCTCTAAGATGTAAAATAAAAAGTTACCTATTGAACTTCCTCAAATAATTTAAAAATATATCGACTCCACTACTAGTACCTATCCTATCTGCTCCTGCTTCTATTAAGGCTAAAGCATCCTCAAAGAACCTAATCCCTCCTGCTGCTTTTATTAAAGCCCTCCCCTTTACTACCTCCTTAATTACCTTCACATCATGTATCGTTACTCCTCTCCCTAAGAACCCGGTATTAGTCTTAACGTAATCAGCGCCGCATTCCGCTACTATTTCAGCAGCTTTAATTTTCTCCTCTTCGTTTAATAAATTAGTTTCTATTATTATCTTAATTATAGCATTCGAATTATGACATATTTCGGTTAACTTAACTATTTCTTCCTTTACGTATTCATAATTTTTAGACTTAAATGCCGATATGTTCATTACTGCATCAATCTCCCTAGCTCCGTGACTTAAGGCCTTTTCAATCTCCTTTATTTTAACCTCTAAATCCGTGAACCCTAGGGGAAAACCTACTACAGTACATGGTTTGACTTCACTTCTCTTAAGGAGTTCTGAGGCTAGCTTAACGTAGCAAGGAGGTACTACACAAGTAGCGAACCCGTAATTGATGGAATCCGTGCAAGCCTTCCTTACCTCGTCCTTAGTAGCGTTAGGGCGAAGTATCGTATGATCTATCTTCCTCGCGAACTCCTCTGGTTTTAACCTAAGTACCATAGGTAATCCTATGAACCACTCAATAAATATACCTTATCCTTAAGTAGTTAATACTTTTTAGCGGCGCTAAGTAAGATATTGTGAAGGGAAAAGGGGTCGAAAGTGGACTTTGAGATAGAAATTAAGGAGTTTAGAATACCATTAGCCCTAATCTTCCTTTGCGCTTTAGTAATGAGTTTTATAATAGGAGGGCTAGTACCTTTAACCAATGAAAACGCTCGACACTTATATGACGCTTTGAAGAAGTTAAGGGAGGAGATAACCTCTGAGAGGGACTATGTGAAGTTAGCGTTAAGGATTTATTTCCATAACGCGTCATTAGCTATTTTGATGGTACTTCCCTTGGTAGGCGTCGTATGGAGTTTCATTACGTTATTTACCACAGGCTTAGCTTTAAACGCTTTTTTAACCGTTAAGGGAATAGGAGGGGCAATCGGTAAATTACCGTACCTCTCCCTCTCTCTAATAGAACCTCATTCCATATTAGAATTCGTCTCCTATTCCTTGCTCTCCTAAGAAGGCGTAATCCTTTCGTTATACCTTAAAGGAGGCAAAATCAGAGAAGGTTTAAGATCGGCCTTTAAGGTGATTATAATATCATTATTGGTACTTTTATTCGCCGCCTTAATAGAAGCGTACATGATCACTATTTTAAAAGCTCGTCCTTAGGTCTTCCCTAAAGTCTGGAGTTCGGTAATGAAAAGCGGGTAAAGCTGTTATATAAGTTCCTCTCTAACTTTACTTGGTAAGGAAGATGAATGGAAAGGTAGAGATAGTCGAGAGCAAAAGGGTAAAGAAGGGGGCATTATTGATTAACGGCCTACCTGATGTAGGACTAGTAGGTTCAATAGCTGCTTCATTCCTAGTAGATAATTTAAACATGCAGGAGATAGGTTATATAGATTCAGACCTTCTACCGCCAGTGGTAGTCTTCCACGGAGAGGAGTTTAAAATGCCCTTAAGGATCATGGGGGATGGTGAAAGAGCGGTACTTCTTTCGGAGGTAGCTTTACCTCCTGAATTCTTCGCCCCCTTAGCTAAAGCCGTAGTTAATTGGGCTATTGAGAATGGTATTTCCCATATAATTTCGTTAGGCGGTTTACCCACCCCTAAGAGGATGGAAATAAATAAACCCGAAGTAGGGGGGTTAGGGGTCCTTAAAGAGGATAGGGAGTTCTTAAGGTCACGTGGCATTAAGGTAATTTCCGATGGTTTCTTAGCGGGGATTTACGCTTTAATAGCTAAAGAGTCCTTTAGGAGGGGACAATCATGCATTGTACTATTAGCTGAGTCGCACTTGAATTATCCCGATCCCGGGGCTGCTGCTTCGATATTAGAGGCTTTAAGTAAATTATTCGGAATAAGCGTAGACGTTAAGCCACTACTAGAGAAAGCGGAGGAACTCAGGTTAAAGTTAAGGGAATTGATGAAAAGGACTACAGAGGCCCTTAGGGTTTCCGGTAAGGATTACGAATATACGCCACCCTTAATGTATAGGTGATTATCCATGGTTTACGAGTTCTTCGAGGCTTTCAGGAGGATAAGAAAGGACATGGAGAGGTTGATAAAGGAACTTGAGGAGTACGCATGGGGCAAACCCTTAGCTGACTTAAGGGAAGGTTATTTAGAACCCTTAACTCAAATAAACGAAACCCCGACCGAGATAGTAATTAGTATGGATTTACCTTTCGTAAGGGGTAAGGAGGACATAGAGGTCTCAGTACGTGGTAATGAAATCTTCGTAGAAGCGGAAATAGATAGGGAAGTGAGTTTCGAAGACATTTGTGCTTTCTATAGGGGTACTTCTTTTAGGAGATATAGAAAGGTAATTAAATTACCCGAGAATATAGACATAGAAGGTATTAAGGCTAAATTTAAGAGCGGTATATTGGAGATAAAAATACCTAAAAAAGGAAAAAGTTATAGGGTAAAAATAGAATAAATTCTTATATTAAATTTCCGTTATAGGTTTGTTAAAGTTAATAACCTTCCTTCTTTAACTAACAACCCTAGGGGAAAGTATTGACCTTCAACGATACCGATAATTCCTCGACGCTCGAATATCCGTTAAATGAAGTAGCCTGTAAGATAGCAGGGGAAATAGTGTTCTCCGATAATGTAGGTAAAGCTATGAGAATATGGAGGATGAGGTTCGGCATTTCACAAACCGAATTAGCGCTCCATATGGGTATATCGCCTTCTCTCATAAGCGATTACGAGAGCGGTAGGAGGAAGTCGCCAGGGGCAACTATGATAAGGAAGTTCGTAAGGGCCTTAATAGAGATAGATAGATTGAGGGGTATGCCCGTGCTTTCCAGGATGTTAAAATGTGAATATCACTATTTAAATTCCCAAAATCCCATCATAGAACATGAGGAATATGTTGAACCATTAAGCGCAGAGGAGTTCTGTAAGGCGATAGGAGCTAAGGTTGTAACGATAGAGGAGGTTAAAGGTAAGCGCATCTTAGGTTATACTGTAGCGGATTCCTTGAAATTCTTATTGGAATCCCCCCCTTACATACGGGCCAAACTTTACGGGCTTACTAATGAGCGCGCAATAATATTTACTAACGTAAATGATAGTGGAGCTTTACTAATAGCGTTGAAGTTCTCGATAGAGGAACTTGGTGGTCTAAGGCCCTCCTTAGTCGTACTACATGGGATAAGAGGTATAAGCGAATTAGGATTACTTTTAGCGAAGAAAGAGTACTTACCTTTAGCTATAGTAGAAGCAGTAACCTTAAGAGAGCTATTAAGTAGATTAAGGCTAACTCGAAGTTGTTTAAGCAAGGTAGAGAGGAGGGGGATAGTAAGTACTGAAACTAACGATTAACCGTATATATCGTCCCCTTACTTCCGCTTTCCTCACTCCTTTAGGAAAGTTTTTAAGGATTATTAATTAATTATCCCCTAGAGTAACTTATGAATGGGGATCTTTAACGTTAGCTTAAGGAGGGTAAGGGTAGATAATTATGGAAGATCCCGAAAAGTATAAGGTCCGATATGCCTTCGCTGAGGACTACGGTACCAGTATGTATAAGTACGGACCGGTTAGGGAGTACCCTGATGTAATAGAGAATAGGGGGTTAATACTAGAACCCTCATTAATTCAAAGGGTTTTCGCTAAGGAAGCTGGAGGCGAATTAAAAGGTAAGAGGATAATAGTAGGGGAGGAGGTAGCTATGTATTTAGGTTCTAGGGACGACATGGCTAAGAACTTGATTTACCCTATGAGGGACGGTATAATAGACCTTAGGGATGAAATAGGTTGGAGGATAGTAGAGGAAATAACTAGGTATGGGCTTAGGAAGTATAGGCCTAAGGGCGATCAGAACTTTAAGGGGTTCTACGTAGCTGCTTCCCTTTCCGCAACGGCCCCTAAATATATGTACGAGAAGATATTCGAAATACATAAAAAGATAGATGAGGAGGAAGGATTGGTAAAAGCTATTACCATTATTCCCCAACCGTTAGCCGTAGCTATAGCTGAGAAAAGTGTCACCTGTATGGTAGTGGAGTCAGGCCATGGTAATACGCAGATATGCCCTATTTCTAGATATCCGATAAGGGATGCTATAGTATCCCTCAATAGAGGAGGTGCGGAAGCTAATGCGATAACCGCGGAAATACTCAGAGACGCTGGTTACGGTGATTTAGTGCCCGAGGAGAGGTTAGTAAGGTTAGTGAAGGAGGCTATAGGGCTCATACCTCTAGACTTAGATAAGGCTATAAGGAAGGCGAAGGAAGATAAGGAGAGGTTTAGGGTAATCTTTAGGGTACCCGGTACTACTATGGTCATAGACTTAGGCGATAACTCCTGGACTAGGTTCTTAATAGGCGAGGTGATATTTAACCCCGGCCACGAAATTTTCGAAAGCTATTATAAGAGAGGGGTACCTAGACCTAGGGACACCATAATAGGGGAGGAAAGGGTAACAGGTACCATAAGCCTAGCGGATGCTATAATTAAAGCTGCCGAGAAATGCCCATTGGAATTACATGAGTACTTATGGAGGAGGGTAATACTAAGTGGAGGGAATTTCGCTTGGAAGGTACCTAAGGAATTAAGGGATGTAGCTTGCGATGCAGCTACTAAAGTGAGGAAGATGTTAGAGGATAAGGGACTTAAGGTACACGTAGGACTAGTAAAGGATCCCCAATACTCAGTGTGGAAGGGAGCTTTAACTTACGCCTTAGCCGTACCCGAAAATTATTCATGGGATTGGAAACTTATGGAAGGATGGTATAAATGGAGGTAGGGAGTAAAGCGGTAAGTTTAGAGGAATTATTGAAAAGAAAATTAACCGAGGATTGGGGTTATAGAATACTACTACCTGAGGAAGTAGGGTTAAAGGAGGAGTTAGGCGAAGACGATATAGTACTTAAGGACGCTGATAATTTAATACTTGTAAGCTTAATTCAGATAGACTTAAGCGGTAGCTTAAGCCCTAAAGTACGTAAGAGAGTAAGGGGGGAAATAGGGAGGTTAGCTAGGCTTTCAGCTTACTTCAATAAGGCTTACATAGCGTTACCCGAGGAAGTATTGAAGTTACATAAAAATAAGATAATAGATGTAGAGCTACTAAGGGAGGCGGGAATAGGACTACTTTCGATAAACCTGCTAAAAGGCGAGGTACGTCAACTACTTCCTCCTAAACCTAGGAGCTCGTCTAGGGCTGAAAGGGTCGATGTAACTCCCTTACTTAAGGAAATGGAGGGTAAGATACGTAAATTAGAATTATTATACGATCGGTTAGAGAATGAATTAAATGAGATTAAAAAGGAAATAGATAACTTAAAGGTTAGAATTGAAATTACCAATACAAGTCGGAGTAAAGAGGAGGAAATCCCTAAAGCGGAGGAGGAATCAGGGAGGGAAGTAAAAATAGAAGACTTAGAGCTACCCAGTTTTATGAGGGATAATCCATGGCTAGAAGTCTTAAGGAGAAGGGGTAGGGAGTAGCTTGGAGTTAGATGGAGTAGTAACCCAGTTCCTTAAGGCCAAGGGTAAGGTAGGGGAGCTAGCGTTAGAAATATACAAAGCGTTCTTAAAGGAGGGAAGGAAGGGAGTAGATAGGGTAATAGAGAGGAAGTTGAGGGAAATAGTAAGTGAGGGGGCTAAGGTTAAAGGAAATAAGAATAAGGGGGTTTAAGGCCTTCAATAAAGAGGTCCGCCTTAATTTAGACTACAATACCGTGATTTTAATAGGGCCAGTGGGGACCGGTAAGTCCTCGGTTATCCAAGCATTAGAGTTCGCACTTTACGGTACTACTTATGACGTAAGAGTAGGTAAATTATTAAAATTAGACGATCTAATAAATGACTTCTCAGATAAGGCCGAGGTAACGGTAAAATTAGTTGACGAGGAAGGTAGAACCTATGAGATAATTAGAGTTAAACGCAGGGGTAGGAGAACTACGGTACGTCTATTAATAAACGGAGGGCCCTATAGCGGAGATGTTCAATCGATGATAGAGGGATTACTAGGTTTAGATCATGATGCTTTCTCGAGACATATACTTATCAAACATGACGTACTTAATGCCTTGATAAAGGGACCCCCCCTAAGGAGGAGCGAGGCGATAGATAAGTTACTGGGGATAGAAACCTTAGAGGAGTGCTTTAGGAGTATCTCATTAAGGACGGTTGAGGAGGAAATTTCCAAGGTAGAAGGGGAGTTAAATAATCTTAAAATAATTTATGGAGGTAACTTAAAGGATCTTAATAACTTAAAGGTTGAATTGAAAAAACTTCAAGAGGTTTTAAGGAGAAAGAAGGAGGAAGTTGAAAGATTAGAGGGAAGATTATCCGAGCTTGAAAGCAAGATGCATGAGTACCTTAATGTAAGGAGGGAGTTAGACAAATATGAAACCTTAATCGAGCACATAAAGGAGGAGTTAAGAGGGCTAAAGTACGGGATCGACTTAGAGGAAGTTAAGGAGAGAATAAAGGTAGTAGTAGAGGATGTCTGCGGAACCTTAGAGGAATTCCTCCTTCATGAAGAAGCAGAGAAGTTAAGGAAGGCGTTAAATACCGGTATGAAGGATACTCTAAGGATATTGCGCGATGCGTTATATGAACTTAAGTGGGAGGAGGATAAGTTAAGAAGCGAAATAATGGAAATTAATGAGGAATTAATAAATTATAGAAATAAATATGAAAATCTAACAAATAATTTAAGAAAAATAAGAAATAGATTAGAAGAATTAAAACCATTAGTTAGAGAGTACGAAAAGTTATCCGAAAAGTATGGCAACTTAAAGAACCTAGAACGTAGGATAGCGGAATTAAATGGGCTTAGGAAGGACATAGAGGATAAGATAAGGGCTGGGGAGGAGAGGGTAGACTTAATAAATAAGGTTATAAAGGAGTTAACGCTAAGCGGTTCTACTAAGTGCCCCGTTTGTAGAAGTAAAGTAACTAGAGAGAAGATAAGGGAGTTAGAGGCAGAGAGGGATAAGATAATTAAATCCGAGTATTCATCGTTAAGGAAGGAATTGGAGAGGGTAAATTCTGAATCAAAGAACTACGAGAGGATTATGGAGAGAATGAAGGAATTATCGCTTAAGCTAAGCGATTATGCGGATTTAGTAAGCGAGGAAAGTAAACTAAAGGAAGAAGAAGAGGATTACTTAGAGTTAATTAGGGAGGATGAAGATAAATTAGATGAATTAAGATTTAAATTAGATAACTTAAGGAAATTACTATCCAAGGTGGAAGGAGAAGTAGAGGTTTACGAGAAGTATTTACTACTTAAGGAGAGGTTATCTAAGTTAAGGGAGTATGAAACTAAAGTTAGACAATTAAGGGAGCGCTTAAAGCGTATAGATTTTAACGAAGATGAATATAAGAAAGCTATAGCCCTTAAGGAATCTCTTAACGCGGAAATCGCATCCCTAAAAGCTAGGGAGAAGGACATTAGAGGTAAAGTAGAGAAGTTAACGGAAGCCGTCACTAAGATTAGGGAATTGACGAATATTTTGAACAATTTGAGGAAATTCAAGGACGAACTAATAGAAGTTAAGAATTACCTTAGGGAGGTGCAAAGGGTAGTGAGGGAGAAGAGGTTAAGGGATTTAACTGAATATATGAACTACGTCTTTAAACAGATATACGTACATAAGGACCTTACCTCACTTAAGATAGATGTAGAGAGAGCTAAAACCGAGGAGGGTTATGAAAGAAGCGTTTACAATATACTGGCTAAGAGGGCTAGTGATGGTGCCTGGATACCAGTTTACTCCAAGTTAAGCGATGGGCAGAGGGCAATAGTGGCGCTCTCACTCGTACTTTCCCTTTTCAAGATGGCTTCATGTAACTTCATGACGGTCATTTTCGACGAACCGGTACCTAATGTAGATAGTAAATGTAAGGAAGCTCTATTAAGGATGATAACTAGGATAGAGGGAATAGAACAGGTAATTTTAGCTACCCAGGATGAGAAGTTTAAGGAGATAGAGGGGCCCGGTAGGTTTGTAGTTTACTCCCTGAGCCACGGAGGCAAGGAGGGGCCTCGCATAGAGGAAGTTAGGGTAGTTCATGAATAGATTTGTCATAGTAGACGGCTATACGGACGAACCAGCAGGATTGGGTGTCCCCCCTTACTTGGACGTATACGCTAGATATGTAGCTGGGGCTATATGGCATTGCTTACCTAGTGCTCAAGTAATCTACTTTACGGTGGATGAAGTAAGGAAAGACGTGAAGAAATTTTTACGGATAGCTGAAGGAGCTAAGCTCGTAATATTCATAGCCGGGGTAGCTGTACCTGGAAAATACCTAGGTGGTACTCCTATAACTTTAGATGAACTGGAATTATGGGCTAAGTTATTAGAAAGGCCCTTAAAGGTATTGGGAGGACCTGTAGCTAGGTTCGGCATGGGATTAGAGGGAGGGAAGGTAGCTTCCTTACCTACCGAGCTTAAGAGCTATTTCGATCTAATAGTTAAAGGAGATATAGAGTTGGTAATTCATGATTTAATAAAGGAGAAATTCTCGCTGGAAAAAGTAAATCCCTTTAGGCTAAGGGAGAGTTACGAATTAATAGACGAATTTGCAGCTAAGGGTGCTAAAATAGTACTAGATCATCCAAATTACGGTTTTAACTTAATAGTCGAGATAGAGACCTTTAGGGGATGCCCTAGGTACATTAAAGGTGGTTGTTCCTTCTGTATAGAACCATTATACGGTAGGGTTATTTTCAGATCGGTTAAAGGAATACTAAGGGAGATAAAAGCCCTTTACGACCTTGGAATTAGAAACTTCAGGTTAGGAAGACAGCCTGATATTTACTCGTACATGGCTAAGGATACCGGTAGGGAGGAATTCCCTAAGCCTAACGTAAAGGCTATCAAGGAACTTTTCGAAGGTATAAGGAATATAGCCCCCAACTTGAAGGTATTACACATAGATAACGTAAATCCCGGCACTTTAGCTCGTTATAGAGAGGAATCAAGGGAGATTAGCAAGATAATAGTTAAATATCATACCCCAGGCGACGTAGCAGCTTTAGGGGTAGAGAGCGCCGATCCAAAGGTAATTAAATTAAATAACCTTAAGGTGTACCCGGAGGAAGCCATAGAGGCTATAAAGTTACTTAATGAAGTAGGTAAGCTAAGGGGATACAATGGGTTACCTGAGTTACTACCCGGTTTAAACTTCGTTTACGGCCTAATAGGAGAAAGTAAGAAAACTTACGAACTAAATTACGAATTCCTAAGGGAACTGCTAGAAAGGGGATTGTTAGTTAGAAGGATTAACCTGAGGCAGGTAATAGCCTTCCCTGGGACGAGGATGTGGGGAGTAGGTAATGAAATTATTAGAAAACATAAGAGATTTTTTAAAGTATATAAGGAAAAGATAAGGAAGGAGATAGATTTACCTATGTTAAGGAGAATTGTACCTAGGGGTACGGTACTTAGGGAGGCCTTTACGGAGACATACGAAGGTAAGTTCACCTTAGCTAGGCAGGTAGGTAGCTACCCTTTGCTTATATACTGTCCGATAAAATTGCCGCTTAGGGTTAAACGCGATTTCGTAGTAGTTGATCACGGTTATAGATCGGTAACTTGTCTACCTTATCCGTTAAATGTTAATGACGCGCCTCCTTCAATATTAAATTACTTACCTAATTTAGGATCAGGCAAGGTAAGGAGTTTAGTTTCCCGTAGACCCTTTAGATCGCTCGATGAATTAAGGAGAGTTTTAGGAGACGAGCATTTAGTGTATTTAAGCGTTTAAGGTTAAAGTTTATTACTCCCCTAATGTAATATTTCTAACCGGGCCCGTAGCTCAGCCTGGAAGAGCGCCGGACGCTTAAGGCGGGCGAAGCTTTTAACCCGAAGGTCGCGGGTTCGAATCCCGCCGGGCCCGCTAAATATGATGCCTTTTTAATCGTTATAGATGTAGTTAGAGAACTCAAGTTATGACCATACTAACGATAGTCATAATTTAACCTAAGAAACCCCTAATTTTAGCTGCTTCGGTTACGTATTCTATGGCATCTTTAGTACCCTCTAGTAGGGCTATCAGGAAGTTATTAGTAGCGTTCAAGTGCTTCCTCTCGCTAAGCCTCTTAGGGCCTAGCTTAATACCTAAGTTCTCCTCACAATAACTTAGATCGTCCTTTAACAATTTTAAAGCTCGCATTACCCTTAACTTCCTACTTAAACTTGAAATAAGTAATAACTCTAAATTTTCCACCGATGCGTATCTAGATGCGAATAGCAGATCGTACTTCCACGACTTATATACGCTCTCTAATTCAGCGAACTCCTCTTCGCTTAACCTTAGTAAACCAGATAAACCTATGAATTCAGGAGGTAAACCCAGTGAGTAAAGGACGGCTACGAAGGTTATAGCTCTAGGTAATTTAGCCTTATTAACCTCCCTACTGTAACCGTATAAGCCTACATGTAATTTCCTAGCCCTTCTCTTAGGTATTAAGGGAGCTACAAAATTAATTAGAGGAGCTAGACCCTCTACTATTTCCCTATACCTATTAGCTAATTTAATTACTATCGACTTAAGTAGCTTTACATCGGCTTCCCACTTAACGTACCTCCTAGGTAATTCGTCGTTAAGTGCTTTAACTACTTTCTTACTTCTATCAAGTGGTACGTCATACTTTAAAGCTGATTGAACGGTAACTGTACGATAACCGCTATACTCGCTTAAGAAGTTACTAAGGTTATCCGGAGTTAGATGCCCCCTAAAGGGAGAGGACCCTGTACCTATTATCGGATAAGTAGTAATCCCTTCTTCAGTTAGCTTATTAAGTTTCATTAAGGCTACCTTCGCTAAAACTACTGCAGAAAAGAGACCATAGTTTAAGGCGGGATCTGACCTAGCTATGAATACCCTTAATGACTTAACCTTACTAACCTTTACGTATCCGCGCACTATCTCGCTTACCTTAAAAATACTTTCTAGATCTTCTACTAAAGGTATTACCTTAATGTACTTAGGATGGAATTCTCCTACCCAATCCCTTACGGTGAAGCCCTCTCCAAGCTCTATTGCTTCCCTCCCGATAATTACCTTTTCATAATACTTAAATAGCTTCACTACATCTTCAGCAGACTTAGTTAGAGGGAGGATAACTTCAAAAATAGGGGGCGTGCATCGATCACCATAAAATTCCCTAGCTACATCGTAAGCCCTAGGTATAGATTCCAACGCTTCTATGACGCCCTTCCTTTCAGCCCTTTCCACTTCTGGATTAGGAACCCTATAAGTTACGAAAATCTCCCTACCTAACTCTTTCTCCTTAAAGAACTCGGGGAACTTAGTTAAAAGTTTCCTAATTACGTGAGGATCTACGTCTTTACCTTCCCAGTCCCACATTTGCTCTTCACATCCTAACTCCTTAAAAGCGTAAAACGCCTCAATTATTTCATCCTCCCCTGCTATAACTTCCCCCCTAACCCAAGGAGGATTAAAGACATTATCCGGATGTTGAGTAGACATGGTAGCAGGTATCTTCATCTTCTTAGCACCTTTACACATCTATCATCGCTTAAATTTAATGTGAAAACACCGGTTACAATTACATACACTTCAATAAACATCCAGAATGGCGCCGGGGGTGGGATTCGAACCCACGAGGGCCCGAAGGCCCACAGGCTCTCCAGGCCTGCGCCTTAGTCCGCTCGGCCACCCCGGCTCTCGCTTATCATTTAATAGGTAACTCCCTAATTTACTTTTCCAAGACCTTTAGATTTCCACAGGGGGGGATAGGTACCAGGCTCCATTATAACTCTTAACGGCTTAGCAGCTAAACCCTTCTCGGCCATCAGTATCTCTTCGCTCCTCATGAGGGCCCTAGCTATAGCTACTAACTCCCCTTTTTGGGTTAAAATAGCTACGGTATCTCCCGATTTTATACCTCCCTCTAGCCTTAGGATTCCTGGAACGGCTAAGTAAGCTCCGTGACATATAGCATCTACAGCACTATCCCTTATGACCATCTTAGGTAGATGTTCTACCGCTTTTTCCACGGGCTGAACGACCTCCCTTATGCATTTCTCCACCCCTTCCTCCCTCCATAACTTATAAGCATCTACTAAATCATGTAACGTAACTAAACTTTCATCTTCCTTAAAGGGGCCTACCTTTGTCCTCCTTAGCTCTTGCATATGAGCGCCTACGCCTAATACCTCCCCTATATCTACGCATAACTTCCTGATATAAGTACCTCTTTCACACCCTATCCTAAGCAGTACGTCCTTGCCATCCTTTTCAAGTACCTCAATGTAATAAATCCTTCTTATCCTTAACCTCCTCTTAACCGAGGACCTTAATGGCGGCCTTTGATATATAGGACCTATAAACTCCCTTACTACCTCTAACAATCTGGAATCCTCTACATCGCCATGTAACCTCATTAGACATATGTACTCCTTAGGGGATTCCAGTAAGGCGGGTAGGATCTTTGTAGCTTTATTTAAAGCCACCGGTAAGATGCCTGTTACCCTGGGATTACCCCGCCCCTAAAGGGGCTCTAGGGTCCCTCCATGTCCTGCCTTCCTTACTCCTAATGCCCTCTTTATCCACGCTACTACTTCATGGCTGGTAGGTCCAGGTGGCTTATCTAAATTAATTACACCATACCGAAGTAGTTCCTCAATACTCCTTTCCTCGGGAGGTTTACCGTACTCGGGATTACTTTCCTCCTCAGCCTTAATATATATAGGTCTTTCCTCCATGAAGTATTAGCACCTTCCTTTAACCTCTACTAAACCGGCTTTAAAGACGGCTTAACCGGTTTTCTCATTTCGTTGATTAAATTAGCTACCTCTAAAGCCTTCATTACCTCTTCATCACTAGCGCCCTTACTGATATTTATTTTAAGAGGAGTAGGTTCTAAATGCTTCACGTTAGCTCTTCTCCTCTTAACTCCCGTTAAACCTTTAGGTCCAGTAATTAAGACGAAATTATCGTCAATTATATCTACTATAACGCACTTCCTACCGGCTTCCCTACCCGCTACCTTTACGCATATCCTACCTACTTCGAAAGCAGGCAACGTAGCCACCTAGCTTTCATCAAATATACTTCCTTTTAAATTTTTCCCTAATCCCTTAAGGAACTTAAATCCCCAGCTGCTTCCCTTAGCTTGAGGCATTCCCCTACGAAGGTCTTTAGGACTTCAAAGGTACCGTGAACTGTTAATTTACTAGTATTCAATACTAAATCGAATATAGTCCAATCCGAAAGATCTACACCATAGTACCGCTTAGCTCTTAACTTATTACTTTCATCCCTTAGCATTACATCTTTGAGGGCTTTATCTAAAGTTATGTTGTCCCTTTCGGCTACTCTCTTAGCCCTCACCTCTAAGGGAGCCGTTAATAGTATCCTAATATCGGCTAGTTCCTTAACTATCCAAGCTGTTAAATGGCCTTCTATTACGACGCTACCCCTTTCCGCCTCCCTTAAAGCCCTCTTATCCACTAGGAGATCTATCTTGGGATCCTTCTCGGCTAATCTATGGAATTCCTCTAATGTGAACCCCCTTTCCTTAGCTAACTCTCTGAAGAGCTGGCCGCTTGAAACGTACCTTAAATTAAACTCCCTAGCTAGTAATTTAGCATGAGTGGTCTTACCGGTACCTACTTGACCGCTAACTACTATAACCGGTCCCTTCTTACCGTTCATTATGCTTCACTTGCCATATTCCTTACACTAACCCTTAAAGCTTCCATTAAACACTTATGGCATAAGTACCCCCCGTAGATCCTAGTAGGGGGCCTATGGCCTTTCCTAGCCTCCTTAGGCAGTAATTCTGGGAACCCCTGTAAAGGCCTCTTACATATGGCACAATGAGGTACTCCTAGCTTCCTCTTTACATAATGTATCCTTACCCCCCCTCCCGGCGTTCTTACCTTAACCCATCTAACGGCCCTAGATCTATGACTCTTCCTAGCCATTTTAAACCCCCAAGGTGGGCATTATAGGTAGCGTCCCTTAAATTATAAATTTTAACTTAAGTACTGCAACAACCTAGATGCCCTCTCGATCCTCTCCCTTAATTCATTTACCGTAATTCCCTTACCTATGTTTAGCTCCTTAGCTACTTCCTCTAAGGCTAAGGCCTTCTCGTTCTCCCCCTCCTTCATTAACTCCCTTACCTTCTTCTCGATCCTCTTCCTTACCTTCTTTATATCCGAAATTACCGTGGAAATGTAAACGTTCCTCATAGTATCCGGTAACATTAATGGGTTCCTAGTAAATATAGCGGTCCAAAGGAATTGTCTTTTCACAGCCTCGTTAAAAGTTAACCTTTCAGCTATCATTATTTTAGCTAACATTAGCCTAAGCTTCTTCTCTAGGTCCTCTATTATTTTCTCCCAGGACATAACATTACCTCCCCTTAAATTATCGATAGATGTATATGGTTACCCTATCAGGATATTAACTCTATCCTTACTCTACATCCCCCTTTAAAATCACGTAAATTATCTAAACTATTTTCATCCACTTTACCTAAGATCGCTACCTTAAAGCCCAATTTCCTATTCTTCAACGCTATCCCTAGACAATTGCTAGAGGGCCAGTAGAATAGATCAGACTTCCTTACTTCCCCTCTTGGCTTCTCCATACCCAGCGATTTACTTATCATTAGACATATAAATGCTTCCCCATATCGTATCGCCCTACCCTCTAAGGGTAATAACTTAACTAACCTTTCGATGATTATAGGAGCTAACTTCCTGTCCAAAGTAGCCTTTACCTTTAAATTTCCGAAATTCAACGCTATTTCATAACTACTTAATGGCATAATCCCCCCACATCCTTACTCTAAATAACATTATTACCTCAAATACTAGTTTATCCCATCCCCTTCTTAGCCCTTATTTTAGGTATGGAAACTACATCAGGAGGTTCTATGACGCTTAAACCTGTTAGGCCACCTATAACTTCAACCCTTATTATTTTATCCGGGTTCTCTAAATCTACCCTATTACTTAAGAAGGGGGCTATGGACTCTATTATTTCTGTTCTCTTTAACTTAGTAGCTCTTAAGTGTACCTCTACCTTATACTTCTCCGACGGGCCTATTTTTCTCCTAGCTAATTTCAAAGCTCCCTCCCCTATTTCGTTTAGCTCCGATCTTACTACGCTCTCAACGGGTACTACTTTTAGTATGTACCTGAATTCCCAAGGTTTTTCATTAGCTATTTCCCTTAATTTCCTTACTACGTAAAATGGATCTAGATCGCACGAAGCTACTATAAGGCCGGGCAACCCCGTCCTACTTACCTCTACGCTTTTAGCCCCTAACTCCCTTAAAAAGTACCAAAGCTCTGTGATGCAACTATCCTCCCTATTTCTCATCGTGGATACTATTAAGTTAAAGGAATTCAACATAACTCTCACCTAAATGGTAAGAACAGAGTCATTAACTGAGTACCTACGTAAGATACTAATGAACCTATAAGCGCCCTCTTTATTTTAAGTTCTCCCACTACGTAAAGTATTAAAGTAGCTAATATGAAGCCCCATATCATGAAGAAGGTAACATATACGTTATGTAAGCTATAATAGTCTTTAAGCCAGTAATCTAACGCCTCACTAGGTATGTACCCCTTACTGGCAAAAGGAGGAGGCCTTAATATTAACCTAGGGTTAGAAAGGACGTAGAAGTAAGCATGTAGAGCCTCCGCGCTAGCGAAGAGGAAGTTTACTGAATTTAGAAAGCCGGCCGCCGAGAATAAGCAACCCATTTCCACGTAACTACCTAATAACCTAGCCATGAGGAAAAGTAAGATGAAGGAAATTATCCAATAGAAAATAGCCCACATAACCTTAAGAGTAATTATTACCCATATTCCCTTAGCGAACATATCCTCCCAAACGGTAATTAAATTACCGTCCCGTACTAAATAGATGTTACAACTTAATATCCGTAGTAAATTCAAACCGGCATAGGTAAGTAACGCTACGAAGAAGAACGGAGCTAAATAATCGGGCCGTTCTTTAACCCTCTTTAAAGTATCTACCGGCTTAAGGTAAATTTCCCCGGTATTCCTTAAGGAAACTAACGCATAGTTAATTAATCTACGTAATAACGGTTCCTCCTCGTACTCCTTGTAACTCTCCATCATTAAACACCTATTAATGTAGTCGTCCTCTCTATCCACTCGATACCTCTTATATCGCTTATTATCTTGTCCAATTCAGTTAAATTATCGACTTCTATCTTAACTACTAAGTCCCAGAGCCCATAAGTTATCAAAGCTTCCTTCACTCCCTTCATACTCCTTATTAACTCTAATGTCTCATACTCCTTGCCCGTCCTAACGGTAGCTAGTAGGTAAGCTGTTATAGGTTTCCTAACTTCAATCACGTGAAGCATTAGTAGGTAACGATTTATAAAGGTTTTTAATGTTTTAATTATGGATGATGATGCTCGAAAGGTATGAAATAGGATGAATTAACCGCGCAGGTCTGATATCCTTAGGAAGGACGCTAGTAAGATTCCGATTTTCATGTACTTAATATAAAAGGAATAAGAATTTAGCGCGATAACTTCTTTAAAGGCAATAGCGAATTTCGATCATTACATATGTTAGACATGTAAATCGGAATTTAACTTAGCTACCGTAACCGTATCATCCTAAACAAGCAAGTTTAGAACGTAGAAAAGAGGTAAAAGTTAAAAGCACTAGGGAATGAAAACGTCTATGATGAACCTACTAAGTTTAAAGAGGTAAATACTATAGCTTTTAAAAGTTTTAAAGTAAAATTGCAATTACGTCGCTTTTATTCCATTTACCCCCTTGGATTAATTCTCGTTTTCCCACTTGCAGGAATTCGATGATATCGGTCGGGTTGCCTCGATGATATTTCATATAGGCCTACATGGAGGTAAGTAGAACTTCACGGGGAGTTAACTTCAAATACTTGAACGACTATACAAGTTTTCTGTATCTAGTTAAGAAAGAATTGAAAAGTGTAGCTCAGCCAGGCATTCCTGAAGTTCACTTTGCTAGTAAATTCCCATTCTAACTCGTTAACCCTATCCTTTAAGGGTTACGGCTGTACTAGGCTTATAAAGGATGAGCATAGTAAGGGGAAAAGCATTAACATAATGAATCCCCTCCCAATATAATCACCTAGGTGATCTACCGGAAAAACCGTCTTTTATAAATAACTATAAAACGAGTAAGATAAGGACTTTAGATATTTCAGGTAAATATTGTACACTTCGTTAAGTACATCCTCATATCTAGCTTCGCTCACCCTTGAGCTCCCCAAACCTACTCTGGAGGAACCTAGCTACCTCCCTTCCTAGAAACTTAACCATTAACCTCCAAGCCACCTTCCTAATGTATTTCGGTAACAATAGCCCGTTCCTCCATAAGATCGATGTAAGAAGCGGCCCCGGCGGGACTTGAACCCGCGACCTCGGGCTCCGCAGGCCCGCGCTCTATCCATGCTAAGCTACGGGGCCTATAGGAAATAACTTAAAAGAAAGTATTTAAAAGTTAAGATCACGTGGGAATAATAATTAGTAAGGAACATAATTACTATAGGGCTTCTAACTTGCTAACCGGAAGTGGAAGGGTGAAGGGGAGTAAGACCTTATTACTTCTATTGGGTAATGAAGTTAGGGTACTTTCCAGGAATTCGTTGAAGAGAGTACTTAAATTACCACTATCGGGTGTAATAGCTGATTTATACTCCTCTAGTAAATTAAGCGTACTAAGGGGCTACCCTAGGCCCCTCTACTACTTAGATAATAAGGGGAGGTTAAGTTACAGGTTATCTACTTTTCCTGGCGATCTAGAGGAGTACACTAATTATTTAAAAGAGCTCAGTAAGTTAGCTAGGGTTAAAGTCATACCTAGTATAATACCTAAAGAGGGAAGGGATTTACGTAAGTTCATTAAATATGTAGGGGGGGAGGGATTTACAGCTATAGAATTGGAAGTATTACCCTTAAACGAGAATATTTTAGTCGAGTTAAAATCATTAATGAGCGATTTAGACGTAGATTTGATAGTAAAAATTAACATGGATTTACTTTTCGAAAAGGGTATTTACTTGCTTAATTTCTTACATCATTCCGGGCTAAATTACGTAGTTCTTTCAAATACGATATTATCAGAAGGCAATTTTAAACAATTCAAGCTAGTTAAGATATTTTTGTCCCATAATGACCATTTACTTTTCTACTCTAAAATAGCTCATTCTATAGGTCTTAAGGTATTACCTTGCATAAGCCTTTCTAAAGTACAATACTTAATGGACTTTAGTGATTATGTAACCGGGTATGAAGTACAACATCCGCTACTTTTACAAGGCATAAAAGGGGTTAAGAGCTTAATTGAGGAATTAATCGCTACTAACTATCTTACTACGTTCAAATCAGTAATAGAAGGCATGAATACCGTCTTAGTAGATCACGGTAAATGTTCGAAATGTTGGTTATGCGTAGATCTTTGTCCTTTCGAAGCTTTAGTAAGGAAGGGAGGAGAGGTAGAGGTGCTAGATGAGAGATGTTCAGGATGCGGCTTGTGTATTGAATTATGCCCCCGAAAGGCAATTAAGGGCGCTTTCTTATTAAGGGTAATAGATGATGATACAGACCTCCCGGAAAGGTGAAGAAGGGTACCAAAGCTGATAGGTTTCTGTTGGAGGGCTTATAACCGCTTAAAAGGGAACCACCAATTCCATTCCTTACCTACTTCCATGATGCTAGGCAACAATAGTAATCTCACTACGAAGGTATCTAATAGGATCGCTGATGCAAAAGCGAACCCTGTCTCCTTAAGTATAATAACCTGCGATAACATTAAAGTAGCTAGGGATGCGGCCATAACGGTACCGCAAAGGGTTATAATGGTACCAGTAACTTCCACCGCCTTCATCATAGCTTCCTCATCCCTTAACCCTTTCTCTACCTCCTCCCTTACCCTACTTATTAAGAAAATACTGTAATCCATCCCTAACCCTATTATACCGTTAAAGACCACTATCGGAACTATCCAGTATATAGGGATCCCGAAGGACCACTGTACGATTGCTACTAATAATCCGAGCGACCATACGATACTCATACCTATAGTAACTAATAGCTTAAGCGGAACTATTAGGGACTTTAAGAGTATTAACAATACTAAGTAAATACCTAAAGTTATAAGTGGGATCATATAATATAAGAACTCCTTATTAACTAGCTCCATAACGTCCTTAGTTAAGGCGATATCCCCACCTACATAGCTCCTTAAGCCTTTAGCATTAAATAGCCTTAAAGTATTCCTGAGTTCGTCGATAACTTTAAAGGACGAGGACCCCGACCAAGGTACGTCCAAGTAAGCTATAAATAACGCAGTACTACACTTATCATCCAATAACCTTAAAGACTTATTTAAATTCCTTGGTTCGCTTAACTCCTTTAACGTAAGTAAGCGACCCTCTGGACTTAGCGGACTTATAGTTAGCCTTACGGCCGGTGACTTATTTAATGCTAGAAGAACCGATCTTAATTCGTTAAATACGTAAGGATCTACCGAACTTCCCTCTACTAAAGGACGAGGTAATTTAATTACTATTAAAGCATTAGATAGTAGGTACTCGCCGAAGCTCTCCGAAAGCACGCGATAACCGACCTTAGCTTCCGTAGAAGGTAATAGTTCTATCGCGTTATAACACCTTTTCATCGAAAGGAGTACTGGAGTTAAAATTATAGTAACTATTACTGCTAAGGCTAATACCCTCTTAGGCTTCCTTACGGCTATGGAGGCTACCTCCCTAAGGTACCTAGACCTGACCCCTCTACTTCCCTTAACCCCGTATTTTAACCTCCTAGGCCATAGGATCCTATCCCCTATCAAGGCTATTAAAGAAGGAGTGAAGGTTATTGAAGTAAGTAAGGCCATGAAAACCCCTAATGCTAAGCATAAGCCCACGCTCCTAAGCACTCCAAAATCGCTTATAGCCATGCTACCGAATCCTACCATTACCGTTAATCCGCTACTTATTAGCGCTTTACTTCCGTAATTTAAGGCTTCCTCGAGGGCCTTTTTTATCCCTAACCCCCTATTCCTTCCCTCTAAAACCCTATAAAGTAAGTAAACAGAGTAATCCACCCCGGCTCCTAGTACCACGGTAGTTAAGAACTCCCTAGCGAAATAATGTATGGGAAGCAAATACGTTGCTACGATGTATATTAAGGCCGTGGAGATAACTAAAGCTATACCGGCGGAGAGTAGCGGTACGGCCGGAGCTATTAACGAAAGTAAGGTTATTCCCAATATCGCTGTGATAAGGGAAATGGCCGCCTTATCTATTATCGAAACGTCCTTAAAGACCAATGACCTAGTATCGGCTAGAAAAGCGTAACTACCGGTTAAATAAGCAGTATATCCTCTAAGCCCTAGCTCATCCATTAAGGACCTCACTACTTTCCCAATTCGCTTAACTGCCTCTATCCCCTCCCTTTCATCGCAATCCTTCACGAAGTAAAAGTAAACTAACATGGTATCGTTGGATCGATTTACATATTTACGGTAAAGCCTAGGCGGTATACCATTGGGGTAAGGAGGGGGAGTTACACGTTTAAATTCCTCTTCTACGAAATCCCTAACTACCCTTAGGTAATCGGCTTCTGAGGGGGAAGAAGGGAGCTTTAGTACCGCTTCAGCAAAACGATACTGACCGTCCTTTAGCTCACTTCTTAAGTACCCCTCTATTATAGCATTTAAAGTACTCTCATAGCGCCAATTAGTAACGTTTACTTTCCTTAGTATTAAGCTAAATAGTTTTACCGTCCCGGGTGTACTTATACTCCTGCCTAAAGGGTATTCAAAGGACAAACTCAATAAAGCCCTAGCGGGGTAAAGGAGCCTCCCTACTACTTCGTTAAGTACTTTAATACCGCTTTTAGTTAAGTTATTTCTACTTAAATAGATCCCCCTAAGACTATCATCCCATAAGTAGTGAAAAATATAATAGTAAGGCATTAAAAGGAAATTATAAAGCGTGAAGGCGGCTAATGTGTTCAACTTCCCTAAGGCTTCATCATATATTCCGATTACTATAGGCTTAGCTCTAAGGAAAGCTAATTCATCAATATAATGCACGTCGTACTTAGGGGGGGAATATCCCTCTTCGATTAAATCCCTCCACATTTCGTAATAAGTAAATGGGACTCCGTAGATTATTCGGCATAATTTGCTCAGGGTAGCTTTAAGGTCCATAAGGTTGGAGTGCAGCTCCTTAGCTTTAGGTAGTAAATCCCTTATCGTCTCCTCCTTCCTTTCCTTTATTACCTCATGATATTTACTTAGAACTAATTCATAAGCTTTATTTAACGTATCTACGGAACTTACCGGCTCTATCTCCCGTTTAACTTCCTCCTCAAGTTTCTTCAAGAATTCACGCACTAACTGATCCCTTACATCACCTCCCTTAATTACCAATATGACATCGCTTAAATTTAGCTTAGGGAATTTCTCCCTTAATAACCTATAAGCCTCCCTACTTTCGACGTAACTAGGTAAGAAGGGTTCTTCACTATAGGTAAGCGCCTCCCCTACTTTCTTAAAGGGGTAGGTAGATATAATCATTAAAGCTAACCATAATACCAGTATATATTTATGCTTTTCGATTACGAATTTCGAAAACCTTTCGAGCAACCTCATCCCCCTTTCAGCTCACGGAAAGGGTAATTAAAATGAATAAAAAGTTTTCCTAAAGAGGCCTTAAATATTTAACCAGGTAAGCTAACGGTTATTACTTCTCTACCCTCAGGATAGCCCTTAATAGCGGTAAGGATGGGTAATCCCGCGGCGTTAATCGGAGGCTTAACTCCTAATAAGTAAGCTACGGTAGGAGCTACATCTATGGACCTTACGGGAGGTATCCTCGTTCCCTTCTTTATCCCAGCCCCTATAGCCCCGAAGATAGCATGTAACTCCTTAAAGGCGTTAAGTGGTCCATGGATAGCTGTAGGCTCCCTTAAGGGTTTAACTTTAAAGAATACCTTAGGTACTCCTCCTTCTAACGGTATCTTATTCCAAATTACCCCAGCATACCTCCATCCGTAACCAGGCCTAGGGGAGAATATTACGTCCCCAGCTCTAGGTCCGCCCATCCCTAAGTACTTAGCTTCTTCATTGGTTAATACTAAGGCCATTACAGGTTCTCCGGTTTCCGGGTCCTTAAGAGATTCCAAAGCACTCATAATTTCCTTCACTATTTTACTATAGTCCTTAGGGTCGACTATTCCTCCTTTTTCCCTACCCCTTAAATTAATCCATACTTGTCCGTAACCAGTGAAGTAAGCTTTAGTTTCATTCCATATTATCTTACCTTCTTTATCGTAGGCTATTAAGCCGGCTTTAGCTAGTACTGCGTTAATATCTATCCACTTCTTAACGGGGTAGTTACCGTGATCCGAAACTACTATAACTGCCGTATTGCTTAAATTAACATCCGAAAGTACCCTCTCTAGTAATTTATCGGCTAATTCGTAAGCCTTAGTTATGTACTTCCAATACCTCTTCGCCTTAACCGGATCGTAGTAAGGCATCGAAGGAGTAACTAAACCTAAGAACTGGGTTTCCACATTAGTTACAACCGGTGTATATGTCATAAATAGGCTCCAATTAGTATGTTTAATTAAGTAATCCGTAAAGCTAATGAAGAAGTTAGTAGTGAGTACAGCAGTTTCCATGAATACATCTTCGTTAAACCACCCATGTTCTAATCCCCACCAATCCGCATCGGTAACCATGCCTACCTTAACTACCACTTCATTCCATACCTCCTTAGCTAACTTGAAGTCGGTATACCATGGTTTTTCAAGAGGTCTCATGATGGTCCTATATAGCCTGAAATCCCTTAAATCATGTATCTTTAATGCCTTAAATAGGGGGGCTACAGTATACCTTTTACCCTTATAGGTTATAGTAGCGTTAATAGGTTTACTCCACTCACCTTCGCTTAAGACCGCTCTAGCTAAGCTAGCGTCCTTTACCTCAGACGGTACTATAGCTACCCTATCATAAACCCCATCCCCATCGGAGTCGTAAATTAGTATCCACCAATAACTATCGCCTAATCTTATCTTCGCCTCCAAAGGTTTAAGTACCTTACCTAATGCATTTAGATTAGCCCAACCCCTAGCTTCCCTTAACTTTATTACCTCAGGATAACCGGGAATACTCCTATTAGTTGTATAGAGTTTTGAGTAGGTAGCTACGCCTAGACTAGCGTCGTAAGGATTAAATAGATAACTATGGGTTAATTTACCCTTCCAGAAAGCGGGAGTACTATGGGGAAAAGCAGTTATTACGCAGGTTAATCCTTGTTTATCAAGAGCTTCCCATACCGGCTCGGCCATTAGTAAACTAGCGTCGAAACCGGATTTCTTACCGTAAATCGGTAATCCGGGTACGTGCATACTGTTACCAGTTATACCGGTAATATAGACCGGTGCCCCCGTACTTATAGTGGAGTGGGACGGCGCAGTACAGGCCGGAAATCCCGGGTACATGAATTCGGCCCACGTCCCTTCCTTTAAGATCCTACTTAAAGCAGGCAATAGGCCCCTTGAAGTTAAGTTAATTACCCTATCGGGCCTCACAGCGTCTAAGCTAACTATAACTACCTTCTTGGCTAATCCGTGGAGAGGAGGAGAGGGGCTAGCGTAAGTGCACATTAGTAACAATATTAACATTAGGACGGAGAACTTAAGGTAGTCCCTCAAGTATTTTCACCACCAAACCATAACTTTGCCTTTAAGTTATTTAAATTTATAATGAAAAGGTAATACTGTAATATTTACCTCTAGTAAAAAATTTCAATTTATTTCAGCCATTGTATCGCAAATAGAAATTATTTTCAGTCCTTAATACTAGGCAAGGTCGCTTAAGGTAACTGCTTTACCAATGATAAGTGCCCATTTATTACTACGAGTGATAGTAATGAAAAAGGGGGAATCAATGCCACTAGATATTTACGCTAATAAAAAATCCACTACGGGTACCGCTACTAGGGTACAGGACGTTAGCCCACTTAGTGGGTTATGCCCTATATGTATAGAGGAATGCCCGGTATTATGCGAAATAGGCCTTTCGGCGTTAAGAGGTAAGGAGGCCCTTTACCCGATACCCGATTATTTTGGGGCTAGTACAGCTTCCTCCAATAAGGATTACGGTTTGGATTGGTCTCATTTTAACATTCAGGCGGAACTTAGGGGGGCTAGGGGGATAGCAGAGGACCCGGATTTAGCTATCTTCCCTAACGTTTCGGTGGAGACTAAGATAGGCGGAATAAAATTGCGCATACCTTTCCTTATAGCAGCCTTAGGTTCCACTAAGGTAGCTAAGAAAAACTGGGATTCCTTAGCCATAGGAGCTGCTATCTCCGGTACCATAATGACGGTAGGGGAGAACGTAGTAGGTATGGATCCCGATGCTAGGTTCGATGAAAGGGGTAAGGTTACCGATAGTGCCGATTTAAAGTACCGTATAGAAACATACAGGAAATTCTGGGACGGGGAACACGGCGATATAGTAGTACAAACTAACGTAGAGGATATGAGGTTAGGAGTAGACGAATACGCCTTAAGTAAATTAGAGGTTAACGGCATAGAGAGGAAGTGGGGACAAGGCGCTAAAGCTATAGGAGGAGAGGTAAGGCTCTTCGACTTAGATAAGGCAATAATGTACAAGAAGAGGGGATATATAATAATACCCGACCCGGAGGATCCTGCAGTCCAAGAGGCTTATAGGGACGGTATCATAAGGTCCTTTGAAAGGCACAGTAGGGTAGGTATGCCTAAGGCTAGGGATTTCGTAGAGGACGTAGAATGGTTAAGGGAGCGAGGGGCTAAGTATGTTACCATTAAGACTGGAGCTTATAGGCCTGCCGTAGTAGCTTGGACCTTAAAGGTAGCTTCCGAAGCTAGAGTTAATTACGTTACTTTCGACGGAGCCGGTGGAGGTACTGGGATGAGTCCCGTACCCATGATGCAGGAAATGGGATTACCTACGGTGTACTTAGAGGCAATAGTATTAAAGGTAGTTAGAGTAATGAGAAGTAAAGGTATGTACGTACCTGATATAGCCATGGCTGGAGGTTTCTCTAACGAGACTCAGGTATTTAAAGCTATAGCTTTAAGTAACTTTGGAGAAGGGCCGTACGTAAGAGCTATAGCTATGGCTAGGGCCCCCTTAACAGCCGTATTTAAAGCTACCTACTTCGCTAAATTAGCTAAGGAAGGGAAACTACCTTCGCTAATAGCTAGGAAGTATGGAAACGATCCTACCAAGTTATTCGCAGTACTACCCGAATTAAAGGCGAAATTTAAGGATAGACTTAGCGAGATACCTTATGGCGCTATAGGGCTCTACAGTTACTTCGATAAAATGAGGTACGGATTACAGCAACTAATAGCAGGTTGTAGGAAATGGAAATTGGAGTTAATAGATAGGAAAGATTTAATGGCATTAACTGAAAGAGCCTCTAAGGTCACCGGCATACCTTTAGTTGAGGAATGCGATAAGGATGAAATAGAAGAAATATTAGGTCGTTAATGACCTAGCTGTTTTTCCATAATTATTCGACGATAATTATAAATTTATTTACGGCCCGGGATATATCGTAAGGGTAGGCCTCTTGAAGTTAACTTTCTGGTTACTAGATGTAAACTACGAAGTAGTAAGAGAAGTACCGGAAGTAAGGATGTGGGGTTTAACTCCCGAAGGTAAGAGGGTAGTAATAATAGATAGATCCTTTAAGCCGTACTTCTACGTAGTACCCAAGGAAGGGACGGATATAGGGAAATTAATAGTTGAAGTAGGTAAGTTAGTTCCCAAGCCATTACGGGTAGAGGCAGTAGAGAAGAAGTACTTCGGGGAGCCTTTAAAGGTCTTAAGGGTAACTTGTAAGATTCCAGCCCACGTACCTAAGTTAAGGGAGGAAGTAGCTAAACTTAAGTACGTAAAGGACGTGCTTGAAGCGGACATAAGGTTTTACATGAGGTACCTAATAGATAACCAAATATATCCATGCGCGTGGCATGAAGTAACTTGCGAACCCTTAACGAATAGAAATAAGTGGAAAGTAGATGGGGTATTTTTAGCTTCTTCGCCCCCTAAACTAATAGAGAGTAAGAATGACATCCCGGAATTAAAAGTAATGGCTTTCGATATAGAATGTTATAACCCTAAGGGGACTCCTAAGCCTGCTAGAGATCCTGTAATCCTCATAGCTACTTTAAATAGCGAAGGGGAGGAGAAGGTATTCATAGCCGAAGGGAGGAACGATAGGAAGTTGCTAAGAAACTTCGTAGAATACATAAATGCCTACGACCCAGACGTAATAGTGGGTTACAACTCTAACTCCTTCGATTGGCCTTACTTAATCGAAAGAGCTAAGAAGTTAGGAGTGGATTTATCCATAAGCAGGACCGGTTCGCCACCAGCTCAGAGCGTTTACGGTCATTACTCCATAGTGGGTAGGGCTAATGTAGATCTTTATGACTTCGCCGAGGACATAGCTGAAGTTAAAGTGAAGACGTTAGAAAACGTGGCGGAGTACCTAGGAGTGAAACGTAAGGAGGAGAGAGTAACCATAAGGGGTAGCGAAATATACAAGTACTGGGATGATCCCTCTAAGAGGGAAGAATTAATAAGGTATGTTTTAGATGATGTAGAAAGCACTTTCGGGTTAGCCGAAAAGATCCTACCTTTCGCCTATCAGTTAGCTAGGGTAGTAGGCTTACCGTTAGATCAAGTAGGGGCCGCGTCTGTAGGGTTTAGAGTGGAATGGCGATTGATGAGGGAAGCTTACATTTATAATGAGCTAGTACCCAATAGGGTAGAGAGACCTTACTCACCTTATAGGGGAGCTATAGTATTGGAGCCTGAGCCTGGTATCCACGAAAATGTAGCAGTAATGGATTTCTCCTCCATGTATCCCAATATAATGATTAAAATGAACATATCCCCCGATACTTACGTACCCCCCGGAGAGGAGGTGGAGGATGGGGAGGTATACGTAGCTCCCGAGGTAGGTCATAAGTTTAGGAAGAAACCGGATGGTTTCTATAGGAAAGTGCTGAGTAAGCTGCTTAAGTTAAGGCAGGAAATTAGGATGGCTATGAAGAATGTAGACCCTAGGAGCCCTGAATATAGGGTATTAAATGAAAGGCAAAAGGCCTTAAAAGTTATAGCTAATGCTACATATGGATATTGTGGATGGGTAGGAGCTAGATGGTATAAGAGGGAGGTTGCCGAAGCTACAACTGCATGGGGTAGGAAGATAATTAAGGAAACAATAAATATAGCTAGGAGCTTAGGGCTGAAAATAATATATGGAGATACAGATAGCATCTTCGTAAAGCACGAACCGGAGAAAATTAGGGAATTTTGTAAAACCATAAGTGATAAAATAGATTTACCTATAAAACCCGATAAAATATATGTAAGGGTTTTCTTTACCGAAGCTAAGAAGAGATACTGCGGTCTCTTACCGGATGGTAGGATAGATGTAGTGGGATTAGAAGCAGTAAGGGGGGATTGGTCGGAGTTAGCTAAGGAAGTACAGGAGGAGATTATCAAAATTATACTAAAGGAGAGGAGCCCTGAGAAGGCTGTAGATTACGTAAGGAAGGTAATAAAAGAGTTAAGGGAAGGTAAAATACCCTTAGAGAAATTAGTGATATGGAAGACCTTAACCAAGGACTTTGAGGAATACGAAGTTAAGGCAGCGCATGTAATAGCTGCTCGCAAGCTAATTAAGGCGGGTTACCAATTGGAAATAGGTGATAAAATAGGGTTCATCATAACTAAGGGTCCTGGAGGTAAGTTAGCCGATAAAGCTGAACCCTACATATTAGTTAACGACTATAGTAAAGTAGACGTAGAGTACTATGTGGAGAAACAAGTAGTGCCTGCGGCTCTAAGGATACTTAGTTACTTCGGCGTAAGGGAGGGACAGTTGATCTCGGAGGGGAAACAAACTAGTTTAACCGATTTCTTCAGGTGAGCAAATGGTAGATTTAGGGAACCTCATGAAGGAAATACGTAAGGCTATAGAGTTAGTTAAGGGTTTCGATAGCGCTCTGCTAATACATCATGACGATGCTGATGGTATAACTTCAGCGGCAATAATGGTAAGGACCTTAGAGGAGTTAGGGCTTTCAGTTAAGCCTATCTGTTTAGAAAAACTCTTCGAGGAAACCTTAAGCTTGATAAGCTCCCAACCTTACGATCTTTTCATTTACGTAGACATAGGATCACCCCACTCCCCGTTAATAGCAGACAAGTTAGCTGGTAGGTACGCCTTAATATTAGATCATCATAATCCTAAGGAGATAAAATGCGCTAACTTAATTAACTTAAACCCTGAACTTTTCGGTTTCAGCGGGGAAAGGGATGCTTCAGGAGCTACCATGGCTTTTCTCTTCTCTAAAGAGGCACTAGGGAGCGCCTATGGTGAACTAGCCGCCTTAGCCGTTATAGGTTCTGCTGAAATACCAGGTAAGCTAGGGGGACTTAACGCTATAGCGTTAAAGGAAGGTATTAAAGCCGGTAAAGTAAAGGCCGTAGAGGGCAGGAGAGGAATAGAATACTTGGTCAATTTAGAGGGGGCCTGGAAATCTTATAAAACGATCTCGAGGGATCTCACCGCTCTAGCATCAGTAGGCTATTATAGAGGAGGACCTCTTAAAGCGTTAAAAGCTTTAACGGAGGGAGGTTACCATACCTTATCCAGGGAGATAAGCTATTTAGAGGAGCTGAGAAGAAAGAAGTTAAGGGAAGTAATTAAGTTAATAAGTAAAGGGGGCTTAAGGGAACTGAAATTCGTTCAATGGTTTCACGTAGGCGATTTACTCAAAGGATTGGGTTCCAAGACCATAGGGACTATAGCTTCCTATTTATCTTACAGACCTTCATTAATTAAAAGTAATAAATACCTGCTAGCCGCCATGAATTACGAGAGGATAATACCCGGCTTAGGGGAGATTAAGGGTAAGTATTCTAAATTCTCAGCTAGAGCTCCCCTTACCTTGAGGGAAAGGATAGGTAGCGGGGATGCGCCGCCTATAGCCTCCCTGCTCGAACCCATAGCTAGAGCGTTCAATGGATTCTTCGACGGCCATGATTTCGCAGCTAGCGGGTTGATACCTAGAGGCTCTGAGGGGAATTTCGTAGAGGCAGTAGATCTCGAGTTATCCAGGAGCCTCTAATAGATACTTAGCTACCTCCATAGCTATAGCCTTGGCTAACGGTACCGGTACCGCTTCACCTACTTGTTCAAACTGGGAGTCCCTACCTCCTTTAAATATATGATCGTCGGGGAAGCCCATTAGTCTAGCTTGTTCCCTAACCGTAATTATCCTATCGCTAAAAGGATGTATGAATCTAGAAGAACCCATTATTGTAGGAGCTAATCTATATGGATGTAACCTATATAAGTTAACATAAGTCTTACCCTTAGCCCCTTTAAAATGAATTAAAGCTTGACCCCATCTTAACCTAGAGATCCTCCTCTTCTTCCTACGCGAGAGGGGTACGGGCTCGTGATTAGGTATATCGTGAATGCTATCCGGTTCCGGTAAATCACCTATGGCTTCTATTACCTTAATCCTCCTTCCCTGAGGCCTCGGTTTAATTCTTATATTAGAAATAAATACCCTAGTACGGTGGGAGGGAGTTAGGTAATCTTCAGCTTTTAATACATTGAAATGTATCTCTCGATAACCTATTCTAAGGAACTCCTTAATTAAAGCCTCCCTTAAACCCCCCTCTAATATCCCAGGTACGTTTTCCATTATGAAAACGCTAGGATTTAATTCCCCAATTATCCTTATGAAGTGAAGTACTAAGGATCCCCTAGGATCTACGTAAAGCCTATCTAAGGGATCCCTCATCCTATCCGGGTTCGTCCTAGTAAAGGCCTCGCAAGGAGGTCCTCCTACTACTACATCCGGCTCCCCTACTTCGCTCAAAATATCCTCCCCCCTTATCTCCTTGATATCCGCCTCTATTACTTTAGCGCCGGGGAAGTTCTCTTTAAAGCTCTTAATGGCAGGAGGATAATTATCCAAGCCGAGCATTATATCGAAGCCAACCTCCTTAAAACCCCTTGAGAGACCTCCCGCTCCGCAAAAAAGGTCCACTACTTTAAAGCGATACTTCATTTAATTTACCTTCCCCACCTTATTAAGGGCTTAGGCTTATGTAATTGGAGAGCTCCTCGGCTACGTAAGCTAAATCCAATTTAATTAGAGTACTTCTCCTAGGTACCCCTCTTTCATCCCATCCCCTTAAGGCATAGTACTTAAGTAGCATGTAGTCAAATCCTTTTTTATCCAATTTAGCTCCCTTTAACGGGCCTTTACTTAACGGCTCTTCAAACCACCTAGCCGGTGGGTAATCCATATATTTACCCCACATTCCTCCGTACTCCCTTATCCAGAAAGCCCTAATTAAAGAGTATATCCTATCGGCTACTTCGAAAAGCATAGATAACGAGAAGTTAATGCCAGTCGCTGCACGTAACGCCTCTATATATCGCTCTAAATTTAAGCCTAACTCTATCCAGGGTAACCTACAGGCTACTAAAGATTCGAATATACCCCCTCTAATCCTCTGTAACTCTATTAATTTCCTTACCTTCGCCTCGCTATAATCCATTCTCCCTACGTTTACTTCCCAACCTATAATCCAAGCATCTTTATGGTGGGCGCCTATGGGTGAAGTAGCATAAGCCAAAGCCATAGCTGGAGCTGCATGACAATCGTAAGCCGATATCTCTAATCCCTTAATGTTCATAGCCCACCTTTCCGAACCCCCTTTAATCCTTTCTGATACCTTCCTGGTCCCCTCCGCCAGTAAAGCTCCTAGATCCTCCCTGAAGGCTATTTCCCTAATTAATTCCCTTACTCTATCAAAATCCCCCCACTCTATTCTCTCTCTTATTAAATTCCTCTCGCTAGCTTCCATAGCGAAACCTATTACGTTACCTAAGGAAATAGTATCGATACCATATTCGTCAGCTAACCTATTAAGTACAGCTACTCTGCTAAGATCTGCTATGCCTATGTTAGAACCTAGCATTGCTACATTTTCGTAATCTAACTCGACTAACTTGCCTTCGGCATCTTTTACTATATTGCCGCAGGGCATATTACAATTAGGACATGCCCTTTTCCCTATTAACATCCTCTCCATGACCTCACCGCTTATCCTATCCGCGAATTCAAAGAACCCCTCCCTAAAGTTCATTGTAGGGAGTACACAGATCCCTTGACTCCACCTAATGGTAGCCATGGTTCCCTGCTTCATCCAGAAGTTATACTTAGGGTTCCTCCTAAGCTCTAAGAAGCTAATTAACCCTACCTTCATTAACGCGATCTCATCAGCTACTTCTATACCTTCGCCTCCCTCTATTACTAAGGCTTTGAGGTTTTTAGAACCCATTACCGCTCCTGCGCCAGGCCTACCACCGGACCTCCCCTCTTGGGAGATGATAGTAGCATACTTTACGAGGCTTTCCCCTGCAGGCCCTATACATAGTATCCCAGCCTTCTTACCGTAAATTTCCCTTAACTTCCTCTCGGTCTCAAAAGTAGTGAGCCCCCATAAGTAATCGGCCTTCTCTATCCTTACCTCCCTCCCTACATATAGGTAAACGGGCTCCTTAGCCTTACCTCTAATGATAATAGCATCATAACCCGCTCTCCTTAAGTTAACGGCAGCTAATCCACCTATATTACCATCTCCATAACCTAATGTTAATGGGCTCTTAAAGGCTACTGTAAGCTTACCTGAGCTAGCCATGGGTAAACCAGTAAGAGGTCCTGCCGCTATTATCAATAAATTACGTGGTGATAAAGGGTCAATACCCGGCTCTAACTCATCCCAAAGGATTTTTATGGCGAAACCCCTTCCTCCTATAAATTTTATCGCTAAATCAGCATCATAATTCCATACCTTAATCTCCTCCCTACTCAGGTCCACCCTTAGGATCCTACCCGTCCAACCTTTCAAATTATAGCACCATTTCCAGATATTCAATCTTCGTTGCTAATTTAAATAGGTTTAGCTAATACCTTAAGTATCCTTAAGTTGAAGAAGTTAGCCGAAGTAGCGGGTAGTAGAACTAAAGCCGTATCTAGGCCCTCCCTAGTACCCCCTAAGGCTATTACCTCCTTGCCTAACGGTATGTAACCAGCGTCCGCCGCCATTAAGGTTATCTCGACACAAACCTTAACCCCCTCTGAAAATAACCTAAAGGTATCAGCTATTATATCTAAAGGGCCGTACCCTCCGTACTTACTCCTTAAAGCTCTACAGACCCCTCTAAAGGCATGGGCCGCCGTAATTACTTTAACGCCTTTCGCTTCTAACTCCCGCCTCACGGCTTCATCAAATTCCTGCCTTACTCCCTCCTTGAACCAACTTACATGCGTTACTACTACCATATTTAAACCGCTATCCCTAAGGATCTCTAGGGCTCGCCTAGCGCTTCTCCCCGTGGTAGATGCTATAATTACGTAGTTAATGGAGTTTTGCAACGCATATTCCTTGACGTATTTTAGAAGCCTAGTAGTAGCTTCCTCACCCTCCTCGAAATACAGTACTTTTTCCTCTTTCATGATAACCCCCTTAAAGCCCTATCCTAAATTTATTAAAAGCTATCCTTATAGACCTTTAGCCACCTAACCTTACTGAATGAAATTAATATTAGCTGAGAAACCAAGGGTAGCAGCTAGGATAGCACGTATACTAGGGGCTAGGCCCGCAAGGAAGTTCAGCGTAACTTACTTCGTAGGTAAAGGCTTTGTAATAGCTCCAGCCTCGGGACATTTAGTACAGTACGATTACCCTGAGGAAGTGAACAGGGCCTGGGATTACCCCGCTATATTACCACTGGAGAGTTTAGTTCTTAGGCCGGTAGAGGGGAAAGGGAAATATTTGAAATTACTTAAAACTTTAAGCTGTAAAGTGAAGGAAGTAATCGTAGCTACCGATTTAGATGCGGAAGGTAGCGCTATAGGCTTAGAACTCGCTAAGTATCTCGGTTGGCGTCGTTTACTTAGGGCAGAGTTCTCCTCGTTAAGTCCTAATGAGTTAAAAAAAGCATTAGTACGCTTAAAAGACTTTGATTATCCTAGGGCGTTCGCTGGAATCGTTAGACAAGTATTAGATTTAGAGTGGGGCGCTAACTTAACTAGGGCATTAACGAGAGCGGGAAGAAGGGCGGGGTTAGGGTTCCTACTATCCGTCGGTAGGGTCCAAACTCCTACGCTTAAGTTGGTAGTAGATAGAGAAAGGGAAATAAGATCGTTTAAACCAGTACCGTACTATACGGCCGAAGCTGTCTTTAAGTCCAGTACGGGCTTATTTAAGGCTATGGCTGGTCCTTTTAAGGAGAAACCGAAATTACCGAAACCCGCTTCAATAGGCTTAGCTGAAGTATCGATTAAGTTAAGCAAAGTACTGCCTCCTCCTCCTTTTAACGGTACGGACTTACAAACTATAGTAGCCCGTTTAACAGGATTAAGCCCTAGGGCTATAGCCGATAGGAGTAGGGGGATCGCACAAAGGCTTTACGAGGAAGGTTACATTTCGTACATAGGTACCTCTAGTCGTAAATGGCCTAAGGATTGGGGGAGCCGCGATTTTAGGGACATGGTAGAATTGATATCGCATTATCCGCCGCTCTCCAGCTTAGCTCACTGGATATTAGGTAACATGAGGGATAGGCCAGTAGAGGGGAGGGTGGATGATCCGGCCCACCCCGCAATTCATGTAACAGGCGCTCCCAAACGTTTAATAGGTCCTTATAGCAAGGTATATGAACTCATAGCTAGGAGGTGCTTAGCTGCCTTAGCCCCAAATTGCTTACAGAGGAATTGGAAGGTAACGATAGCGGTAGGAGGGCTGAAGTTTGAGGTAACGGGAGTAGAGATCTTAAAAGAGGGCTGGCGTAAGGTATGGCCCTATAACTCCCCTAAATCGGTTACCCCACCTGTTGGGGATGGGGAGGAAGTAATGCTTATATCGGTTAAATTGTTCAGGAAGTTTACTAAGCCTCCTCCTAGGTATACGCCTATCAGCTTAATTAAGAAGATGGAAGAACTAGGATTGGGTACTAAGAACACTAGGCCAGTTATAATAGATTTATTACGTAAAAGGGGCTACGTGATAATTAGGAGAGGAAGGATTAGACCGACGCCATTAGGCGAAACTATAATCGACTTATTACTTAAATATATACCGGAAATAACCAGTCCTTCCATTACCGCTAAAATGGAGAAGGCTTTAGAGGAAATAGAAAGAGGAGAATTGAATTTTAAGGACTTCCTCTATAATGCATTAAGTGAACTAAAAGTACTAGCTACCGAATTAAAGGTTAAGGAACGGCTCATTTCTTCACGATTAGCAGATATTTCCTTCGGGGAGATTAGGAATAAAAATTAAATTTACTTCAGGTATCGCTAATAAGTAGTCTACGTTAAGCGCTTACTAGGTGCGCCTATTGAAGAAGAGGTTAAAGCTAGGGGATTTAGTAGGTATAGGAGTAGGATCTATGATAGGAGGGGGTATTTTTGTAGCTAGTGGTCTAGCTATAAGCCAGGCAGGCCCATGGGCGATATTTTCGTTCATATTAGCTACCGCTATAGCATTAATGACGGGATGTACTTACGCTAAATTATGTATGAAATACCCTTCGGCGGGAGGCTCTTATTCCTTCTTAAGGGCTAAATTGCCTATACCACTTTCGGAGGCGTTCGGTAAGTTACTGCTTTTCGGATATTTAGCCGCCATAAGCCTTTACGGAGCTACCTTCGGAGTGTACCTAGCCCAGTTCATAAGATTAGACCATAGGTTACTTGGTTCTTTCCTAATAGCTTTAATGGGCTTACTTAATGCATTAGGGGTAAAGGAAAATAGTAAGGTAGTTAACGGGCTAGTAATACTTAAAGTATCCATCCTCATTTTCGTAGCTTTAGCTTCCTTAACTCTATTAAAGCCAGAGAACTTCTACTTCGACGGCTACTTAGGGTTACTTAAAGCGTTACCTCCGATCTCGTTCATATTCATAGGATTTCAAGGTTTCGAAATAATAGTAAATGCAGTAGAGGAGACTTATGATAAACGAGACATAGTTAAGGCAATTTACTTAAGTATAACATCAGTTGCGATAGTGTACTTACTCATAGTGACCGTCACCATAGGGGCGTTAGGATCTAGACCTATACATGAAGAAAGAGCTCTCTTCGACTTAGCGGTAAGAAGTCTAGGAAACTTAGGAGGTGCGTTAATAACTTTAAGCGCGATAATATCGACGGCCTCGGCTACTAATGGAGCTATTTTCGGAAGCTCTAGGGTTCTTTACTCGATGTCCCGTAATAATTCCTCCTACAGAGGCTTCATTTACCTACATCCTAAGAGAGGCACCCCAGTATTGGCTATAACTGCTATCTCAGCCCTTTCGCTTATATTGTTATGGTTATTACCTTTAAGATCGGTAGCTTCGGTACCCTCCTTAATATTTCTCATAGCGTTCCTATTAGTTAACTTAGCTGGTTATAAAGAAGGATACAAATATTCATTACTACCGGCGCTAATAATAGCTTACTTCATAACCTTCTCCGAACCGACCTCCCTAGCTATTACCTTGGGAGTTTTAACTTTCTTAACGTTCATAGAATTCTTAAAATACAAGTAACCTTACTTACGTCCTTTTATGCTCGATTAACTCCTTAAGTACTGGTATTTCTTCCAATTTCTTATTATCTAGGAATTCCATATATATTCCCTTAGGTTTAGGTCTCGGATTTAAACACCTAATAATCCTATTAGGAGTAACTATATAATCTATGCCTAGATCGTAAGGTGAACGGGGTATCCTCTGCCGTAGCACTTGTACGTCGTGTACTGTAGTAATTATCGGGGTAATTTCGCTTATTAGCTTTAACTCCTTTAATATCGCATATTCTAACTCAGAATACCCCCCTCCCTTACCCACCCTAGTACCATATACATCTACCGCAACACTACCCGTTACCATTAGGTCTACTTTAGGTAATTTCCTCAACTCCACCTTCTTACCGTATTTAAATGCACCCTTAATGGTAGATACAAAAGTTAATATCCTCTTAGGTAAACTACGTGGTTCCAGAACTATAAATCCTTCCCTTAGTCTAGGGGTAGGTACGATTACTACCTTACCTTGTTTTAACGCCAACTTCCTTAACGGTCTTTGAGGGGAATCCGGGGAGATAAACACTACCTTAGCTACCCTCCATTCCTGAAGTTCGAGGACCCTCCTAGAAGCTATTTCCGCTCCCTTAAAGTTAGGTATACGGCCGTAAACCGGCCTAGGGAAAGTAGCGATATCCCTACTCTCCATTAATTTCCAAATCCTATTCCTTATCGAATCCTTTAAGTCCATTCCTTAATAAAAATAAAATCCATCGTAACTTAATATAATTAAATTCCTAAATCCTTAAAGGTTAACATTTTAACTTCTTCAGGTTGCTTAACTACATTACCCACCCTAGAAGCTATAATTAGTTTAATGCCCTTAGAGAAAGCTACGTCAAGTATACGTTGCGTTATTACCCCGTCGAAAACTAAGTACTTTACCTCGTCACTAAGTTCATTCAATACCTTAACTAAATTCCTAACAGCTATTCTTCTAACGGGCTTCCAGTCCTCCCCATAAAGTACTCCTTCTAAGGTACCCTTTAACTTAACGATCTCCTCCTTAACGCTATCAGGTATTATCGCTTCAAAGGCCTCCTCTTGGCTTACCGTAACCTTCCTCTCCTTACCTACTTCCCTTAAGTATTCCTCTACTGGTATGGGGTTTTTTAAGGCCTTAGCTATTTCCTTACCCGTTAGCTCCTCAACTTCCCTACCAGGTGGCGCTCTAGCTACGAAATCGACATCAGCTACTTCTACTAGGTTCCTTAAGATTATTTCACCTCCCCTATCGCCGTCTACGAAGGCTATTACCTTCTTCCTCTTAGATAGTTCCACTACAGTCTTAGGTATAGTAGCTCCTTCAACGGCTATTACGTTCCTATAACCGTGCTTAAGTAAGTTAATGACGTCGGCCCTCCCCTCTACTACTATTATGGTATCGCTTTTATCTACTTCGGGCCCAGCAGGTAAACCTTCAGGGCCATATTTTATTAGCTCAGCACTCCTAATTGCTTTAAGTACTTCCTCAGTTAACTTCCTGCTTTCCGGAGCCTCTTCGCTCTCCCAAGCCCTTAAGATCTCCTTAGCCCTCTCTATTATCCTCTTCCTCTTCTCCTCCCTTAAGTCCTTTATTCTCTTAACTCTAATCTTAGCGTTATAGGGACCTATTTTATCCACGGTCTCTATGGCCGCTGCTATGAGGGCCGTCTCAGCCCTATCTAAATTAGAGGGAATAGTTATCTCACCCACGCTTCTATGCCCCCTAACCTCTAGCTTAACCTCTATCCTACCTATCCTACCGCTCTTTTGAAGCTCCCTTAGGTCTAGGTCCTCACCTAATAACCCCTCCGTCTGCCCGAAGATCCCCCCTATTACGTCGCTTTTCTCTACTATTCCATCTACTTCTATATCTGCGTAAATCATGTATTTAGCAGTAGTGGAGAGCCCTCCCATTACCTCTTCCCTCCTATGGTATGGGGGGCTGTATCCTACCGCTAACACGACGGCCTCATCGCTTTGGCGGTACAACGCCTTTCACTCGCCGCGCTCTCTTACGGTAGGTTAAGCCCCCCATCCGACTGAAGATAATATACGCACTAGCTTAATAACCTATCGTAAGTATTAAGCTTAATATTAGGTGACAAGTTAAGGATTAGCACCGGTTAAGTATAGCCTCTCCCCTCTATCTATGAGGATTATCTCACTAGGATAGGGTGGTGATGAAAGTAGGTACCTTAAAGTAACTCCGTAAGTACCCTCTATTCTTAACCTATTAAGCTCCCTGTATAACCTAATCTCCCTTAATTTTACTAAGTGCCTAATGGATTTATTCCTCAGCTCAATAGGTAGCAACTTCCTTAATTTAGCAGTTAACGAAAGTTGATGAAAGGGATTCCAGTAAAATGAGTAAATAAGAGCTACCCTCTCCCCCTCCCTTAACGATTCCATCAATTCATCCAAATTAGATGGCTTAATATCCGAACAAGGAGGGCTAGGACCTTCAGCCCTCTTACTATATATCAGCGGACCTAGTCTACATTTCCTTAAGGTTCGTCCGCTCTCTACGTAATCTTCAAATTCATCTGTTAAGGTACCCAATCTATCCTTTATATTAAAGAAATGTATATAAGGAGAAATTAATAATTGTTTAGATTTTTGATAATAATAATTACTATAACTAAAATAACTATTTATTTCGAATAGCTTAGCTAACTTATGGAGTAAAGGGTACTCCTCCTTAGAAGGTAATAAATAAATAACGTCTGCCTTAACTTTAGTAAGAGAGCCGTTGAAGGGATTTAAACGATAAAGATCAGCCTCTTTTACATATATTACCTCTACATAATCAGCTAACCTGCACGCTAGCCTTAAGCCGATATCCCTAGCTCCATAATCCCCCTTCCATAGGGGTTGAGCTCTGCTCAAGAATTTATACTCCCCTGAATGATTAATATATGCCATACATAGATAAAAAGGAGGTTCCAACAACTTACCTAAACTCCCAGAGAGCCTAGTACCATCGTCCAGTAAACTTATTAAAAATGGAGTTTCTGAAAGTTTTACGAACTCCGATAGGAACTTAATGGAATACTTGGATGCGAGTACATCCTCATCCCACTTAAACATAACCTCAGGTTCAGGGTATTCCAATAACCCCGTATTTATATAATAGGTTTCGAAACCATCCAGTTTCTCTACGAAAACGCTATTTAACTTTAATTCACCTAACTTCCTAGCTTTTAAATTGTGCCTACCTTCAAAGCTTAACTTCAAATTGCCTATTAAGTTAATTAACTTATTTAACTTACGATGAAACCCCTCAATCTCTGTAGGTTTAGAATTTACTATGATTATCTCCTTACCTATAGGCAGAGGAGACGCTATACCTTCAGGTAAATCGTAAACAGTAACTGACTCCCTGACCTCTAAGGAAATAATTAAGTAAAGCTCCAAGAGATCCCTCCCATCATCTCATTTTCCTTAATATCTCACTTACTAGTATGGGATCCTTTATCGTTAAATAATCTACGCCTAACTTAACTATCCTAAACAAGCTTTCCTCATCTATATTCAATTCCCGTGGGTAGTACACGTCTACCCTTAGTCCCCTTTCGTGGGCTTTCCTAACTACCACTTCATCTAGAAAAGGCCATGTTAAGGAAACTACCTTAGCTCCGAAGGATATGGCCCTACTTAAATTTTCATAAGGGTTTAAGGAACTATGACCGTACTCTAATTCGAAGTTATCTAACTTAAGGTAAGGTAGGGGATGGGGTTTGAAATTTACCTCTAAGTTAACTAAGATCTTACCAGGGTAATCCTTTACTTCCTCAAGTATTTCGTAATCGTTTACCCTCTCCTTCTTATCTAATTTAAGTAAGGGGCGTAAGCCCCTAGATCTAAGCCAAGTAATGAGCTCGGGTAACGTTATTAAGTCCTCATCTAACCTTTTAGCCTCTTTTAACTTCAATTCCCTAATCCTCCTACCGCATATAGTTTCGTCATGAAATATCACGATGTTATGATCGTAAGTATATCTTAGGTCCACCTCTATACCATAATTGCCATAACTTAAGGTCCTCTCTATATTAGGTATGGAGTTTTCGTGAGCGTAACAACCGCCCCTGTGCGCTATAATTACAGGTAGCCTGTACGCATCGGACGTAACGGCTTACCTCCCCCTTATAATTTTCGAAATAGGTAAGGAATTTAAGCCTTACTTTCATTAATAACCAAGGACCTAGTGGGATGATGACCCTCGTAAGGACGTAGGTTAAGGGATGCAGAACGCTGGAACTCCTGACTAGGTTATCTAAAGTTTAGGCGATTTCTAGGGTTAAGTAATTACTTCAATAGCGTTATATAAGGTCCTTAGCAGGAGGAAAAGGTTAAAAATAGGAGGTAGGGTAGAGTTACCAGAGGTATAGCACATGAGTACAGAAATGCCCCAGGCTGTGCGTAACCAAGTAATTAGATTACAACAAATGCAAAGAGAACTACAGGCCTTAGTATTACGTATACAACAATTCCAATTACAATTAAGGGAGATAGATAACGCGATTAAGGAGTTAAATAAGGTGAGTGAGGGCGAGAGAGTATATAAGTTATCCGGACCTATATTAGTCTCAGTTACTGCAAAAGAGGTCCTCGAGGAACTTAAGAGTAAGAGGGAGAGCTTAGAAATACGCCTAAAGACCTTAGAGAAGCAGGAGAACCTACTTAGAAAGCATATTACCGATCTAGAGAAGAAGATCAATAAGGCCTTAGGAGGCCAACAAAGTACTTAGATGTAATATTATGCTTATGGAGGATGAATTAAGTTTAAGAATAGCTAAGAAGATACACCGTTACGTAATCGATAAAGTAGGCGAGGAAAACGTATTTGAATTAATAGTTAGCGTAAAGAAGGTAAGCGATGATGAAGTAGAAGTAGAGGCGGAAATAGATTTAAACCCCTTTACCGGGTTAGACCCTAAAGCCTTATTAGAGGAAGCACTCAATTATGCGTTAGAGCTTAAAGGTAAAGAATTTAAGAAGGTAATTAAAGGTGAAGGGGGGACTTAAGGAGTACATTTCAATATTAAAATCGCTTAAGGGGAGTAAGTTAACGATAATTACCCACCCCAACGCTGATCCCGATGCGTTAGCTAGTACCCTAGGGTTTAAAGTTCTTTGCGAAGAACTTTGGGGAGGGCTTGGGGAGATACTTTTAGTATTCCCCCAAGGGATAAGTAAAGTCTCTAAGAGAGTAATTGAAAGATTAGGCGTAAAGTTAGATTACGAAGAGGAGATAAAGGAGATACCGGACTATGTAGCCATGTTAGATACGTCCAATTTAAACGAAATAAGGATAGGTAGCGAGCTTAGGAAAGCTGTTTTAAAGAATCCTAATAAGCTAATAGTAATAGATCATCACCACCCCAGCGAAAATCACATCATAAGTAAAGCATTAATATCTCTAATAATCCCTGAAGCTTATTCAACTTCATTTTTAGTATATAGCTTATTAAGGGAAGCTTCGGTAAAGTTAAGCCCCCAATTAGCTTCATTGCTCCTAGCTGGAATACTTTACGATACTAGGAGGTTTATGTATTCATCTGCTGAAGTATTCCGGGCTGTAGCGGATATGTTAAGCGAAGGAGTGGATTATCCTAAGGTAGTAGACTCGCTTAAAGTACAGGTAGACCTCTCTGAGAAGATAGCTAAGCTAAAAGGGTTGATGAGAATGAGGGTATTTAAGGTAGGAGAATGGTTAATAGCTACTTCCAGGATAGGTGCTTTTGAAGCTTCCCTAGCTAGGGCCATGATAGATGCAGGGGCCGATGTAGCTTTAGTAGCTTCGGAGAGAGAAGGTACCATTAGGCTAATAGCTAGGTCGACGAAGGAGTTCTTTTCCCTTACCGGTTTTAGTTTAGGTAAAAGCTTGCCTTCTTACCTTAAAGGGTATTTCGAGTGTGATGGAGGGGGACATGATACCTCGGCTGGTATGTTATGTAAAGCCGATATAGAGGAGGTACTTACGAAGGCAGTTGAGGTACTAGCTAACTATCTTAAGGAGGAGGTAAGGGAGTTATTAAGTTAGTCCTTCCTCACCTTAAGTAATCGTGGGAACAGTAAGAGTGCGGTCTTAGCTTAATCCTCCTTAGGTAGTACCTTAAGTAAAAATGATGCTAGCATCGATGTAATCATTACGGAGAGTATTAACGCTATGTAAGTGTCCTCCCCTATCAATCCCCTTTCTAAACCGAAGAGAGCCGCTACTATTCCGAAGCTTAACCTTAAATTATAAAGCAAGCAAGGCATCTTACCTAAGTTCCTTTTCGATAAGGTATTAACAGCTAATAATGTACCTAAGTACTTGGATATAAATGCTGAAGATGTTAATAGGAATGTCAGAAATATTCCCTTAAATCCCAAGGATACGAGATTTAAGGAATAACCTGCTTTAAAGAAAAATAGGGGGGCGGCAAAGCCGAAAATTAACCCTTTCAATTTCTCTTCTAAAGCCTTATGACCTTCAAGTAGGTCAGAGAAAAGTACGCCGGTAGCGAAAGCCACTATTACGTAGTGCAAGTTAGCTCTTTCCGAGAGGAGGCTCATACTAGCTAATGTTAAAAGAAGAAATCTGAGTTCTAAATCTATTAAGTTGCCCTTATATCTTAGGAATAACCATTTCCCCAATTTAGGAAGGTAAATTAGCGATAATATTATCAAGGAAAGGAAGAATAAGGAGGAGAAATTAAAGCTCTCGAATAATAAGCTTAACGAAAGCATACTTAATACGTCCACTACCATAGCCCCGGCTAGTAACAACTGACCTTCACTGCTTTTCGTTAATCCCGCCTCCCTTAACAGCGGATAAACCAAAGCTAAAGAAGTAGTAGATAATGATAATGCCGTTAACAGGGAGGGAGCTAAACTAAACCCTATTAAAATATACGATAACGAAAATATCGTTAAGAAGGGTATGAAGAAAGCTGAGGAACCTAGTATTAAGCTACCTTTAGCTTCTTTCCTTAACAGTTCCCTATCTACTTCAAAGCCCGCGAAGAACATTAAACCCAGTAACCCTAAGTTAGATAAGAAATCCAACCAAGATGGTTCAGGTAAAGAAAGTAAATTACGTATTATCAAACCAGCTATGATCTCCAGTATAGCCGTCGAAACCCCTAACTCCAAGGATATTAGCCCAGCTATCAATACCGATAGCCCTATTAAAGCCCCTTCGTACCCCATCGTTAACCTCTTCTTTAGCTTAAGGGTTACTTTTAAGTCTTCCGCTCCCTTCGTACCCTATAGCTTAAGTTATCTGTTTGATGGTTTAACTATTTAAAAAATTCACGAGAAGCTATAATTAAAATTTTGGGAATATTTAATAGTTTCGATTTCCTACATTACTTTTGGTGGGAATGAAATGAAGAAGAGTATAACTGATCCCGTTCCTGGTTAAATATTATTAAATTTAAGTTAAAGCTAAAAATTTAAATATTTCATTTTCTTCATAAAGATAAATACGTTATTCATTATTTATAAAAGATTAATAGGTGAAGGATATGAGGCTTGATAAAGTAGATTGCGAAATCTTAAGGTTGCTAGTCGAGGACCCCAGGAACGTATCAGCGATAGCTAGGGAGGTAGGTTTACCAGCTGAAACTATAAGGTACAGGGTTAGGAGGTTATTGGCTAACTTATCCATAAGGATATTCGCAACGCCGCATTACGGTAGGATGGGGTTAAGCTTGCTCTGGGCTTTCTTAAACGCTAAATTCGACGGCATTACAGAGAGGTTATTAAGCTCACATCCTTACGTAACTTACGTAGGTAGGTGCTACGGTTACGTCAATGGGTATTTAATTAATATCTTAGCCCCTAAGGGGGAGGAAGATAAGGCATTAAATTACTTAGAGGAGCTCATAAAGGGAGGTTATATAGATACTTACTTAGCGGTAATTAGCTATGCTACTGAATATATTTTGCCCGATTTCACTAAATATTATAATTGCGAGGAGGGTACTTGGAGCTATTCTTGGAACCCCCTTATAACCATCCGTAGGGGTTATTACTCTCTTAAAGAAGTTAAATATAAACATGTACTGCTTGACCCTATAGATATTAAGATAGTGAGGGAACTTCAAGTCGACGCTACCGTTAGCTTAACTTCCTTAGCTTCTAAGCTAGGTTTAAGCGTAGCTTCCTTAAGGTACCATTTCGTTAATCACATATTAAAGAGGGGATTAATACGTTATGCTATTAGGTTCTTACCTTACCCCGGACTGCCCCTAAGCTTATTAGTAATTACCTCTAATAAACCAGATCATGTTTACAGTCTTTACGCATCCCTAAGAGGTCTACCGCCGATAGTAGGTATGGCCTTAGCTTCCGATCTCAAGAGGTTAATAGTCTTATTACAAGTACCGCTAAGGGAGAAGGTAGGCTTCTATAGGGCCTTAAAAGCACTAATGGATAGGAAGATTATTAAAAGTTACTTTGAAGTTACTTTAGATCCCAATTACGCTAAGAAGTACACTATCCCAAGCCCTGATTACTACAGAGCTGGGAGGTGGGTATTCATTAGTGAGGCCGTGGAGGAGAAGGTAGTGCTTTAGCATTCTAGATATTAATATTAATAATTAATTAATTTTTTGATTATTTTAACTGTATTACTATAACTTAAACCTATACGATTCCATAGCTCCTACTTCTCGTAATATTCCCTTAACTTTGACTTTTAATGGTTTAGTACTTTCATTGATGACTATCACAAATCCCTTAGGACGATCTATTATTACGGTAAGTTTACTATCACCTACTTTTAGGTTATTTACTTTAATTAAATTAAGGTTAGACGGGAGCGACGGGTTAAGACGTAGAGTATTAACGATAACATCCCTTTCTAAACCTAACATCCTTAAGAAAGCTAGTATATAGGTAGCTAAGGACCACGCTTGAACTATGCAGGAATTAAACGGAACCGGTACATCTCCCCTATAGACTTCAGCGTACATCCCTCCCTCCAGTAAAATACGGTTAGCCATGATCTTTAAATAACGGTAACCTAATTCCGATTCACCGTAATTAAAAGCCGCTATAGCGGCCCAACCGGTAACTAACGGCCATACGGCTCCGTTATGGTAGGATACAGGGTCGTAATCGGGATCCTTAGGTGATAGAGTCCTAACACCCCATGAGGTAGTTAATTCCCTTAATACTCTATCCAGTACTAACCTAGCCTTCCCTTCGTCAACTATACGGTACACTAAAGGTATTAATGCATTAGGCCTTACCTTAAATATAGGAGTACCATCCGGCCGGATGGTATCGTAAAAGTAACCATCCCTTAAATTCCAGTACCTACTTAATAAGAGTTCTCTAACTCTCATAGACTCCCTTAAGTATTTATCCCAACCTTTTACGTCTCCCATTAGCTTCGCTAATTTAGCCGTACTCCTCAAAGCTCTATACCAAAGGGCTTGTACTTCTATAGCGCTCTTCCTCCTATCTACATGATCCATCCAGGTAGTATCGGGAAGTGTAAATAGCGGGGAAGATGTAGATAGCTTATGTTCAAGTAAGCCGTCGTTATCGACGTCAGACTTAAACCCCCATTCCATCATTTCCTTAATCTTAGGGTACCATCTCCTAAGGAAGCTTAAGTCGCCAGTGGCCTTAACATATTCGTAAATTAAAGAAGGATAATATAATGTGGAGTCCGCGCTACCGTAATTAGTGACGTGTAAGAAGCTAGGACTTCCTATCACCATAGGTACTTCCCCTTCTTTTACCCTATTTAAGAAATTCTCCAAGGCCCTCCTAGTTATTCCTTCCTCGCCTAAGCCTATAAAAGCCTCTAAAGCCCAGGCGCTATCCCTAGCCCAGTAGGTGGGAAACCTAGGTAAGCCAGCCGCTATGCCTTCACCTAACTCCGGGATATTCATGTAAAGGTAATATAGTGAGAGTTTAGCTAAATCGAAGGCCTTCACGAGATCTATGTCGTCGCCCGATATAGTTAGAGATCGGTTAAGGCGATCGGTGTAATAATTGATCGGTTCAAGAGGGGAGGGAGCGGATGAATTAAGTAACCTCCTTAAGGACTGGGCTGCTCCCCCTACCCCTCCACTTATAATTAATTTAAGTTCTCCTTTAGGTTTAACATTTATACTAAATGCCGGGTCCTCATATGTAGCCTCCCTGAAGTAGCTATCCCCATTTACCTCATAGCTTATTATATCTCCTCCCCTTATGGCCAGGAAGCCGTAATAATTTAAAGGAAGGGAAAGAAAGGACAAACATTTTAATCCTTCATCAAAGCTTACCTTAACCATTAACGGTTTTAAACCCAATAACCCGTAAGGTATCGGACTGCCCTTACCTTCAATCTTTAATACTACGTCCCTACCTTTAATTAAGACCTCTTCTATCAAGTAAGCCTCCTTAGGTAACATGTAAACTTTCCTTATTATCTTAACTCCTTCTCCTTCATGAAGTACGATAAGGCATCCCGGCCCATGGACAAAACGTCTAACTAAATTCGCTAAAGGTACCTCATAATTCTCGACTAAAGATAGCTTTAACGGACCTATTACCTTAGCCGGAGGTATGTAAAGCCCCCCTATATCGTATCTTACTCCCATCCACTCCCATAAGGCCGAAAGGTCACCACTTCTCGAAAGGACTGCGTAAGCCCTATTACTGGATATAACTAAAGGGTAGGATAATCCTAAGCCCTCACTTGGAGCCCCCTCGTAGCCCGTTATATACCCTACCTCATCCTTAAAGCGGAAGTTAACCCAAATATCCCCGAACCCCAATAGGAGGAACTTTAAAACTACCTCATGTTCGCCCGCTTCTAAACCTCCTTCTTTAAGGATTAACCATAAACTTTCGCATCCCTTTTCGAACGTTAAAGGATTGTTCCTGTCTACCTCTGATCCTTTCATACTCCTTCCATCTTTGACTATGGTTACTAAATCGTTATTTATTTCCTCACCATCTACTATTACCTTAAGCGAAATAACCTTACCAGCTAGAGGTACTGGGGGGTTCCTAAGCTTAAACGTAAACCCCTCGCTTATGCCGTCCCCATCTAAGTCTAAGTTAATTAAGCTACCTTTTACATAAGCTAAATTAGTTAGAAGCTCGCTTATTGCCATTCCTACCTTACAGCCTCCCCCTTGACTTCGTCAAAAAGGTTTATTTGCCTTAAATCTAACATTACCTCTATTACGCCCCCTAGATTTACGTTTACCCTCATGGGTACCTTAACTAATAAAGTATCATTCCCCGCCTTCACGTGTATTATAGTATCCGATCCTAAAAGCTCTATAAAATCTACGTGACCTTTAACCTTAACTACCTCCTTTAAGTTAGGAGGTTCGTAGCCCCTAAGGTATATATGTTCAGGCCTTATACCAAGTATTAAGTACCTATCGAGATAGGGCTTAAGTTTCTCCCTTAGCTCAGTTGGCGGCTTAAAGGAGATGAAGGAAGAACTTAACTTAATTCCCTCCTCTACTTTCACTTTAAAGAAGTTCATTTGAGGTGATCCTACGAAACCCGCTACGAAAACATTAGCCGGCTTTAGGTATATCTCCTCCGGAGAACCTACTTGAAGAATCTTACCCCTATCCATTACGGCTATCCTATCCCCCATAGTCATAGCTTCTACCTGGTCATGAGTTACGTAAACGGTAGTTACCTTTAGATCCCTTTGCAGTTTCTTAAGTTCACTTCTCATCTTTACCCTAAGTAAAGCGTCCAAGTTACTTAAGGGCTCGTCCATAAGCAGAACCTCTGGTTCAATAACTATGGCCCTAGCTACCGCTACTCTCTGCCTTTGCCCTCCACTTAATTGATGTGGATACCTATCGAGTAGGTCATCTATTCTAAGTAGCTCCGAGGCCCATTTGACTTTACGCTTAATTTCCGCTTTAGGATACTTCCTAATTTTAAGCGGAAAAGCTATATTATCGTATACCGTCATATGCGGCCATACGGCGTAACTTTGGAATACCATAGATACGTTCCTCTCCTTAGGGGGTAAGTAAGTAACATCCCTATTACCGAAGTATATCCTACCCCCATCTACTTTCTCTAAACCGGCTATACATCTTAGCGTAGTGGTTTTCCCACAACCACTAGGCCCCAATAACACTATAAATTCTCCATCCCTTATATCCAAACTTATGCCATCTACTGCCCTTACCTTCCCGAAGTATTTCTTGACCCCCCTTAGCTTAACCTCTACCACCTACCATCACCTAATGGTTATACCCCACATGGAGATTAAATATTTCCTGGCTATCAGTACAAAGCTCATAGCGGGTAATACCATTATTGATATAGCAGCGAACTTATAGTAATCCGGGCAGCCGTAAGTAACCATAGTTAGTATATGCGCGGGTAACGTCCTATTAACTAACATTAGTACAGAAGCAATGAATACTTCGTTCCAAGATATTATGAAAGTAAACATCGCGGTAGCCGCTAAGCCGGGTAAAGCTAACGGTAAGGTTATCCTAAGGAACGAGGAGACCCTACTTAACCCGAATACCATAGCTGCCTCCTCATAATCGGTAGGTATACCAGCGAAAATACTTGAAGTAATAAGTACTACGAACGGTAAGGACATAGCTGTATGCGCTAATACTAAGCCAATTAAGGTATCACTTAAACCTATCCTTATGTAAAGGACGGTTAACGGTACCGCTATCACCATAATGGGGAACATCCTAGTTACCACTATTAGTAACTTTAAGGTATCCTTACCCGGAAAGACAAATTTAGCTAACGCGTAGCCGGCTGGTAAGCCTAAAAGGAAACTTAAAGCTATAGTACCTAAAGCTACGGCCAAGCTATTTAATACCGCCCTAAAGGAGTCCAGTACGAAAAGTAATTCATAAACATGCTTAAAGGTGAAATGTAAAGGTATGACTTTGTACTTGTCATAGTAATCCTCAGGAGATGCGAAACCGTAAAGTAACGAGATTATTATCGGAGCTAGTATCCAGCAGGCGGCTATTGTAACTGACGTATACAAGGCAATTCTTTTTAATAGTTCCCTACCGTTAGGGTTCAACATACTCCTTAACCCCCTTCTATGTAAGTAGACTTGAGGAACCTTATGTAAAACCATCCTACTGCCATCGAAAGAACTGCTATTATCAGCGAATAGAGAGCTGCTCTGCCGTAATTCTTAATTTCTACTTGTTGGTAATAAGCTTCCCCGGCTAATACCGGTACATCCCTACCAGCTAATATCCATACTTGGCCGAAGACCTGAAACGCGAAAAGCGTCCTTATTATTAAGGCAGCCTGTAAGCTAGGCTTTAAAAGTGGTAATGTAATGTGTTTAAGCCTTTGAAGAGAACCGGCTCCGAAGACTTCGGCAGCTTCTAGATACTCCTTACTTATCATTTGTAAACCGGCTAATATTATTACGAAGACTATAGCAGTAGCTCTCCATACCTCCGTTATTACTATAGCTAAATACTCCATGCGCTTAAATTGGTAACCGAAGAAGTAAATAGGCCTTTTGAGAATCCGTAAGTCAATTAAGAACTTATTTAAGAATCCGTAAGGAGATAACATGGAATACCATATCAACCCTGCAGCTACGTCGCTTATAGTAAGAGGTAATACTAGTATGTAAAGTAAGATGTTATATCCGGGGAATTTAGTGTTAATAAGCAAAGCGAAGCCCAGAGCTAAAGCTACCTGAAGGGGGATTATCATAGCTGCTAGGAGTAAGGTATTCGTTAACGCCTCGTAAAAGTAGGGATCCGCTAGCATATTAGCTACGTTAGCTATTAAACCCCCTGGACCCGAAGACGCTAGGGCTACTGCTTGTGCCATTGGGTAACCGATGAAGAAAGCTAAGTAACTTATAGTAGGTAAAAGTAGGAAATAAGGTAATAATTTATCTAATATGGTAGGAGGAAAAAACTTATAATTTTTATTAAATTTAGACATCTAAATCTACCCTACGTCAGGAGGAGGAAGCGGAGCTCCTACTTCCTTAAATAGTTTCAGTAATTTAGCTCCTATTTCTTTAATTACTGGCTGGATGGGCTCCCCTTTAAGTACTATCCTAGTGAAGGCCTCTCTATATAAGCTTACGAACTCCCCTCCTTTAGGACCTAAGCTAGGTATCATAGCTACTAAAGCATCCTTAGCGCTTAACTGCTTAGAGACCCCTTCTACTAGGATCTTAAGGGCTCCTTTAGGTATCACCCCCCTAGCTTCCTTAACCGTAGGGAAGAAACCTGTATTGGTTAACGTAACTACTTGAACTTCAGGCCTCGTTAGGAACTCTATTAACTTCCAAGCTTCCTTCTCATGAGGGGCTCCTTTAGGTATCGCTAACCCAGCTACTACCAGTATAAACCCCCTTCCTTCAGGACCTCTAAGTACGGGTACTACCACGAAATCCTCAGGCCTCTCCCTAATGGCGCTAACTATCCTAGCTGTATGGTCCCAAGCTATCCATACCTCCTCCCTGAGTAAGGAATCGGCCATGGCATCCCAAGTGGTACTTGCCGGGTGTACATACTTCCATAACTCCTTTAGATATTTCCACATCTCTACCGCTTTATCGCTACTAAATTTAACTACTTGCGCACCGGTGAACGAGGGATATATGTAACCGTGTAGGAATCTGTGGAATAACCCCTTAGGGCCTGCCGGGAAGCCCAATTTAGGCTCGCCGGTAACCTCCATTAACTTCCTAGCCCACTTAAGTAAAGCATAATAATCCCACTTAGCAGTACCCTCTATTACGTCTTTCTCACTCAATCCCTCAGGTAGGTACTTGAAAGCCTTCTTGTTAATTACCATAACATAGGTAGCCGTCATCCAAGGTATGTAAGCCTTAATACCATGCATTACAGAATACTTCTCTAATAGGGACATGAAAGTCCTACCTGGTAAAGGACCAAACTTAGTTAAGTCCTCTAACCAGCCTTTAGAGGCAAATAAATCTATACCTCCATGTAATTCCCCTATGAGATCTATAGTTACCTTACCTGCTTTCTCCTCAGCTTCCAACCTTACCGCTAAATCGGCATAAGAAAGAGGTACGAACTCTACATCTATACCAGTTTCCTTCTTAAATTCAGGAAGTAATTTACCCTTCACGAAAGCTTGTTCAGCAGGTGGGTGTAATTGAGTAGAAGCCCAGATGATCTTAGGATCGGCAGGTAGTGAAAGTAAGATAGGCGATAAGACAGTTAACATCAACAACGAACTGCATACTATTAACGTTATAAACCTATACCCCTTCATAATACCTACCTTAAGCTGTTTAAGTTGTTTCTTTTTTATTTCAAATAATTTATAAAAATTTCCCTTTTAGCTTATTACAAATTATATCTTAAACTTGGAGAAATGACTGCTTAACGTTACCTCAAATATAATAACTTATGGAAAACTAAAAATATTAGCGTAGTTAATGATTAAGGAAGGTGGAACATAAATGGCCGATGAAAAGAGGAGCGGCATAGCCTCCCTTTTAGCCTTCCTCAGAGCGGTCTTCGACAATCCGGCCATTAGATTAGCCCTTTACGCCTCTATTAGGGACGTGGAATGTTACTACGGTTCAAAGATCGTTAAGAACTCCATACTATACCATGCCCTTTCGCTATATGCAGGGGTAGATGTATATTGCCCATTAAGCGTAAGGTTCATGGAGTTCTTCATTAAACAATTAACTAAATTAAGTCTAAGCGTTATGAAGGGAAGAGAGGAGGACTTAATTAAGGCCCTAAAGGACCCCGCTTTGCGACGCGGTATAGCTTCCGTCATTAAAGGATTAGCGTTATATGGCGTAACGGTACCCCAGAAGTTAGCAGCCCCCTTCTTAATAGTGTGGAATTTTACAAACATGTGTAATTTAAGGTGTAAACATTGTTATCAGAGGGCGGATAGGCCTACTAAGGATGAGTTAGACCTTAAGGAGAAATTAGCCGTAGTAGCGCAATTAGATAAGGCAGGAGTAGCTGCCATAGCCTTAAGCGGAGGGGAACCTACCATACATCCACACTTCTTAACTATAGTTAAAGCAATAGCAGATAGGGGAATATATGCAGCTGTAGCTACTAATGGGTGGAAATTCGCCGATATGAATTACTTACTTAAAGCGAAGGAGGCCGGGTTAAGGTACGTAGAGGTATCCATAGATAGCGCCAACCCTAAGAAACACGATGAGTTTAGGGGAGTAAGGGGTTCGTGGGAGAGGGCGGTGAAGGCTTTAGAAAACGCCGTGAAAATAGGCTTAAACCATGCCATGGCGGTAACTATAACTAAGTATAATTTAAGCGAGGTGGAGGATCTACTTGATTTAGCTCAAAGTATAGGCGTAAGAAGAGTGGCCTTCTTTAACTTCATACCAGTAGGCAGAGGAGCTGATGTCAAGGAGTTGGACCTGGATCCCATAGAGAGGGAGCGTTTCATGAGGGATATCTATAGTGAAATGAAGAAGAGGGGGATAGAAGTAATAACTACTGCGCCCGAATACGGTAGGGTAGTACTCCAAGCTAGCGGAAATCGTGAGGTATCCCCTACCCATTTTTACACGGGAGGGGATAGGATAACCAAGGCCTTAGCGGAGTACGTGGGGGGATGCGGAGCGGGTAGGATATATGCCGCTATACAACCCAACGGGGACGTAACCCCTTGCGTTTTCCTACCCATAAAGTTAGGTAACTTAAGGGAGAAACCTTTTTGGAGAATATGGAACGAGAACGAACTTTTAAGGAGGTTAAGGAACAGGGATAACCTTAAGGGCTTTTGTAGGACTTGTCCATATAGGAACGTATGTGGAGGTTGTAGAGCTAAGGCTTACGCTTACCTAGGGGATCCGCTAGGTCCTGATCCGGGCTGTATTTATAACGCTAGGTACTGGAGGAGGGTCGTTGAGGAACGTATGATGGCTCCTGCCTTAAGTAGTTAGCTTAAATAGGTGATAGGCTTGCCGGAAATCGATTTCGTAATAACTACTGATAGGACTTTAATGACTAACCATCACGGCAAGGAGTTTCTAGGCTTCTTAACTACTAGCCCAGCGGTAGGATTACCCGAAAAACTTTGGATGTGGATAGCAGCCCCTAAGCCTAAGGTAGATAATAGTGGAAGGCCCATAGAGGCCTCTTATGGGTTGAGGAAGATAGAGGCGGCCTTACTAGACGCCGGTTTTAAGGCGGCGATAGTAGATCCCGATTATTTAAGCGAGTACTTACCTAAGGCTAAAGCCCTTCTAATAGGACATCACGACTTCTTCGGCTTCTGTGCTCCTAGCAATACGTGGTGGGCGGTAACTAAAAGGGAGCCGGTTAACAGAAAGAGCTTCCTTAAATTAATGAATTCGAGCACAATTAGGAAATTTAAAGTAAAAGGGGGTAAGATAATCGTAGGGGGACCCGCAGCTTGGCAATGGCTTCACGTAGAGGATTTATGGCAAAGATGGGGAGTGGATACTGTAATCGATGGGGAAGGAGAAAAGATAATAATTAAGATAGCGGAGAAAATCCTTAACGGTGAGCCCTTACCTAGGTACGTATATGTAGCGCCCTCAGAGTCACCTAGTTTAAACGAGATACCTACTATAAAGGGCGCTAGTGTTAATGGATTAGTAGAGATCATGAGAGGATGTCCTAGGGGGTGTAAGTTCTGCTCAGTTACTTTAAGGCCTCTTAGATCCATCCCGTTAAACAAGGTACTGAAGGAAGTTAGGGTTAATAGAGAATATGGAGTTAACCATGTATTATTACATTCCGAGGACGTATTGCTATATTGTTCGAAAGGAGTGGAAATTAATGAAAAAGCCTTAATCAAACTCCATGAAGCACTATTACAGGAGCGGATCGGGTCAATAGGTTGGTCCCACGCAAGCTTAGCTGCTACGGTTTATGCCCAAAGAAGGGGTAGGCTCATCACTAAATTAATGGACTTAATACGTTCCGGTACCGGGCAGAAATTCTTAGGCATACAGACCGGAATCGAAACGGGTTCCCCTAGGTTAGCCAAAATTATAATGCCAGCTAAAGCAGCCCCCTACGATCCTGAGAAATGGCCAGAAATAGTAGAGGAAGCCTTCTCTATCATGGCTGATAACGACGTACTTCCGGCAGCTACCATACTTTTAAACTTACCTGAAGAGAGAGAGGAGGACGTAATTAAGACAGTAGAACTCATAGATAGGTTAAAACAATATCCCAGCTTAATAGTCCCTATGTACTTTGTACCACTTGGAGTATTAAAGAACAAGGAGGAACTATTAAAATTTAAAATAAAGGGAGAGCACATAGAGGCAATGTGGAAATGCCTCGAGCACTCCCTTTATTGGGCTCCCAAGTTAGCAGACGCTTATTTATCCGATAATCCTTTAGTTAAGTTAGGAATAAGGTTATTCCTAAAGTTTGTAAAATGGAAGAAGGGGCGGTTAGAAGATAAGGTAAAGGATATACTAGCCGAAGCAACTAGCGGTAAATACGTTCATATACCTCTGAGCTCCTCAGGATAAGTAATTACCTATAACTTCCTTAATTTTTAATAATTTTTATATATCGTTAGTGTAGTCCGGGATCTGCTCGGGCTCCAGCCCTTTGAACCCGAGGTAGCGGGTGAAGAGATAGAGGGAATTTATATTCTAGTCACGGGCAGGTGGGGGTTGCGTTTAGCTAAGTTCTTCGTTAGGAGATAAATCCCTCTAAATGGCTATATAAAGGACTAAATAAAGAGGAAAAGATGAAGAAGCTCACGTACAAGGCCAAGTGTAGGAGGGGGATCACCGATTTACACGAAGATCACATGATATCCATGCTTACTCTCCTCGTTAAAACATTTTCGAGATCCCTATGAGAGAACTAAAGGAAGCTGAAGACCGAACTAGGTTGCTAGAACGTGGACGAAGCTTTGGAAAATTTGTTAAGCTAAGATTGAAAAAGTAATAGTTGTCGGGGAGGAGAAAGAACGAGGAGAGCGTAAGGCCGATGAAAAGCATAGCGAGGAATGCACCGATATTCCCCGTAAGCTATCGGGTAAATTCGTTTTAGCTGAGACTAGCATAGTGTATCAAGAGGGTTAGTATAGATGTAGCCCGTAAAGCCGAAAGATTCCTAAGCGCCTCGTCCGAAGTTTAATTTTCGAGTACGGTAGAGATCTTCGTAAGGCAGCCTACTCTTTATGCCGTGAGTACGATATATACTCAATAAACACTTTATACTTAAAAGTAGCTTTGGACTTAGGAGCTGTACTAGTATCGTTAGATGAGAAGGATTTCATATATAGGGTAAAGCGTAAAACCCGCCAACTGAGGTATATTAAGTCTCTGAGTTCTCATGCTAATACTAGAGTAAATCAGTTCTTTAATTTCATCCTAGAAATCGACTAGTAATGATTCCACCTTCCCCTTCCACCTAGTTCTATTCCTTAAAATTCTCATTTTAGTCAGCTAATGGGAACGTACTCCCCTACCTCAAAGGTGCCTGAAGATCTTGTGCGTGTTCTCTGGGCTATGCCCTTCACGTCAACCTGATTAAGATCCACGTGGGTGATGATCGAAAGGACTACTTATAAGTGATGTGTCTATTGATGTGCCAATTCGGTAGAAGGGGGGTAAAAAGGCATCCGCATGGTGCCGGGGCCGGGATCTGCTCGGGCTCCAGCCCTTTGAACCCGGGACAACCGGATTATGAGTCCGGCACCCTCGGCCAGGCTAGGTGACCCCGGCGTAATAATATTGATTTAACAACTTTAAATTTTTTATCGAATACCACCTAAGATAACCTGTCTTGAGAGTATAGATACTTAAATAACTAAACGATTCAGTAATTTTATGTTTTATGGAAAACTTAATTAGCAAAATTAAAATACCTTAGCGGTATTAAAGCTAGATAGGAGCCCCGGTAGCTCAGCTAGGTAGAGCGCCGCTCTGGTAAGGCGCTAATAATCCAGGCGGTCCCAGTTAAGCGGAGGACCCGGGTTCAAATCCCGGCCGGGGCTCCATTCCCTTCTTTTAAGGCTCTTAATAACGCTTCCTTAATAGCCTTTAACGGAGGTAACTTCATTTTAGCCGATAACTTGTAAACTAGGTCAGCTAACTCCCCCTCCAGTATTATAGGTGCCTTATCTGAAGACTTAGAGGCTTCTTCCTTTAATACCTCTATGACCGGAGCTAACTTACCTTCATCAAACCCTACTCCATCGTACACCTTTATATCTCCTTCCTCTAAATCCTCCCTAAGGCCTTTAGGTAGGGGGGCTCTCGAGATTAATATTAAATACTTAGGCGAGTAAAAGGCCTTATAGAGGTAAAGCAACCTAGGTTCCTTAACTCTAATTCCCCTCTTCTCGCCCATCGCTTGTTCAACTTCGCCCTCCTTAACTCCTAAAGCTTCAGCTAAGCCTTTATAGAGGCCTTTAATCCACCTAGATCTCCATTCCTCAGCGGTTAAAGGTTTAGAGAACGGCCCCCTCATATCCCTAGTTCTAACGTACCAATCATCTAATTCCTTACACTCTATGATTATATCAGGTCTTCTTATGGGGGGGTTAAATTCCTCACTTACTATGTTTAAGACCCTGCCAGCGTAAGTCAGGATATCAGGCCTTAAGGCAACATAGAAAGCCCAAGCCCTCCTTAAATCCCTACTATCCTCCCAACCTAACGGCCTAGGGGCCTCCAAGAAGAAGCTTAAGTATCCTCCTCCAACCCATAATATTACATTAGGCGGTATACCACCTCCCCTCTGCTTACCTGCCCTATCTAAACTTAGGATGCCATACTCTGGATATACTAACTTAGCCCCTCCCTTAGCTAATCCCTTAAGTAAAGATATTAAGACCCAAGTTTGGTAAACGCTCCTCATATTCGTCCTTAGGGAAGTCCTAACGGCGGCGCTAGCGCTCCTTTCGAATTCATCTAGCTTCAATTTGCCCCGTAATAGGTCATGCATGTATAAGAATATCTTCTTCTTTAAGTGAGCTTTCGGATCCTCTACGAAGCTCCTTAGCTCCTTAGGTAGGATGTAGCCCTTTAACCCTAATTCGCCTTCTAATTCCTCCATTTCCTCCTTTAACCTTTCTATCCAACTTTCCGCTTCCCTTAACTTATTTACGTTTACCACGTAATTTACGAATTCTTCCTTAAATTTCTCCCTTAGTTCAGTAAAAGTAGCTAATACGTCCCCCCTTAAATTGAAGCTCCGAGAGGGATCATATTCCTCTAGGAAGGCGACTAGCTTCTCGTAAATTTCCCTCCAATCCCCCAAGGTACCTCACACTAAATTTATAACTAGGAGAGGTTAAACTTAAATAAATCTAATTAATGGTAATATTCCGAAGCGGGGGTAGCTCAGCTGGGAGAGCGCCCGGCTGAAGACCGGGAGGTCGTGGGTTCAAATCCCACCCCCCGCACTATTCACCTTAGATCTTAGATAATTAAGCAATTTCTATTTTAAATTGATGGCCTTCCATTAGATATATGTATAACCTTTTAAAAGGTACGTAATAGGATGCTCAATGACGGAATAGCCACGGGTAGTGAAAAGTCCATTCCATTTAGGTAAGTTCCATTAACTTAAAGCTAGGAAAGTACATTGGTGCGGGGGGCGGGATTCGAACCCGCGCAGGCCTACGCCACGGGATCTTAAGTCCCGCCCCTCTGGACGGGATCTAGCCCTTTGTCCTGGCT
>Ga0190313_1000052_pt1 | contig 84151 bp, 82 predicted proteins | sample 4870071011_MG_FD_169989 | JGI IMG/M metagenome (GOLD analysis project Ga0190313, IMG submission 169989) | Hydrothermal vent sediment bacterial communities from Southern Trench, Guaymas Basin, Mexico - 4870-07-10-11_MG | ecosystem: Environmental > Aquatic > Marine > Hydrothermal vents > Sediment ...
GGGGTGGGTGGTGTTCTGGCAGTTGGGGGAGGGAGCGTGATAGACTCGTCAAAGGCCATCGGAGCCGGAGCCCTGTATGATGGGGATGTCTGGGATTTTTTCTCGGGAAAAGCGTTTGCAAAAGAGTCGCTTCCCATTTTTGTCGTCCTGACGATTTCCGCCACCGGCTCTGAGATGAACGGCAACGCAGTCATAACCCACGATGATACCCTCGCAAAGAGACCTTTCAGGTCTCCCGCTGTTTATCCGAAGGTTTCTGTAATAGACCCCTCCGTCCAGTTCTCTTTGCCCCGGGAGCAAACAGTATACGGGGCGATAGACGCCATGACACACGTTTTTGAGTTCTATTTTTCATGTCCGGAGGTGGGAGTGACGGACCGCATAAACGAGGGACTGGTCAAAACGATAATGGACTCCGCCGAAAAACTCGTGGAAGACCCCGGGGACTACTACCACAGGGCAAACCTGGCATGGTCTGCCACCCTCGCCCTCAACGGCATAAGCGGCGCAGGAACTGGTGGAGGTGACTGGTCCACACATCGCATAGAACACGCCCTGAGCGCGGTTTACGACATAGCACACGGAGCAGGCCTGGCCATTGTTTTTCCTGCCTGGTTGAGATATGTCGCAGAGCATTCTCCACCCCACGTATCAGCAGAGGTCAAAAACAAGATATTGATGTTCGGAAAAGAGGTGTTCTCTATGCAAGGTTCCTCTTATGTGGGTGTGATAGAGCGTCTGAAAAAGTGGTACTCTGACATGGGTGCTCCTGTCTATCTGGAAGACGCCGGCATATCTCCGGATGAAATAGACACTCTGGCCACGAACCCGTCAATCCCATATCCCCTAGGGTCCGTGAAAAAACTGGACGTTGAAGATGTTAGGAACATTCTCCGCCTGGCAACTCGTCTGGCAGCGGATGAATAATGGGATATGAATAAATCATTAACGAGGCAGTTACAGGCAAAGGTGCAGAGGACACCAGTTTTCTATTCTGTGAGACTTCGGTGACGGTTAACTATTTTGAGAGGCGGAGGACGAGAAAAGGTTTTTACCCACAGCAGATATTTATATTTCCTGATGTTACCCCAGATGCTCCCAGATGCCCCTAGATGCCATGGGCCCGTGGGGTAGCTTGGTCTATCCTTGTGGCTTTGGGAGCCATAGACTCCGGTTCAAATCCGGGCGGGCCCATATTATACTCAATAGACCCAATTAACCAAGGACCGTCCGGATTGAAGAGGAACGAGCGAAGCGAAGTTCCTTTGAAAAGACGGGCGGGCCCACATACTAACCAACATAACCAATTAACTAAAGCCCGCCTGGATTTAGGCGGAAAAAACACACCAACCACACCCAGTTTTTTCCGACGTGAAGACGGGCGGGCCCACATACTAACCAACTGCTTATATAAGCCGTGCCCGCACGGATTGCGGGGAAACTGCGAAGCAGTTCTCCCCAGAAAGACGGGCGGGCCCACTTTTCACAACAGTGAATATAAAGGCCCGCACATCCTGTTTGTCGTCCACCAAACCCTTTATTAACCCCTATTTTTCTTCCCGTCCCGCCGGGTGATGCGGGTATGCAGTTCGTGGTGAACGGAGCAGGGAGAGAGATACCATCTGAGATAGGTGGAGAAAAGCTGCGTGTTTTTGATGGAAAATGGATCCCTCCGAAAAAAGAAACGAAGGTTTATCCGTCTCTGGAGGCGGCCATAAAAGGCGTCGGTCTGCGAGATGGGATGACCATCTCTTTCCACCACCAGCTGAGGGATGGCGACTATGTGATTAACAGGGTCCTTGACGCGTGCGCAGAGCTGGGCATAAAGAACCTGCGCCTGGCCCAGACCGCTCTTTTTCCCGTCCACGAGCCGGTTATTGAGCACATCAAAAATGGTGTGGTGAACCGCATTGAGGGCAGTTTGAACGGGCCTGTGGGCAACTTTGTCTCTTTCAACCCCGATGCCCTGTCCAGGCCGGTGATTTTGAGGAGCCACGGTCGCAGGGGGGCGGCTGTGAGGACCGGGGAACTGCCTGTGGATGTGGCTTTCATAGCCGCCAGCCAGACGGATGAAAAGGGCAACGCCACCGGTATATGGGGGGAGAGCGCTTTTGGCCCCATCGTTTACAGTACCGTTGATGCGATCTATGCGAAAAAAGTGGTCATAGTGACGGATGACGTCCAGAAATATCCTCTCCAGGCGCAGGAGATAACAGAGAACAGGGTTGACGGTGTTGTTCAGATTGACAAAATAGGGGACCCGGACAAGATTGTCTCAGGCACGCTTAAGATTACCTCAGACCCCACCCGTCTGAAGATGGCCATGGACGCCGTTGATGTCCTGGACGCCCTTGGGGTCATACGTGAGGGCATGGGGTTCCAGACAGGGGCAGGGGGGACAAGTCTGGCGGCGAGCAAGTTCCTGGGGGACCGCCTTGAGGAAAAAGACATTGTAGCGGAGTTTTGCATAGGCGGCACAACCCGTTTTACATTTGACATATATAACCGGGGACGGGTGCGTAAGGTGTACATAGGCCAGGCGTTTGACAGGGCGAGTGTGGAGTTCGCTCAGAACCACCCGGGCGAGTGGATTCCCCTTGACATCCCACACTATGCTGACCCAACAAACAGGGGCAGAGCGGTGGACAAACTGGACGTGGTGTTCCTGGGTGCAACAGAGGTTGATGTGAACTTCAACGTCAACGTTAACACGCACAGTGACGGACGCCTCCTCCACGGTATAGGCGGACACCAGGACACGGCGGATGGAGCCTTTGTGACCGTGGTTCTCACGCCCATACGCAGAAAGGACAACCCGATAATAAGGGACAGCGTGACAACCCTGACCACCCCCGGATTCGCTGTTGACATCGTGGTCACAGACGAGGGCATAGCTATAAACCCCCGGAGAAAGGACCTGCTTAAACGCCTTGAGGGAAAGGAAAAAGACCTGCCCCTCACCACCATAGAACATCTGCGTGACAGGGCCTACGATCTGACTGGCGGTCCGAAGCCTCTGAAAGTTGACAGGAGCAAAGTGGTGGCTCTGGTCCACTGGCTTGATGGAAGCGTCCTGGACGCTGTTTATCGTGTAAAGGGAGAGGACGAAAATTAGAGGAGGTAAAAAAGATCGTGTGGAGGCGAGAAATATGGCGGTAGAAGAACAGCAGATAATTGAGGCGTTCCCCGAGATGGCTGAGATAAAGGATGAAAAGCTGCGAGATGGTGTGGTGAAAACGTGGAAGAGCGCTCTGGATATGGGTGGATGGGAGAATATCCGTGACATACCCTTTACTCTCCTACTGGAGGACGTTGGCACTCTCGTTGATCACACCAGGCGGGTTACACGGATGGCCATGGCTGTATGTGACACGAGGGGCGATCTGAACAGAGACCTCGTTATTGCAGGGGCGCTGCTGCACGACGTGGGCAAACCAGTGGAATACGCTGTAAAAGAGGGAAAGGTGGTAAAGGGACGGCTTGGCAAACTGCTTCGCCACCCTGTGTCGGGTGCGGCTCTGGCCATGAAAAATGGTCTCCCGGTTGAGGTCGCGCATATCATCGCCGCTCACAGCAAAGAGGGAGAATTTGTTGACAGGATACCTGAGGCTGTGGTCATCAACCACTGCGATTTCATTGACTTTGACATAGCAAAAAGCAGGAAGAAATGGGAATAAGGGATCAAGATCGGGAATAAGATGATGTGGGCGGGTTATGCGGTTACGCCGTCCGCTCTTTCCATTGCCACTCCTTTTTCAGGGGATTGTATAGCTCCAGCGGGTTTTTGTAGAACCCCGCCAGGTCCATGAGACGAAGGTGTGGTTTTTCAACAAAAAAGAGCACTATACCGTTTCTGTCCTGGTCTTCCACCAACTGGACGATATACTCACGTATTTTCTCCATTCCAGGGCGGTTTGTGGCGGCAAATATGTGTGCCATACCCGGAAAAACTGCTGGAGGAGTCACCACGAGGTAATAAGTGTGTTTTGATATTTTGGCCACCGTTTCCAGATATTCTGATGGCGTTTTCACCGAAATAATGAAAGAAGACAGGGAGAACTCTCTGGTCAAATGGCTTATTCCGGCTCTGGTCTGTATGAAAAAGGTGTCAAAAACGCTTCTGTCCTGCATCATCTCATATGCTTTTTTTATCTGTTTAAAGAACCCGTTTCTCCGCGGCAGGGTTGAAATATACTCTGCCCAGGAGGGGTCTCTGGTGAACTCCCGAAGGAGTGTGTTTCTATTTTTGGGGATGGAGCGGTACATAAGGATAACCATGCCCAAAAACAGGGGGTTTCTTTTCAAAAAAGGGTGTCGTGGGCCATCCACGCCAATGTCCACACAGCCATTGTTTTCTTCGTTTTCTTCTGATCTCCTGTCAGTATCCGGTGGGTCTCTGGCATGTTCTTTTAAATCTTTTTCAAGAGAACGATGGACGAGGTCAAGAAACCTCTCACACCCCGACACGTTTTTCAGGTCCTCTACCGGCCCTTTTTCGGAAAACCACTCTGGAACCGTGCCTGTCAGCGCAACAGGCGAGCCCATCTTGAACACTCTCTGTTCTCCGGCCCTATCATTTTCTTTGTCCCGCAAACATGCCAGAGCGTTTTCAAACTCTCTGATCTTTTTTGATGGAACAAAATACCACGCCGAACCCGCCTTTTTAAGAGAACCGGAAACCCCGACTTCAATGTAACTCAAATACGGTATCCTCGTGTATATAGATGGGTCCTTTGAGCCCTCATATAAGACCATCACTCTTTTCAACCCGAACTCTTCCACCCGGAACGTGGGATAGTACATAAAATCATATTTTGCAGAAAGAAAATCAAACCACCGCCGGATGGTTCTCTCCGAAATTTTTTTTCCACTGGACGTTCTGAAACTTTTTGCTATATCTCCGGGCAACAGCAACCTGTCCCAGCGAAGGGCGAGGAAATCCAGTAATTCCAGCACTTCCCTCTTATAAGGACCCAAGACCATTGTCTATGAAATAGCACAACAACCATAAAAACGTTTTGTGACAAAAATGGTACTATTTTTGTCAACAGTTGTTTTATAGGCGGTATCAGATAGTAGTATGGTTTGCTCATAGCAGTTTGCTCATGGTGTCCCGCATGCCCACAGGTCATATGTGTACTATAAACGACTCCTCCTGGGAGGGACGGAGGTTCTTAGGGGGCGGAGTTAGAGGAGGGCTATGCACCGCCCCCGGGGACGGCTAAAACAGGTGGCGGCAACACGATGGCAACAGATGTGTCACTTTCTTTCACAAGCCGTCCCCCCTCCCATAGCCCCCTGCCACAGCTCCTGCATCCAGGCCCCTATGCCTCTGGGCCTCCTTTTGTTTTGTGTGTCTAATTGTGTGTCTTACCTCGGTCTGAGTCCATCTTTTTGGCGTACTCAAACAGCCCGCCAGCCAGATATATCTCCCTCTGCACGGGGCTCATGGGTTTTATTTTGCCCACAACCCTCCCGTCCTTTTTGATCTCCCCGCTCTTAACATCCACCTCTATAACGTCAAGGTGACCGATGTAATCGTCTCTGGATGGGTCAAAGACGTTTATTTCCAGTATCTCAAGAACGGGAAATGCGCTGTTTATAGCGTTGCGCTTGTATATGGCCCCAAAACTCTCAGCCAGAACACAGCTTATGCCCAGAGACCTGAAACAGTCAACAGCGTGCTGTCTGCTGCTTCCGCTGCCGAAGTTTTTCCCGGCGATTATGATGTCCCCCTCACGGGCTTTCTCAGCGAAGTCTTCATACCCAGCGAGGTTTCCGAGGGCATATTTTCCCATCTCAGCTGGGTCCGTTATGTAAAGGTACCTGTTGTGGTATATCATGTCTGTGTCAATGTCGTCTATCAGGCGTCCATCGCGCTGAAGCACCCACGCCCGCCCACGAAAAGCCATGGGCTTTTTCGCATCTTCGTTTTTGTCCACCGGTGCCTGCACCACCATGTCACACACCTCCGCTTCCAAGTCCACCCACATTTTTGTCCGGGAGAACGAGTTTTCCCTCAACAGCGCTGGCCGCCGCAACAGCCGGGCTGACCAGATATATTTTGCCGGGCCCCTGTTTTCCGGGGAAATTGCGGTTGGTCGTTGAGAGCTCAACCTCGTCCTCTCCTACAAGACCGGCCATTCCCTCCGCACATCCACCGCACCCCGGGTTGCTGAACACTACAGCACCCGCCTCCATGAAGATGTCAACCAGCCCATCTTTTATGGCCCTCGCCCAGACCTCTTTTGTGGAAGGTGTTATACGCACGGTCACACCGTCTTTCACCTTTTTTCCTTTCAAAACCCTGGCAACGGCCAGGAGGTCTTCGTAGCGCCCGTTCGTGCACGATCCTATGAAAACGCTGTCAATCTCCATCCCCTCAAGGTCGGAGACGGGTTTTATATTGGTGGGCGAGGGCGGAGCCGCAACAAGGGGCTCCAGATCGTCCACATCCACATGCACCTCCTCAGTGTACTCCGCTTCCGGATCTGCATAAACCGGGGCTGGCTTTCGGCCGCTGCGCCTTTCTATTTCCGCCAAGATCTCCCTGCTGGGGGGTATGAAACCGATTATGCCCCCCATCTCAGTGGTCTGAGACGCAAGCGTTATCCGTCCGTCCAATGAGAGTGAATCTATGGCGTTACCGTAGTATTCCATGGCCATTCCCAGCGCCCCGGAAGAGCCTATCTTTTTCATAACGGCAAAGGTGAGGTCTCTGGCTGTGGTGGGCCACGAGTATTCTCCTTCAACAACCACTTTCATTGTTGGCGGGACCTCAAACCACGTCCTGCTGGTTTTGAAGGCAAAGGCGATGTCCACGTCCCCCATACCCTGTCCAAAGGCCCCTATGGCGCCCAGGATGTTGTAGTGGCTGTCCGTCCCAACGGCTATCTCGCCGGGCAACACCAGGCCTTTTTCTATCAGCACATGGGTTCCAACGCCCTGGTCAACATCAAAAACCCTCAGCCCGGTTTCCCGGGCGAACCGCCTACACACCTGCTGGTTTATGGCATATTTTATCGTCCTGGCCGGCGTGCTGAGGTCAAAGGTGAAAAAAGTTCGCTCCGGATCAGCTATGTAATTTCCAGAGTAGTGTTTTTTCAGGTGTCTCACAACGTTTGGTCCGCCGAAGTCCCTGGCGGTTTTTACATCTATGTCTATCCAGACGATTTCGCCGGGCGCAACCTCGTCGTCTGTGTGGTTGCTGAATATCTTCTCAACAATAGTGCCTGGCACATACACCACCGTCCTCTTACCTTTCCTCTCACTTTCTCCTTCCCATGTTTTACCAGACAGGGCAAAACTTGTGTGTTTAAAAAACTAACCTCAGAAAACCAGCATCAGAACAACCCTGCTATCAACCAGCCGATGGCCGCCCCCAGCGGGTTGCCCACAACCAAAGAAAAAACGAACCCCGCCAGAATGAAAACCAGTAACGGGATTTTAGGACGAACCCACGCCTTTTCCAGCCCCGTCTCTCTGAGATTCTCCCACTCTTTCTCCCCCTCCAGCGTTTTCAGCGAATAAACAAAACGCACCTTTCCAGCCCCTTCGCCATTTTCTCCCTCCCCGCTCCCGGCACCGGCTCCGCCATCAATTTTCTGCATGGGCCAGTTGAAACCCAGCGGCTCAGACGTGCTTTTCCTGTATCCCAACAACATGGCTGGAAAACAGAAATCTCCACGGCGAGCGTTGATAAAAAACAGGACGGCCGGATAAAAAACGGCTGCCAGAATCGCGGCGTTGGTGAGAACCAGCAACGAAAACGGGTAGGCATATGACATCTCCGCTTCTGGAAATGGGCCGGGAACCAGAGGAGACCAGAATGCCGGGTATCTGGGAAACAGAACAGACATGGCCATGAGCGCTTTGGCATCTGCGCCTCCCTGGATGATCCACACCAGGTATAAGATGTAATAAAAATAGACCATGGCCACGGGTGAAATGAAATAAAAAATCAGCCACAGAGGGGGCTTTGAGAGAAGGAAAAAGAGCAGAGAAAAAAAGCCCACTGCCAGCAAAACCAGTCCCGGGAGATAAAAACCGTTTTCACGGGAATAAAGCGGCGGACGGTCAAACGATATGTCCAGCACAGCGACAAAAACGGGGACAATGCCCACATAATGAACAGGCGCCATGTCGCCGCCGTCACCGCCCGGGCCGCCCATAGCAGAGATGTCAAAAAACATCAAAAAAACTCCGGTAAAACCCATGACACGCCAGAGCCAGTCGCTGGCCATCCTGGTTCTGTAATCCGTGTACGCCGCGATCGAAAGGCACACCAGGGCGATTGCAACCCTCACAGCGTCTATCGCTGACAGCAGTCCCATCACACCGTAGTCCATCATACCACCATGAGAGGAATGGTTATAAATATGTCGTCTTACAAAAAGAAAGCGATGACTCTCCTGATAATAGACGCCTACGTTGACGAGCCGTCCATACTCGGCGTTCCACCATACATCTCGCCCTATCCACGATATGTCTATGGAGCGGCTGTTGACGCCGGCGAAAAGGTGGAATACAGGACCATAGACCACATCCGAAGACACGAGGTCCATCTGGCTGATTACGACCTCTTTGTGGTGATAGGCGGGGTGTACGTGCCTGGAAAATACCTACGGACCCTGCCCGGTTCTCTGAGGGAACTTGAAATCCTGGTTGAAAAAGCGATGCACCACGGAGACGTTTTCATGATGGGACCGGCGAGAGAGCATTTCCGCCGCCTCCGATTGCCAGGGGTACACACGCCTCTTCTGGACGGAGACGCCGCCTTATATGACCACATAACGGCGGGGGAGTGGAAAAGCAGGCGCAGGACGATGGACGAGTGGAAAAAGTGGAGTGTGCTCGGCGCAAAGGCGGTAAAAGACCACCCGGACCACCCCCAGCCGCTCATATGTGAGGTTGAAACATACCGGGGCTGCGTGAGATATTTCACGGGCGGTTGCTCTTTCTGTTCCGAGCCAGCACATGGAAAACCGGTTTTCAGAGAACCATCCCAGGTGGCAGCAGAGGTTGAAGCGCTCTACGAAAACGGCTGTGTGAATTTCCGCCTGGGAGGTCAGACGTGCATCTTCAGTTACATGGCAGATGGCGTCGGAAAAACAGAGACCCCCACCCCCTCCCCTTCCGATATAGAAACTCTTTTTAGAGGCATAAGAAGAGACGCCCCGGGCCTCAGGGTGCTCCACGTGGACAACGCCAACCCTGCGGTCATAGCCGCCCACCCACGTGAATCAGAAGAAATAGCCCGGATACTCGTGGAATACTGTACAAGCGGAAATGTCGTTTCTTTTGGGCTGGAGAGCGCCGACCCGGTGGTTGCCAGAGAAAACAACCTCAACGCCACGCCACAACAGACCTTAGAAGCGGTGCGACTTATAAACATGGTGGGGGGCGAAAGGGGGGAAAACGGGATGCCAGAACTACTCCCAGGGATAAACTTTCTAAGCGGGTTGAGAGGTGAGAGACCTGAGACGTTTGATCTCAACATGGAGTTCCTGAGAAAAATAATGAAAGAGGGCCTGCTGTTGAGGAGGATAAACATACGCCAGGTCGTCTGGCACGACAAAACAAACACCCCGGGCATGGGGCAAAAAAGGAAAAAACACAGAGAGCACAGGCGTCTCATAGAGTTCAAAGAAAAGGTCCGCAGAGAAATAGACCACCCCATGCTGAAACGCCTCGTACCCGCTGGCACAGTGCTCCGGGATGTTTACATGGAAAAAAACGATGGCGGCACAACCTTCGGGAGACAGATAGGCAGTTATCCCCTCCTGGTGGGCATACCCTATCCCGTTGAGGTGGAACGGTTCGTTGACGTGACCATAACAGACCACGGGATGAGAAGCGTGACCGGTATCATCTGCCCCTTCAACATAAACACCGCCCCCATCAAAGCCCTCCAGGCCATACCCGGCATAGGGGAGAAAAGGGCTGTCAAAATAGCAGGAAAAAGGCCCCTCGGCGGGGTGGAAGACCTGGTGGGCGTCTTGGGCGATGAGAACCTGGCCAGAGAGATCGTTGGGAAGTACAATGTGGTTTTTTAACTATATCTTTTAACTATGTACTTACTATATACATTTCTCGCTTTTCTTGAGCCCTGCGAGGAAGAGAGATGCTGGAATCGTGTCCCTATCAAGGGTGTCATGGCTCAGGTACAGGGTATCAAATGGGTATTTGCTCTTCTCCACCTTTCCGTATTTTGTCTCAAACCCATAGAACCTGCCGTTTTTGAGGAGAACATAGTCGCATTCTTTTCTGTTGTAAAAAAAGCCCCCAAAAGAGTGTTTTTCTCGCATAACAGGTATTTCCTCGCTCCAGGTTATGTGGCTCGCCACAAGAGATTCCACGAGCCATTCCATGTTTTCGTCCACAAAGTTGAGGGTGTCATCCCAGCTCCCGCCCTCAAGGTATCTGTGCAGTGCGATGGGGATGAGAGTGCTCTGGAAGACCACTTTTTTTTGTTTTCTGTGGCTGTGTCTTTTTTTGGATATGTCCCATGCCTGGAGCACATACAGGATTCTCGCAGATTCCATGGTCTCCAGGTGGTCCCTCACGGTGTTGTGATGGACGCCCAGGCTCGCCGCTATGTTTGTATAGTCCGTCCTGCTGGTGCCTGCATTCATTATGTTCTCAAGGATTTCACGTGCCACTTCCTCGCTCTTCCCTTCTTTTGAAATCGTTCCGAGAATTACTCTGACGAGCATTTCAAGTGTCTCATCCGAGATCTTCCCGTGCTTCTCATATTCTCTTATCGCATCGGGAAATCCCCCTGTGAATATGTAGGAGTAAAACCTCCTCTGTATTGTATCAAAATGTGGTACAAGGCCCTCAACGTCAGGGGAAAGGGCGTTAAACCCGGGGAGTTGGATCTTTTCAACGTTCTTCAGGTACTGTCTGAAAGACAACGGGTTCATGTAATACTCATTTCCTTCCACTCCTCTCCCGGGGAGCCTTTCCGAGTATCTTTTTATCTCCACAGGGTTTGAGCCTGTGGCGACTATTTCCATCTGCCCCCTCTCTGCAAATTCTTTTAAAAGGATGTTCCAGTCTTTTAAATATGTTATTTCGTCCAGAAACACGTATGCCTCATCGTATCTGATTAAAAATTCATTTACGATGTTTTTAATCTCCCTGGACGTGTATCTGTCGCAGGAGATGTAGAGTATTTTCCTGGGGTTCACACCTTTTTTTATCATGTTCTCAATCAACATTTTGGCATAGACGGTTTTCCCGGATCTCCTGATGCCCCTTATTATGGTCGCCCCCCGGGTCTCAACCTTTTTCCTGTGGAGAACGAAGTCTATTTTTTTCAGATCAGGGTCCTCTTTTGTCCAGTTGCCTCCTTTCCACCATGGGTTTTGAGCGGCAAGAGAGGCCAATTTTATTGCCATGTGTGATACTATGCTGTCATAAAATATAAGATTTACGATAGTGCATTGTCATAAAACTGCACAATTGCGATAGTGTGTTGTCATAAAACTGCAAATCACGGGGGGCCAATGCCCTTTCTGGCAGAGGTTCTGACCAGAAACAACACGGCCAGCAGAACAGCTGTAAACGATGCGGCGAGGACGAGAATCAGTTTTCTCTCTGCGTTTGCCTCTTGTGTGTTATTGGTATCCGGGGCGATCTCCGGCGCAGAAGAACTGCCAGCATTTCCGCTCTCGGGCAGCACGTATCCCTCATATTCAACATCCACGTCGTGTGTCTCTGTGCTGAGCGGATGGTTGCCTATGATAGTCATAGATGTGTAGTTCCACGTGCTGTTGAAACACACCCACACCGTCTGGTTGGAGATATATTCCGGAACGTGGAGATAGACGTTAACAGACCTTGCCTCATGTGGGGAGAGTATGAAAGACAGGGGAGAACTTGTTGTGTAATTAAAAGAGGCGTTGCGGGGGGTGACATCCACTTTGAGGTTGAAAACGTTCATGTTGTTTTGCACGGTAAAGGTTATGGCGAAAGAACCTCCGGGAGTTGTCTCATTATTTATGATATGAATATTGAACGAATATCTCACATAGCCCACTCCGTCTGTTACAGCCATCCGGGAGGAGAGCAAAAGGAAGAGGGAAAGCATGGCTACAGGCCACAGCTGGACATGTAGCCTCTTTCTGAGATGGTGACGGCGGCGGGAAGCGGGTTTTTTATGGAGAGGAGGAGAGGATGGCATCTGGATTCCCCAAACCGGCTTTAAACAAGATTCATAATATGCCGGCGGAGTATATACCTTTTTCCACGTTCACACATCAATCTTTCCAACCACCCCCATATCCCTCTCCCCCACGCCCAGGCGGTCCGGCCGGTAGAGAAAAGCGGCGGGATGATAGACCGGCACTATCCGGACGGGCCCCCATTTGTCTTTTACTGTGAAAACCTTTCCATGCACGTCGCCTATTTTTCCGAAGGAGATGAAATACCTGGCGGAGACGTATTTCAGAGCGAACCTTCCCATGGGGACTATTATGCGGGGGCGGAGGATTTCAACCTGTCTGTCCAGCCACGCCCTGCATGCCTCAAGTTCTTCTGGTTTTGGGTCTCTGTTTTTCGGTGGACGGCATTTCAATACGCTGGTTATGAAGACGTCTTCCCGGGACAGACCGGCGGATGCCAGCAGGTGGTCAAGGACCTCCCCTGCCCTCCCTGCGAACGGTCTGCCCGTCCGGTCTTCCTCAGCCCCGGGCGCTTCTCCTATGAGCAGGATTTTCCGTCTGAACCCGCCCTCGCCGGGGACCGCCCTGTTTCTGTTCCTGTGAAGCGGGCATCTCCTACAAGCGGATATTTCGCTGGATATCAGGCGGAGTTTTTCTTCTATCTCCCTGTCCATGTTGGCGGGTATGCGCTGGCGGATAAAAAATCAACCGCAAAATCAATAAGCAAAAACAGGTATGGGGTATGAGAGGAAAGACCATGGTTGACAGAACAGGCGAAGAAGTGTTCATAAAATTCCTGGGCGGCGCAGAGAAGGTGGGCAGTCTGGGAATGCTGCTTGAGACATGGGGCGTACGCCTCCTGTTTGACTACGGGCTGACACCGACCAACCCCCCGGAGTACCCCCTCCCCGCACCCCGTGTTGACAGGGTTTTTCTCACCCACGCACACGTGGACCACAGCGGTATGATCCCATGGCTGTGTGGCCACAAAGACGCCATAGTGCACACTATCCCGCCGACCATAGATGTCTCAATCCTGCTCGCAGAGGACAGTAACAAGATATGTGGATACGAGGGATACCCCCAGCCCTATGATGTGCATGACATCCGCATGGCGGAGAGAAACTTCCGTCCCCTGAGATTTGGACAGGCGAAACAGATCGGAGATGTCGTGGTGATCCCGAGGCCGGCGGGACACATCCCCGGGGCGGCTATGTATGAAATCCACGCCGAGGAAAAGATGCTTTTTACGGGGGACATAAACACCACCACAACGCAACTCGTCTGGGGCACCAAGCCCGTTCACTGCGACATACTGTTCATGGAATCAACGTATGCCGGCAGGGAACACGAGCCGAGGGCGAAGGTTGAATACGAGTTCCTGAGCAAAATAGAAGAGGTTGTGGACAGGGGTGGAAAAGCGATAGTGCCAGCGTTTGCCGTTGGGAGAACCCAGGAGATCATGCTTCTCCTCCGCGGAAGAGGATATGATGTCTGGCTGGATGGCATGGGCAAGACGATAAACAAGATATACTTTGGCTATGGCGAGTACATACGGGACCTGAAAAAACTGCTGAAGGCAAAAGACGAGGTCCAGGTGGTCAGAAACCCCAAGGGGCGGAAAAAGGCTCTCAAAGGCGAGGTGATAATCACCACAAGCGGGATGCTGGACGGCGGCCCGGTGCTGCACTATCTGGAGGCTGTGAAAGATGACCCGAAGAGCGCGATACTTCTGACCGGTTACCAGGTGGAGGGGACAAACGGGAGGCGGCTCATGGACACTGGAACCGTAGAAATAGACGGTGTGGTGGAAAAACTGCGGGCGGAGGTGGCGTTTTTTGACCTGAGCGCCCACGCAGGCCACAGCGAACTCGTCCGGTTCGCCAGGGACACAGGCGCACACACCATCGTGCTCATGCACGGGGACAACCGCGAGACACTCGCAGAGGATCTGAGCGACTTTGCAGACGTCTATCTGCCACGTGATGGCGAGGTGTTAAAACTTTGATTCAGAACTTCATCTCTTCCTCAGCATGTCCACGTCGCTTATGTAGAGGTCTCTGAGGTCTTCCAGGCCCAGGCGTAGTATTGTGAGCCGTTCCAGTCCCAGACCCCACGCCAGCACGGGGTGTTTCACGCCCAGCGGCTCTGTGACCTCGGGGCGGAAAATCCCGCTTCCGCCGAGCTCAAGCCATTTTCCTCTGAACTTCACCTCCACCTCCATGCTTGGCTCTGTGTAGGGGAAATAGGCGGGTCTGACACGCACCTCGCTGAACCCGAGCCGGGCATAGAACTCTTTCAAAAGCCCTATGAGCATTCTGAAATTGGCTCCGGGCTCCATGACTATGCCCTCTATCTGATAGAACTCCGGCAGATGGGTGGCGTCTATTGCTTCGTTTCTGAAAACGCGTTCTATGGAGAAAACCTTGCACGGCTCGTCCGGGTGATGGTACAGGTATCGTATGGTGTTGACCGTTGTGTGCGTTCTCAGGACTGTCTTCTCGGCCTCTTCCCTCTTCCACCTGTAGCCCCAGCCGGTTGAGCCAGTGTCCCACCCGTTTTCATGGACGCTCTTTATCCTCTCAACGACCTCGTCGGGCACGCAAAAGTCCTTTTTGAAATCAAGGTAGAACGTGTCCTGGAGGTCTCTGGCGGGGTGGTCCTGGGGTATAAACAGGACGTCCATGTTCCAGAACGCCGGCTCAACGAAGCTTCCCTTTATCTCTGTAAAGCCCATCTCCAGAAAAGCGAGGCGGACCTCCTCTATGGTCTCGGTCAGGGGGTGGCTTCTCCCGCCGAAAATTGAGGGGGCGAAAGCGGTCACATCGTACCGTCTGAAATCCACGCCCTTCCACCCGCCCGTGGACAGAAGCCTGGGGGTCAGCTGGCCGACCTCCTCTCTTATCTCAATGCCCTTTGAGATTGCCTGCCAGCCCTTGTCCGTGAGATAGAACCTGCGCTCCACCTCCTCTCTCTCCACCAGGAACTCTTTGCGCCTTTTGAGTGACTTTATGACACGCGGGTCTGCTTCGTCCTCTGGCACCTCGCCTCTCTCAGCCAGCAGTTTGATGAACTCCTCGTCCTTTCCCGGTTTTTTATACGCTTCCTCTCCTTTCTCTGTCAGAACCAGTATGGTCTGGCCGTCCTCTTTTCTTATTTCCGCCCAGCCCTTTCGCTTCAGCCATCCGATGGCCACCGGTATCTCATAATCGGCCAGTTTTCCCGACGCTCTGAGGTCGTCCAGGGAGAGGACGCCGTGGTTTTTGACCAGCAGTTTGAGAGCCCTCCGCTCAGGCAGCTCCTTGAGTCCGCTCTGTTTTCGTGCGAGGGAGTAGAACTTTCTCACCCTCTCCTCTATACGTATATATCCTTTGCTCTGGAGCCAGGAGGCGGCGTGCATGACCTCAACCATCTGTTTGTATCCCGTGGCTTTCATGATGTCCTCAACGGTGGCCCCGTCCCGTCCTTTCAGGGCCAGCAGCACTTTTTTCTCGGAAGCACTGAGATCCTCTGTCATGGTACCACCACATATTCATCAACCATGTCCCGGGCGCCTTCCCTTTTTTCAGCGATGTCCAGCAACATCTCGTTCATCTTTTCCGCGGCAAGTTTCTTGCAGTGGCCGCATAGTTGTTCCCCGTTTTTGCACCTGTTGTAAATCTCCTCAAGCTCCTCGTCGCTGTCAATGAGATGATAGACAAAGAGTTCATATACCGTGCAGCTGGACGGGTCGCCGCCCTTCTCCCTCTGTTCTTCAACCGTCTGCTGTCCCCCCGTTTTGGCACGCATGATTTTGCGCTTCGCCTCGTCGGGTGTGTCTGTCAGAAATATGCAGCTCTGGGGGTTTGAGGAAGACATCTTTCCCCCGTCAAGACCTGTCATGAACCTGTGAAATGTCGCAGCCGGAGGATAAAACCCGAAGCCGCCGTGCTCCAGGTCAACACGGCTCAGTGCCTCGTCCATCTTTTCCACGTCCTCCGCCCCCGCATCTTTCACATAGAGCGCTTTGTATGATGGGATCTTCTCAAACTCCCTGAATCCCATCTCCTCAAAGGCCGCCTGGGCGTCGTCCAGCAGGGATTCAACGTCCCTGTCAACGCGAACAAAGGCCCCCACCCGCCCATCGGAGGTCAGCCGGGCGGAGATGAGACGGTGCCTGGATGCCAGATCCCTTGTGAGCCGTATGTGCGGGTCCTGGTCCACCCCCACAGGGACAATTGTCGGCCTCGGCCCCCCGTATTCTTCAAGCTGGACGTGTAGTATGTCACCGACCTGTATCAGGGGGGTCCACAGGTGGCCCATGTTGGTTGAGTCCTCAAACCCGTATATCGCCCTCATCTCGGACAGGTTGACTTTGGGAGCGAGTTTCCATGCCAGGTCTTTTACGGCGTTTCTTTTGCTCTGGAAATACACCTGGCACCTGTCGGGTTTGAGGCCGAGGGCGATGTAGTTTAGAAGGTATTCTTCTATAGCAACCCTCTCTCCTTCTTTGAGCGGGCGTCCCCGGACCGCATAGGCCTCTATGTCCGCCACCGCTATAAAAACATCGGCGCCCAGGCCCTGGTAGTATTTCACCTCATCAATCACCATCTTGTGGCCCAGGTGCATCCTCCCGGATGGGGCGAGCCCTGTCAGCAGGACGAAGGGCCTGTTTTCGCTGATTGCACGCTGGACACTGGAAAAACCTCTCTGGCCAAAGACAACTCCTCTGCGGAACAGATGAGATGGGCTGGGAAGCGCTGAGGGATCAAACTCGCCTATCCCGAACTCTTCCCGCAAGCGGCGGTAGTCAGCATATTGTGTTGAGGCCCAGGGGTCTATTCTCATCTAACTCACACCCACCAGAAGAGGGGGAGAGGTAAAAAGGTTTTTCAACACGGCTTTAAACGTTCAGTCCAGCTTTTCGTTCTTGAAGATCTCCCACACGTTCTTTTTGTCCCTCGGCTCCGGTTCCTCCGCCGGGTAGCCCAGGGGCGTGAGCGCCACAACCCTCCAGTCGTGGCTGTCAATCCCGAGCGCCCTTTTAACCTTGTCCTCGTCAAAGGCTCCTATCCAGCATGTCCCCAGGCCCTCGTTTGTCGCCGCCAGAATCAGGTGGTCCATGGCTATGGCCGTGTCAATGGCGAAACTGCTCATGTAACCGCCGATGGTCGGATAGGCGTCGTTGACGTTCCCCAGCGCCACAACGATTATCGGGGCCTCGGCAATCCACCGCTCACCGTAGCACGCCTGGACCAGTTTCTTTTTGGTGTCCACGTCACGCACCAGCACAAAAACGTAGGGCTGCAGGTTCTTGGCAGACGGCGCATAGGTGACAGCCTTCATTATCCGCTTCAAAACGTCCTCGGGCACAGGTGTCTCCCTGTACCGCCTTATACTCCTTCGCCGCTTTATGACCTCCATCAGGTCCATACAACCACACACCCATCATTACAAGGGGGGGTTTTATAGTTTTCTGAGTGTGGCTGGGGACGTGTGGTATTCCGAATTAATTTGCCTGACACAAAGCAGGGTTTTTTACACAACAACCAACAACCACCGACATATAGGACATAGGGTATATGGTTTTTGAGGTGGTTTGATGTTTGAGAAAAAGATTGTTGGCGTGTTGCTTGTTTTTGTTTTGCTGGCTACCGGTTTTAGCGGGAATGTCTCTGCTAAGAGTGGGGGTGGTTGTGGTTGTCTGGCCGTGGTTGACCATGGGGTTTTTTTGAATAACACCACGGACGACAACACCCTCCTGGTATGGGTTGATGGTGGGGACGTGTTTTTTACGAGCAGTTACAACGATTACTATAACACGACATTACAGGGTGTGTTGGGCCGGGTGGATGTTTTGCGTTATGAGACTGATGACTGGGGGGAATACAGTTTTTACACGGCTGTCTATGTGGAACTAAACCTCTCCCTGAAAACAATAGACAGTGAGCCGTATAGGTCTTTCCGATATCTCTCCGACGCCATAGTGTTGTTGTGGTCTCATGGTGACAGAGAGCTCTCTGAGACCCTCGTAGATATAGCCAGAACTGAGGTCTTCTCCAACATTCTTTATTCTGAGAACCTTACGAGCCCGGACGATGTGGCGAAGAGTTTGTTCCTGTACACTAAGGCAGAGGAGAAACTGGGCGAGGACAAAGTACCGGCGGCTGTGGCGTTGTACAATGCCGCCCTGTACAATCTCCCAACGACGCCTACATTAATGTGGGACAAGATTACCCGGCTATCATACAATGGGAACAACACTCATCCCGTGGTCTTTTCAAGCGGTGGGGTGTTGCATGCTGGCTGGATTCACAGAGAAGATGGTGGTGTGAATTATACGTTTTATGCTCTTAGCACTAATTTTGGGCGTACGTGGTGGACATTGGACGCCACAACATATGGCAGCCCATACCTGGTGGCTATGGGACTTGATCCCTATGGTGGCGACCCCTTTGTGGCTATGGCAGCCACGCAACTACTGGAAAGCATTTATCTCATTGATGGGAGCCACTATTTCTATGTGCCAATAAACACTCCGCCTGTGCTCCCAATACCCGTGGACGGAGAGGTTGGGGACACAATATATGTGAGCATAGACGACCCCTACCTGGACCGCTACCAAACATACGAGTATCTGAGAATCGGAGACAGACTCTTCATCAAACCCATCTGCAAGCCCGGCGGAACACCCGTGCCACCACCACGGGCACCGGACCTGGTTATTGTAAATATGTTTGTATACGAAAAAAATAATAAATCTTTTGTTTTCTATTTTGGAATAGAAAATAAAGGAGACGCCGAGATTATAAATAGTCTTTCTGATGTTTGGATATATGATAACAAGAGTGTAAATGAAAAAAAGACAATAGAGATAGACCACCTAAGATCGCGTGAAAATGGCTCGCTTATTTTTATTACAAAAACTAAAAATTTAAATGGCTTTAATGTATCTGTAAAGCTTGATCCGTCAGATGACCTTAAAGAGGGGGATGAGTCTAACAATCAGTATGTTTTTCCCTGTTCTTCTTCGGTGTTTCCTAATGTATATTTAGGTGAAACGAGAACAAAAAATGGCCATGGAAAGGTAACTGCTGAATTGAAATACAACGCGGAGAACAAGTTTACAGGGGAAAAAGTATACTTGGCAAAAATGGGAGACACATTAGGAATATACCTTTATTATAAGGAAGATAGGTCATTTCATGGAGGATATACGATTAAAGTAACTATTTCTTTTATTCCACAAGGAGTGTCTTTTGGTGTGGTAGATTATTCACAAGATGTTTATTATGACGTATCAGCAACAGATTATGAACCAGATTGGTATGGGTACTACGTGCACAGTTATCTAACAGACGCTACACCTTATGAAGTGGACCCACACTATGTTGTAGCAAAAATAATTAACTATGGGGACCAAAGAGGAACCTCTGCCTCTGCGGAACGAAAAGTATATATAGAGCCCTCCCTCAATAATTAAAGAGTAAACAAAGGAGGTTAAAAAGATGTCCCAGAAAAAAGTATTTATTAGATTCTTTTTCATCTTCGTTTTTATAATACTTGTAAATGCTATTGTAATCGCTCCTATGTGTATGTCTCAAAGTGTTTATAAGAGAACTGAAAATAATGTGCGCATTTATTTTTTATTGTCAAAAGAACAAATTACTGTTCCGTATAATACTTCTATGAACGGTTCAATAGCAGCGGTATCAGTTAATGGAACAGTAGAGGTCATTTGCCCGGACGATGCTATAGTAAAAATAGACAACCTGCATCCAGTGTTCAACGAAAGCGGGTGGACAGGAAATGCATCACCGCAATCGTTTACATTTAAGGGGCCGGGAAATGAAAGTGTTGAATGGACGATAAACATACCCGCCTCTCCAAAAAACACAACAATGATAGCTGATGCCGAAGTAGAAGTATATGGTATACTACGACCAACTGTAACATCGTCATCTGACATATTGCACATCTACGTTAATAACTTATCTCAGAATAACACACCTATATCTCCTGGCCAAGACACTTCTGAAATTCACGAACAGGGTATAAACTTCGAACAAGTGTCCGATTTAGCAGTAATAATTACTTTTCTAGTTATATCCGGAACAGCTGTTTATATATTATACAGACAGAAAGTAAAAAACAAATGAAGAATAAAAATAAATAAAGAATAAACTAAGGAATACATATATCTTTCTTGGCTATGTGTTTTGTGTCAAGTTTTTTTATCTGGGGTAGATTGTGGTGTTCCAGATGATTGTTCTTAGCCAGATTTCTTTTTCTCTGTGGTCGTCTCGTATGCTGGATAGTGTTTCTCCTATTCGTCTTTTTGTGGCTGAGAATATTGCTTCTACTATGGCGCGCATGGTGTATTGGACTTTTTGTTTCCATTTTTGTTTGTCTTTTTGTTGTTCAAGTACTGCTTTTCGTCTGCTTGGAGAGCCATGTGCTCTGGGCGACGCGTTTTTGCGTACTGGTATACCTGGTGTCGCGTTGTGTCTTGTTATGGTGTTGAAACATTCCTTTGTGTCGTAGCCGCTGTCTCCCAAGACGACCTTGTATTTGATCCAGTCTGCCCCTTTGAGCAGTTTGGTGAGTTGTGGGTGGTCTGCACTTGTTCCATTGGTGAGTGTAGAATAGAGTATCTTTTTGGTATGGAGGTCTACCAGGATGTGGAGTTTTTTGTACTCTCGTTTACGCTGTTTATGTCCAAACCGGATTACCACCCAACCACCTTTTCGGGTGGTTCTTAGACCGCTTGCATCAACACCAGCCAGTGGAACCACACCTGGTACCAGTTGTTTGTTTACTTGTTCTAACACAGGAAGTGGGAGGTGTTCCATCGTACGTTGTATGGTCTTGTAAGATGGAGGACGTTTCAATCCCAGGAGTCTGTCCAAACCAAAACCACGTACAATGCTAGCCATGTTTCGGTAAGACACACCCAGCATAACCTTCAACAAAAGAATAACAACCATCTTAGACAGAGGAAATTCTCTACCCTGAACCGGCCGATCCAACATAGAGAACTCCCGTGACAGATTAACTACCCTACTATAACTCTCCTCATAGTGCCTGTCATAAACACTCCAAGGCACAGTCACATCTTTATACCGCTTCCACATATATCCCTTCTGGCTTGCTCTTGTCATGGTGCATCCCAACCCACGACAAGACAAGCCCCCTAAAAATTTCTTGACACAAAGCAGTAGCAGTTCCGACACCCGGGGGACCGTCTGGATGGCATATGCTACTCTTGTTCTGCCCGAACGCATCCAAGAATCATCTCAATGTCTGTGCTGTCAATGGCGAGGTGCACTCATGTCACACTCCTTATTAAAATTCCGATTCACACAACACAACATGAGTGATACCAGTATAGTTATATAACCTGGCGGCGTTCTATCCTGAGGTGACCCGCCATGCCCAGCAAAAGAGTGCTGTTCATAGCTGAGGACGGTTTTGAGGATCTGGAACTGTTTTATCCGATGTACCGGTTGATGGAGGCGGGGGCGGATGTGGTCGTCGCATCATCTTCCCGGCGGAGTCTGGAGGGTAAGCATGGTTACACCGTGGAAGCGGGGCTTTCGTATGATGAGGTTGAGCCTGGAAACTATGCGATGCTGGTGGTTCCCGGCGGAAAATCCCCTGAGAGGGTGCGGTTGCACAGAGAGGGTGTGGACATTGTGAGATGGTTTGTTGAGCAGAACCGCCCTATAGGGGTTATATGCCACGGGGTCCAGTTGCTCATATCTGCTGGTGCTGTGAAAGGAAAAAAGATTGCGTGCTGGTATGGTGTGAAAGACGACCTGGTGGCTGCTGGCGGAGAGTTTGTTGACGGCGTCGCTGTGGACGGGAACATCATATCGGCCAGACACCCTGGGGACCTCCCTGAGTGGGGGCGATTGCTGGTTGAACGCCTGAGCAAACCGAGGGATGGCTGAGGGGTGGTGGTCTTGGAACAGCACTTTGAATGTCTTCCGCCTGGGGAGGCGCTGGAAAAACTGCTGGAAATGCATGACACAGATCCGGTTTTTCTGTCTGTTACCCATCCCATCAACTCAGATGGGCGTTTTTTCAGAAAACGCTCCCATGCCATCTTAGATGCCTTGGACGGCTGCAGAGCCCGCAAAGTTATGGAGGAAAACGTGTCTCTGGCGGAGAGGTATATGGAAAAACACGGGGGAGAGGCGTACTATCTCTTCGTCTCGGTTCCACACGATCTTTTTCTGGCTGTTACTGCTCCACCAGAAATAAAAGAGCCGAGGATGGTCGCCGACACCTCCCCTTACATCCGGGACCTGGCGGAGGCGGTGGACGACTGGGAACCATATCTTCTGGTGTTCGTTGAGGAGGGGGACTCCGTTGTTGAGATAGTTGATATGGGGCGCTGGGTTAGTGAGGAGAAAGTCGTTGATGAAATAATGAACAGGCACAGAAAGGGCGGTATGAGCCAGAGGCGTTTTCAGCGTCTGAGGGAAGAGGCGGTTCACAGACATCTTGTCTCGGTGGCTGAGGCTGTAAAAGAGGCGGTCGCAGACAGCGGTGCAAAGCGCCTCATCATCGCAGGCCCCGGCGAGTCAAAGAAGGAGTTTTTGAAGGTTCTCCCCGCTGACCTGAAAAACCGGGTTGTGGGCGTGGTTGATACTGACGCCCTCCATCATGGGTTTGAGAGGGATAGGGGTGATGAGCAGGTCCTTGACATCTTTTTGAAGAGCGAGTTTGCCGAGGAAAACAGGGTTGTTCAGAAACTCGCTAGGGCCATAATGGAGGGTGGGGGCGTTTATGGGGGAAAAGATGTTGCCAGAGCCGTGGTTGAGGGGCGGGTTTCTCTGCTGGTTGTTCTCCACGGCACCACAATGGTGGGGTGGAGGTGTGAAAACTGCGGAATGATAGGTGCTGGCACAGGAATCGGTCCGGGAGAACAAACGGGCGTCTGTCCAGTGTGCGGCTCCGCTGTGGTGAGGGTTGACCTGGTGGAAGAGTGCGTGGAGGAGGCGCTGAAGATGGGAGGCGGGGTTGAGTTCGTCCATGATTCGCCTTATCTGGAAAAACTCGGTGGCATGGCCGGTTTTCTCAGGTACTGACTGTACTGACAATTGACGGAAAAAAGAAAAAATGTGTGGAAGGGGGTTGTGGGGGGCTGTTGTGGGTTGGGATAGATGTGAAATGGGTTCGGAGGGCGTTGGAGGACGGGATCAGATGATTCCCGCCTTTTTGCCGTTCCTCTCAAACGCCTCTAGGGCGAAGTCCAGGTCTTCCCTGGTCAGGCCAGCGTTCATTATGGTCCGTATCCTAGCCTTGTCTCTCGCAACCATCGGGTACACTATTGGCAGGGCGAACACGCCGTCCTCAAACAGGAGACGGGACAGTTCTTTTGCCTTGTGGCTCTGGCCGCACATCACCGGTGTTATGGGCGTCTGGCTTATGCCTGTGTCAAATCCCATGGACTCAAGCTCTTTTTTGAAGTACCTGGTGTTCTCCCAGAGCTTCTGGACGTGCTGCGGTTCTTCTTCAAGCACGTTGAGGGTCTCTATGCACGCCGCCGCAACCGCTGGTGGGGCACTGCCGGAGAGCAGCCATGTCCGGCTCTTGTTGTATGCGAAGTTTATCAGGTCCTGGCTCCCGGCGGCCAGTCCGCCAACCACGCCGTATGCCTTTGAGAACGTTCCCATCTCAACGTGCACCCTGCCCTCCAGGTGGAAGTGGGACACTATGCCCTTCCCTTTTTCTCCGAGAACACCCTCTCCGTGGGCGTCATCAACGTATATCATGGCACCGTATTCTTCTCCGAGCTTCGTTATCTCGTCCATCGGAGCGATGTCTCCGTCCATGCTGAACACGCCATCTGTCACGATGAGTATTCTCCGGGCGCCGTTTCTGTCCGCCTCTTTGAGACCCCGCTCAAGGTCCCCCATGTCAAGGTGTTTATAAACCATTTTTTCTGCACGGGACAGTCGGATACCATCTATTATGCTGCCGTGGTTGAGCTCGTCTGATAGAACCCAGTCCCCTTTTCCTACCAGTTGCGGTATGAGACCCGCGTTCACAGCGAACCCTGTCTGATAGTACAGAGCGGCCTCTGTGCCTTTGAACTCCGCTATCTTTTTCTCAAGCTTTATGTGGAGGTCCATGTTCCCGGCTATCGCCCTCACAGACCCTGAGCCAGCGCCGTGGGTGTCAACGGCTCTTTTCGCCGCCTCTTTCACCCGCGGGTGGTTTGACAGGTTGAGATAGTTGTTGGAACACAGCATTACAACTTCTTTGCCGTCCACACGGCAGCGGGGCGTTGATGGTCCCTCCAGCGTGTGCAGTTCCCAGTTCAGGCCGTTCTTTACGAGCTCTTCGTATTCTTCCCTCAGAAATGCTGTTGGATTTCTTTTCATCTTCACACCTCCTCTGTTCGGGATTTCATGTCAACTAAAACGTTTTCTCATTCAAATACTTTTCATGCATGCTATTCATAACCACCATGCTCTTCATACAGACTATTTTTCACTCCCACGGGTGCATCACGACTTTGGCCGCTTCTCCCCTGTTCAACGCCTCAAAGCCCTCTTCATATTTTGATAGAGGTATAACGTGGGTGATTATCGGGCTGACGTCCAGTTTTCCGGATGCGAGGAGGTTGCTGACCTGGAACCATGTCTCATACATTCTCCTGCCCACAACAGACCTTATGTCCACCCCTTTGAAAACCGCTTTTGCGACATCAACGCTCCTCCGCTCGCCGGGGACGCCGAACCAGACGACCACGCCACCTGCTTTTACCACTTCAAGTGCGGCGTCAATTCCCTGCTGGCTTCCGGTCATCTCCAGGACCACGTCCACACCCTCTCCGTCGGTTATGTTCATCGTCTCCTCAACGGGGTCTATGTGCTTTGTGTTGAAGGTGTGTGTAGCCCCCATCTTTTCTGCTATGTCCATCCTGAACTCGTGGTGTCCGGCGACCAGTATCTTTCCAGCCCCAACAGCGGCCGATATCCCGGCGGCCATCATGGAGATGGGCCCGTCGCCCATTATGAGCACGTCTTTTGTAGACACATCCCCGGTCATGACAGCGTGCATGGCGTTTCCCAGGGGTTCCTGTATGGACGCAACATCCGGGGGAATGCTGCGGGGGTTTTTCCAGGCGTTTGAGGCAGGTATCGCTATGTACTGGGCGAACGCACCGTCCCTGTCAACACCCAGTATCTTCGTGTTTCTGCAGACGTGGTATTTGCCGGTCAGACACTCGGGACAGTGGCCGCACACGATGTGCGTCTCCGCCGAAACATAGTCGCCCACCTGGATTCCCTCAACGTCTTCTCCGACCTCAACGACCTCACCGGCGAACTCGTGTCCCATTATCTGGGGAGGGTGTATCCTGCTCTCCGCCCACTGGTTCCACTTGTAGATGTGTCTGTCCGTGCCGCATATGGACGTTGCCAGCACTTTGACGAGAACATCTCTCTTTCCGATGCGCGGTATGTCTGCGTCTTCCACCAGCGTGGCACCCGGGCCGGGTTTCATTTTGTACAGTGCGACCATCTTTCCTTCCATATCTCTCACTCTCCTCTTAGTGCTGCGATATTGCTTGTGGTGTATTTATAGGATGTGATGATTGGATGAATTTGACTTATTTGACTAGACTATGTGATAATGGTCTCTCAAAAGGTGGTGGTATGTGTGTGGCGGCATCAGAGAAGCCGCTGCTCTCTCAACGACCTCGCTCAGGGACGGGTGTATGTGCATGCCGGACGTCAATGGGCGGACGCTCTGTGAGGGTGTGTACATGAGATTTATTACCTCCTGGATCAGCACGGAGGCCTGAGGCCCTATTATGTGCGCCCCCAGGATGCGCCTGTTGTCTTTTTTGACAATGAGCTTCACGAAATAGTCGTGGACGCCCATAGCCTCCCCCTTGGCCGTGTCTTCGTATCTGTGGAATCCTATGAGTATCCCGTTTTCGCCGTATCTCTCTATGGCTTCTTTTTCCCGCATTCCGACGGCGGCTATCTCCGGGTGCGAAAAAACAGCGTGCGGGACAGCGTGGCAGTCAACCTTTATCCTTTTGCCCATGAAGGCGTTGTAAAACACCACCAGCGACTCGTAGTTGGCCACGTGTTTGAAAAGGTGTTTTCCGATAGCGTCTCCGAACGCCCAGATGTTGGGCTGGGATGTCTCCAGGTACTCGTTGACCTCTATCCATCCCCTGCTGTCCGTTTTTATTCCCGCCCTTTCCGGGTGGAGTATGTCCGTGTTGGGTGCTCTCCCGGCGGCGATGAGAACTTCCTCGGCCTCAAACGTCTTTTTTTTGCCGGTTTTGCGGTCAACCGCCACCACTTTCTTACGTCCACACAACGTCTTTGACATCTCAACCACTTCGTGGCCTGTGATTATCTCCATGTGTTCTCCCATCTTTCTGAGGGCCAGAGCCGATACCTCCGCTCTTCCTGGGGCAAAAACTGCGGGTTCCTCCCGACAACGGTTACATCCGTTCCCATGGCGGAGAAAAAGTGGCCGTACTCGGCCGCTATGTACCCTCCCCCCACTATTACCATACTCTCTGGCTTATCCTTTATTTTGAGAATGGTGTCGCTCGTATGGTATCCCACGCTTTCAACACCTTTTATTGGAGGGATGAGGGGCTTTGAGCCCGTACATAGCAGTATCTTCTTCCCCTTTATCACCTCTTTTCCCACACGTAGAGTATAGGGGGCGATGAACTCTGCCACCTCGGGGTAATAGTCAATGCGCTTTGAGTGGGACAGCCCCTTCCTGATCATGTTTATGTCTCTGTAGATGAGATTTCTCATCCTCTCCATGACCGCCCCGAAGTTTATCCCGCGGATTTCAACGTCAATGCCAAACTCCCTGGCACACTCTATCTCTCTGACCAGGTCGGCGTGGTATAGGAGTATTTTCGTCGGAATACACCCCCTTGTGAGGCATATTCCACCCGGCTCGTCTTTGTCTATGACTGCGAAGGTCATGTCAGGGTACATGTCCAGGAGGGCGCTGACTATGTTCATCGCGGAGCCCGTCCCTATGGCCACAACATCGTACTCCTTCACCATGCCCGCGCCTCCATGGCGACATCTTTGCACTACCGCACTAACAGTAACACCCGGGTGCATATTACTGTTTGCCCACATATTTACGCAATAACCAGGGATGACCAGCCCCTGATGGCATCCCAAACTATTTCTATGACAAAAACTTATGCCCGTTGGCCGTAGCCAATGGTGCGGCTAAGGGTTGCCTGGGTGAAAGTGGATGAGCGCAAAAGAAAGGCTCAGATTGTACAAGCTGATAGGTGTAATGTTGATGGGACTCGGCCTGCCATGGCAGGTTTTTATCATATACAGCGGGTATATGTCGGGCTTCTTTTCTGTAGGACTGTGGTGGGGTTCTGGCTCTGTGGGCGATGAAAACGCCTTCGTTTACGGCGGAGAAATGCTCGGAGGTCCCGTGGACAGGGCGACGGTTTTTCTCCTTGCGACTATGGGGGTACTGGTTTTTGGAATTGTGTCCGCGGCACTCCTTCTTCTGAGCGAGAGGAAATCATATCTAAAAGGAGACGGAGAAGAGTTTTTTCATTTCTTCTCTCACGCTGCACCTCTTCTGTCCGCCGGGACATATTTCACTCTCTCTTTTATGGCGGGCATGGACATTTTTGGTTATGTAAACATGGGGGACATGAGGGTGATAAGCGCGCCTTTTCTTGGCTGGTTTGCCATGTTCTATTTTGGTCTGGTCTTCTCAAGGGAATGGGCACAGGCGTATGTGAAAAAGGATGGGAAGGGCAGAAAAAAAGATGCGTCGCTGCCTGAGGGGGTGCGGTCCGGGATAGAGACCGTCTTGGCATCAGGTGACGGTGGCGGAAAAACAAAGGGGTCAGGAGGAAAACGACCCATACCACTCAGTGAATTTCAGAAGCTCCGCTAAACATATTATATTGGGAGGGGGACACACCGAGGGGGGTTGCCGCCGTCGGACGCTGGAACGAGATATATCAGAATCCGCCCAGCATGCCGAGGAAAGCCCCTGCTGCTGTTGCGCTCCCTATGACTCCGGCCACGTTGGGCGCCATTGCATACATCAATATGTGGTTGTGCGGGTCTGCATTCAGCGCTTCTCTCTGTGCAACCCTGGCAGCAGCCGGAACAGCGGATACGCCTGCCGCTCCTATCAGGGGGTTTATTTTATCCTTCAAAAACAGGTTCATGAGTTTCGCCACCAGGACTCCGCCAGCAGAACCGACAGCCACAGCAGCCAGACCCAGAAGGAAGACAAGAACCACCTTAACGCTTAGTACATCTGCTGTCAGAGAAGCACCCACCGCAAAAGCGAGGAACATCGTCACCAGGTTTGTGAGCTCATTACTGGCCGCCTTTGCCAGACGGGGGACAACACCGCTTTCACGGAGAAGGTTGCCGAACATGAAAAGCCCGACGATGGTGCCCGCCTGTGGAACCAGCAGTATAACCACCACCGCTGTGAGAATGGGGAAAAGCATCTTTTCGGTCTTTGAAACCTTTCTCATCTGCTTCATCCGTATCTTTCTCTCCTCTTTGGTGGTGAGAAGGCGGGAAATGGGAGGCTGAATGAACGGTACCATCCCAATATAGGTGTATGCTGCCACCGCAGTAACACCGAGGATATGGGGTGCCAGACGTGTGGTTATGAAAATCGTTGTAGGCCCATCGGCACCCCCTATTATTCCTATACTGGCGGCCTCTGCGGGGGTGAAACCCAGAGCGATGGCGCCCAGAAAAGAGGTGTAAATCCCTATCTGAGCAGCGACACCGAGAATCATGAGTTTCGGGTCTGCAATAAGGGGACCAAAGTCTGTCATAGCACCCAGACCCACGAATATGAGTGTGGGTAGAACAATCCATATTATCCCATAATGGTAGAGGATATACAGTATACCCAGCTGTCCGGTTGTGCTCATCATGTATGTAAGCGGGAAGTTCGCCAGCATTATTCCAACACCGAGAGGAAGGAGTTCATACGGTTCCCACTCCTTTTTTATGGCCATATACACCAATAATAGACCTATCCCGAAGAGGACCAGGCGTCCCGGGTTGAGGAATTCAAGCCCTGTGTAATACATTCCGCCAAACATCTTTTTTGCCTCCTGCACTCTAGCTCATTTGAGATACTCCGACACAGCGGAGACCACAACCGCTATCTCTTCTTCTCCCTCAGAGACCACTTCCACTTTTGGGGCGGGAGCTTTCTTTGGACGTTTACTCTCCCACGCTGTTATGATCTTACCCGTTATCCAGAGCACGAGAGCGAGGATGCTCAGGGAGACAAAGACCATGAGCATCCCTATTGTCATGACCTTGAAGGCAAAGCTCCATGTGGAAGGCACTGTTAGGATGACCTGCAGCAGCACCTGGTTGTTCTCCTCGTTGTACTCCGGGACGGCGTTCTCTTCATCAACAACCACCAGGACCGCCCTGCGGCCTTTCTGTGTTGGATCCGTGTCCCATATTATGCCAGATGTGTTTGAATCGTAAGCCGGCACATATAAAGAAAATGTCCCTATCTTTTCCTTTGATGCCTCCCCCCCACCGACATCAGATAGATCCCACTGATAAACCGTCACATTAACATTTACGCCCACATCGCCGGTGTTAACCACAGTGACGTTGATCAAGATGCGGTCTCCGGCGATCATCTCTCCATCCGGGTTGTCCAGGTCCGTCACGGTTACCAGGTTGGGGCCTGTTGAGAGGTCGGGTTTAGCATCCACAACACCCGTTTGCAGTGCAGTCCACGCCATGGAAACAAAGAGAAAAACAAGAACGAACGACAGCAGAGAAAAACACCTTCTGTCAGTGTTCACCCGGACACCTCCTCCTCACCCTATCACGGCTATGACAACACCGGCGTCAACCTCGTCTCCCGGCGAAACACGTACCTCTTTTACCACACCGGAGACATGGGTCACAATATCGTTTTCCATCTTCATGGCCTCAAGGACGGCGATAACATCTCCCTCGTTAACCTGCTGTCCGGGTTTCACAAGAACTTTTGTGATCACACCCAGCATCGGGCTTATGATCTCCTCGCCACCAGACGCACCGGATGCAGAGGAGGCAGCAGGAGCGGGCTGGGAATGCTGAGATGGTTGTGCGGGCTGAGCCACGGACACAGACGGAGACGGGGCGGGGGCGAGTTTGCCGGGGGGCGCCACCACGGCCTCATATCTCTTCCCGTTGACCACGACACCGCTCTGGTCAACCACCACAGAATACACCTTTCCGTTGACCTGAACGGCCAGTTCGGTTGGTTTCGGAGAAGATACCTTCCACACCTCTGGACGTGCGGGCTTTTCATATGGAGATGGGAGAGGTAGCTGGTCTGCCGTGAACTCAGGTTTGGTCTCACCCTTCAAAAACTTAAGTCCCACCTGGGGATAGAGGATATAGGTCAGGACGTCCTCGGGTTTCCTCAATAGGCCCATCTCCTCAAGCTCTTCACGAGCCTTTTTAACCTGTGGCTCCAGGAGGTCGGCGGGGCGGCAGTCCACGATCTGATCCTTCCAGTTGGGTCCCAGGACCGCTTCGTATATCTCCGGCTTTATCTCGCCGGGGGGTCGTCCATACATGCCACGCACGTAGTCCTTGGTCTCCTGGGGGACCCTCTTATACCGCCCGAAAAGAACGTTCATAAGTGCCTGGACACCCACAATCTGGCTCGTCGGAGTCACAAGCGGAGGATAACCCAGTTCTGCTCTCACACGTGGGATCTCTTCCACAAGAAGCTCGTATTTATCAACAGCCTTCTGTTGCTCCAGCTGGGCCCGCAGGTTTGAAAGCATACCTCCAGGAATCTGGTGGAGGGTCACAGAGGGGTCTGTCATGAGATTTTCAATCCTGTGAAGATGTCTGTACTTGTTCCACACATCAAGGAAATACTTACGTATCTCCATCAAAAGAGAGAGGTCATATCCGGTGTCGTACTCCGTACCCCGCAACGCAGCCACAACGCTCTCTGTGGGCGGCTGAGCAGTTCCCCCGCTAAAAGGAGAAATACAGGTATCCACAACATCGGCTCCCACCTCAATCGCCCTCATATAAGTCATGAGGGCCATTCCACTCGTGCAGTGAGTGTGCACATCAATAGGTACCTTAACGCCGGCATCCCTGGCCCCCGTAATCAACTCTTCAGCCGCTTTCGGCGTCAAAATCCCGGACATGTCCTTTATCGCGATGGAATCACATCCCATCCTTTCAAGTTCTTTGAACAGGTTTATATAGAAATCAAGGGTGTGAACCGGACTTATTGTGTAACTTATAGCACCCTGGGCATGGCCCCCATTTTCCTTCACCGCCTCAATGGGCACCTTGAGGTTCCGGGTGTCGTTCAGAGCATCAAAAATCCTGAAATAGTCAATCCCGTCCTTTTTTGCCCAGTAAATAAACTCCCTGACCACATCGTCAGGGAAATTCCGGTATGCCACTATGTTCATAGCCCTCTCCAGCATCTGAAGGGGAGTGTTCTCCACTCTCTCCTTTATCGCCTTCAAACGCTCCCAGGGGTCCTCGTTGAGATAACGGATGGGCACATCAAACGTGGCCCCACCCCATACTTCCATTGAAAAAAACCCCACCTGGTCCATCTTCTCAACGATGGGAAGCATATGTTCAGTCAGCATCCTGGTGGCAATAAGAGACTGGTGTCCATCCCGGAGCGTCTGGTCGTGTAGTTTCACCATGTTACTTCACCTTGACACGTGTATAGACAACCACCGCCCAATACTATGCCCTAATTAAACTTTTTCCTGCAGACGCACAGACAGCACAAACAAGCGCAACAGCCTAACAAGCGCGACAACTTGCAACAAACAACAACCCGCAACAAAGCAACACAAAGCAAGCAGCAACAAAATCTATAAATATCCCTCTGCATAGATAATATATGATACCGCGGAAAGCGGTGCGCGGAAAGCGGTGGTGGGCCACCACAGTGGACCCGAAACCAATATATACAAGATGCGGAATAGGGGTGTTCCCCTCCAGAGGGGACCGCGGCGCAAGGCGAGAGCCATGAGTGGTGATTGGCTTGTTCCAGCGCCGGGGACAGGTGTGGGGATACGAGAAAAACGGGGAAACCCGGAACTCTCGTGTCTGACGCTCGATGAGACCAGGTGAGATGGAGCTGCCGCCAGTTCCATACCCCCAATAGGTTCATTCCGGTTGATCCTGCCGGAGGTCACCGCTATTGGGGTCCGACTAAGCCATGCGAGTCGAGAGGGTTCGGCCCTCGGCGAACGGCTCAGTAACACGCGGATAACCTACCCTTGGGTGGGGGATAACCTCGGGAAACTGAGGATAATACCCCATAGGCCCGGTATGCTGGAACGCTTCCGGGCTGAAAGCTCCGGCGCCCAAGGATGGGTCTGCGGCCTATCAGGTTGTAGTGGGTGTAACGGACCCACTAGCCTTCGACGGGTACGGGCTGTGAGAGCAGTAGCCCGGAGATGGACTCTGAGACACGAGTCCAGGCCCTACGGGGCGCAGCAGGCGCGAAAACTTCGCAATGCGCGAAAGCGCGACGAGGGGACCCCAAGTGCCCATGCACTGCATGGGCTGTTCGTGTGCCTAAAAAGCACACGGAGGAAGGGCTGGGCAAGACGGGTGCCAGCCGCCGCGGTAATACCCGCAGCCCGAGTGGTGACCGCTATTATTGAGCCTAAAGCGTCCGTAGCCGGCCTCGTAAATCCTTGGGGAAATCGGGCCGCTTAACGGTTCGAAGTCCGGGGACACTGCGAGGCTTGGGACCGGGAGAGGTCGGAGGTACTCCAGGGGTAGGGGTGAAATCCTGTAATCCTTGGAGGACCACCAGTGGCGAAGGCGTCCGACCAGAACGGATCCGACGGTGAGGGACGAAGCCCTGGGGCGCAAACCGGATTAGATACCCGGGTAGTCCAGGGTGTAAACGCTGCAGACTTGGTGTTGGGGATCCTGCGAGGATGCCCAGTGCCGGAGAGAAGTTGTTAAGTCTGCCGCTTGGGGAGTACGGCCGCAAGGCTGAAACTTAAAGGAATTGGCGGGGGAGCACAGCAACGGGAGGAGCGTGCGGTTCAATTGGATTCAACGCCGGACAACTCACCGGGGGCGACGGTCACATGAAGGCCAGGCTGATGACCTTGCCTGATTGACCGAGAGGTGGTGCATGGCCGCCGTCAGTTCGTACCGTAGGGCGTTCTGTTAAGTCAGATAACGAACGAGACCCTCGCCCCTATTTGCCACCCCTTCCTCCGGGAAGGGAGCACAATAGGGGGACCGCTGGCGCGAAGCCAGAGGAAGGAGAGGTCAACGGTAGGTCCGTATGCCCCGAATCCCCCGGGCTACACGCGCGCTACAAAGGGCAGGACAAAGGGTTCCGACACCGAAAGGTGAAGGTAATCCCGAAACCTGTCCGTAGTTCGGATCGAGGGCTGTAACCCGCCCTCGTGAAGATGGATTCCGTAGTAATCGCGGGTCAACATCCCGCGGTGAATACGCCCCTGCTCCTTGCACACACCGCCCGTCAAACCATCCGAGTTGGGTCCGGATGAGGGTGCCTTTCTTTGGGGCGCTCGAATCTGGGTCCAGCGAGGAGGGTTAAGTCGTAACAAGGTATCCGTAGGGGAACCTGCGGATGGATCACCTCCTGCGAAAATAAATGGGGGCCCTACGCCCCATTTCCTTGCGGGCTGGCGGCGCTCCACACCAAAGGTCTCATCGGGCGAAAAAATCCACTGTTTTGAAGTTCACTGTTTTACCACGACATTTTACCACGGCACGTCCTTTTTTCCCATTTTGTATCCAGCTATGTTGACCGCTCTGTGGAGGATGGGGGTCAGAACAAGGACCGCCAGTAGACACACCCAGTGCCCATCCCACCAGTATTTTTCAAGAAACCACGACGGGGCGAAAATGAGAGCGAACAGCAGTGTTCCCATGACAAAATCGTACTGGTCCAGGAGGGGTGCTTTTGCTCCTCTCTCAAGGCCGATGCGGCGTTTTATCAGGCTTCCTAGCATGTCTCCAACCATGGAACCTGTGGCAAATACCAGGGGAACGCAGATGGTGTTCTGGCAGCTCCCATAGGAGAATGGTGTAAAACCTGTTACCTCAGCCAGGGCGCCTGTGAGCAAGCCGATGAACGTCCCGGAGAATATGCCGCCAAAGGTCCCCCGCCATGTTTTTCCATCGCCCAAGATTCTTTTTCCGCTTTTCCATGTTTTTCCAAAATCAACGGGTGTCCCCCCTCCAAAGAGCACGGCGCTCGGGTTTGCCACATAGGCGGGGAGGAAAAACCACAGGCCCGCCGCGACGTACAGGGTGATGGTGTGAGCGTCCAGGTGCACCATGGTGGGGTATAAGTGTGGTGCGGAAAAAGGTTTTTCTCTGTGGGGGGCTGTGGAAGTGGAGTGCATAAAGGTTTGGTCGGGGCTTTTAGACGGCAGTTTTAAAACCACCGTGGTTTTTGGGTGGATTTGCGCGGAACACGGCGCGCGCAGGAGTGGAGAGGATGAACGCCCCCGATGTCCAGTCCATGCCGTCTTCAAAGCAGTTCATAATAAACAGGGTTGGTGTCACAGGTGTGACAAAGCCCATAAGAGTGAGGAGAAACGGCAGGGAGATAGACCTGACGGCCTCAATAGACGTTTACGTGGACCTGCCTGCGGAGTACAGGGGAAGCCACATGTCACGAAACGTTGAGATCGTCAACGAGATCGTTGATGAAAGCGTGAGGGAACCTGTGTCAGGCGTTGAGGACCTTGCCATGAAGATATCCTGGCGGCTCCTGGATCGCCACGAATATGCTACCGTTGCAGAGACACAGATATCCTCCACATATTTCCGTGAGCAGACCACGCCGGAGGGACGGAAAACGCTGGAGCCTTACAGGATCATCGCCGGCGGAAAGGCGGTTAGAGGGGGGATGGGGTGGAAGAGCATAGGCGTGGAGGTTGTGGGCATGAACGCATGTCCCTGCGCCATGGAGACGGTGAGAGCGATGTTGAAAAAGAAATACCCCGACCTTGAAAACTGTCTGGACAGAATCCCCATTGTGACACACAACCAGAGAAACGTGACCTCGCTGTGTCTGAGAGTACCTGAGAGCGTTTTTATTGAGGCAGACGACCTCATAGATATTGTTGAAGATGCCATGAGCACGCCCACCTACGAAATATTAAAAAGGGAAGACGAGGGACGTGTGGTTCTGGAAGCGCATCTAAACCCCAAGTTTGTAGAGGACATTGTGAGAGATGTTCTCGGAGAGATAGTTGAAAAATACAGAGACCTCCCCGACGACGTTGTTGTTAGTGTCAGGAGCGAGAGCGAGGAGAGTATACACAAGCACAACGCCATGGCTGAGAGGGTTACGACACTTGGAACCCTTCGGGAGTGACCCCCAGCATTTTCAGGATAGGACCGGCCACGGCGAACGACCCGACGAAGGCGGCGACCTGGTGTTTCTCCGCCTCTCCCAGCAGTTTTTCATAATATTCGTGGCGCGAGCCATCGCGCTCCTCCAAATGGGCAAAGGATTCATCTAAATCAAGAATTCGTCCCGCAGTGGCAACGATCTCAGATGAACTCATCCCCCGGGGCGGCTCAACAGAGACCGGTACAAAATGGACATCCATCTTTCCCTTTTTTGTGCGATTTTTGAGACGGCTAAGTTCTTTTGCGATCCCGACCACGTCTTTGTCCCGCATCGTCCCCCAGAAAATCCCCACCTCCGAAAAACCTTCATGCTCCATAAAACGCCTCAATGTGCCAACAAAAACCCTGACACCGGCCGGGTTGTGTGCCACGTCAACCACGAGGGCCTCGGGCCCATCACCATCTCCGACAATACGTCCGTCAAACACCTCAAATCTACCGTGCAAAACTGCTTTTTCAACGCCTCTTTTGAAAACATCCCACGAGAGGACTTCTTCTATAATACCTGTCACAGCGCCTGTTCGCTGTGCTGCATGCGTTCGCTGTGCTGCATGCCACGCTGCCGCCGCCGTGACAAAATTTTCCACCTGGTGGTCTCCGAGAAAGGGCAAAAAAACCTCCATTCCGCCGCCCAGGTCTGTTTCAACGACCTGTCCCCACCGCTCGTTGGACACACCCTCATGGGAATATTTTTTTCGTTCAAAGCGTTCAACCACCCGAACCCTGTGGGATCGCAGAAACTTTGTTGCCGGGAGAAAACCCAGTCCCGCTTCTTTTGCCCTTCTTTTCAGCAGGCCAACGACTTCCGGCGGATTGTTTCCGGCTACAACCCACGCCCTGCCCATACCCCCATTCTTATTCCTGTTCCCGTCCCCATCCCTGTTGTTCCCCCGTGAATGCCCCCCATTTTCATTCCATGGCACGGATTTTATTATTCCAGCTTTTTCCCCGGCTATTTCCAGGATGTCTCCGCCCAAATGCTGTGTGTGGTCAAAAGATATGCTGGTTATAACGCTTACATGGGGCCTGGCAACGTTGGTAGCATCAAGCCGCCCACCCATCCCGACCTCAACAACCCTGGCAGATCCGTTTTCGTGGCTCCACAGGAAATATGCTGCGGTCAGCGCCTCAAAATATGTGACCTTTTCATGCACATCCCCTTTTTCAAGCAAACGTTTTTCCGCCGAAAAAATTTCGTCAAGGGACCGGTCAAGCTCTTCCATGGATATGTTTCTTTTGCTGAGAGACATCCTCTCTCTCACATCAACCAGGTGAGGGGACGAATAAAAAGAAGAGTCGTGTCCTGCTTCCGTGAGAGCCGAGGAGAGAAGGACTCCAACGGTCCCTTTCCCGTTTGTGCCGGCGATGTGAAAAAAAACATCTGTGGAGACGCCGTGGTTTTCAGCGAGGTAGCCCATTAGAGCAGTTATCCTCTGGAGACCAAGACGGGTTGAGTAAACCCCTCTCTTTTCAAGTTCGGAAATATTCTCAAAAACATTTTCCAGAGCCATCCATCCACCCGCCGTTCACCACAGGTCTCTCCAGGTGCTTTTCGCCCGGTATATGGCGGTTATGTGCCCTGCCACAGCGAACCATATCATCATCATCTCAACAAAAGTGATACCATACACTCCTGCCATGCCGAGCGCCGAGCCAATTGCCTGTACTATCGGGACGAACATGAGGAATATCATCCTGTCTGCTCGTCCGAGGATGCCCCCATAGTTTCTCTTCAGACCAACAGCCTGCGCCTGGGTCCCTGTGTAACTCGTCATGAAAACACCCGTGAGTGCCAGGAAACCCAGCCAGTCACGGCAAAGGGAACTGAGAGCCAGCCCGGTCAGCATGGCCAGGTCGGCATATCGGTCCACCAGGTGGTCAAGGAAATCTCCCCTTCTGGATGTGCGGGCGGTGATCCTGGCCACTTTGCCATCCAGGGCGTCAAAAAAGGCGTTGAGAGCCACCATAAAAGATCCCAGGACCAGAAAAAACGGGGATGACAGATAAAACATGGCTCCGGCAAGAAAAGCAAAAGCCAGAGAAACCATTGTGAGCGTGTTCGGATGAAAACGCCCGAATCGCCTGGCTATGGGGTCAAAAAACCGGTCCGCCCGATCTCTGTAACTGTTCAAAACCAACTGTCCACCTCCTCCAGCCAGTCAATTTTTCCGGGAAGAAAATCCTCTGGCACCTCCCCGCCCTCCATGTGTTCCACTATTTCAAGCACCATGTCCGCCGCCTCGCCGGGTTCCATGTCTGTGGTGTCCAGTTCTGCCACAGGGAGCCCCGTCTCAACGGCCTCAACGAGGCACACACCAACCGCCTCTGCTTCCACGTTTTCAGCGATTTTCTCCGGTGGATATCCCCTCTCTTCAAGGCGTTTTTTCACCAGCGATGGATGAGCACGCAAAACTATTACGCCGTCAACGGGCAGCAGGTGGGAAAGGTGTCCTTCAACGAAAACCAGCGGCCCCATGCCAGATACATGGCCGTGGAAAGCCGCCGCGAGGGCGTTTATGTCAACCTCAACCTCGTCGCCGTCCACCAGAGCCGCTCCAAGCTCAATGGCCAGATCTTTCACAGAGAGAACGATGTGTCCCTTTCTCATAAGCTCGCCGGCCACAGTTGTTTTGCCTGTTCCAGGGGTACCACTTAAAGCCACATACATCGCTTTTGGGATAACCATCGTTGCACAAAAACATTGTGCTCTCACATTATGCTCCCACATCTCTCGGTCTCTCACTTTTTCCTTTCCAAACGACGTCCTATGAACAGGGGAGACAGCAGGTACGCTATAGAAGAAATAAAGACCAGACACCCGGCGGAGAAGGACAGAAGGCTGGCCCATCTGAAAAAAACAGGCAGGACAACGCCTGTGATGCCGAAAGATAAAACCGTGCCCGCCACCAGGAGGCGAATGGGTGTGTCAAAGCGGGGGTATTCCACGGACAAAACGAGCATCGGAGAGGTAAAAAGCAGAATAGCCGGAAGAATCATCTCAAAACCATCAGCGAAATACGGCCATGAGTTGTCAGGCAGAAGAAACATGCATGCCGAAAAAACCATTGTCATCACAACAGAGACAGGGGCGCCCACAAAAAATCTTTTTCCAGTGCTTTCGCTGAGCGAAATGACCGCCAGCCGCAGAGAGCCCAAAGAGGCGTAGAGAACGATGGAAGACACAACGACAAAGTTGTGAAAGTCTCTGAGCGCAGACAACCCCGGCCGATACGCTGCGACGTAAACGAAAAGAGACGGAACAGCCACAAAGGATATCTCGTCACTAAGCGAGTCCAGATACCTGCCGACCGGAGAGGCCCCATATTTTCTGGCCAGCAGGCCGTCCACGCCGTCCAGTATCAGAACGACAAAGACAACAGCCGCGCCTATCCTCAACGAAAAGGGTGTGGCGTCAAAAGTGTACATCATGGCCAGGACCCCGAGGCCTATGTTGACCACGGTGACGTAGTCTGCTTTTGAAAGCCTGAAAACACTCGCTGGACTCCACGAACCGTGTCTTTTTCCACCCCCCACCTTTCCACCGCCCATTACACTCCACCCCCAGCAGGGCCCGTTGACTCTTTTTTCTCTTTTTTCTCCGCCACTACGCTCTCTCCCGCACACACTTTTTCGCCCCGGGAAACCAGAGGCTGGTATTCCTCCAGCAGATACAGGTTAACCCTTGAACCATATCTTATAAGTCCTATGCGCTCTCCTTTCTGAACGACATCTCCCACATGGATGTAGGGTACTATCCTCCGGGCGAAGGCGCCGGCTATCATTTCCACACCAGCAACAGGCGGGTCTCCAAGAACAACCAGGAGCTTCTCATTTCTGTCGCTCTCTTTTTTAAAGGCGGGGATGTGTTTTCCGGGCGTGTATTTCATCGCTTTAACCTCGCCGTCCAGAGGAGAGCGCACCACATGGACGTTGTAAAAGTTCATAAAGATACATATCTTCCACCACGTCCCGCCTTGCAGATGTTCAGGAGCGCTTTCGGCACCCACCTTTTCAACACAGAGAACCCTTCCATCCGCGGGGGATAACACGGGAAAAACATCCCCTCCTGTTTCCGGCACCCTTTTAGGGTCTCGGAAGAACCACAGAGAAAGAAAGTACAGGGAGGCAAAAAAGACCCAGAGGCACAGCCACATATTTTTCTGCCACGTCTCTTCCCGCATGTCCGAAAACAGAACGGACCATATCACTCCTGTAAGAGCCAGGAAAACCGCTGTCTGGATCAATATGGGCGCTGAAGAACCTGGGGCAAAAACTCCCAAAAAATCTCTGGCAGGCGCCTCAGGCGGCTCGGGTCTTCTGTGCATGCTATGAGTGAAAGCGGGGATGTTAATCTTTTTTGCGGTCCAACAGTCGCTGTCTATTCAAATGTCTACAAATGTCTATTCAAGTCCGAGGTATTTCTTCGCCTCGGGAGAGAGACGGTCCGGCGTCCACGGGGGATCCCAGACCAGGTTGATCTCCGCTTCTTTCACGCCGGAAAGGGCGAGTATTTTGGCGTGTGCGTCCTGAGCTATCATCGCCTGGAGTGGACAACCGGGGGCGGTCAGGGTCATATCCACTTTGACCTTCTCTCCATCAATTTCCACGCGGTATACGAGTCCCAAGTCAACTATGCTCAGACCTATCTCGGGGTCGTAGCAGGTTCTAAGTGCATCCATCACTTCCTCTTCTGTCACCATTTCCATCACTCTCTGATTCATCTATCATCTATTCTTATGGACATACAGCCCCCTTTTTAATAAAATTACCCTAATATGTTCCCAACAAGCCCCCTCTCATGCCACTCCACACCCATCGCCGCTCAAGATTTTTTCCCGTGCATGTACAGATAGTGCTCTATTATCTTTTTCTGTCCCCTGCGCAATACCTCTGAGAGCGTGGCCGTGGAAATGTTGAACATCTCCGCCAGCTCCCTTATGCCTATTTTTTTGGGGAAATCATAGTATCCTTTTTCATATGCTACTTTTATTATCTCTTCCTGTTTAGGCGTGAGCATGGTCTCTTCTTCTATGTTAGCCACTTTTTTAAGGCGAACTCCACATCCGATGTTTCGGAGGGAAAAAACCAGTTTCTGGAGCGCAGATTTTTTTGTAAAAATAAGAGTCCACTCTATCCACCCGTCTGGCTGGGTGGTGGCGGAGACAAGGAAACAGTCGGAGTCGCGCAGAATCCTGCAGCCCTGGCATTTTTTGACAGAAACTGCTATCAGAGCGCGGGTTGAATCCATTGGCGTTATCTCAACATCTTCAATACCGGGCAGTTCTTTAAGCGCCTTTTCAACGTCTTCCAGAGCATGCTCCTTTGATGTCAGGGTTATCTCCACGAGGTCACGTGTTCCCTCAGAATCAAAAGGGACAACATCCAAAACCTTCGCTTCAAGGGGTACCCTTTCTCTGAGCATATTTATCCAGTTTTTTGGAAACTTTATCAACAGGTGGCCTTCCATCATCATATTCTGCCACTCCTCGCCGGTTCAATCAGGTGGGACAACCAAAAACAACACTCAACCCTAAAGTATTTTTTGGTCAGACTTATAATTTATATAGTTGTAGGGTAGATGTGGAAGTAGATGTCAAAGTAGATGTCAACGTCGGAGGTGACACGATGAGGTCCCTGATAGGTCTCAGAGTTGCCATGTACCTCACCCTCTTGCTCGTCTTTGCCCTGCTCTTCGGGATACTCTCGGTTGTCGGATTCTTTTTCGGCGCTCCGCCAGTGATATTTCTCTTTCTGGCAGTGGGCATAGTTCTTTTCCAGTGGGCGATAGCCCCTTCTGTCATAAGATGGGCAACCCGTATGAGGTATCTCCGCCCGGGAGAGATACCTTGGCTTGAGATGATGGTGTCCGAGATGGCGAAAAAAACGGGTGTCCCCCCGCCACGCCTGGCCATAGTTGAAAACCCCACCCCAAACGCATTCGTCTTTGGAAGGACAACAAAGTCAGCCACGCTCGCAGTTCACAGCGGCCTCCTGGAAAAACTTGACAGAGACGAGATAAGAGCGGTGATAGGGCACGAGCTCGGCCACCTCAAGCACAGGGACGTCACGGTAATGACCATAGTCAGCGTTGTTCCCATACTCGCCTTTGTGATCGCCCGGTCCCTCTTCTGGAGCAGCCTTTTTTATCGCCGCCGGGACAACTCGGTTGCGGTGGCACTCCTCTTTGGAGCCATCATGATGGTGGTATATTTCATCTCACAGCTGATAATTCTCTATCTCTCACGCCTCCGCGAATACTATGCAGATGCACACTCTGCCATGGTCACTGGCAGACCCATGGACCTGGCCAGCGCTCTGACGAAAATAACGTATGGTCTTTCTCTCTCAAAAGATGCCAGACAGAGCCCCGCACGCTCTTTTTACATCGGGGACCCGGTCAGCGCAAGATTTGAGATAGGTAGCGTGATGGAACACTTCCACGAATATGACCTCAACAGAGACGGCGTCCTTGACGAGAGAGAGCTTGAACTCGCACTCAAAAAAGAAGCGGAGCGAAAGGGACTGGCCAAACTGTTCTACGTGTTCTCCACGCACCCGCCAACATATAAGAGGATTGAACGGCTCAAACAGATCCAGGCAGAAATGAGCGGGTTAGGGTGATAAACGCAATCATGGGAAAGAGCGTTTGGTGGTATAAAAATGTGCCTTTGCCATTATTAGTTCTGATTCTATCTTTCTTATCCGTATGCTATCTTAATATCTTAACTTTTTATATCTTTATCTTTTTTAATCGTTCGAGGGCATTCTGGTAGTTCACCTGTTTCATAATATTCCTTAAATCGCTCTAACCAGTGAGGATCTTTATGGCTTTTAACAAACTCAACGAATTTTGTAAGCCTGTCCAGCGTCTCCTCTTTTACCACATGCTCAATTTCGCACGCATCTTCATCGGCCACTTCTTCATCAACACCAAGTATAATAAGAAATTCTCGTAACACTTTATGTTTTTTTGATAATTTAATTGCTATTTTTTCTCCTTTTTTGGTAAGTGTTACTCCCCCATATTTTTCGTAATTTATGTACCCTTCTTCGCTTAGTTTGCTGAACATTTCCGAAACTGCAGAAAGTCCTATGCCAAGAGCTTGTGCAACATCTTTCACCCTGGCATAGCCTTTCTTCTTAACTATTTCATAGATGGTTTCTATGTATTGCTCCGTTCTTTTCGTTACCATTTTTTCACCACACCCTGTTCGGAAATCCGAACCATATTCGGTTAATAATAATGCAAGAACTATATTTAACCGTTACTATCCACAAACACACCCGACACTATTTCAGTTGTCAAATTTTTCACTCATCGTTCTTCTCCTGGGTTTTTAAGAACTTACGAATACATTCAATACACCTATCAGAGATTACCTGTTCAAGGTTAGTGGATTCGATTTTTGCTAGGTCTGGCGGCGCACCTATATATAACAGAAGGCTCCTGAGTGTGTTCTGTCTAGCTATAGTTTTATTGACAATCCTTTTTCCCTTCTCTGTGAGTTTCACTCCTCGATAGGATATATAGACTATAACACCCTCTTGCGCCATCTTTTGAAAGGTTTCGGTAACAGAAGATGGTCTGTACCCTAACGCCTTCGCAACATCCGATGTTCTTACAAATTCCTTTTCTCCACCAGCTTCGTGTATCGCCATAATGTAATTCTTTATCGTGGCGTCTTTCATTAGCCTACTATCACCGCCTACTATCACCGTTTTCCTTTCGCACACCATACAATCCCTGTTTAACTCAGGCGGAGGGGCGTCCTCTACCATCATATCGCGACAGCCATTATCCCACCATAGATTCTTCTAAACGTCTTTACACCTCTTAAGTACCTTGATGCATTCCATACCCTTCTCAGTCAGATTATACATCTTAATTTTAGAGGAAGTCAGAGAACCACAGCTCATTGGGCACATACTGCAACCACTTCCACACTCAATTTCCTCCAGATATCCCTGATGAGCCATTAAGTCAATCATAGCCTGGACTGTATGGCCGCTCAAACCCAGTTCTCTGCTGAGAGAGTCCACATCCACAGTACTTTTTTCGCTTAGTATCGACAGAACCTTCATTTTGTTCATATGTTCCCTCACCTCCTCTATTGATGGGATTTCTCTTTCATACACCCATTTTCTCCTCCAATTCCTCCAGCAATTTGATGTAGTATAACACAACAAGCGAGAACGGTAGCAGGAACAATGAGGGAATGTAGGGGGCGGAGTAGGTTGCTAAGAACCCCTCAAGGGTATTGAACCATCCTCCTTCTTCTCCACCCGGGATGGATTCAAGTATCATACTAAATATCTGCATCCCAGCAATGATCCATATCATCACGCTCGCCATCACTATTTTTGCCTGTTGATGGATATCTGCGAAACCCTTAATGCTTGAGAGGTAGAACGCCCCGGCAAAGGACAGTATCAGTCCTCGCCAGAGAAGGAACTCGCCGGACATCTCCATTATTCCCCATTCAAGACTCCTTCCTGTCACGCCCAATAATATCTCCGCTGCGCCTATACCCAGTACTACGATCCCGAATATTGCGAAGTATATGCGCCCTATCATAAGTTTCGCTTCTTTGTTCATTTTACGCCACCCCCAGGATGATCCATATAAGGTGTACCAGTCCACCCCAGAGGAAAACCACCGCAATTAATACCCCAAGGCTGCCAAATAGGTACTGTGCTACGCCCTTCCATCCCCCTTCTCTGCCTTCTTTTATCAGCATAGCGAAAGTCGCTACACATGGAAAGTACAGACTGACAAGGATTACCGAGGTTACCAGTTGATATGTGGTCATCTCAATGGCGGAAAGCTGTGCCACCGCCAGATCTTTCCTCAAGAATGCTGCTATCAGCGGTCCTACTGTTTCTTTGGGCACGCCGAACCATCCACACAGGACAGGTTCCAATACATTAGCGAGCCAATCCAGGAAGCCTGTCAGATACATTATATTGACGATTACCACACCTAGGAGGACAAACGGGATGGCGGTTGTAAAGAAACTCCTTACTCGCACCCACAATTTTCGCCCTACATTTCTCGCTGTTGGCATGTGATATGGTGGCACGTCCAGCAGAATCTCTGGCGATCTGCCTGGTATCAATTTGTTAAGGATGAAACCAAAGACGAAAAATCCTGCCAATAAGTATATCATCACAAAACCGACATATCCCGGTATTACTTCCAGCATGATACCAAGCTGTGCTCCACAGGGTATGAATATCGCTAAGAGTGTAGCCATCATAAACCGCTGTTTTCTGGTTTCTAATGTCCTAGTGGCTGCAACGGCAGGAACGTTGCATCCAAGGGAAAGTATCATTGGAACTACTGCAAAACCGTGCAGGCCGATCTTGTGTAATGCTGTATCAATAAGCACCGCAAGTCTGGGCAGGTAGCCACTGTCCTCCAATATTATAAGAAATAAATAGAAAGCGATTATCGCAGGTAGCACAACACCTATAGCTACAAACAGACCGCTTGTCAGCATTCCAAAGGCCTCAAAGCAATTGTCCGCCATAGGATCGCCTACAAGAATGTAATACACCCATCCACCTTTACCCGGAAAAACCTCTTGAAGCCAGGGCAACCAATGGTTGTCGAACAACTTAACAAAGAATCCGTCTGTAAAAAAGCCGGCAAACGCACCAAAGAACGACCAGAACCCGTAAAGCACTGCGATAGCAAATGGTATGCCGGTCAAGGGTTTGACTGTGAACTCTGCTATTGCATCCTTCAAAGTGTGCCTGTACACCCCATATTTCACAGTTTGCTTTGCAATCTTATCTATCAGGTCCCATCTCTCGTCCACAGTAAGTTTCATTGCTCTACACCTCCGGCCTTCTCTACAATTTTTTCGATATCAATCGGAGAAGCTTCTTTGATCCTGGATACCAGTTCTTTTATGCCTTTTCCGCTCACCGCAATTGTGGGTACAACAGGCACTCCCAGTATATCTTCCAGTTTCTTTATATCAATCTGTATATTCTTGTCCTCTGCTATGTCCCACATATTCAACGCGATTACGACAGGATAGCCCTCTTCTATGATTTCAAGTGCAAGGTAAAGCCCTCGTTCCAGCTTGACGGAATCTATAACACAAATAACGATAGAATCTCTGTTCTCTTTGAGCATCTTTACCGCTACTTCCTCCGCCTTGTCCTTTGGTTCGAGAGAAAATGTTCCGGGGACATCTATGATCTCAACATCTTTGCCCCCCAATCTCATATATCCTTTTGTATAATCAACAGTTGTGCCCGGATAGTTTGATTCCGTAACTTTCGCCCCCGTAAGGCGGTTGAAAACAGCGCTTTTACCCACATTGGGATGGCCCATGAGCAATATCTTCACTCTTCCACCTCCACGACGATCTTATCAGCAATGCCCAGTCCCAGCGAGATAGAATACTGATCCACCGTTACAACTACCGGCCCTTTTATAGGCTGCTTCGTGGCCATTTTGAGCTTTTTGCCAACTCTGATACCCATCCCTGCTACTTTGTTTCGCATGTTTTCTTCTATACTTTTTACCACGCCTTCCTCTCCATAATCCATTTCGGACAATTTTTTTCTCATTCTATCACACCCTCATCACTCTTATTCTCCTTGCCATACCTCTACCAATACTGACCACATTTCTGTCAACTTCGATGGTTATTGGGCCGTGGGAAGATATCATCCTGACAAAGGCACCTTCAACTATCCCTCTTAGGGCTAGCTTCTGTCTAAGGCCGTATCCACCTTCTATCGCCACGACCCTGGCCATTTCATTTGGCTTCAGCTGGGTTAACATCATGTTCTATTCCTTCTGGCTTTTTTATATGTTCGGTATGCCGTATCAACTACAGTTAGCCGTAAACAGGCACAAGTATATAAAGGTTTCGGCTAATAGAATTATATTTGGTAGGCCGAAGGATGTTAAGTTATTGCCCCTATGTTGTATTAACCCCCAATCTTGACAGCCTCAACAACCCGTACTTAGTACTTTAACGTCCGTTTTCCAGCACTTCTCTGCAGACCACCTCGGGGTCCACGCCGATGACGTCTTCAAGTTCTCTGTGAAGAGCGATAATCCTGTCAGCCGCCTTGCCCAGCCCCGCCTCTTTAAACCGGTTAACAGCCCACTTGAGAGATGCGCAGCGGGTGTCGTCAATCAGGTTGTCCGCGTGTGCCACAATCTTCTCCTCAATAGACACTGGCATGTACCTGCCGGGGGGAAATCCGAGCGCTCTGGCGTCCTCTTCGTCAACCCCCGCTCCGAGATGGCAGCGCACTATGTCAACAACCCGTCTGTGGACTCCCTCTTTTTCAACGATTCCCGCACCCTCAATGGCGTGTGCCGGAGAATGTGTTTTTGCCCGCCCTATGTCGTGGAGAACGGCCCCTGCAACGAGTATGTCCATGTCAACGTCGTGTTCTCTCTTTATTGCCAGTTCTCCCATTTTTCTGGCCACCTTTTCCACGGCCATTATGTGCTGTATCACATTGGGTGGACACCTGTGGAGGTAGAGCAGGCCCACAGCCTCGTCCCTGGATGGCACCCACTCACCAACTTTTGTCCTCCTGTAGTCCACGACTGTTTTTCCACGGGGGTTAGGCAAAACCCTCAAAACCGCACCGCCGAAATCGCATTTTCCGCCATGGTCTCCGCCACGTCTTCCGCCATGTCCCACTTCTAAGTCTGGTGGAGCGCACATTTTTGCCATTTCCCACAGGTCTCTGCTTTCAATACCATGTCCATTTTCTGTTTCAGCAAGGTGGTCAAAGAGGCGGTTTAGAGCGCTGAGAAAAACGGCCAGAGAGGATATCTCCGAGTGCGGCTGGTTGCCTATGGACACGTTGAAATCGGCCATCTGATAGACGCCGGCTGGCACTTTTTCCGCACCCACAACCACCATTAAACCGGTTTTTTTCCATCCTTGCCTCTCTCCACGGTCCTTTGTCTCAGACCGCCTCAACAGTTCATAAAAAACGTATTCGGGCGGCACGCCGTACATTGTGAGGTGGACAACGATTCCTCCCTTTCTTTTCCACTCTCTAATTTCTTTTTTCCAGTCAACGCCCGTGGTTATGGAAAAGCTCCCCCCAAAGCGATCAACAACATCTCTGACCACGCCCTCTATCTTTTCATCCTTTCGTGACACCAGAACCCCCGAAGCACAGAACGCTCTGGCGGTCAGAGCCACATGGGTTGTGGCCCTCTGATCCCTCTCAGGCCTGTGTCCGAGGCGGAGAACAACGATGTCCATACACAATCACCCCTCCCCCTCTTTCTCAATTTTTGAAAGAACCAGGTTGGCCAGGGGGTTGTCGGGCATATACTTCAAACACGCTTTTGCGTATTTCCTGGCCTCTGCTTTTTTTCCCATCTTCATCAGAGTGTAAGATATCGCCCCGAGCACCTCTCTGTCCGATTTGTGCTTCTGAAGGTGGTCCCTGTACAGAACCAGCGCCTTTTTGAACTGGCCCATCTCTGTCAGAGCGGTCCCGACGCCTATGACCCACTCGGGCCTGGGTTCTATGGACATCAGGCGCTCGCCCACCTCAATCAACGCTGGCCAGTTTTTTTCCCTCAAAAACCTGTGAAAAGCCTCCACGTCCCTCTCCACGCCCTCTTTTTTATGCTCTCCGAGCTCTTCACCCACCGTTGCCGCCGTCTTTTTTGCCGCCTCTTCTTTTCCCCCCACTGGCTCAAACACTGCACCGCATTTTGGACACCTGGTGTCATCGGGTCGCACGGGGCTACCGCAAACCGGGCACAGGAACTTCACCGCTTTTTTCGCTTCTGGCGCCGGGGAGACGCCCTCTGCGGCGGCCCCGGTTATGTGTCCTTCTTCCACCGGGTTTCCCAGATCGTCAAACTTTGAACCGCAAACCGGGCACGTTGTGGTTCCCCGTCTGAGTATCGCGTTGCACGTGGCACACAGGAATTCGTCTCTGTTGTACCACTGGTAGTGCGGTTTTATTGCTCTAGCCCGGAGATAGTATTCTCTGGCCTTTTCTCTCTCCCCTTTTCTGTAAAAAGCGTTTCCGAGGTCAAACAGTGCGTCTCCATTGTCCGGCTGGAGGGAAACAACCTTCTGGAGAATCTTCACCGCTTCGTCCAGGTTGTTTTCCCCGTAAAGCAGGAGTGCTCCCAGACCATAGAGGGCCTCAACGTACCCCGGGTCTTTCTGGAGTGCCGCCATGAACTCTCTTTTTGCGGCGACAAAATTGTTTTCTGTGGCGTACTGGACGGCTCTCCTGTAGTGTTCTTCTTTTGGGACCTCCTCTTCTGGCTTGGTCGGTGGCTGAGAAGGTGCCGGGGTTTTTTCTGCGGCTTCCCCCAGGGGCGGGGGCGGTGTTCTTTTTCCATACGCTTTTTCGATTGCCCTCCTGATGAGCCCTCTTATTTCTTCCTCAGACAAATCCCTCTCTTTTTTTCCAACGGCTATTTCAAAAGACGTGGGAGAGAGGCGGAGGCGTTTTGCTCCCTCTGCCGTGGGGCGGCCTGCCAGCGATATGACCCTTATCACGAGGCCCTTTTCATCTCTGTAAATGTCAAGGACGCCGTCAAACATGTTCTGGAGATAAGACAGGGTTCTTCTGTCATGGACGTCTTTTTCTATAAAAACTATGCCCACAGCGTTTCTCTGGCTGACCTTCTTTTTGAGCGACTGCAGGAGGGAAGAAGAGCTTTTTTCGTCAAAGGTTTTAAGAACTGAGGAGAAAGACTCAAACATGAACCTGAGAACATATGCGTTGTTTATGTTTTTCAGCGCTCTCTCAACGGCTATCTCCATGTTTGTGAGGTCTTTTCCGCTTTTTATTATCACACCGTTTTCCTCTATTCCGACCACGCTCTCGTTCTGGTGGGAATACCAGTCAACGAGGTAGAACATCTTCTTTTTCTCAAACTGCTGTACCCGGACGCCTTTTTTCTCCACAGACGTGGACACCTCACCGGGAAAACGGGATGATAGGACCAGTATGACGGCGTTTTTCAGGCGCAGAGCGTCCGCTACCAGGTGGTCCATGATCATGGTTCTTTCCACCGCACCCGGAACCTGGAAAAGCAGCAGTTTCCCCTTGGGAAAACCCCCTCTTATCAAGCGGTTCATTCCTTTTATCAGCGACGGCGCTGTAGGTGTCACGGTACCATAGAGGAGGTATTCCACGCCTACCAGGTCTTTTATAAACGGCGAAAAATATGCGTACACGGGTGCGGCTATCCTCCTGGCGTTGAAAAGGGCTTTTTCCTCGCCCACAGCGAACGTTGAAAGGTCAACAAAGGAGTTGAAGATGTCGCACATCTCTTTTACCACGCGGGGGTTGATGACCGGTATGAGGATGTTCACCCACCCCCCTGGTTTTATTTCAATAGCCTCGGCGGTGGCTGTTGTCTTTTTCAGATTCTCAAGCTTTCTAAGATATGTGGCGGGGGTTATGCTCTGGGTGAGGTCTGTTATATATGCTGTGAAAAGGTTTTCAAAAAACAGTTTTCCCCTGTCCCCGGGGTTCATTGTTTTCAGGTCAACCCCGCTTTTTTTGAGCGAAACAAGGGGAAGTATGGGGAAATACCATTCAATCCTTTTTTCTTCAACCTCTTTCCACTTCGTGGAGAGGAACTTTCTGGCCGCTTCCTGTACACGTTTCAGCGCCTCTTTTTTGCCAATAGACGCTGACATCGTTAAATAGTATTCTTCAAGCAGAGACCGCAGGGCGGTTAAAAACGCCCTTTTCCTGTTTTCATCCATGTCTTTTTCCGGCCTGAAAACAAGTTCCATTTCGTCGGAGAGAACGAGGTTCAAAAAGTCCGGGTTGGTAACAGAGAGCTTTTTGATGATCAAATACACTCTCGCATGGCTCAGGACGTCTCTGTTATGCTGGAAAATCGTCTCCAGCATTCTCAGATACAGGTCTATTCTCTCCATACAAACACCATCTGACCGGCCGTATAACATAATCAGCTGGCGGCTTCCAATGGCTTTTTCAATGTTCGCCAGCGGTATATCCTTTGCTCCTAAAAATAGGTTACTCCGTGAGCAATTCTCTCACGGTGTTCTCACCGCCGCACTGGTTTGCCCCACTGGTTTTATTCGCTCTCGCCTTCGCCGGAGTCTTCTCCTTCCCCTTCTTCTCCTTCCCCTTCTCCAGACAGAGAGTATTTCTCAATGACCTCAGAGTACATTTCAAAATCTGGGGAAGACACGAATCGGTCAAGGACGTCCTCCGGCAGGTGGGTCATGAGCTCGTCTATTACTGCCAGGACGTGGCCGATTTTTTTGCGGTCTTCTTTGAGCATCTCCTTCAGGAGCAGGAGCTCTTCTTCGGTCTTTTTTTCCTGCTCAGATTTTTTTGCGGCTTCTTCAAGCATTGACTCCAGTGCCGAAACTTGCTTTTTAAGCCGCTCGTTTTCTCTCTGGAGAGACAGGTAGTCTTCTATTGAGAACTCCTCGCCCGGTACAAAGTGTTTTTCTCCGGCCATCTCAACAAGATCAAGTCCCGCCTCCACGCCTGCACCGCCCTCTTTTTCTTCAGCTTCGTCTGTTTCGCCACCGATTTTTCTGCAGAGGAAGACCCTGAGGGTGGTGTAGCCGTCTCTGACATATGGCACCCATATTCGCATGGGCTCCGAGTGCTCATAGGTTTGTGCACCTGAGCGCCTGTGGGACTCCTGGATTTGAACCATGGCATCAAAATTATATGCCACCATTCCAAAAGTCTCCGGGTCAAGAGAGGACATGTCAATGGTGAAAATACCCGTTGAGTGGTTTTTTCTGAGCATAAAACACAGGGATGAGAGAAACGGGAACACTCTCTCCGGGTCAAATAGCCTCAACATGGGTTCTATGAAGTCGCCCACGACAAGGACGCCGGGACCCGTTCTAGCCAGTGCCCTCTCTATTGCGAGAGAGAGATTTGTTATGTCCAAGGAAGAGTATATTATGCCATCTCTTTCTTCCACACCTATTATTCTCTCGTTTTTGTGTGCAAACCAGTCAACCATCACTATGGCCTGGTTTTTTCCGTCGTTATCCCCCGTGAGATGGTTTCCCACACACCCACTCCCTCTGCTCTCTGAATATGGGACAGCCAGTGGACCAGACGGCCCGACGAGCGTTTCTACCATCGCTGCAGGTGGTCCTGCTGCGGACACGAAGACTATCTTTCCGCCGCCTTTTTTGTCCATGGCTTTTTTCCAGCCTCTCACGAAGCCCGCAAGACATCTCTCTTTTTCAGCGCTTTCAGGAGAGACCATCAGAATGTTTTTTCCAAACGGGAACCCATGGGCGAGCCCTTCAAACCCGTCTATGTCAGGTAAAAACGTGTTTTTTTCGTATGTATAAGACAGAACTTCAACGGTTCCCTCGGTCTCAAGCGCCAGGCCGCGTCCTGTCCAGAAACAGTCACAGGTTTTTCTCGTCGGACTTGCGGGCGACATGGCAGCCAGGTACAGAGCCCCGGACTCTTTTTCCAGCACCCGAACAAGCTCAATGGATATGGGGAAGACATCCGATATGCTGTGGACGGTTTCTCTGGTGTGCATATCCTGTATGACCGTGAAAATCGCGGAGAAACCGTTCTTTTTAAATTTGGAGCCGACAGAGCGGGCAAACTCATAAACCGGCGTAAAACCAAATCGCAGAAGAGCCGGAGATAGTACTTCCACGACTGCTACGCGTGTTGGGACGTTTTTAAGGCCGGTAATCGCCATGTCAATTGCTATGCTAACGTTTGTCAGGTCCTGGGATGTTTTTATCACAGACCCATCTCTTTCAAATCCCACAACCCTCTCCTTTACGTGGGAGTACCAGTCAATGATCCACAGCCTGCCCGCTTTTTCGTATTTTTTCACGTCCATGCCCATCTTTTCCATCTGAGACCTGAACTCCTCCGGAGTGGAGGACGCCAGCACCACAAGAGCCCCGCCGCCTCCCAGCAGGGTTTCTCTTATGAAGCGCCTGGTGAAAAGTTCTCCCTCCCACCCGACGGAAGTTTTCAGGACAACGTTTTCTCCCCGGGGTATGCCGCCGCCAAGCATGGAATCAACTGTGTCAAGACCTGTTGATATTGTGGGGGACAGAGCACCAAACAGAATTTCGTCCATCACTCCGAGCTCCAGAGGCACGTCTCCGAACTCGCTCAGGACGTTTTTCACAAACGCTTTTTCTTTTTCAAGATCCATGGTCATGCCCTCAAGGGCGAAGAAGACATCAATGAACTCGTTGAAGGCCCTGGACATCTTTTTCCTCAGCATAACAAGGGCGTTCTCTTCCTCTGGCTCACCTCCGGATAGACTGAAGGAGATCTCTGAGTCCGTCAATCTGACCTCGGCTATGCCGGAGACGAGGTTTTTTATGCTCTCGCTGTAGTCCCTCCGCCCCCTCTGAATATACGCCGAAAAAAGCTTTCCGTATATGGAAAGCAGTTGTTCAAACGGTTCTTCCTCGGCGACCATTTTGCCAGGGGTGCCCTCTTCACCCTTTTTAGGTACATAAAATTGCAGGGTCTCCAAGAGGAGGGGATAGAAAGTATCTGCCACGTCTGAAAAATCCTCTTTGAGCAGGGAGAGGGCTTTTTCGCCGAGTTTTTTCAACTCTTCCGGGCCTCCGACCATCTCAACAAAGCGGAAAACGGTCTCAACCAGATCAGTCAGCGTGGTCACGTTTTCTCCTGCGTCTCCCCCGCTGATCTCCACCTTGAGGTCAGATGAGAGTCGCAGAGAGAGATTTTTTCCCTTTTCAGCGTACAGACGCTCCATTGCAAGGTTTATCTGCTCTGAGTCCACTATGTCTGTGGAAAACGCTATTGTGCGCTCAACAAACTCTCTGGCTCTTTCCACGTACTCAGGGGATGGCAGGGACCGGGAGGGTGTGTCTTCCAAAACTACCCCCCGCTTAGAAAACTTTTGACTCAGCAGATATCGTTATGCCCGTTGGCCCTATCAGGAGCGGGTGTTTGGCGGTGTCATGCTTTGTGAAGCGCATTTTTCGGACTGTTATGGTGCGCCGCAATTCCCCTTTAACATCCTCAAGGCCGAGTACTATGAAAGAATCTGCCACGAACTGTTCTATCCCGTACCGTGTGAGACCCCCGTCTTCAAGCGATTCTGTAACGAGCAGCGCCGTGACCTCTTTTTCTTTGAGAAAACTGGCGAACCTGAAGAGCTCTCTTCGGAGGACTCCCGGGTTGTCCCCGTAGTAGAGGCCGACTGCGGTCAGAGAGTCCAGTGCCAGGCGTTTGGCGCCTGTGTAGTCAAGGAGGTTGTTCAGAAGGTTCTGCAGGGCCTCAAATCCGGCTATACCCGCCTCCAGGTCTTCCTCGGGACATTTTCTCCGTATCTCACTCATATCCATGAGGTAAAAAAGTCCCTTTTCCTCAAGCTCTGAGATGTCCATGTTGTAGTTTTTGAGGGCACGCTCAACGTTGTCCCTGTTCTCTTCAAGCGTCATGTATATTCCCGGCTCGCCCATCTTTGCGCCGTTGTATATGAACTGTAGTGCCAGCAGAGATTTCCCGCTACCTGCTGGCCCGCTCACGAGGTTTATGGTTTTTTCCGGAAAACCGCCGTTTATCAGATCGTCCAGACCTGCTATTCCTGTTGGTACTCTTTTCACTTCCATCACCACCTTATCTGACATTCAGGAACTCAAATTGGGTTATAGTCATTCTATTCCCAGTTTTTCCAGCAGAAGGTCTCCACTGGCAGAGTTTATTTCCGAGCGAACGGTTATTTTGAACATGTTCCTGGCGGTGTTTTCTCCAAACCCTTTTACGAGCTTGTCACGGAGCCGCTCAAGGGATCCCATGGGGTCCCGGGGGTCAAACTTTTCATTTTCCAGGCCGAGTATAGTGTTGGCGGCGTGCTTGCCGATGGCGTTGCAGACCATACGGTAAATGGAGTTGTAAAGCAACTCTGCATCCTCGGTTTTTATATCATTCTCGGACACCCTTTCTGCCAGAGACGTCCCTCCACAGCGTTCCTGTGTTCTTCTATCTCTTTTGTGCAGTGACCGGTCGCACCGGGTGCGGCTGGGGTATGGCTACTTAGCACATAGTTTTTTTAATTTATAACTCTTTTGGCCAGAGAGGAGAGAAGATGCCTGTTGAGGTTGACAGCGGCTCGCTGGAAGGGAGAATAATCCGTCTGCTGCTTGAAAGATATCCGATAACCACGGCCCAGGTGGCCAGGTACCTCCATCTCCCGCCCAGACGTGTTGAGCGAGAACTCCTCCGGCTTGCAAAGAAGGGCTATGTTGCGCTTGAGTCTCTGCCTGACAGGACCTATGTTCGTCTGCTGAGAACAGATTTCAAATTCGTGGGGCTCAGGGAGAGCCAGAAACAGGCCGTGAAGCGCAGAAAAGAGAAGCGGGAAAAGAAAAGAGGTGGTGGGGGAGGGAGCGGGCATATGGGAGCGGACGACCTCCCTGGCTACGGATGAGCGCACACGGGGGAGTGGAGTAACATCTCAGGTATTGATGGCCAGGAGTTTTTCAACGTCATCCGCTGTCAAAAGCGAGGTTTCCCGCTCTATGTTAGCCCTTTCCTTTGGCTCAAAAGCCTCGGGGTGCACAGGTAAAATTGTTATCGCATCGTGTAGAGCTGTTTGTTCTGTCAGAAGGTGAATCAGCTTCAGCACAGGCAAGAAACCGTTGTGGGTCACAAGGTATTCTACACCCGAGAGCAAAGCAACCGGCTCTTTTTCCCGCCCTACGAAGCGCTGGAACTCGTAGAAGAGCGCGGACAGGTTGGATGGCTCCAGAGACCCCTTCGTGTCAGATGTTGAGAGCCACACTATTTTGCCGAGTATACCATATTTTTTGACCAGTTTCTTCGGGAAATCCCGGGTGAAGCAGAGAGCAGGGAAATTCCGGGAAAGAAAAGAGAAAAACCGGTACACTGGACCAACGTCTTCTGTTTCTATGAGGTAAACTTCTCCACGCTCAAGGCCGTGCAGAGCGCCTGCTTCTCCACCGGAAGCGCCCGGTTCAACGCTCTCTTCCATTTTGCCCCCCCTTTTTCCCTGCATTTCCTGCTCAAACGTCTCTGTTTCCTCTGGGTATAATTCTATGATCACGTCAAAACCCCCTTTTATGTGAAAGGAGTTGGGGGGAGACACGTGCTCTCTGGCCTCATAGCGTACGCCTGTCAGAGCGGACATGAAACCGGCGGCGGCGCCCATGGTGAAATTGCATGTTTTGGCTGTTGCCCCCCTCATGGCTGTTTTTTCGGCCGAGTCCGTGAACACGAGGAAAACACGTGGGGGCTCTGTGAAAACTTCACATCGTCCAAGACCCACCTCTGCGACGAGGCCTGTGAGCAGTTCAGCAGCCTCAACCACTCCACTGGACTCAAGTCCCAGCACAGTCGCGTATCCCTCCCCTGTCCTCCTCCCATACCTGTACATGGCCGCAGAAGCGTCTTTTTCGTCAAGGGAGAGGCGGAGTTCGTCGTACATGCCTCTCAGCGCAGTGGTTGGAATGGCGAAAAAACTCACATCCTGAGCCAGGTCATTATTCATATCATTATGAGTCATATCATTACACCTCGTTGCACATGTTCCTTCATTTTTTGTTTCTCATTTGGGGGCGTGTATCTCAGGGTGTGTATCCCAGGGACAGTTTTGCTATCGTTCTGAAAGCTTCTTCAACGTTCAAACCGGTTTTTGCGCTGGTCATATAATATGGGACCCCAACGGACGAGGCGAATTTCTTTATTGCTTTCTCTCCAACGACTATCTGATCCTCCAGGTCAACCTTGTTCCCCAGGACAACAACAGGCGCCCCACTGACAACGGAGTGGAAAGAGTCTATCCAGCGTGGCAGGGTCGTGAAAGTGTCTTTTCGGGTGACATCACATACCACAAGAGCCCCGGATGCGCCCCTGTAATAGGTTGAATGGAGGCGTTCGTGTTTTTTCTGGCCGAGTATGTCCCATATCAACAGGGCCACGTTTTTGCCCCCGCCGGGGTCAACAACTTTTTTTGTCACCTTTGTTCCGAAGGTGCTCAGATAGTCATCGCTGAACTCGTCATACACGAAGCGCCGTATGAGACTGGTTTTTCCAACAGCGCCGTCGCCGAGCAAACATATCTTTTTCATGACCTCCAAATTATGACCCCCTTAATCTCCAGTGGTATCAACGGCCATGGAGACGATACGCCGCCTCCTGTTGCGGTTGTTTATGACCTCCTCTCTGGGCTTAAAACCCTTTTCCACATCTGCCAGATATTCTATAGCCAGGTAAAGAGCGTTCCGGGTCGGGTTTTTCACATCAAGCCCCGCCTTCCGGAACTGTTCCTGTATTATTGGCATGGCCATATCAGGCCCGCCGAACTGGTTGCAGAAATCCTCTATAACAAAGTCCGTGGCCTCAACAAGAGTAATCTTCTTCTCCCCCCCTCCCGCACCGACAGATGGCCTACCAGATGACCCGCCTGATGAGCCACCGGTGCCTGGCATCCTGCCGCCCACAACATTCGTGACGACACCAGTGCCACTCCCCATGTCGCTGGACACGCCACCTGCCCCCACACCGGCGACGACACCGCCGCTTTTCTCCCTGCCCATTTCCTCGCTGAGAACGAGCTCGCCCATTGCCCTGAACATCGCCTCAACGTTTTCACCCGTTTTTGCGCTGGTGGAAAAGACGGACGCGCCGTATTTTGAGGCCACCTTTTTCACATCGTCCTCGGAGAACATCTTTCTGTCCACAAGGTCGTTTTTGTTTGCTACAAAAACCATCGGGACCCGTCCAACGACACCAGTTACCTCGGGAATCCAGTAATTCTCAAGGCTGGCCAGGGTCTCCGGGCGGGTGTAGTCGCACACGAAAATGGCACCGTCAGATCCCCTGTAACCTGTGCGCTGGACGCTGGTATATCCCTGCTGGCCCAGTATATCCCATATGACCATCTTAAGAAAATACTCTTTGCCCCCCACCTTCAACGTGAGATCTTTTTTTGACACCTTGGTTCCTATGGTTGTTATGTAGCGATCATCAAACCTGTCATAAACAAAACGCCGTATCAAACTGGTCTTACCAACTGCGCCGTCTCCTATGAGAATTATCTTCCTCTTAACAATTTCCTGCACCATATCACTCCTTAACACGGATATATAGGCAGTTATTTAAGTTTTTACTCCCGGGACCTGCTCCTGGGACCTGTTTTTTGCTGGATTTGCCTGTTTTCCACCAATATTTTCGCCCTCTCAAGGATCTCTCCGTGGTCAAAACCCAGCGCTGGCGGAGAACCGAACGGGAACCACTTCGCCTCTGAGGCGTCGTCTCCCCCAACCAGTTTCCCCCCCACGGGTCTGAGCAGAAAAGCCACGGAAACGGTGTGTCCCCTGGGGTCCCTGGGAGGGTCAGAAAAAACCCCCAGCAGATCTACTATCTCTGTTTCCAGCCCCGTTTCCTCTCTCATCTCACGCACCACGGCCTCTTCAACAGTCTCGCCGTACTCAACAAAACCCCCGGGTAGAACATATTTGCCCTGAAAAGGGGGATTTCTGCGCTTTACGGCGACAAAACGGTCTCCTTCGTCAGACACTATGACCCCGTCAACGGCAAGCGAGGGCGATGGCCCGTATCTGGCGGCCTTTTCCACGCCCATCTCGGTCCAGCGGTAGAACTCAACCACAGCCCTGCCAGCATCTGTGAGGACCGCTTTTCCACCCCCCGCCCCTCCCCGTGTCATAGCCACGACGCTCTCCCCCATAGCCTCGTCCATCTTCTTTATGAGGCCCCACGCGTGGCGGTATGACATCTTCATCTCTCTGGCGGCTTTTGACAGCGAGCCGAGGCGGTCAATAAGTTCAAGGAGCTGGACGCGGCCCTTTGAAGCCACAAAAGCTCCTTCGTGATATATTCTTATGAGGGGGTGTGCCTCAAAGGAGAAACGCTCAAAAGACCGTTTTTTGTCTTTCCACGCCTCTGCGGTCATTCTTTTTTGTCTCCCTGTTCCTTTCCTTTTTTCTTCTCGTACTCCCACATTGGAATACGTATACCGTGTTCTCTGGCGGTTTCCATGGCCAGTTCGTATCCGGCGTCAACGTGTCTGAAAATCCCGGTGGCGGGATCTGTGGTGAGAACCCTCTCAAGACGCTTTTCCGCCTCGGGTGTGCCATCTGCCACTATTACCATGCCAGCGTGCAAACTGTATCCTATCCCGACGCCTCCCCCGTGGTGGAAACTCACCCACGTGGCGCCGCTGGCAACGTTGGCCATGGCGTTCAAAATGGGCCAGTCGGCTATGGCATCGCTCCCGTCTTTCATTCCCTCTGTTTCCCTGTTGGGGCTGGCAACCGAGCCACAGTCCAGGTGGTCCCGGCCTATCACAATGGGCGCTTTCACTATCCCATCTCTGACCAGCCGGTTGAACTCTTTACCCGCCTTGGCCCTCTCGCCGTATCCGAGCCAGCATATCCTGGCAGGCAGGCCCTGAAACTTCACCTTTTCCTGTGCCATCCGTATCCACCTGGCGAGCGCCCTGTCCTCCGGGAACAGCCGCAGTATCGCCTCATCCGTTGCGTAGATGTCCTCTGGCTCCCCTGAGAGAGCGACCCATCTGAACGGGCCTTTTCCACGGCAGAAAAGCGGGCGGATGAAGGCGGGGACAAAGCCCGGGAAGTCAAAGGCGTTTTCCACGCCGGCACGCTTCGCCTGGCCCCGTATGTTGTTTCCGTAATCAAAGACTACAGCGCCCATCTTCTGCAACCTGAGCATTCCGCGCACGTGCTCGGCTATGCTCCGCAACGCCTCTTTTTTGTACCTCTCCGGGTCTGATTTCCTGAGTTCCAGCGCCTCTTCGTAGGTCATCCTGTTGGGCACATAGCCGTTGAGCTCGTCGTGAGCGCTGGTCTGGTCGGTGACCACATCCGGCACTATCCCACGCCGGGCAAACTCGGGCACAACATCAGCGGCGTTGCCAAGCAGGCCTATTGAGAGGGGGCGTCCCTCTTCTTTTGCCTGGAGCGCTGTTTCTATGGCGTCGTCCAGGTCGGTCATCATCATATCACAGTAGCCGGTTTCCAGACGCCTCTTTATCCTCTCTTCGTCCACTTCCACGTCTATGACAACTCCTTCGTTCATCGTCACAGCCAGGGGCTGGGCACCGCCCATTCCTCCCATGCCGCCGGTAAGAACGAGGCGTCCTTTGAGCGTCCCGCCGAAGTGCTGTCTGGCACACTCGGCCAGTGTCTCATAGGTGCCCTGGAGGATTCCCTGCGTCCCTATGTATATCCACGAGCCAGCTGTCATCTGCCCGTACATTATAAGGCCCTTCTTTTCAAGGTCCCGGAAATAGTCCCAGTCAGCCCACTTGGGCACCAGGTTGGAGTTGGCGATGAGAACCCGCGGGGCGTCTTTGTGGGTCTTTATTATGCCAACAGGTTTCCCACTCTGGACCAGGAGCGTCTCGTCGTCTCCGAGGGTTTTAAGCGCCTCAACAATGGCATGGAAACACTCCCAGTTCCTCGCCGCCTTTCCGGTGCCACCATAGACAATGAGTTCCTCGGGTTTTTCCGCCACCTCCGGATCAAGGTTGTTCATGAGCATCCTCATGGCGGCCTCTGTCTGCCACGACTTACACGTGAGTTCTGTCCCGCGGGGCGCCCTTACCTCTTCCATAAACACCACCAGAGCACCATAGGAAAAAGAGAAATAAAACAGTTACCCTCCACCACACATGGACGGAGCGAAGCGATCATCCCACACGTCGCCGGGCCGGGTCACCCTGGCCCTCTACAACACCTACGACCCGAACAAATTCCTGGAAGTGCACCGGCGGGCGATAGCACGAATAGCACCGCTCGCAACCGCTTTTGACTTCAACCTCGCCTTCTTCGGATTCCCCCACCCACCGGAGATGAAAACAGCACCCGACATCTGCAGATGGGTGGCCGACTCAACCACCATAGGAGAGGGGGGCAAGTACCTCACCGACCTCGCAGAAAAAGGGCGGGTGGCGTTTTTTCCTTTCATAAAAAAAGGGTTCCCGCCGCAGCTCGGCCTTCCCGTCATAACCACTCGCAGACCAGACCCGGAGAGGGAGATAACAGCGGAGAAACTCGCCGCACTCATAAGACGGGGACAGTCCGCTCTCCTGGTCTTTGGCCTGGGACCAAAGGGACTCCCGTCCACGGTGAGAAACGCCGGAGCATACCACCTGGACATAACCGGGAACAGAACATCCCTTGAGACCTGTACGGCCATGGGAGCGGTGGCTGGGGTGATGTGGCGGGATATAATGGCACGGGGAAGACAGGACACCGGGGAACACACGATAGCAACCTATTAATATTAATACGCCTTTGTCTATATATGCCAGCATGTCCGGTAGCGCTTATGAGCGGGAGCTCAAGGGCATCCTCGCTGGCGATGAGAAGGTCCTGAGAAAGGTGGTGCGTTCCTGCGACGAGGAGGAAAAAGAGAACTATCTCTCCATTCTCGGCCATCCTTTCATAGTGCTGCGTGCCGCTGGCTCGTTTGGAGTGGACCTGGTGGCCATAAGGGGGGACATATCTTTTCCCATAGAGGTGAAATCATCCTCCAACAGCACATTTCATTTCTCTGACAAGCCACGCCTGGGAGAACAGGCGGAGATGTTGATCCGTGAGTGCCGGCGTGCCAGTCTTTTTCCATTGTATGCTTTCCGTCTCAAGGGTGTGCGGGGTGACGCGTGGAGGGTTTTTACCCTTGACGTTGGAGGGGTTGAGGGGCGTCTGGGGGTGGTCTATCGCAGAATACCCAAGATTCCCAGAACAAAGAGCGGGAACCTTGTCATGCGGTGGGAGGAGGGCATGCCGCTGAATCTTTTCATCGCATATCTGACCAGTATCTTCTAGCCATGTCCCGCCGTGTTCCCTGGCCATCTCTCCCGTCCATCTTTCCCTTTTATTTCGCCTCTTCTCTGGTTATTTTTTCTTTTTTCTGCTGAGAACATTGGCCTCTTCTCCCAGGAAAAGCGTTTCCATCATCTTCTTTTCCGCTTTTCTCAGGTGTGTTTCTACGGTTGAGTGGTTCACTCCGAGTTCTCTGGCTATGTCTCTCAGGTCGCACCGTCGGGGTATGTCATAGTAGCCTTTTTTCACCGCTGTTTCAATTGCCCTGTGCTGGCCAGGTGTTAGAGCGCCGATGACTCCCCTGCCGCCCGGGATGTATTTTGATATGGAGAGAACCTGGTAATCCGCTTCGGGGACGCTGTCAAGGAGGTGAAGGATTTTTCTCAGCGACTCCGGTTTGCCGGCTATGTACAGTGTGCCGCCTTCTTCTGTGAGAGACCATGGGTATTCAAAGAAACAGTGGTAATCTATCAGCGCCTCTTTCATCAGTTCTGTTATCAGAGGTGGGTGTTCTGCGTGCATGATGTATATGCGTGTGATCTTTTTGCCAGACTTTGTGCTCTCCGTGATGGGTGTCAGTTCCTTTATGTAGTCCAAGTCTGACAGGAGGCCTTCAACGTCTTCTTTTTCTTTCCAAACCCACTCCGTGACGCTGATTGATCTCTCAGGAAGATAGTAGAGGGAGTAGAACAGGGACACCCTGTGGGCCCGGGAGAGCATGGCGTTTGCTTCTTCTCTGAACATGTCGGGGACTCTGAAAAACAGTTTCATTGATTTGAGGTGGGAAGCGATGTCTCCACGGCTCATGGGATTAGAAAAGGGTTTCTGAAATAATAAAACTTGTTGTCACCCGCGTTATGTGTTTTCCTGCTGTTTCCTCTTGAGTTCCCTGTTTTTTATGGACGTTATGTAGCCGGCTATCTTGTTGCGCAGTTCTTTGCTGTTGACGTCTGTGAGCTTTTTGACCATTTCAACATTGTACCGGAAATCCCCTGTGAACTTGTCCGGGTGCTTTTGGAGCAGTTCCGTTACCACTCTTTTGATGTATGTCTGCCTTATGCTTCCCATGCCGTTTCCTCCACTCCCGGGGAAAAAAGGAGTTATAGATAAACGTTGCGGGTGGGACGTTGCAGGTGGCGGGATGGGGGCACCGTTGCTTTTTTAACCCCGTGGGGCGTTGGGTGTGGTGGTGTGTTCATGTCCTGCTACGGCGATGTTGACTGTACACTCCTTGAGTTTGCTCTCAAGGCCGCTGAAAAGATGGGTTGTTCTTATGCGGATGTGCGTTTTGGCGTCTCCCGGGGCACGGTTGTTGAGGTTAAGAACGGCGAGGTGGAGAAAACCGCCTCCGGGGTTGAGTCCGGTGTGGGTGTCAGGGTGCTTTTTGGCGGCGTGTGGGGTTTTGCGAGTTCAAACTCAGAGATGGACAGGGAGAGAATGCAGGCGCTTGTGGAGTCGGCTGTGAAAACGGCCAGGGCCAGGGAATCGGCCGGTAGTGAGGAAAAGACGGATGTGGCACACGGTGAAACTGGCAAAGGGAATGTGTTCTGGAGTGTCAAAAAGCCTCCTATGGACGTCTCTCCCGAGGAAAAAGTCTCTCTGGTCCTGGAGGCGGACCGGGTTGCCAGGGAAGACAGCGTGATAAAATCTGTTACCACTGTTTACAGCGATGGTGTGGATGCCACCAGCGTTTTTTCCACACATGGCGACGAGGTTTACAGTGAGGTGACCAGGACCGTGATCCAGTCCCATGTCATAGCCAGGGATGGGGAACTTGTGACCAGCTATCGTTTCAGAATCGGCGGCACCATGGGATTTGAGATCTTTGACGAAGAAGACCCGACCAGCAGGGCCAGGGATGCCGTTGAGAGCGTGAAAAGGATACTCGGAGCGAAATCGCCGCCAGGCGGCAAGATGACTGTGATCGCCGATCCCCGTCTCACCGGTGTGTTCATCCACGAGGCCCTGGGCCATGCTTCTGAAGGAGACCTGGTGAGTGCGGGTGGCTCGGTGCTGAGGGGGCTGCTCGGGAAAGAAATCGCATCTCCTCTAGTCTCGGTCTATGACGACCCCACCCTCAGGGGGCTCTTTGGCTCGTTTCCTTTTGACGACGAGGGCACTCCCTCGCGCAAAAAGACGATAATTGAAAATGGTGTGCTCGTGGGATACCTTCTTGACAGGGAGAGTGCACACCGTCTCTCCCTTGAACCAAATGGTTCAGCGAGGGCCCAGTCATATGCCCATGTGCCACAGGTGAGGATGAGCAACACATACGTGGGGAAGGGGGACATGAGTTTTGACGAACTCGTTGAGGACATAAAAATTGGAATCTACGCGCTGGGGACCAGAGGTGGGGAGGTGAACCCGACGCTCGGGACTTTCCAGTTTGGTGCCCAGGAGTCTTTTCTCATAGAAGACGGCGAGGTGAAAGAACCGCTCCGGGACGTGGCTATTTCGGGGAACATCCTTCAGACGCTCAAGGACATAGATGGTGTCGGGAAAGACCTTGTTATAGGTGACCCGGGTTTCTGCGGCAAGGGTGGCCAGATGGTCCCTGTTGGCGATGGGGGCCCACACATAAGGATACGTAACGTGGTGGTGGGTGGACGTGGCTGATGAGGAGGCGGATTAGTGGCGGAGGTGAAGGTATGATTGAAGACGTTGAGAGTGTGATGGTTTTCCTGAGAGATGTTGCCGAGAAAGTGTTGCGAGCCGGCGAGTCACTGGGCCTGGATGGAATAGAAGTCTATGCCTCCGGGGGGCTGGATGTGGGATGTGAGATAGAGAACGGGAGTATAAAAAAGGCGGAGAAATCTTTCAACTGGGGGTTTGGGGTGCGTGTTCTTAAAGAGGGGGGCGTTGGTTTTGCCTATGCCACAAGGAAAAAGGACACTGAGAGATGCGTTAGAGAGGCCATGCGGCTCAGCAGAATAAACCCTCTGGAAGGGTATTCTCTTCCGCCAGAGCCCGGAAGACTGCCAGATGTGAAAGGGGTGTTTTCGGGGGATGTGGCTGCGATGGACGTTGAAGACCTTGTCCCCATGGCGCTGGACACCGTGAGGGGTGTTGAGTCAACTGGTTCAACGGCTCTGGAAGGGGGCGTCGGGACGAGTTTTTGGGCATATGTGTTGCTCTCGTCCGCCGGGGTTGATGTATCGTTTGCTGGCACCGAAATAGGGGGCGGGGTGTTTTCCACGCACAAAAATGGAGATGTCTCAACGGGTTTTCATTACGAGAGTAGTTGCACTGTGACGCCTGATTTTTTTGAGGTTGGAAAAAAGGCGGGCGAGATGGCTGTCATGGGCACCAGGAGGGTGAGAGGAGAAAAGGGTGTTGTGCCCGTGGCCCTTGGCCCGGACGCCCTGTCTTCTCTTCTGGGGATAATTTTTTCTCCCTCTTTGGTGGGGAAAAAAGCGCTCCGTGGAGAGACATATTATTCAAACAGGGTTGGAGAGGTTGTTGCCTGGGACGGTCTGAACGTGTACGACGACCCCCTGCTCCCGGGAGGGCTCAACACGTCTCCCACAGACGACGAGGGGGTCCCCTCCCGCAAAACACCTTTGATAGAGAGGGGCGTGTTAAGAGGTTATCTTTTTGACACGGAAGACGCACACAGGTTTCCCACCATGCCCGACGGAGAGCGCATTGGGTCCACGTCAAACGGCCTCAGAGGCGGTTATAGTTCGCCGCCGTCCACATCTCCGAGGAACATCGTTTTTAATCCCACGGAGACCAGTCCACCCTCCCCTCTTGAAAAGGGAAGAAAAGAGAGCGGCTCTGGCCTGGAAACTTTGTATGTCCCGGAGGGCATGGACCACGGATATCTTGTGCCTGAGATCATGGGGGCGCACACCGCCAACTCTACGTCCGGTGATTTCTCTGTCAACGCGCCTGTGGCTTTCGTGGTGCGCGATGGCCGTGTTGTGGGCGCAGAAAAAGGGGTTGTGCTCGCGGGCAACCTGTTCAGTTCTCTCCAAAAAGAGATGCTCGCCGGCGTGGACTGGCGTCTTGTGGGCGGGAGCTTTTCCACCACATGTTTCTATCTACCAACTGTTGTCGCTGGCGGCATGAGGGTCCTATGAGACAAAGGGTCCTATGAGACATAGACAACAACGGGACGTTTTGTCCGCCTATCTGTCCGTATCTGTATCAGTCCACGATTTCACCGTCTTTCATAACGGTTCGCACGGTTCCGTCTCTGTATGTGACCTCAAATGTCGGTTTGTAAAAGAGGAAGTCTCTGTGGGTTTTTGAGAAGTTTCTGCCGCCGGGCATGTCTATGTTTCTTCCAAAGGCGATGTGTGCTGTTCCACCGGCTTTTTCATCTTCCAGGAGGTTGCCGGTGAGACGTGCCCTCGGGTTGAGACCTATGCCCAGTTCTCCCACCACTTTTGCCATCTCGTCCACAGATAAGACTGCCTCAACCTTTCGCACCATGTCCATGTCCTCGGATTCTATACTATTTATCCTCCCATTTTCCACGTAGATGTAGAGCGGTTTTTTCACCGGCCCCAGGTCTCCTATGCTCCCGTCGCAGACCAGGATGCCGTTCATGCTGTCCTCAACGGGCGCACACCATATCTCGCCTGCCGGGAGGTTTCCTATTGTGCCGGGTTTTATCTTCACGTCTGTCTCAAACGGGCGCCCTTCTATGGACAGGGTAAAATCTGTCCCCCCAGGGGCGGTGACGTGGACTTCTGTGGCGTCCTCAAACTTTTCCATGAGCGCGTATGCTTTCTGGGCCACGGTGCGGTAGTCAGCGTTCATGGGCCCGTGGAGCAACATGTCCATGGTTATGCCGGGTGCGTGTCCCACCCGTGCCCCCGCTTTTATTTCAAGTTCAACGAGCTTTATCCTGAACGGGGTCTCTTCGGGGTATCCCTCAAAAGCGTTTATCACCACATCTGCTTTTTTGAATGCGTTGGCGAGGTCTGTTGGTATCTTTCCGAGGGGACGCATGTTGTCGGGGAGGCGTACGAGTTCGGTTTTTGCACCTATCTCTTTTGCTCCTATGTAGAACACTGTCCCCACGTCTTCTTTTTCGCGGTCTGTAACAACAACGACTTTTTCTCCTTTTTTGACGCCGAGCACAACGCTGAGGGCTTTTTCAACGTTTTCAAGCACTTCTTTTTCTTCTTCTCTGGACATCCCTATCAGCGCCTCCTTTTTCCTTTTTGTCCCGGAAACAGAAATGTCTGGGGGAACAGAGCCGTTTTCTTTATTCACGACCATCATTTCACTTCCGGAGGGCGATGTGGAAACAGCACCGGGGATTAATACTTTTTGGGACATTTTGAGATGGCGCGGCGTCGGGAAACGCTCATTTCTGGGAAGAAAGACCCTGGAGGGTCTTCACCATGTGTCTGCGCATCTTTTCGCCGAGGACGACCTCACGTTCCCATTCTTCAAGTGTGTCCATGGCCTCTTTCAGTTCCCGGAGGCAGTCAATGCATATCCACTTGTCTCCTATGCGTTTCATCGGCTTTCTTTTGTATATGATCTCTCCGCAGAAGAAGCACATGTGCATTTCGCGTGTCCGGTGTTCGGCGTATGCCTCCATCTTTTTTCCTTCAATTATGTTCCGAAGGATTTCTTTTCTTCGGCTGGCGGCGTCTTCCGCTTTTTTCTCTTCTGTCCTCATATCTTCGTTTTCAGGCAACGTTATCACGCCCTTTGTTTTTTGAGAGGCGAATTTAGCTGTTGTTGGTGTTGTTATCTGTTGTGTGGCCGCTAGTATCCTTTTGTGGTGCTGTGCTGATAAATATGAACGAGGAAGTATAAACAATTTTTTATATGAGTCACAACAGTTTATTGGAGACGCACCATGAGCACCATGAGCAGGTCAACTTACAGGGAGATATACAGCAAGCTCCGCAGAACAGAAGACGTTGAAAAGGTCGCAGAGGAATACGGTCTGGACGAAGAAACAGTGTTTGTGATATACTCACAGAAAGTGGTCCGTGACGCGACAAAGCGTTTTTTCCTGATAAAAAAGAGGGCTCCATGGCTTGTATCCCTGTGGAAAAAGGGGGACACTTTCGTTCAGCTGTCTGAAAAGGAGAGATATCCACCCATGCTCCTGTCTCTCATACTGGCACAGGAAATGGGCATCTCCAGAAAACAGTTCTGGAGGATCGTGAGGGGAGAAGTGAAGGGTCCGGACGAGAGGCTCCGGGCAGAGTTGGCCGACGCCAGGCGGGCGGATATCTTTTACAGCCCGGAAGCGAACGAAGAACAGGAGCGCAGAGGGCGGTGGGGTGAAGAGAGACTGCACTGTATGCTGGACCACCTCGGCGTTGAGTATCTCACAGAGGCGGAGATGAGGGAAAAACAGAAAAAGACCCCCGACGTGCTTCTGAAGTCCCCGATCGTTGTTGACGGGTTCAGATACCACTGGTTTGAGTCCAAAGCGCTTTTCGGTGACGACGTGGAGTTCCGGAAACACCTCAAAAAACAGCTTATCCCATACCTCAGGATGTTTGGGACCGGGGCGGTGGTCTACTGGTTCGGGTACCTTGAAGACCTTGAGGTCCCACGCGGTCTGAGGGTGCTGGACGGCGAAGAACTGAAAGCGTTGCTTGAGAGACGCGAAGTTTGACTGTGTCAATGCCTCTCAGATTTCTCAGGTCATACCTCTCCAAAGAGGCGGCTCACCATCCAGTCGGGGTCAAACTTCTGGAACTCTTCGTATTTTTGCCCTGTGGAAACAAAGAGTATGGGCTTTCCTATCGCGTATGCTATTGAAAGAGCAGCGCCGCCCTTTGCGTCTGCGTCTATTTTTGTGAGAATAACACCGTCCACCCCAACGGCCTCGTTGAACTTTTCCGCCTGTTCCACGGCGTCGTTTCCGGCCAGAGCATCACCCACGAATATCACAAAGTCTGGCTGTGCGACCCTTTTTATTTTTTTCATCTCCTCCATAAGGTTTATGTTCGTCTGCATCCTGCCGGCGGTGTCAATAAGGACGACGTCTCTTCCCCTGGCTCTTGCGTGCTGGATTGCATCATAGGCCACAGCAGCCGGATCAGAGCCCTGTTTGTGTTTTATAAGCCGCACGCCCAGGTTGTTGGCGTGTTTCTGCAACTGTTCTATGGCACCGGCCCGGAAGGTGTCCCCGGCGGCGATGACACATGACATCCCCATTTTTTGTATGCGATATGCTATCTTAGCGATGGCAGTGGTCTTTCCGCTCCCGTTGACTCCCACGAACATAACGACCACAGGTTTTTCCGCCGTCTTTATGAACTGGTCAAAGTCCAGGGAGGCAGCGGTGAGAACCTTTTTTATGGCATCTTTCAGCGCTATCTCCACCGCTTCGTCCAGCCTGGCGCCGCGGCGGAGACGCACGGACAGCAGATTTTCTTTGACGTCCTCTATGATACATGTGGCCACCTCCTGGGCCACATCTGCCTCAAGGAGCGCTATTTCAAGCTTCCAGAGCAGGTCTTCCAGGTCTTTTTCTTTTATACGTTTGCCACGGCCCTCTGAAAAAACCTCTTCTACCCCCCGGTCCAGTCCCCCCCCGCGTGGAGCCCCTCTTTTTTCCGCCGACAACGTCTGTGACTTCACTTGTGCGCCGGCGGTAGCTTCCACGCCGTCTTTACTTTCATCCAGCCGGGCTGCGTCTTTTTTTATCTCCTCTATTCGCTTTCTGAAGAGCTTGAACAATCCTATCTCCCCTTTGGTCGGTTATCCGCCTGTTCCACCTGTGTCTGACTCCCTCTGCAGATGTACATATGCCTCTCTTGCGTATCTGTCAAGGGCGACCATCTGGCGTTCTATCTCTTCAACCCGGGTCAGGAGGCGGGAGTTCGCGTTTTCCAGGTCGCTTTTGCGTTTTTCAAGGGTTTCAATGGCCTCGTCCAGCGGCTTTTCCACACTTATTCCGCTGCCTATGTTGACGATAACATTTCTGCCAGGGTCCACTCTGGCGAATAAAAAAGACCCTGCTCCTATAGGCACCAGTGTCTCTTCCTCCCCCTCCCCTCTCTCCGCCTCTTCTTTGAGCACTTTGAGGGTTTCAATGGCCTGTTGGTGTTCTTCCATGGCCTCAAGGGTTATTGCCTGCTGGCGGGACAGGTTTTCCAGCTCCTCTTTGAGTATCTGGAGGGACAGTAGCGCCTCCTGGAGGTTTTCCTCTGTGTAACCCTCTTTTCCGCCCCCCTGCCTCCCACCTGTGTTTTTTTCGTCCATATTTCCACCCTTCATGTTTACCTTTTTGCACACTTTGCAAGGCTATCGTGACTCACAGGTTTATCATCTTGTTTTCTATGAGACCTTTTATCACAAAATCCGTTACTTCTTCGGGCTTTATTTCCTCAACATTCTCTATTTTTACCAGACGCCGGGGGACGCCGTGCCGTCCTCCCATCTCACTGTACACTCTGTGGATGGCGTCGTCTTTTCCGTTTGCCAGTGTTTCTTTTGTGAACTTCTGCCAGTTTGCGCCCATTTTCACAGTCCCAGAGATGCGAAATATTTTCATCACAGCACCTCCACACGATGTACGGATAACTTCGGGCACACTATAAAGATTTTCTATAAAAAGGGTTTGGTCTGAAAAATACCTGGCAGATACCTGAGAGAAAAGCTGACCTGCCCGACCGAAATTTCAAAAACCCTCCGGTATATGGGGGTGCGGTGTTGCAGATGATCGTCGTTCCGGGCTCGGCATCTCTTTCGCTGGCACGTTCTCTGGCAGATACGCTGGATGTCCCTCTGGCAGACGTGGAGAACAGACGCTTTCCGGATGGAGAGTGCTATGTTCGCCTGCTCTCATCCCTGGACGGGGAAGATGCGATTGTTGTGAACAGGGCGTATCCGGATGAAAAGATAGTTGAGACTCTCCTGCTTCAGGATGCTGTCAGGGAGGCGGGGGCAAAAAGGATAACCACTGTCCTCTCCTACATGGGATATTCCCGGCAGGACAAACTTTTCAACCCCGGCGAGGCCATAAGTGCGAGGGCCATGGCCAGGATGTTTTCGCTTTACAGCGATGCTGTGGTCACCGTGGATATCCACGACAGGGGAATACTGCGGTGGTTTGACGTCCCCGTGGAAGATGTAAGCGGCATGCCTGCCCTGGCGGAGAAACTGGAGACGATGGGGGTTGAAATAGTTCTCAGCCCGGATAAGGGGGCGCTTCACAGGGCAAGGACCGTGGGGGAAATGCTGGCTGTTCCGTGGGATCATCTTGAGAAAACCCGCCTTGACGGGGAGCACGTGGTCATAAAGCCCAAAGATCTTAATGTGAAAGGAAAAATTGTGGCGATAGTTGATGATATGATATCCACCGGTGGGACCGTTGTCACAGCCGCTGGACAGCTACGGGACCAGGGCGCCAGAAGGATAATAGCCGCATGCACACATGGCCTTTTTGTGGGCAATGCCCTGGAACGGGTTAGAAGGGCGTGTGACGCCGTGATCTCAACGGACACGATTGAGAACCCCACCACGTCTGTTACCGTTGCCAGGGAGATAGCGGGTGTTCTGTAGAGATATAAGTACCAAAAAAGAGATGGAAGGGGGTTATGGGTTCTCCGCTAACGCTTTCGGTGGTTTGTCTTAGAGAAGGCTCAGAAAGTTGCCGAGAAGTGTGAGGTATCCCGAAGCCACTGCGATACCGCCAAAAGCGATTATCATGTAGCCGAGCTTTGTCACTTTGTCAACGCCTTTGACAACCGAGCCCATGAAGAACGATGCCCCGAACAGAAGGAACCCTCCCAGGGACTGCACGAGGATCCCGGCTTTTATGCTCCCGGGAGAGTCCGCATAAACGAGTATAACTGTTCCGAGCCATATGAGGAATCCGCCTGCAATGGCTCCCAGAGAGAGTATCGTGGTGTTGAGCATGGCGGTCATTCCTTCAAGTCCGCCTCCGCCGCCGTATCTCTGCTGGCTCACCGTCTTCCACTGCTGCACGTCTCCACCCCACGCTGGCTGCTGGGGCTGTCCCCACTGCTGGGGCTGTCCGCCCTCCGGGCCTGCCGGGGGCTGCTGCGGAGGATATCCACCTTCTGGAGGAGCGTCCCATTGCTGTGCGCTCATTTCTTACCACCTCGGCCCGGGTATCGGCCTTGTTCCTAATATACTTTTCTGATGTAATGATAAAAAATGTGGGAAAATGCTGGAAAATGTGGGATGGTGTGGATGGCAGACGCGGGAAGCGATGGAGGGTACTGTAAGACGCGAGGCAACAGTGTTGGGGTGCGCCATATCAGACCGGGCAGCCTCCCGGAGGACATGTATCGTTCTCAACGAGGTATATCGCTTCAACGGTCAGATGCCAGGTCGTCCCCAGGGTGTTGAACCAGAACACGATTTCGGCAGTGTAATCGCCTGCTGGTAGTGTTTTGTTACCCTTTGCAACAATAGGCACACTCTCCTCATAAGAGGGGCCCGCGCTGCTGCCAGCGTTTTTTCCATCCGGGTAGTACACGTTGAGGTCGTAGTCTGTTCTCTGTCTCGGGTTTTCACAGGTCAGATTTACATAGATGGCTTTGGCGTTTTCGCCTATCGTAAACGGGATCTCTTTCGTGCTCAGTCCCATCGGGCTCCCACGGCCAGCGCTCCCGGTGTCATCGTATACCACAACCTTTTCAAGAGTGTAGTTTGATTCCTCTGTCACATTTGTTTCCACGGGCGGTGGTGTGCTGGAAAGTTCGCCTGTGACCTCTATGTGTCCGGCCCAGTATGCGAAGTCAAAATAGAGAAGTATAATTACCACCAGGTACATGGCGATGGCTTTCTGGTTCTTTCTCTCTTTGAACCATTTTATGGTTGCGTCTGCGAAACTCTTTATATCCTTTTTGAGTGCTTCCACGTCCATTTTTATCCCTCGTCTGCCATCCTCTTTTACTCCTATATCAGCCCCATGTTTATCTACTTTTCTATTTGAATTTTTTCTGTGTCCATTTTCTGTGTCCACCTCAGTCTTCTCATCTCAGCCTTCATCTCAGCCATGTACGGGGATTTTTTCTCCGCACCGTGGACACCGGCCATTTTTGACACGGTTCACGGAGACGGCGAACCCCACACGCTCTATGAGGAGCTCGCCGCAGGAGGGACAGTATGTGTTCTCCCGGTGGTCGCCTGGCACGTTTCCGAGATAGACGTATTTCACCCCGGCATCTTTTGCCACGTTGTATGCCATATCAAGAGTGCTGAGGGGCGTCGGCGGGCGGTCTGTCATTTTGTACTGCGGATAAAACCGGGAAAAATGCACGGGTATGTCCTCTCCAAGGGCCTCAACAACCCACTCCGAAAACTGTTTGATTTCTTCCCGGCGGTCGTTCCACCCGGGTATGACCAGGTATGTGATCTCAACGTGGATTCCCATTTCAACGGCGTTTTCGCATGTTCTGAGCACCGGCTCAAGGCGTGCTCCCACGACTTTTTTGTAAAACTCTTCGGTGAACGCTTTCACGTCTATGTTCATAGCGTCCAGATAGGGGCGGTGTTCCCGTAGCGCTTCTTCGGTCATGTATCCGTTGGTCACATAGACGGCGCTTATCCCCTCTTTTTTTGCGAGACGGGAGGTTTCAAGGGTGAACTCGTACCATATCGTGGGCTCGTTGTAGGTCCATGCGATGCTCTCCGAGCGGGTGGCCAGGGCCCCCTCCACGACCTCTTCGGGTGTCACCTTTCGCAGGAAAGGAAAAGATGGGTCTGCCATTGAGATGTCGTTGTTCTGGCAGTGGAGGCATCGGAAGTTGCATCCAACGGTTCCGAGGGAGAAGGCTGTGGAGCCGGGTTTGAAGTGGAACAGGGGCTTTTTTTCTATGGGATCCACGGCCACGGACGATGCCATCCCATATATGAGCGTGTACAATCGCCCCTCCTCATTTTTTCGGACACGGCAGATGCCTGTTTTTCCGGGTGGTATGGGGCAGCGGTGGTTGCACAGTCCACACCTGACCCACCTCTCTTTTTCCATGGGAGACCAGAACACAGCCTCCCTTTTGCCCGCCTCGCCACGTTTTCTTGTGCCGTCTTCTTTTATACCTGAAAACCACACCATCCAGACCACCTCTGTTTCACCGGTTTTTCACCGCACCATCTTTTAACCCTTTTTTTCCCACAGCGAGTTTTTTCTGAAATGCTGATATCCCTCCCTGCGAAGGAGACGCTTTTTTCCATTCTTGTCTGCCAGGAACACCCGCGGCCGGCCGCTCTTTTTTTTCTGGACAGTTCCTATCCTGTTTACCTCACATTTTAACTTTTCCATGGCCATGAACAGGTCGTCTTCTTTCTCCGGCGGAAATGTGAAGAGGAGTTCATAGTCGCCTCCACCATAGATGGCTCTTTCCACGGCTTCTTCGTGTGTTTCACAGGCTTTCTCCAGGAGAGACGACAGGGGAATGTTATCCAGGGCTATGTCCACGCCGCTGCTTTCGGCCATGTAATAGGCGCTTATGGCAAGCCCGTCCGATACGTCCAATGCCCCGGTGCCCCCTGCTTCGGCTATTTTTTCACCCTCCCTCACCCTGGGATTGAATACGAGCGTTTTTTTGACGTCTCCCAACATAAAGTGTGCTATCTTTTCTCCAAGACGGCCGGTGACATACACTCCGTCTCCGGGTTTTGCCCCGCCTCTGGTCAGCACCCTTTCTCTGTTTGCTGTTCCTAGAACTGTGGCCCCCACCACCCCGCACCCCTGTTTTGTGTCCCCTCCCACTAGTGCCACGTCGTATCTGTCAAGAAGTGCGACGAAGCCCTCCACGAACCGATCCAGAAAAACCCCCACCAGATTTTTTGGAAGGGAGATAGAGAGCAGGGCGGCGACCGGTTTTCCCCCCATGGCCGCTATGTCGCTCAGGTTGACTGCCGCGAGGTGCCAGCCCAGGTCTTCCCCTCCTATACCGCCTCTCCTTTCGCCTTTTTCAAGCCAGGGCATGAAAGGGTTTATGTCCAGGGTGTCTGTGGTTGCCAGCAACACCATTTTTTCGTCTGGAAAGAACGTGTTTTGTGGGATTACGGCGGTGTCATCTCCTTTTGCCTCGGTGCCATCTGTGAGATTTATCATCTTTTTGACTATCTCCCACTCCCCCCGTGTATCCCCCGTCTCATGTGCGTCCCCTCTTTCCCCCGGGGGGCTTTTTGGGTCTTTTTTTTTCATGCGTGTCGTTATGTCAGAGGTGTTTTTCATATTTTCCCCACCACCGGGAGAGGAGGTCCACGGGCAGGACACCGCCCACCCTGGAAGCCACGGCCAGGGCTTTTGAAAAGCGCCATATTCTCGCATCAGAAACGTATATCCTCTCACGTAGGCGGTGGCTCCTCATCAGGTTTTTGTATATCGTTTTCTTCCACGCCTCGTTGTAAATTGCCATGCGGTTTTTTCCCACGCTAACCGTTTCTCCGGCCGCTTTTCCGGCAATGATCCCTGTGAAAATGGCGTTGTGTATCCCACCAGCCCCCAGGGCGGACGTGGCTCTGGCTGCGTCTCCCACAAGCGCAATGTTGCCATGAGCGGGCACAGAAATAGGGGTGGTGGTTGGTGCCGCCCCGGTTATCGTCTCCGTCCTCTCCCCAACCGTCCCCTCCCAGAAGCGCTCTATGAAACTCTCAAGGAGGTTGTGTGCCTTTCTGGAGTGCTCTCCGGAAACGATGATTCCAACGTTTGCCGTGCCGGATGGTACACCCTCTTTTTTTGGGAACACCCAGATATAGCCCCAGGGTGCTATCCCGGCTCCCACGTATATCGTGGCTGTGTCCTTCCTGTCTTCCCATGGCCCGCCCTTTATGCGGTGCTGTACCGCCACACTTATGTCGTGTGGTCTTAGCGGTTTCAGTATCCCCATGGATGTTCCGATGCGTGACTCAACCCCATCCGCCCCTATGAGCACCGTAGCTGTTATTTCTTCTCCATCGTCAAGGGCGGCCACAATTCTTCCACTGCTTCTACTGCTCCCCCCAGCTGCCCTCTTTTCCGCTTCTCCTTTTCCCGCTTTTTTCTCTTTTTCAACTCCGACGACGGTCTTACCTGTGACGATTTCGGCGCCCCTCTCCGAGGCGACTTTTGCCAGGAGTTTTTCCAGGCGGTCCCGGTTCAGTATCACCGCCCCGAGCTTTTTTCCCCTGGCCACCACTCTCTTCGTCTCCAGCGCGCCCCCTTTTCTCTGGTCTTTTTTCACAAGCACGATTTCGGCTTTTTCCACATGGTTGCTTATCACCCCCTCCTCCTCTATTGTTGAAAAGTCCACGCCGCAGGCGGAGAGCATCCTGAGAATTCTCACAAACGTTCCTTCGCCACATCTGACCGGAACCCCTATCTCCTCTTTCCTATCCACGACCATCACAGACGGCGTCTGGCCCTCTTTTTCACCCTGTTTTCCAATCGCTGATATCGCAGCGGTCAGCCCTCCGGGACCTCCTCCAACAACCAGGATGTCCATCTCCAAACCATTCCCCTCTTTTTTCTTTTGTTTCCCTCTTTTCTTTTATTCTATGGCCTGTCGCTCTGAAGAGACAGCGCTCCCATGGGACAGACGGTGACACACTGACCACATCTCACACATTTCTCATGGACTATCTCCAGGTATGTGGTGTGGAGTATGAGGGCGCCATCAACGGGGCAGACAGCGACACACGCCCCGCATCTCATGCATTTTTCCATGTCCAGGTGGAGGCGGAGGTTTCTGGGATTTTGTAGATTTTCGGGGTTTTTTCCACGCTTTTCTTCTTCTCCGGAACCCGGCACTCATATCACCTCTTCACACAACCCATCAGCCGTTTTTCTCCAGCAGTTCCATCCATTTTTTTCCTTCTCTGAAAAACGGTCCCCACCACAGCGAAAGGAGAGTATTGGGAAACACAGAGAACAGGGGCGAGAGGCGTCTTATCATTCCCACATAAAAGGACGTGTGTTTGTCTGACCTGTATATCCTTTTTTTCATTCTGGCACTCCGCTGGAGCGCTCTGAGGTACGTCTTCTTCCATATCACATCATATTCGTGGAGGGCGTTCTTCTTGGAGCGGCCGAGGAGTTCCTCTCTGGCTTTTGTCCCCGCCACGAGTCCATCAAAGAGGGCGCTGTGTATCCCGCCCCCGCCCACGCTGTAAGAGTGTCTGGCAGCGTCTCCCACAAGAGCCACCTTTTCTCTGACTACGTTTTGGGGCGGGAGGGCTATCGGGACTGCCCCAGCTATCTCTTCAACGATTTTTCCCCCGATTCCTTTCTTTTGTATGAACCGGTCCAGGAGGCTTTTTATCGTCTCGTTTCCAGATGCGCAGTTGCCGAGGCTGCCTATGCCCACGTTGGCCGTCCCGTCCTGTTTTGGAAATATCCACGCATAGCCATCGGGTATTATCTCCTGGCCTATGAATACCTCCGCCACGTTCTTTTCCCAGTTGCCATCTTTTATCCTGTACTGCACCGCTATCCCGAGCTGGTGTGGGCGCAGAGGGCGGGTTATCCCCATCTTCCTGCCCACCATGGACTCAACTCCATCCCCCCCGATGACCATTTTTGCCTGGAAGACCTCCCCGGTGTCCAGCCCCACCAGGTATCTGTTTTCACCGTCTTTCTGGATGCTGACCACGGTTTTTCCCGTGTACACCTCGGCACCCCTCTCCTGGCATCGTCTGATGATTTCCTGCTCGAACAAACCCCTGTCCAGGATCACCGCCCCCAGCGCTTTTCCGTTCACAACAGCTGGCTTTCCCCGGGGCGGATAAAACTTTATCCGGTCTATCTCACCCGCTATCCATTTCCCATCTTCCAGACCAAAAGTTCTGAGAACGACACCCATGGTGCCCTCGCCGCACCTGACCGGGTATCCTATAACCTCTTTCCTCTCTATGAGAGTGACAGAGACGTTTTTGTACGCAGAGGCCAGGGCAGCCATCCCTCCCCCGGGGCCTCCTCCCACCACGAGCACGTCCGTTTTCAGGATGTTTTCAGCCATCTAGTGAGGGTATGGTGTGGGGGTATTAAGAGTTTGTGCGGGGATGGAACAGTAAGTATTTCTCCCAAAATAGTGGAAAGACACGAGAACGATCGTTCATCAAAGAAAATATAAGTACCCTTATGTACAATTCCCTTTTAGAACTTTTGCGGTTTGTTAGGTGGGGTGTGGTTTTGGTGGGTCTGTCTCTGGTATGATTAAAGGTGTCGCCCGTTTTTGTTATTGTATGATTGGTTTTCTCATTGAGAGCCATCCAGAGCCTCCGTTTTCCCTGTCTTCAAACCACAGAACCACGTTCCACAAGCTGTTCTCCTCATCGGACAGCAGAGCGGACATGTTGTGTACTATAACCTCGTCCCCATCGTCAATAATACTATTATTGTTCACATCCCTGTAATCCAACAGCGGCGTACCGTTCGGACTGCCCGGATAAACACAAACATCCCCATCAGGCGTCCTGACAGTCATCCACCAGACAGACAGAGTAAGACCACCATCACCCGTATACACCGCCGGATGATAAACAAGATTGGAACCCGTAGGGTTGAGAAGACTAACATTTTCCACTCTTAAAAAAGCCTCTCCCGCCGTCCTGTTCACATCAACCAAAAACAGATCCCCCCGTATATAAGAGAGATATAATGAGCCATATAATGAGCCTGTCACGTATCCATCATAGTATCGTAATATCACGTCATAAACCTTGCTGTTAGGGGATATGTACACGTTTTTTAGTATCAAATGGTCTCCTATACTTATGAAGCCGTCGCTGTCCACATCCACATAACTCCAATCAGTATCATTTAAATCCAGCATCACATATTTTCCACCAACACGGACCACGCCAACACTTATCTCCTTCAAATAAGGTCCGCCATCCTTCTGAGGAACAGGTGGACGGTAATCACTGTCCGCCGGATCAGATATGAAGAATCTAATGTCTTTTATTTCAAACTCCACCTCCCCCTCCGCCAGGCTAACATCCTTTAAAAACAGAGAACAGGTAAACATGGGCGGCCACCTTTCTACATCCCCCCGATAAGATAAATTGTAAAAATAGATGGAAAGAAAGATGGCCACAACTACAACTACAACAACCATAACAACCACGAAAAGCTTTTTTCTACCTGACAGAGAGGACTTTTTTATCTCCCCTGCCCGAAACCGCATCACATCACCACCTCAAAACTCATACTCCCTAATATATTGTAGTTTGGTGGATGCTCCTGATACGCATTTTCAAAGGGGGCTGTGATATTCACGGAGCGGCAATAGTGGGAAAAGTCATAGTTTATTTCTATGTCACGGGGGTATCTGGCGGCATAAGGCACATAATCCTCTTTCATAGCTTCTTCGCTGAAATCTATTAAGGCTTTCTCACGCCCCATTTGTTGTACGAACCACTCCCAGCAACTCATGCCACGGTTTGCCCACTGTTCAGTATTCGGATAGCCCTGCTGCTCGTAAAGACCCCTATAGCTAAGAAAGAAATAGCTATTCAACATCAGAGCTGTAACATCAGACCCCAAAGAATCGTACCCGTTGTCAGCATACTCATCATAAAACCCGAACACATAGTGGCCGAGCTCATGTACGATTGCTACAGAATAATAACCTGTGTCCGGGTCATACCCCTCCAGTTTTTTTGGGAGACACATTTCCTCCTTTGGTCCTATCGTGTTGCTCCATGCGTCTGCTCCGTCCCAGTACCCGTTCACCCCACCGGTATGAGGCCAATACGCATCACCTGAACTATCGGCGTTCTGGTTTCCTATTCGGATGTTAACATTGTCCCAGTTTTGTTTGTTATTGTATATCGTCACATCCGAAATGTACGCGTAGCCGTCTGTCACAGTCATCATATATAAACTAGCACCTCTAAACCCGTCTCTAAGCTTTTCTATGTAGTCCTCGCTGGCATCCCACTCAAGAGAAACCGTCAGTCTTATTTTGAAAACATTCCTCGGATTCGCAGGATTCCTCTTTCCCATCTCAAACTCCCACAAATTCAACAACCCATCCCCATCCAAATCCTCAAGAGCATCCCCCGGGTCCAGATCATTCAACCCATACCTGTCCTCCCACTCAATACTCATACCATCCCCATCCAGATCATCACCACTGTTATTAACAGTCGGATCCATCCCATACACGTTCACTTCCTCCCACCATGTCAGCCCGTCGCCATCATAATCGTTTTGTCTTATATCAAACCATATTTCGCAGTCATCTTCGTCGGTGCCTGTGCTACCGTCCTCTTCGCCACTACTATGGCCAAGGGCCGCTGGTGTCTGCGGGGCTGTTCTCTTCGAATGTTTCTTCACTCTCTCTTGTCTGAGATTTTGGCAAAAGTGGTTTATCCTCTATCTGAGTCACCTCCTCTGAAACGAATCTATCCGAATCTGACAACTTTGAAGGCCTATACTTTTTCTGCCATATAGCTATGAAAATTATAAGAATAACGATAATGGAGGTGGGAACAAAACATAGACGATACCTATCCCATAAAGAACTGGATGCAATGTCCAAAGTTATAGAGACAATGCCACGAGGAGGTAAATCAATACAAACAGATTCGCTAATTCCCTCCGCTCTAGCTATAATCCGGTAAGGTGTAAAAACTGTTTTAGTGTGATTCTCGTGTTCAATAAGTTCTGGTAATAAAAAAAAGTACTTTCCATCGCTATGGTTAAAGCTCTGAGTTTCTTTTCCTAATGAATCTATTGCTACTACATTAGCGGTATCTATATACCGCCCCTCTTTATCTTTGATTTCAACAGTTAGATACCAAAGCTTCCTAAAATCACTACCATTTAGAAAGAAATTATTTTCTAGGATTGGATTGGAATCTATTGAGTGAATATTAGAGTTGCTAACAGTACAGTTCCGAATAATAGCATTAGATTCGAAATAACATGCGATGCCATGTATTGAGTTTTCGATTGTAGAACTAATAATCAACGGGGTTGATGACGTCAAAGATATCCCTTGGATAAAATTATTTCTAAAGGTTACATTCTGGATTATCCCAACGGTTCTGGACATAACAACTCCATAGTTATTATTTGAAATAGTAGAATTTCTTAAATCAAGATTTGTATCTTTACAATTTATAGCCATGTCAGCGTATTCTATATTAACATAGTCTAATTTAGAAATTGACCGGTCATTCTCAATAACTATCCCACCCCAGCATCCTCTCTTTGGTGTACTATTAGACGAGGTAAATGTGATTGGTTGAGTGGGCAAACCTACAGCATTAATTCCGCCCTTGATGATGAGATATGCCCCGTCTGCGAAAGAGATATTTACTCCAGGATGTACGTTTAAAATACTATCAGACGGTACTGTAAAATTAGTCATTAACTCTATATCCTCAGCCCATGTTATTTGGTTTGTTGCAGTAGCCAGAGGTGTATTTAAACATATTCTGTCATAGGAGAGAACAAGAAGTGAAAGCAAAAGAAGAAGTAGAATTTGTCTGCCTCCTCTTTTCATATCCACTCCTCCATGGAGATCTTCAGCCAGTCTATATGTATATATTCGTTTGTGGGGTTGACATCGTAATCTGTGGCAAAATATACGCCATTAATCGGAGGAGGGGATTCTGCATTTAGAGATAAAGAGTGTGTATAAAAGAGGATTTTAATAACACTATCACTAGGAACAAAAAGAGGTTGAGAAGATGTGAAAATAGTGTTTGTCCAATCCCAAACATAAGGGTTATCAGGGTTTTCATATAACTTTTCCTTAGAGACTATACCCCCTCCGCTATCATACACTTCCAACCATATTTCAAAATAAGTGAGACCTGTATCTATTGTATTATGACCGTAAATGTCCACCTGGAATGATATGGTAAGCATTGCATCACTTAATATAGACGTTGTCTTTCCAATCCATGCTTTAGCCCACGACCGGCTAATAGGCCCGGGTAAATCGCCCACCAAATCATCTACAGGATAACTCATTGTCTGAGAGTATATTTCGATGATATTTGTAGACAGGTCTACGCTAGCATCTTGCTGGGCGTAACCGCCGTACCAATCACCCAATGCATCCTCTTCGTCCAAAAAAGTGTCTGAAAGATCAAAAGTAGTTATCGTTATCATGCCGTCTACAGTATTGTCCAGTGGTTCAAAATCCTTTCCATCAGCATAGCCATCCCCATCCGAATCCCAAGTAGCCGGATCAGTCATAAGAACAAAAACCTCCTGGTAATATTTAAGCCCGTCGCCGTCTGTGTCCCCATTATCTATTATATTAAACCATATCTCGCAGTCATCCTCGTCTGTGTCTGTGCTGCCGTCTTCTTCGCCACTCGCGTGGCCAGGGCCGTTGCTGTCGCCGGTGTGGTCTTCGCCTGTCCATGTGCCGGTTTTGAGGCTGTAGTATACGTCCAGGTTGCTCCCATCTCCGCTTATGTCCATGGTGTCATCACCATCGTCTTTGCCTTCAGCCCCAATGCCGCATGTCTGTGATGTTATACACCTTCATTCTCCCCTCTGAAGGAAATTTTATTTCTTTTTTTTAGATTTTTTAACAGATATAAAAATAGTAAAGATGTCAACAGAATGTTTATACCAATAGATATCTTGAAGTAGGAGAAATTCCGATTTTCACTCCCTAACAGAGGTTCATGTTTAAAAGGATCTAAAGGGAAATAGTCTGCATCGTCTGTGTATCCATCGCCATCAGTATCTTTCTTATAAAAGAAAAGCAAAGTTCCATTTAGTTTAACCTTTTTATCATTCACATCTTCATATACGGTTATGTTTATATGCCAATTTGTATATTGATATTCTTTAAAATTAATGCTAAAAGAAATTTTTATAAAATCGGCAAGATCTACTTCACCACTATTGTCTAACCTAATTGTAGAAAAACCCCAAGTTATGGAAATATTGTTCAAAGTATAATCGTTAATTTTAATCGTTAGCGTCATATTATCCGGCATTTGCTGCTCAACATCTGGCATGCCATTCCCATCGGCATCTTCATCTAAAACATTTTTTATACCGTCATTATCATAGTCATAAGGATATACATCAGATAACGCATCATAAAAACCGTATTTACTAATCATTAATTCACAATATATTGTGGTCATATTCGAAATGGTGTCGTCAAAAACAGCTTCTCTGCCATTTAATGAAACTATCATGGCCTCTCCACGCACAGCTGGAGAGAACAAAGAAAAGACTATAAATATGCAAAAAAAGAGTAAACAGCAAAACTTTGGATACATCCGATGCATATTACTACCACCTACACATAGTAATCTTCATCTGGTTCAGACGGGTCTGCTGCAGTGTTAACACTTACTATTTTTGAGAAATTGAATTCTTCGATGGATTCTATAGAAAATCTAGGACCGTGCGCCTCTTCGGTAGCGCCTAATAAAGGATCGTGATTCCCCAACCCCAAAAGATTGGCTTTCCATTTTTCTTCAACAGTCATCCCATTGTTCAAATCAACTTCATCAGGGTTTTTTGGATCACCTAAATGTCCTATTATAACCATTACATTATATACGTTCCAATCATCTCTGCGGGGGTCTGGGCCATCAACCCTATCATCGTGGCGGCCTATTGCTCCCCACTCGTGATCACACCCTATCGCATGACCTATCTCGTGTATTAAAATTCTTGCCTTTATTAAATCCAGAGAAATCCCCATGTTTTTTAGATTTGATATTCTCTGGTCATCACCGTAATACATCTCAATAGCGCCAGCCCAGATAAAAATTCCTGAAGAAGACACATCAGCAGGGTTGTCAGAGTTATATTGAGTATCTCCGAATATTGTAGAACTCCCGCAGTCAAAAGCAAAAACCACATGAACTGCTTTATGATAGTCATTTTCCCCGATCTCGCCGTCATCTCTGCACTGCCGCAAAAACTCTCTTCTTTCTTTATCTGTATCAAGGAAATCTCCGGATTTTGCTGGCAGGATATCATCTAACACATACCCGAGGTCCACCCCTGCGTCTTTGAATGCTTTTTTTGTCTCCGACAAAACATAAACAGATGGGGAGATGCCTTCCATATAATCAACCTCCAATACAAGACTTTTCGCTGTCGGATCTGATCCATAAATATATACTTCCTCCCAGTATTTAAGCCCGTCGTTGTCATAATCGTTTTGTCGGATGTCAAACCATATTTTTGCTCTGAAAAAGTTTTCTCTGTTTGATTCGCTGTAGCCGTAACCATCGCTGTCGCCCATGTAATCGTCGCCTGTCCATGTTCCTCTCCGGGTGTTGTATGTCAGGTCCAGCCCGTAGTCGCTTCCGTTGCTGTTGAGGTCCATCTGGTCATCGTTTCCTGTTAGAAGACTGTCGTCGTCCCACGCCTCTACACGTATCGGGATGTGTGTTTTGCTGTCATCTATGTTCTTAGTGAAAGATATGCTGAGTTCGTTTTCGTCCAGATACCAGTCATCCTCTTTTACCGGTATAGCGCTGGTGTACTGTTGCCCATCTATCCACACCTTGAAATAAAAGTCCCCATCACCACCATATGGGTCCACGTTCTGGCCATGCCCATACCACTCTGCAAACTTTATAAGACCCACAGTCAAACTCAAATCCACCAGGGGGTCCACGTCCAAGTTGTCTGCGACGCCGTCGCCGTCCGTGTCCGTGCTGAGTGGGCTTGTCTTGTATTTGTTTACTTCTTCGCCGTCGTTCCATGTGTCGCCGTCGGTGTCCGGGTCTGTTGGGTCTGTTTTGTATTTGTTTACTTCTTCGCCGTCTAAGAGGGCGTCGCCGTCCGTGTCGGGGTCAAATGGGTCTGTTATGCCACTTA